>Ga0299913_10006059_pt1 | contig 10423 bp, 11 predicted proteins | sample RVTome_9_FD_201360 | JGI IMG/M metagenome (GOLD analysis project Ga0299913, IMG submission 201360) | Soil microbial communities from uranium-contaminated site in the Upper Colorado River Basin, Wyoming, United States - RVT155D38 (version 2) ... | reverse complement strand
AGCCGGAAGTACGACGTCATCGGGCTGGTGACGTGCGGGCCGATCACGTTGGCGCAGCGGAGCAGGGTCACCCGGCAGTCGGGGCGGCGCCGGGCGAAGCCGCGCACGTAGCCCTCGACCTCGGCGACGTCCTTGGCGTAGCCCTCGCGCGGCGCGCGTCGCGGCTCCATCTCCTCGGTGAACATCGCGGGGTCGCGGTTGCTGGCGCCGTAGACGGTGGTCGTGGACTTGACGATCAGGTTCTCGACGCCCGGCGCCTTCTGGCAGGCCGCGAGGAGCTGCATCGTGCCGATGACGTTGAGCTCCTTCATCGTGCTGCGTCCGCCGGCGCTGCCGGGGGTCGCGATCACGCTCATGTGGACGACGGTGTCGACGTCCTCCTTGGCGATGACCTTGGCGATGACGGGGTTGCGGATGTCGGCGCGGACGAAGGACACGTCGCCGATGTCGCCGCGCGGGGGCACGACGTCGACGCCGATCACCCGGCGTACGGCGGGGTTCCCGGCCAGTGCGCGCGCGAACCTACGCCCGAGGTCTCGAGAGACCCCGGTGACGAGGACGACCTTGCCGGTCGGGCCGCTGACCATGTCGTGGGGCGTCGGGCGGCCGGCGCTACTTGCCGAGCTTGCGACGCTGCACGCGCGTCTTCTTCAGCAGCTTGCGGTGCTTCTTCTTGGCCATGCGCTTGCGCCGCTTCTTGATGACAGAACCCACAGGGCTACCTCTCCACACTTCCGGACGGCCTCCGGAGACGTCCGGAGAACGTCGCCAGCCTAACGGCGGCGGGCGCGGTCGGTGGAATCCAGCGGCGTGAGGTCCACCATGCGGCTGGGGCGAGGTAGCGGCCACACGTCGGCTCACCGGATCTCGATACGCCCGTCGCGACTTCGCGGGCTCAGTCGCGGGGCTACTCGATCTGGTTGACCTGTCCGGTCCTCGCGAGCTCGGACCGGGGTCAACCAGCGTCGTAGAAGCTCTTGCGGAGGTACTCGTCCACGTCGTCCTCCTTGACCCGGAACGAGCGCCCCACCCGCACCGCGGGCAGCTCGCCGTTGTGGACCAGGCGGTAGACCGTCATCTTGGAGACCCGCATCATCGATGCGACCTCGGCAACGGTGAGGAACTTCGGATCCGAGAGGTCTCCGGACGAGTTCGTAGCCATCGCGCACCACACTTTCCTCCGCGCCCGGCACCGGCTTCCCCACCGGTGTCAGACGAGCGCGTCTCGGTGAGAATAGGGCCTGGAGTGACTGATGGGGAAGGGGCCGCCAAAAGTTAACTCATGGGATCCGGCGTGGCGGCTTGCGGACGGCGGCGCCGACGATCAGGGCAGCGGGTCCAGTCCGTGCAGCGGGAAGGCCGCGGCGCGGGTGCTCTGGACCTGCCGGTCCAGCCAGGAGCCAGGGTCGTACCCCTCCTCCCAGCTACGGTACGCCGGCTCCCTGCCGTCGGTGAGCCGGGTCGGCGCGTAGACGCCCAGGTGCTCGCGGACATGCTCGGTCCAGCCGCCCGGGGTCGCCGTCTCAGGGTCGAGCGGGCGCCCGGCGATCGTCGCGAGCAGGTGCGTCCAGGCCCGCGGCACCACCTGGACCAGGGCGTACCCCCCGCCCCCGGTGGCCACCCACTTCCCCTCGCACACCTCGTGGGCCAGCCCGTGCAGCGCCTGGTACGCCGCCCGCTGACCGTCGACGCTGAGCATCAGGTCCGCGAGCGGGTCGTCGGCGTGAGAGTCGCAGCCGTGCTGGGTCACCAGTACGTCGGGGGCGAACTCCCGGACCAGCGGCGGCACCACGGCATGGAAGGCGCGCAGCCAGCCGGGGTCCGACGTGCCGGGCGGAAGGGCGACGTTGACCGCCGTACCCTCCGCGTCCGGGCCGCCCAGGTCCTCCGCGAAGCCGGTGCCCGGGAACAGGAACTGCCCCGACTCGTGCAGGGAGATGGTGAGCACCCGCGGGTCGTCCCAGAAGATCCGCTCGACCCCGTCCCCGTGGTGGACGTCGACGTCGACGTAGGCCACCCGCTCGGCGCCGTGGTCGAGCAGCCACTGGATGCCGATCGCGACGTCGTTGTAGATGCAGAACCCGCTGGCCCGGTCGCGCATCGCATGGTGCAGGCCGCCGGCGATGTTGACGCTGTGCCGGCTCTCGCCGGTCCACACCTGCCGGAACGCCTCGACGCTGGCACCGACCACGTGTGCCGCGGCCTCGTGCATGCCGAGGAACACCGGATTGTCGTCGGTGCCCAGTCCGTGACCCTCCTCGCCGGACCCGGGGTTGTGACCCATCCGGGTCACCGCCTCGATCAGCGCCGGCGCGTGCACGGTGGCGATCAGGTCCTCGTCGGCCATCGGCGCCGGGATCGTGCGCAGATCCTTCAGGACGCCGAGCTCCTCGGCCAGCCGCATGGTCAGGTCCACGCGTACCGGCGCCATCGGGTGCTGCGGCCCGAAGTCGTAGTCCGTCAGGCTCGGGTCGAACACCACGCTCGCCGGTGCTTCGCAGGTGCCGGGCGGCGTGCTCATAGGTGGCAACCTACTCGGGCGGCCTCGGGTCGCCGCCGACATGTGGGACACTCGCCTCGTGCTGACGACCCGCCCCACCCAGTGGTGGCCCGCCTGACGGGCGGACCACCTGCTGCAGCACGCACTCACACGGCCGCCCACGGGCGGCCGTTCTGCTTTCCGGAGCGTGGCGAGCGCCGACCCGTGGGCCCTGACCCCAGGAGCACCACATGACCACCACGTCCACCACCTCACTCGACCGACGGCTGTCCCTGCTGACGCCGAGCGGCCACCTCACCCTCGGCAACCTGCTCGGCGCGCTGCGCCCGATGGCCTCCGAGCAGGCCCGCGCCGACTGCTTCTACGGCATCGCCGACCTGCACGCGCTCACCGTCGCCCACGACCCCGTGGCTCTGCGTGACCGAGTGCGCGAGCAGGCGACGCTGCTGCTCGCCGCGGGACTCGACGAGAGCACGCTGTTCGTGCAGAGCCGGGTGCCGACCCACAGCCGGCTCGGCTACCTGCTCGAGTGCGTCGCCACCACCGGCGAGCTCGGCCGGATGATCCAGTACCGGGAGAAGGCGCGCGCCGGGGAGTCGACCCGGGCCTCGCTGTTCACCTACCCCGCGCTGATGGCCGCCGACATCCTGCTCTACCGGCCGGCGCGGGTGCCGGTCGGCGACGACCAGCGGCAGCACGTCGAGCTCACCCGCGACCTGGCGATCCGGTTCAACTCCACCTACGCGCCGGTGTTCACGGTCCCCGAGATCACCACGCCGCCCGCCGGCGCCCGGGTCCGCGACCTCGCCGATCCCAGCCGCAAGATGAGCAAGTCCGCGGAGGGCGCCGGTGTGGTCCGGCTGCTCGACCCGCCCGACGTCGTACGCCGGAAGGTCGCGCGCGCCGTCACCGACAGCGACACCGGTCCGCACGCCGTCCGGGCGGCCGACGACAAGCCGGGGGTCGGCAACCTGCTCGACATCCTCACCGCCTGCGGCGGGTCGGCCGACGGGATCAGCACCTACGGCGCGCTCAAGCGGGCGGTGACCGACGCGGTGGTCGCCGAGCTCGAGCCACTGCAGAAGCGGCACGCCGAGCTGGCCGCCGACCCGGCGTACGTCACCGGCGTCTACGCGGCCGGGGCCGACCGGTGCCGCGAGGTCACCGAGCCGGTGCTGGCCGCCGCGCAGGCCGCGATGGGCCTCTGAGGGCGCCCGCCCGGGATACTCCGCCGCGCTGGGCACCCCCAACGTGCGCTCGAGGGGTGCCGTACGCGGCGGACTATCGCGAATGGCGCGCGCTCGTTCGGCTATCGGCGGGGCACGTCAGCGCATGAAACCGGACACGATCCGGCCGAGCTCGGCGCCGGCGTCCTCCTGGAGGAAGTGGCCGGCATTCGCCACCGTCGGGTGGTCGAGGCGGGCGCAGCCGGGCACCATCGTGCGCAGGATCGGCGCCATGGCGCCGGTGATCGGGTCCGAGTCGCTGAAGGCCGTCAGGAACGGTCGCTCCCAGGAGCCCAGCGCCTCCCACGCGGCTCGGTTGGCCTCGGCGGCGGGATCGTCGGGACTGGTCGGCACGAGGCTCGGCATCACTCGCGGGCCGGTCTTGGCCTCCTCGACCGGGAACGGCGCGTCGTAGGCCGCGCGGTGCCGCTCACCCAGTCCGCGGACGCAGCCCGCCGCCACCAGGCGGCCGATGTCGAGCGTCTCGGCGCTCTCGACCGCGCGCCGGAACTGCCACCAGATGTCGGGCATGTCGAAGTCGCCGGTCGGGAGGCCGGTGTTCGCGGCCACGATCCGGGCGAACCGCGTGGGGTGCTCGGCGGCGAGGCGGAGACCGATCAGCCCGCCCCAGTCCTGGCCGACCAGGGTGACGGCGTCGAGGGCGAGGTGGTCGACGACCAGGGACCGAACCCACTCGACATGGCGGGCGAAGCTGTGGTCGACGGGCTCGAGCGGCTTGTCCGAGCGCCCGAACCCGATCAGGTCGGGCGCGACGGCGCGGATCCCCTCGGCGGTGAGGACGTCGATGACGTCGCGGTAGAGGTAGGACCAGGTCGGCTCGCCGTGCAGCAGCAGGGCCACCGGGCCGTCGGCGGGGCCGGCTTCGACGTACGCCATCCGCAGCGAGCCGCCGTCACCGTCCGGCACCTCGGCGTAGGAGGGTCCATGGTGGCCGGTGATCGCGTCGAACCGGCTGTCGGGCGTGCGGTAGCTCTGCATCTCCCGGAGTCTGGCAGGGCCGCCTCAGCTGCCCTCGGCGAGCTCGCGGGACCGGTTCCGAGCGGCCTCCATGGCCGCGAGGAACGCCGCGCGCACCCGGTGGATCTCGAGCTCGCGCAGTGCCGAGGCGGTGGTGCCGCCGGGCGAGGTCACCTGCTCGCGCAGCACCGTGGGGTGCGTGCCGGTCTCACGCAGCATCTTGGCCGAACCGACCAGGGTCTGGATCACCAGCTCCATGGCGGTGGCCCGTGGCAGGCCGAGGTGGACGCCGGCCTCGATCATCGACTCCACCACGAAGAAGATGTACGCCGGCCCGGAGCCCGAGATCGCGGTGACGGCGTCCTGCTGGCGCTCGGGGATCCGGATCACCCGGCCCACGGACGCCATCAGCTCCTCGGCCTCGGCCAGGTGTGCCTCGTCGCAGTGCGAGCCGGGGGAGATCGCGGCCATCCCCTCGTCGACGAGCGCGGGGGTGTTGGGCATCACCCGCACCACGGCCACGCCGTCCGGGACCCGCGACTCGATGAACGCCGTCGTGATGCCGGCGGCCAGGGAGACCACGAGCTGACCGGGACGCAGGACGGAGGCGATCTCGTCGAGCAGGTCGCCCATGTCCTGCGGCTTCACCACCAGGGCCAGGGTGTCGGCCTTGGTGGCCGCCTCGACGTTGGAGACCACCGCGACGCCGTACCGCTCCTCGAGCTCGACCGCCCGTTCCGCGCGCTTCTCGCCCACCAGGAGCTGGTCGACCCGGCGGCCGGCGCGGACCAGTCCGGAGAGCAGGGTCTCCCCCATCACGCCGGCGCCAAGGATCGCTGTTTGCTTCACCAAGAAAGCATGACAGGTCGGGCCCTAGGATGCCTCCGTGAAACCTCGGATCTTCCTCGGTTCGTCCGGCCAGCAGGCGAAGTTGCTCGACTCACTGACCCGCGGCCTCGAGGAGGTCGCCGACGTGGAGCCGTGGACGACGACGTTCAATCCCGGCACTTCCACGCTCCAGCGGCTGGTCGACCTCACCCACGAGGTCGACTTCGCCGCGTTCGTCTTCGCCGAGGACGACTGGACGTCCCACGGCGAGGCGCCTGGCCAGGCATCGCCGCGCGACAACGTGGTGTTCGAGGCCGGCCTGTTCGGCGGCGTGATCGGCATGCAGCGGACGTTCATCCTGCACGCCAACGGCGCGAAGCTACCCACCGACCTGCTCGGTCTGACCTGCGTGCGGTACGCCGAGACGACCCCGGCGGAGATCAAGGAGATCAACCAGAAGCTGCGCAACGCGATCGAGACCGAGGGCCGGCTGGCCAAGATCGAGGGGCTCTGGTGGCAGCACTCCCTGACCGCGCGCACCGAGCAGGAGCCCTCGGCGGTGAGCCTGCTGCGCATCAACCGCGACCGCCTGGGCGCGCTGCAGCTGAGCGGCGCCGCGTGGCAGGAGGACGGCACGCTTTCGTCGCGCTACCGGAGCGAGGCGGTGAAGGAGCAGCGGGATCCCGCCGGGATCTTCTACTTCTGGAAGGGCGAGCGTCCGCGGCACCCCGACGCGCCACAGCTCGAGGGCACCGCGGAGATCCGGCTCGAGGACGTCGACCGGGCCACCGGCTACTGGATCACCCGTTCGGAGACGGACCCGACGCTGAACATCCGGACGTCGGGCGTCTACCTGCGCGCGGAACCCGAGGACGCGGAGGTCATGGACGGCAGCGACCTGAAGGCGCGTGCGGGGATGATCGCCGAGAAGCTCGAGGAGTGGCGCGCGATCGCCAACTCCTGAGGGTTACTTCTTCGAGATCAGGGACTTCAGGAAGAACGACAGGTTCTGAGGTCGCTCCGCGAGCCGTCGCATCAGGTAGCCGTACCACTCCCCGCCGTAGGGTAGGTAGACCCGCATCGTCTCGCCGCTCGCGGCCAGCCGCTTCTGCTCCTCCGGCCGGATCCCGTAGAGCATCTGGAACTCGTAGGTCCCCTGGGCCCGGCCGTAGCGGCTCGCGAGCGAGGAGGCGATCTCGACCATCCGCGGGTCGTGGGTGGCGATCATCGGGTAGCCCTGCCCGCCCAGCAGCACCTTGAGGCAGCGCACGTAGGACTTGTCGACCTCGACCCGGCCCTGGAACGCCACCTCGTCCGGCTCGTTGTAGGCGCCCTTGCACAGCCGCACCCGCGACCCCTCGTGGGCCAGCGCCCGGCAGTCGGCCTCGGTGCGGTGCAGGTAGGCCTGCAGCACCGCGCCGGTCTCGGGGAAGTCCTTGCGCAGGTCGTGCAGGATCGCCAGCGTCGAGTCGGTGGTGGTGTGGTCCTCCGCGTCCAGGGTGACCGTGGTGCCGGCGTTGCGGGCCGCGCGGCAGATGCTGCGGGCGTTCTCGAGCGCGATCTTGTGGCCTCCCTCGAATCCAGCACTGTCGGGGAGTGCCTGGCCGATCGCGGACAGCTTCACCGACACCTCGGCCTGCCGCTGCAGGCCGGCGGCCGAGAGCTGCCGGAGGAGGGCGACGTACGCCGTCACGGTGGCCTCGGCCTGCTCGACGTCGAGGGTGTCCTCGCCGAGGAAGTCCAGGGTGACGGCGAGCCCGTCGTCGACCAGCCGGGCGGTGGCCTGGACGGCCGTCTCGGTGGTCTCGCCCGGCACGTAGCCCCGGACGATCCCCGCGGAGACGGGCAGGGTGCTGACCAGCTTCTTGACCGTGCCGCTGCGGGACAGCAGCAGCAGCGGTTCCCGGAGCAACGACATGCGGCAAACGGTACGCCGCCGCGCGGGCCCGACGCGTCAGGGAGTACGCCGGCGCAGCGTCGCCGCACCGAGCGCCAGCCCGGCGAGCGCGAAGGCGGCGACCACCGCCAGGTCGGTCCAGACCTCATCCGTCGACGTGGACCGGGTGAGGTGCTGCATCGCGTCCACGGCGTACGAGAGGGGCAGCACGTCGGAGATCGCGTTGAGGACCTCGGGCAGCCGCTCCCGGGCGACGATCAACCCGCAGAGCAGGATCTGCGGGATGACCACCACCGGCATGAACTGCACGGCCTGGAACTCGGTTTGGGCGAACGCCGAGACGAACAGGCCGAGCGCGGTGCCGAGGACCGCGTCGGCGATCGCAACGACCCCCAGGAGCCATGCCGGGCCGAGGACGTCCATGTCGAGCAGACCGACGGCGACCCCTACGGCCAGCGCGGACTGCGCCGCCGCCACCAGGCCGAACGCGAGCGCGTAGCCGATCAGGAAGTCGAGCTTGCCCATCGGCATCGCGAGCAGCCGCTCGAGGGTGCCGCTGGAGCGCTCGCGCAGGGTGGTCACGCTGGTCACTAGGAACATCACCGTGAACGGGAACAGCGCGACCAGGGCCGGGCCGATCCGGTCGAAGACCGGCCCGGCGTCCTCGAACATCCACCAGAACAGCGAGATCAGCAGCGTCGGCACCACCAGCAGCATCGCCAGGGTGCGGCGGTCGCGGCGGATCTGGGTGAGCACCCGGACGGTGACCGCGAGAGTGATCCGGGGATTCATGCTGCGCTCCTCTCGACCAGGTTGAGGAACGCGGCCTCGATGTCGGCCGTGCCGGCGTTCTGCTTGATCGCGCTCGGGGTGTCGTCGGCGATGATCGCTCCCTCACGCATGAGCAGCAGCCGGTCGCAGCGCTCGGCCTCGTCCATCACGTGACTGGAGACCAGGACCACCGCGCCCGCGTCGGCCAGCCGGTGGAACAGCTCCCACAGGTCCCGCCGGAGCACCGGGTCGAGGCCGACCGTGGGCTCGTCGAGCACCAGCAGGTCCGGCTCGTTGAGCAGCGCCACCGCCAGGCTCGCTCGGGAGAGCTGCCCGCCGCTGAGCTGGCCGACGACGGCGTGCGCGTGGCTGCCGAGGTCGACCGCGTCGATCGCACGGCCGACCTGGCCGGGGTCGGCGTTCAGCACCCGCGCGAAGAACCGGAGGTTCTCGGTGACGGTGAGGTCGGCGTAGACGCTGGCGTCCTGGGTGACGTAGCCGATCCGGTCGCGCAGCGGCCGGCTGCCCGCGGGCTCACCGAAGATCGTGATGTCGCCGCCCGCGACCTGCTGGACGCCGACGATCGACCGGAGCAGCGTGGTCTTGCCGCAGCCCGACGGGCCGAGCAGCCCGGTCACACCGCCCTCGAGCGTCAGGTCCAGGTCGGTCAGCACCGGCCGGCCGCCGCGTACGACGGTGAGCCCGCGCACCTCCACCGCTGATTTCATCATGTGATGAATTGTGGCATGCGGTGGCTGCGTCGGCAAGGCAGTGGCCGGCCGGGGTCAGGGCAGGTCTCCCGTCAGGTACCGCTGCAGAGTGGGCGCATAGATGGCCACCACGTCATCGGCCGAGAGGGAGGCCAGCGGCTCCACACCCACGACGTAGCGGAGCATGATCAGGCCGACCATCTGGCTGGCGACCAGCGGCATCCGCAGCTCGGGCCGGTCGATGCCGAGGGCCTCGCCGACCGGTCCGAGGACCACGGGCAGGAAGCCCTCGCGCAGCAGCCGCTCCCCGTCGGCGTCCAGGATCCCACGGAACACGGCCACCAGCCGCACCTGCATCTCGGGTTCGTCCCACACCGAGAGGAAGACGCCCAGCATCCGCTCGGCGGCGCCGTCGGGGCCGCCCGCGATCGCGGGCAACAGCACCTTGCGGGGGTCGACGGGCAGTTCGAGGGCGGCCAGGAAGAGGTCGTCCTTGGTGCCGAAGTAGTGATGCACCAGTGCGGGATCGACGCCGGCGTCCGCGGCGATCGCCCGGACCGACGTACGTGCGAACCCGGAGGTGGCGAACCGCTCCCGGGCAGCCGCCAGGATCACGGCCTTGGTGTCCGGGGCGCCCGGACGTCGGCCCCGAGGGGCCCGCGCTTCGCTCACGGGGTGCTCACCTTGATTTCGAGACGGCTCGCGCGTCCCTCGCGGGCTCGGTCCGCGCCGACCCTCCTCAATCTGTTCACCTTTCGCTCGCACCTCGCAGGCTCGGTCCGAGCGGGCTCCAAAAGTGGTCGCGCGCGAACTCCAGGGACTCCTGAAGGTCGCGCTCGCGCTCCTCCTTGGAGCCGCACCGACGGGTGTTGATCTCGACCACGATCTCGCCGTTGAAGCCGGCGCCGGCGAGGTGGCGCAGGAACGACGCCGCGCCCATGTCCCCGCGGCCGGGCACCAGGTGCTCGTCCTTCGCCGAGCCGCTGCCGTCCGTCAGGTGGATGTGACGGAGCCGGTCGCCCAGCCGCTTGGCCATGGCGATCGGGTCGGAGCGCGCGATCGCCGCATGAGAGAGGTCGATGGTGGTGTTGGCGTAGGGCTCCGCCGAGGGGTCCCAGCCGGGGAGGTACATCTCCATGCCGCGCCGCGACGAGGCCCGCCAGGGGTACATGTTCTCGACCGCGAACGCGATGCCGGTGGAGTTCTCCAGTGCGGCGATGCCGTTGACGAAGTCGCGGGCGTACTCCCGCTGCCACCGGAAGGGCGGGTGGACGACGACCACCTCGGCGCCCACCTCGGCGGCCATCTCGGCGGAGCGCTCGAGCTTGCCCCACGGCTCGGTCCCCCAGACCCGCTGGGTGAACAGCAGGCAGGGCGCGTGCACCGAGCAGATCGGTACGGCGTGGTGGTCGGACAGCTGCTTGACCGCCGACGTCTGCTGGGAGAGCGCGTCGATGCCGACCATCACCTCGACGGCGTCGTAGCCGATGCTGGCAGCGTAGGTGAAGGCATG
>Ga0299913_10006058_pt1 | contig 10424 bp, 10 predicted proteins | sample RVTome_9_FD_201360 | JGI IMG/M metagenome (GOLD analysis project Ga0299913, IMG submission 201360) | Soil microbial communities from uranium-contaminated site in the Upper Colorado River Basin, Wyoming, United States - RVT155D38 (version 2) ... | reverse complement strand
TGATGCGCGCGGCGCGGACGCATGGGCCCAGGGTGGCCGCGGCGCTGCTCGCGAAGCGGCGCGCCCGCCGAGGCTAGCGCTGCACCAAGAGCTCCTGACGCAATGAAGCTCTGAGGCCTCCTTGCGTTAGAAGCTCTAAGCGGCACGCAGAGACTCGCGCACGATCCGGTCCTGCTCGAGCCGGTGCGCGGTCGGATACCCCTCGCTCGGGCTGGCGCGCCAGGGCCGGCCGACGTACGTGACGTGGACGCCGTCGGAAGCCGCGGCCTCCAGGCGGTGGCGGATCGTCCGCCAGGCGCCCATGTTCTGCGGCTCCTCCTGCGCCCAGACGAGCTCACGCAGGTTGGGATACGAAGCGGCGAGCGCCGCAGCGGCGTCGACCGGGAACGGGTAGAGCTGCTCGAGCCGGGCGACGGCCACCGAGGTCGCGCCGTCGCGGTCCTCGTGGCCCTGGATGTCGTAGTAGAGCTTCCCCGACGTGAGCACGAGGCGGGTCACGGCGGCAGGGTCTGCGCCGGGGTCGTCCAGAACCGGCTCGAACCGCCCTTCGGTGAGGTCGGCAAGTGTCGAGCTCGCTTGCTTGAGGCGGAGCAGGCCCTTGGGCGTCATCACGACGAGCGGGCGTGCCGTGGCGTCGAGCGCCTGCCGCCGCACGAGGTGGAAGTACTGCGCGGCCGTCGTGCAGTTCGCGACGCGGATGTTCTCCTGCGCGGCGAGCTGGAGGAACCGCTCGAGCTTCGCGCTCGAGTGCTCGGGCCCGTTGCCCTCGTACCCGTGCGGCAGGAGCAGCGTCAGGCGTGACGTCTGCCCCCACTTCGACAGCCCGGCGACGAGGAACTGGTCGATCACGATCTGGGCGCCGTTGACGAAGTCCCCGAACTGCGCTTCCCAGAGGACGAGCGCGTCCGGCGCCGCGACCGCGTAGCCGTACTCGAAGCCAAGGCAGGCGTACTCGGAGAGGGGCGAGTTGTAGATCTCGAACGACGCGGTGGCGTCGGGCAGGTGCTGGACCGGCGCGTGCGTCTCCCCGGTGCGCTGGTCGTGGAGCACCGCGTGCCGGTGGGAGAACGTGCCGCGCTCGGTGTCCTGACCTGAGATCCGGATCGGGATCCCTTCGGTGAGGAGGCTCGCGAACGCGAGCGCCTCCGCCTGGCCCCAGTCGATCCCGCCTTCGCGGATCGTCTCGCGCCGCCGCTCGAGCTGCTTCAGCAGCTTCGCGTTCCCGACGAAGCCCTCCGGAACCGCGAGGAGCTGCTCGTTCAGGGCCTCGAGCCGCTCGGCCGGGACGGCGGTGACGACGGCGCCGCCGGTATCGGCCGGGATCCTCCCCTCGCGCGGCTGCTGCGGCGCGGCGATCGACGCCTTCAGGCGGTCGTGGGCGGCCCGGAGCTCGGCCTGCACGTGCTGCAGGCGCGCCTCTGCCTCCTCGGGCGTGATCACGCCCTCCTCGACGAGCTGGGCGACGTAGCGCTCCCGGACCGTCGGCTGGTCGGCGATCTGCTGGACCATCAGCGGCTGGGTGTACGCCGCCTCGTCCTGCTCGTTGTGACCGAAGCGCCGGTAGCCGACGAGGTCGACGACGATGTCGTGCCCGAACTCCTGGCGGTAGGCGAGCGCGAGGCGGATCGCCGAGATCGCGGCTTCGGGATCGTCGGCGTTGACGTGGATGATGGGGATGTCGAAGCCCTTGGCGAGATCGCTCGAGTAGCGCGTCGAGCGGCCCTCGTTCGGATCGGTGGTGAAGCCGACCTGGTTGTTCGCGATCAGGTGGAGCGTGCCGCCCGTGGTGTAGCCGTCGAGGTTGGAGAGGTTGAGCGTCTCGGCGACGACTCCCTGGCCGGCGAAGGACGCGTCCCCGTGGATGAGGATCGGAAGGGCGACCGACGGGTCGTGGATGCCCGCGCCGGTGGAGCGGTCCGTCTGCTCCGCGCGCGTCCACCCTTCGATCACCGGATCGACAGCCTCCAGGTGACTGGGGTTGGGTGCGAGCGTGACCGTGACTTCGCCCGCCTCGGTGGCGCGCGTCCCGGTGGCGGCGAGGTGGTACTTGACGTCCCCCGTCCCGCCCTCGTCGTTCACGACCACCGCTTCGATCTGCCGCTCGCCCTCGAACTCGCGCAGGATGGACTCGTACGAGCGGCCGACGGTGTGCGCGAGCACGTTCAGCCGGCCCCTGTGGGCCATGCCGATCACGATCTCGTGCGCGCCGGCCTCCGCCGCGAGGTCGATCGCCTCGTCGAGCATCGGCACCATCGTGTCGAGCCCCTCGAGCGAGAACTGCTTCTGCCCGAGGAACGCCCGCCGCAGGTACTGCTCGAACGCCTCCGCGCGCGAGACGCGGTCGAGCAGCTGCAGGCGCTGCTCGACGCCGAGCGGCGTCCGGTAGCGGCCGGACTCGATCGCCTGGCGCAGCCAGACGCGCTCCGCATGGTCGGAGATGTGCTCGATCTCGTAGGCGAGCGTCCCGCAGTACACCTCGCGGAGCGCAGGCAACGCCTCGAGCAGCGTGTCGCCGGGAACGTGGACGCGCAGAAGCTCGGCCGGGATCCTGCTCTGGAGCTCGGGTGTGAGCGGGGGTACGAGGCGCGCCTCGTCGAGTGCGGGCTCTCCGAGCGGTTCCGAGCCGAGCGGGTCGAGCCGCGCGGCGAGGTGGCCGTGCATCCGGTGGGCCTTCACCAGTGCCATCGCGGCGGCGACGCCACCGAGCAGCGTCTCGTCGATCCCCGGCGCAGGCTGCGCGGCGGGAGGGACCTCCGGCGCGGCTGCGTTCGTCTCGGCCGCCGCGGGCGCCGTGCTCCCGTTGCCGCCGTTCGCGCGGCCGAGCGTCTCGAGCAGGCGGGCGAGGCCGGGATGCGAGGCGACGAGAGCGCTGTCGCCGCTCTCGAACAACTCGCGCCACTCCGCCGGGACCGCGTCGGGGTTCTCGAGGTAGTCCTCGAGCAGGAGACGTGCGTAGCCCGCGTTCAGGCCGTCGACGTCGTGGGTGCTCACACCTGTGTTGTAGCGGTCCGTCAGTAAAGGGGGCTCTCGGTGACGACCGCGATCGTCATCCCGAGCGTCCAGCAGACGACGGCCGCGGCGACCGCCCAGCCCGCGAGCCGCTCGTTCCGCGCGGACATCCTCGATGCGATCAAAGCCAGCACGACCGCGAACGGGAGGACCCGGACCGGACGGTACGCGAGCGCGAGGAGGCTCGCGAGGATCGAGAGCGTGGCGAGGAAGCCCGCGACCGTGTCGGCGGCGCTCCACCGGGGGGATGCGGGCTCGTACGCGCTCACGTCGTCGCCCTCGCGCGCAGAGCCGGCCGTGGGCTACGCGGGCGGGGCCGGTGGAACGAGGCGAGGCGACGGCGGCGCCAGTCGCACGACGGCGCGTCCGGCAACGGCGCGAGCCGCCCCGCCCCTTCGAGCGGCTGCGGCTCGGCCCTGATCGCCCACCAGACGACCGCGCACAGGTAGACGACGGGGATCTTGAGGATCACGAGCATGAAGACGAGCTCCCAGAGCACGCGGTGATTCTAACGGGCCGGGCAAGGGGGTCATTCGTACGGCCCCCTTGCCCGGAATCCCGGCGTTCGTCGGCGCTCGGGGGCGCTACCGGGCGTCGTCTCCTTCCGCGGGAACGAAGACGACGCGGCCCGTCTCCCTGCCGTTCGGGCCCTTCTCGCAGCGGATCACCTTCACTCCCGGCTGCGGGCGGGCGCTCTTCCCCGCCGCCTGCTCCGGCGTGAGCGGAGGCGTCGTTCCGCCGAGCGCGGACCGCTTCACCTTCACGAGCTTCCCGTTGCAGGTCAGTGCCTCTCCGTCGGGTCCGGCGACGTAGACGAGCTCGGCGTCCGGATCGAGGAGGCGCGTCGGCCGGTCGGAGCCGACGGTGGACGCGTACGCGACACCCAGCGCGGCCGCCGCCAGGCCGGCCGCTCCGAGCGTGACAAGTCGCTTCTTCATTCGCTGTTCCCCCTTCACCAGAGCCACTCGTAGCCTGTTGCCAACCAGCCGCCCACCCAGCCGCCGTTGTAGACATAGGCGCCGCCGGCGACGAGGTAATAGCCGCCGCCGCAACCCGTCGTGGAGCGGCCGACGTGGAGCTCGTACCCGCCGCCGTAGTTCCAGCCCTGGGTACCGCAGAGGACCCAGGCGCCGACGTTGGAGCCCCACTTCCACGACTCCCAGCGTCCGGCGAGGTATCCGTCCGGCTTCGAGTTCCGGTAGGTGCAGTTCGAGAGCGGAAACTGGTACGGCGGCGTATTCGTCAGCGACCGGACGATCACCGAGTTGTACGTGTGATCCTGCAGCGTGTAGTTGTAGACGCACTGGTTGCCGTTGTCGTAGACGTTGCCGGCACTCACGAGCGAGTGCGCAGCTGCGCCGCCGGCAAACCCGGCGAGGGATGCGAAGGCGATTGCCAGCACGGACGCGACGTGCCGGAGCATCGGCCTCATCTCACTTCTCCTTCCTGTTCGACGACACCTTCCACGCTAGGGCGGCGCTTCGAACGGGTGTGAAACGGGCCCGTGCCAACTTCGTCACGATCGCAGAGGACACGTGCTCCCGCCAGATGTCCCTTTCGGACAGGGGTTAGCCCCGGCGCCCGTGTGGGAAGATCAGCCCGATGAGCCGCGAGACGCTCGCACCGATGCTGGACGCCGGCGAGGAGGCCGGCTGCCTCAACCTCTCCGCCCTCAGCGCAGCGCTCCAGGAGCTGGAGCTGGACGAGGACGAGCTCGAAGCCCTCTACGCGGAGATCGAGGAGCGCGGGATCAGCCTCTCGGACGATTGCGGCCGGGAGGAGGCGGCGGACGCGACCTACATCAACGGCGACCTCGCGACCGCGACCACGGACTCGCTGCAGCTCTTCCTCAACGAGGCGGGCCGCTACCCGCTGCTGACCGCGGCCGAGGAGGTCGAGCTGGCGAAGAAGATCGAGGCCGGCGACGTCGAGGCAAAGAACCGGATGATCAACTCGAACCTCCGCCTGGTCGTCTCGATCGCGAAGAAGTACCAGGGCCACGGCCTTTCGCTGCTCGACCTGATCCAGGAGGGCGTGATCGGCCTGATCCGCGCCGTGGAGAAGTTCGACTGGCGCCGCGGCTACAAGTTCTCGACCTACGCGACGTGGTGGATCCGCCAGGCCGTGCAGCGCGGGGTCGCGAACAAGTCGCGCACGATCAGGATCCCGGTGCACATCGCCGACCGCGAGCAGAAGATTGGCCGCGCGGAGCGCGAGCTGGTCGCGAAGCTCGGCCGCGCGCCGACCGACGAGGAGATCTCGAAGGCGTCGAAGGTGTCGCTGAAGCACCTCAAGGAGGTGCGGCAGGCGGCGCGCGCAGTCACGAGCCTCGACAAGCCTCTGGGCGAGGACAACGACGCGTCGATCGGCGACCTCGTCGGGGTCGCGGCCGGCGGCGTCGAGGAGGAGGTCGAGATCAGCCTCACCGAGAGCACGCTCCACCGGGCGCTCGAGGCGCTCCCCGACCGGGAGCGCGAGGTGCTGGAGCTCCGCTACGGCCTCGGCCGCGAGGAGCCCCAGTCGCTCGAGGAGATCGGGCGGCGGCTCGGCGTCACGCGCGAGCGGGTGCGGCAGATCGAGGCCACCGCGCTCGAGCGGTTGGCCGTCTCGCGCGAGATCGACGCCCTGCGTTCCGCCGCCTGACCTGCCGGAACCTGCCGAAAAGCCCTAACACGACCCTCATAGCGAGCCGCTAAGGTGGGCCGCGCCTACCACTTGCAAAGGAGATGCCCGTGAAACGAGTGACGCAGCTGTTCCTCTTCGCGGCCCTAGCAGCGCTGCTGTCACCGGCGGCCGCGAGCTCGGCGCCGCGCATGCACGTCGGCTTCCACGACGACCCGAACTTCCGCTACGAAGAGCGTCGCGCCGACATGCTCGACCAGGTGAAGAGCACGAACGCGACGATCGTTCGCACGCTCGTCACCTGGGCGATCGTGGCGCCGACGCGGCCCAGGAACCCGGCGAACCCGTTCGATCGGGCCTACCGCTTCGACGACATCGACGAGCTCGTGCGCAATGCGCAGGCCCGGGACCTGGAAGTGCTGATCACGATCTGGGGCACGCCCAGGTGGGCCAACGGCGGCAAGACGCCGAACTACGCACCGAGGCGGATGGCCGACCTGACGGCGTTCTCGCGCGCCGTCGCGTCCCGTTACTCGGGCCGCTTCGCGGGCTACCCGTTCGTGCGCTTCTACTCGATCTGGAACGAGTCGAACCTGCAGCTTTTCCTCGCGCCGCAGTTCAACGCGAAGGGCAAGTCGGTCGCGCCGCGCACGTACGCGAAGATGGCCGCGGCGTCCTACGCCGGGATCAAGGCGGGCAACGCGCGCGCGAAGGTCGCGATCGGCAGCACGTCGTCGGCCGGCCGCGACAAGCCCCTGAAGGGGAAGTCGGCCACGCACTCGCCGGGCCGCTTCGCCCAGCTGGTCGCCGCCGCGAACCCGCGGCTGAAGTTCGATGCGTGGGCGCAGCACCCCTACCCGGTGCCCGCCAACCAGAAGCCGACGCAGAAGGTGAAGTGGCCGAACGTGACCTTCTCCTCCTTCGCCCGCTTCGGAAAGTCGCTCGACAAATGGTTCAAGCGCAAGAACGTCCGCCTCTGGGTGACGGAGTACGGGCACGAGGTGCGGCAGGACGGGGAGCGCAAGGGCGTCACCCGCGCCCAGCAGGCCCTTTACGCCGGCCAGGCGCTCGCGCTGGCGAAGAAGGATCCGCGCACCGACATCTTCATCTGGTTCGTGTTCCGCGACCACAAGACGAGCCTGTGGCAGAGCGGCCTCCGGACCGCGAGCGGCGCCGCGAAGCCGTCCCTCGCGCGGTTCACCACCGCGGCTCGCGCCCTCGACGCGCGAAACGCGGTCGTGAGGGTCAAGGGCGGGGTCGCGAACCCGCTCGTGACGATCCCGCTGCGGCAGTACGCGGCCGGCACGGCGGCGGGCGAGTCGGTCGGGTTCACCGTGACCGTCCGCTGGCGGGGGCAGGTCGTCCTCAACCTGCAGCCGTCGGCGCCGTTCGGCACCGACGCGACGGCGTCGTTCCGGCTCGTGGGGCTGCGCCCCGTCAAGGGCCGCGTCTACACCGTTCAGGTCGACGCGAACGTCTTCAGCGGCGGCGGCGTCGTCCTGCAGCGGACGCTTACGCTCGTCGGCACCTAGGCGTCACCATCCGACCGGGGGGAGTGCGGGCACCGGCCCGCGCTCCCTACCGGACGTCCCGAACGTCGGTGTCGTAGTCCCCGCGCATGCCAATTGAAGATGCCGGGGCCTCGCGTTCCCCCATCCCTCGATCGAGGGAACTTCCTCAAGCCGTACGATCGGACGATGACCGCTCCGATCCGCGTCGGCACGTGCTCCTGGGCGGACGAGACGCTGACGAAGGTCTGGTATCCGCCGCGCGTCCGCTCGGGCGAGGCCCGGATTCGCCACTATGCCGAGCGCTTCGACACCGTCGAGGCGAACTCGACCTACTACCGGCTGCCGGACGCCGAGCTCGTCGCCAACTGGGCGGAGCGGACGCCGGACGGGTTCACGATGCACGTGAAGGCTTTCGGGCTGATGACCCGCCACCCGGTGAAGCTCGAGTCGCTGCCCGAGGACCTTCGGGACGTGATGCCCGTCGACGAGCGCGGCAGGGTCGACCGGCCGCCGCGCGAGCTCCGCGCCGAGGTGTTCCGGCGCTTCCACCGCGCGCTGGAGCCGCTGCGGGAGCGCGGCAAGCTGGGCGGGATCCTGCTCCAGTTCCCGTCCTACGTCGTCCACAAGCCCGCGTCGCTCGACTACCTCGAGTGGGCGGTCGGCCAGCTCGGCGGCGACGAGCCGCTCGTCGAGTTTCGCCACCGCTCGTGGCTCGACGAGGAGAACCGCGCGGCGACGCTCGCGTTCCTGGAGTCGCTCGGAGCGACGTACGTGATCGTGGACGCGCCGAAGACGGACGCCAAGAACCTCGTCCCGACCGTCGTCGCGCACACGAGCGGCACCGCCTACGTGCGCTTCCACGGGCGCAACGCGGCGACCTGGAACAAGCGGACGGGGAGCGCGGCGGAGCGGTTCGACTACCTCTACTCCGAGGCCGAGCTGGTGGAGTGGATCGGCCCGCTGCGCGAGCTCGCGGCCGAGACCGAGGCGGTCTACGCGATGTTCAACAACAACGGCCGCTCGGAGATGCCGGCCGGCGGGCTCGAGGGCCTGGAGCCGGACGAGATCGCGGGCGATCCCGCGAAGGGACTCGTCGCGCAGGCGCCGGCGAACGCGCTCATGCTGCGCCGCCTGCTCAACGCAGCTTGACGAGCGCCTTGCCGCGGTTCTCGCCGCGGAGCATCCCCATGAACGCGGCGGGCGCATGCTCGAGCCCCTCGGTCACGTCCTCGCGGTAGGTCAGCCGGCCGTCGGCGAGGAGGCCGCCGAGGCGCGCGATCCCCTCCCCGAACCGGTGCGCGTAGTCGCTGACGAGGAACCCCTGCATGCGGGCGCGGAAGACGATCAGGAAGCCGAGGTTGCGCGGCGCGAGCTCCGGCTCGACGAGGTTGTACTGCGAGATCTGCCCGCAGACGGCGATCCTGGCGCCGACGGCCAGGCGCCGGAAGACGGTCTCGGAGATCACGCCGCCGACGTTGTCGAAGTACACGTCGACACCGCGGGGGCAGGCGTCCTTCAGGGCCGCGTTGACGTCGTCGCCCTTGTAGTCGATCCCGGCGTCGTAGCCGTACACGCCGGTGAGGTCGGCGACCTTCTCGGGCCCGCCGGCGATTCCGACCGTGCGGCAGCCGGCGATCCGCGCGAGTTGCCCGACGATCTGGCCGACCGCGCCGGCCGCCCCGGAGACGACGACGGTGTCGCCGGGCAGCGGGCGCGCGACGTCGAAGAGGCCGAACCACGCGGTCAGGCCCGTCGCGCCGAGCGCGTGGAGGTACGCCTGCGGCGGCGCGAGGCTCGGGTCGACCTTCCGTAAGACCCCGCCCCGCACGAGCGCGTAGTCCTGCCAGCCGAGCTGTCCGACGACGGCGTCGCCGACGGTGAAGCGCGGGTCGTTGCTCTCGAGGACCTCGCCCACGGCCTGCCCGGTCATCGGCTCGCCCAGCTCGGTCGGCTTCGCGTACGAGCGCGCCTCGCTCATGCGCCCGCGCATGTAGGGGTCGACCGAGAGCCACTGCGCGTGCACGAGCACCTCGCCGGGGCCGGGCTGCGGGATCTCCGACTCGACGAGCGCGAAGTCGGAGTCCTTGGGGAAGCCCACGGGCCGCGCCGCGAGCGTGATCTGCCGGTTCTTCACGGAGAGAAGCCTCTCACAGAGCGAGCTGTCAGCGAGCCCGGGAGCGAAGCGACCCTTCAGGGGTCTGCGCGCCGCGGGATCCGCGAGAGCGGATCCCGCGGCATGCGACGGTAACGATGGAGCCAGCCGGGCTCGAACCGGCGACCTCGTGCCTGCCAGGCACGCGCTCTCCCAGCTGAGCTATGGCCCCTGGAACGAGAAAGTCTAGCCGCTCGAGCTCGTAATCGCGCGCCCACCGGACGCCGATCTGCTGGTTGTTTCGGGTCGGCGCGAGGCGGAGTTGAATGGACGGGTGCCCGTCGAAGACGTCGGGCGGGAGGACGTAGCAGCGGTCCAGTTCAGCGAAGTACGCAGCAACGAGGTCGACCTCGTTCCGGTTGTAAACGCCTCGGATGAAGCCTGCAGGACCTCGCCGCGCGGTCCTGCAGGGAATGACGACGACGTCGCCGCGTCGTCCGGCCCACTTGCATTGCACACGCAGCAACCTCGACCCGGTATCGAAGATGAGGTCGTAGCGCTGGCCATCCGACAGCGGCTTCGATACACCAAGGCGAAGCCTGATCGCAGCGAAGGCTATGGCGCTCTCGGCGACAGAACCCTTCTGGTCAGGCGTGAGCACAACACGAACACTAGTTCGTTCGCCGGACAGACCGTTACGCCGTCGCTGCCTCCACCTCGACAGCGGGGACGTCGCCCCACAGGTCCTCGAGCCGGTAGAAGGCCCGCGTCTCGGGCGTGAACACGTGCAGGACGACGTCGAGGTAGTCGGCGATGATCCATTCCGCCTCCTGCTGGCCGTCGACCGCGCGCGGCAGCAGCTTCTCCTGCTTGAGGACGCCGTAGACCTCGTCGAAGATCGCCTTCGTCTGGCGGGGGTTGCGGCCGGTCGCCAGCACGAAGAAGTCCGTGTAGACGCACACGGGCCGCATGTCCAGGATGACGACGTCTTCGGCCAGCTTCTCGGCTGCGAGAGCGGCGATCCGCCGTGCGTGTTCGAGCGATTCCAGAGCCCTCAGTGTAGCCGGGATCAGCGGACGTAGAGGCCGCGCGAGGCGATGTAGGCGGCCACGGCAGGGACGACCAGGCCCTCGATCGGCTCGCCCGCGCGCACGCGCTCGCGGATCTCCGTGGACGAGACGTCCTGCGGC
>Ga0299913_10006057_pt1 | contig 10424 bp, 8 predicted proteins | sample RVTome_9_FD_201360 | JGI IMG/M metagenome (GOLD analysis project Ga0299913, IMG submission 201360) | Soil microbial communities from uranium-contaminated site in the Upper Colorado River Basin, Wyoming, United States - RVT155D38 (version 2) ... | reverse complement strand
CCTCGGCCAGGAACTCGCCGCTCGCGGCGTTGATCACGAACGACGGCTCGAGGCCGTAGACGACGCCCTGCCACAGCGCGTCGGTGGGCAAGAGGAAGCGCGACGCCTCGCTCGCGGTCGTGAGGGCTGTGGTGCCGATGGCCTCGCCGATCTTGCCCAGGACCCCCGCCGTCCAGGCGAGGCCGTACGCGACGACGGCGATCGCCCCGCCGGCGATCGGCGGCAGCCGGGTCGACAGGAGCACCGTGAGCGACAGCAGCACGAGCGCCTGGCCCGCGAGATACGCGACCGGCAGGATCGGGTCCGGCGGGAGATAACCCGAGACGAGCCCGACCGCAGCGATCGCCAGGAGGCCCGCCACGACCGCGTAGCCCACGATCACGATCGCCAGCCCGAGCCACCGGCCGAGCAGGTACGAGGCGCGTGGCAGCGGCCGCGCAAGCAGCGCCTGCGCGACCCCGGACTCGAGGTCCGTGGCGATGGCGGGCGACCCGAAAAACGCGGCGGTCATGACGAGCACGAAGCCGAACATGAACGCGATGAAGATCAGGATCTGCGACACGACGAGCTTGATGTTGACCTCGGTCACGCCCTCGTCCCGCGCGGCGGCGACGAGGCTGGACACGCCCCACGCCGTCAGCCCGACCGCGATCGCCGCGAGGATGACGAGCACCCACAGGACCCGACGTCGGGCCGCCTCGCCGATCGTCAGCTTGGCGATCGTGATCATCGGAGCCGCTCCGCGCTGGGCGTCCCGGCCGGCGGCCGATCGCGGGCAACGAGCGCCAGGAAGCGTTGTTCGAGCGAGCCTCGACCGGAGCGGACCTCGTGGATCCGGGCGCCCATCGAGACCAGGGTTGCCACGAGGTCCGGCACGCCGTCCGCGTCCATCGGCCGGATCTGGAGCAGGTCGCCGTCGAGCGTCGGCGGCCCGAAGCGCTCGATCGCAGGCAGGTCGGACGCGCTGATGCCGGTGACCCGTACCTGCGTCTCGGCCTGGCCGAGCACGTCGTCGAGGTCGCCGCTGGCCACGACGCGCCCGTGGTCGATGATCGCGACGCGGTCGCACACCTGCTCGACCTCGCTCAGCAGGTGCGAGTTGAGGAAGACCGCCGCGCCCCGGCCCGCGGCGGCGCGGACGATGCCGCGAACGTCGAACCGCCCGACCGGGTCCAGGGCCGACGTCGGCTCGTCGAGGACGACGAGCGCCGGATCGCCGAGGAGCGCCGTCCCGAGACCGAGGCGCTGCTGCATGCCCTTCGAGAATCGCCCGACGAGCTCCGTGGCCCGGTCCTCGAGCCCGACCAGCCGGAGTGCATCGTCAGCCGCCGCGCGGCGACGGCCACGCGGCATGCCCATGAGCTCGGCGTGGAGCGTGAGGACCTCGCGCGCCTTCAACCACGGCTGGTACCGGAACAGCTCCGGCAGGTAGCCGACCTTGCGGCGGGCCGCGAGGTCGCCGAGCGGAGCGCCGAGGACCTTGCCGGAGCCCGAGGTCGGGCGCGCGAGGCCGAGCAGGAGCTTCACCGTGGTCGTCTTGCCGGCCCCGTTCGGGCCGAGGAACCCGAAGACCTCGCCGCGACCGACCGACATGGTCAGCCCGGCGAGGGCCTCGATCTGGCCGTAGCGCTTTCGGAGGTCCGTCACCTCGATCGCCGGCAGGTCAAGCGAGATGCGCGGCATGCGCAAGATCGTGACAGACAAGCTGACACGGCGGAAGGCCAACCTTCGGGCCATGATCGAGATCGAGCTCCCCTGCTGCGGGACCACGGCACACCTCGACGACCTGCTGGATGCGGTCGACTGCGAGGCGTGCGGCGTCGTCCTGGAGCTGGGCGCACCCACGTCCGAGGCGCTGCCCGTCGCTGCCTGACCGGCTGGGCTTTCGGCGTCGTGCGCCGGAGGCGAGATCGGTAGCATCACGGTCGATGCCCGCTGCCCGCGCTTCAGACGACGTCCGCCGCCGCGCGGCCATCGTTGCCGGCGGCCGGCGGCTCGGCGCGCGTGGCCTCATCTCCGCCGGCGAGGGCAACCTCAGCATCCGGCTCGGTGAGGACCTGCTGATCACCCCGAGCGGGCGGCGCAAGGACGAGCTCTCGCCGCGCGACCTCCTTGTCGTACCGTTGCGCGGCGCCAGCCCAGCGGCGACGCGTGGATCACGGCTGCGACCGAGCTCCGACCTCGCGATCCATCGCGCGGTGTATGCAGCGCGACCGGACGTGCTGGCCGTCGTCCACGCCCACCTCCCGGCGGCGATGGCATTGACGCTGGCGGGCGAGGTCCCCGACCCGGCAGTGCTCCCGGAGACGGCCCTGCTCCTCCCCCGCGTGCCGTACGTGCCGTTCGCGGCTGCGGGCAGCGTCGCCCTCGCCGCCGCGATCGCCAGGGCGCTCGCCGAGCCGCCGGAGCCCCTGCCGGGCGTCGCGCTCCTGGAGCGCCACGGCGCGGTGGCCGTTGGATCGCAGGGGGACGAGGTTGCGTCGCTCGATCAGACGATCGACCGGCTCGAGCTGCTGGAGGTCCTGTGCCGGACGTGGCGGGACGCGGTCCTCGTTCGGGCGGCCGTCATGGGCCGCAGCGAGCCGACTATGCTTCGGCCGCCGAGCCCCCGCCCCGGGTCGCCGGCGCGAGGGAGATCGAGGAGGCAGCCATGAACATCCGCGCCCTGGTCGCCGAGGCGGTCGGGACCTTCATCCTGATCGCGTTCGGCTCGCTCGGCGTCGTGGCCGCCGCATCGATCAGCGGCGGCAATGCCGGCAACTTTGCATTCCTGGCCACGATCGTGGTGCCGTTCGCCTTCGGGCTCGGCCTCATGGCGGCGATCGGCGTCGGCGGCCATGCCTCGGGTGGCCATTTCAATCCGGCGGTGACCCTCGCGGCGCTGTTCGACGGCCGCGTGACGTGGCAGACGGCGGTCGGCTACGGCGTCTCGCAGGTCGTCGGCGGGCTCGCGGCGTCGCTCGCCATCGTGCTCATCACGTCCGAGGCCCTCGTGGAGCTCACCGTCAACCAGCCGGGTGCCCTCGGCGGCGCCGATGCGTTCGGGAACGAGATTCGCGCGTTCGGGATCGAGCTGATCCTGACCGCGGTGTTCGTCGCGGTGATCCTCAACGTGAGCAGCAGCAACCCTCGCCAGGCGATCGTCGTCATCCCGCTGACCCTGGTCGCGATCCACTTCGCCGCCATGCACCTGAGTGGGGCCTCGGTCAACCCGGTCCGTTCGTTCGCACCGGCCGTTGTGACAGGCACATACCAGGCGCTGTGGGTCTACCTCACGGCGCCGTTCATCGGCTCCGTGCTCGGTTGGGGCCTGTACCGGATCCTGCTGTCGCCCGACGACGAGCTCTCCGGCGAGATGGACGACGACGAGCTCGACGATCTCGACGACGACCTCGACGACGACCTCGACGACGACCTCGACGACGAGCGCTAGCTCGCTGCCCGGATTCGGTTTCCCGAGGCGTAGCCGGGGAACGAGGCTCGGCCAGGTGAGGCGGGCGGAGCGAAACGAGTGTGATGGTCATCACGTGACCACAAGACGGGCTACGGCACCGATGACGTCGTGGGCCGCCGATCAATGCGGCGCCAGCGCCACCGGGCGCCCGCGGATGCGCTTGCGCCACGCTCGCCGTGGCGGTGTCCGATTCTGCAACGCGCCGCGCGAAGCGTGATGATCAGTCCCGGACCCTCGTTGTGGACGCCGTGTGACCACGGGGAGCCGTAAGGGCCATCGACGAGGACGACGAGCGGTAGCTCGCGGGCGACAACTAGGCGGCCGACGCGCCCGCGGTGAGCCGGTCGAGGATCGCGCCGAGGTCGCGCCGGTACGGCAAGCCTTCGAAGTCATGCAGCGGATCGGGATCCAGGGCGTGCTCATCGACCGCGCCGCCGCGGCGGACGTACACGACCGGGAAGATCGAGGCGCCGTCGCTCTCGATGGTCATCGCGACGGCGTCGGGGCCCTCGTGGTCGAGGAAATGGGTCAGCGGCAGGATCCCCACGTCCTCCACGCCCACGTCCGGGTCGAGCGTCACGACGCTGGCGAGGTAGGCCTTCTGGTGCCACAGCTCGGGCGCGCGGGTTGCCTCGGCCAGGAGGTGGTCGCGGAGGTCTGCCACGTCCAATGACTGCCGCTCCAGGGGCACGTCGAAGTGCCGCCTCGCGAGCTCGCGGACGAGCACGCGAGCGTTGTACCGGTAGCCGTGGAGGGCGCCCGAGTTCGACGGGATCCCGTGTTTCTTGAGCCCGGCGGCGCCCTGGGTGATCGTGCCCGCGAAGAAGATCCCCGGGACCGAGGCGCTCTCCCAGAACTCGGTCTGGGCGGGCAGCTTCGCCTGGCCGAATGTCGCGACGCCCAGCGCCGGGAGGTCGCGGAGCGGGCACGTGAAGCCCGTGGCGGCGATGACCTCGTCCGCCTCGACCGTCATCGGCGTCGCGTTGTCGCTCCGCTCGAGCTTCACGATCAGGCTGCCCGATGGCGACTTCGTGATGCCCTTCGTGCTCGCCGAGAGGATGTCGACCCCGCCGCCGAGGATCGAGTCCTCGAACGGCTGGACGTAACGCGCGCGGACGCCGACCAGCGACTTCGTCTCGATCGAGGTCTTCGCCGGTGACGGCGACGACAGGGCGATGCGGCTCGCCCACTGGAGCAGGCCCGTCGCGAGCTCGAACCCGGAATTCTGCTTGCCGACGATGAACAGCCGCTTGCCGGCGTAGGACTCGGCGTCTCGAGTGTCGGCGTAGTGGACGGCGAGCTCGATTCCGGGTGTCGCGGGGCTGTACGGCTCCGAGACGCCGACGGCGATGATCGGGAAGCGGCAGCGGTACTCGCCGTCGGAGGTGACGAGGACGAACCGGTCGCCGTCCGGCGTCTCCTCGCGCCGCGTCGACTCCCAGGTGCAGCCGTAGCGGACCTTCACGCCGGCTCGCCCGGCGAAGGCCGCCAGGTTCGCCTCCATCTCAGGGCGGGACGGGAAATCCGATGTGCCGTCCATGAACTCGGCCGCGATGCCGCGCAGCTCCGGCTCGCGGGCGAGCAGGCTGTTCCAGTCCCAGCGCTCGAACTCGCGCGAGTCGTGCGCCGCCAGCGCGTACGGCTTCGTCCACGACAGGAGCCGCTGGAAGAACGGCCACTTCCGGAACATGCCGCCGGGGCCCGGGTCGCTGGACAGGATCGCGTGTTCGATCCCGAGCCGGTCGAGGAAGTAGCCGACCTGGAGCGCGCCTGGGCCCGAGCCCACGACGACGATCGGGTACTCGCCCGGCGGGAACGGCCGCGCGTCCGGCCCTTCGGTCATCGCAGCGGCCCCGTCAGCCGTCACTGGTTCGCCGTCATCCGCCGGTTGGCGTTGCGCAGCCGGCGGGCCTGCGCCTGGAGCATCCGGAACATGACCCGCGGGTGGTCCACGAGGAAGCCCTCGACGCCCGGCCCGCCGAGGACGATGCAGCGCAGCGGTCGGGTCGCGACGATGTCGGCCGTCGGCGGCTCCCCGAGCAGGACGCTCACCTCTCCGAAGAAGTCGCCACGGGCGAGTGTCGCGAGCTTCTGGCCGTCCGCGACGACGTCGGCCTCGCCGTCCATGATCACGTAGAAGCCGCTGCCCGTCAGGCCCTGTCTGAGGACGCGCGTGCCCTGCTGGAAGAAGGCCTCCTCGAACCGGCTCGCGACGCCCATGAGCTGGGGCCGAGCCAGGTCGACGAAGATCGCCATCCCGGCGATCGAGTCGGCGATCTCGTCGCGGGTCGCCATCGAATCCTCCACCACACCAGCCGGCGTCCGCGGGGCCCGCGGCAGTCGCTCCGCGATTCTGCACGCAGTCCCCGCCGCGCGTCAGTTGACGCGGACCCGATCCGCGATCAGCATCCGAGCTCTCAGCTGCGGGTGGAGGAGCGGATGACCCTGACGCACGATCGACGGACCGAGCTGCTCGCCGGCTGCCCGCTGTTCAAGGGCATCGACGCCTTGGGCCTCGCGACCCTCGCAGAGCTGGCGACCGCTGTGGACTTCCCGGCGGGGCACGTCATCGCCCGCGAGGGCGACATCGGCACGGGCTTCTTCGTCGTCATCGACGGCCAGGTCCGCGTGGTCCGCGACGGCGAGGTCGTTGCGCGGCTCGGCCCGGGCGACTTCTTCGGCGAGCTGTCGGTGCTCGACCGGCAGCCACGCAACGCGACCGTCTCCGCCGACGAGCCCACGAGCTGCCTCGCACTCGCGTCGTGGGACTTCGACAAGGTCCTGCTCGAGCAGCCGGCCCTGACCCTCGCCATCCTGCGCGGCGTCGCGGCTCGCCTGCGCGAGGTCACGGACGCCACGCGGCACTGATGGGCGCGCTCCGGCTCAACGGGTCGTGAGCGCGGCGCCCTGATGGCCGCGCGCACACCCGCCTCGGCGGCCACGCTCACGTTCCTCTTCTCGGACATCGAGGGCTCGACCCGCCTGCTCGAGTCGCTCGGCAGCGCGGCGTACACCGCGGTCCTCGAGCGCCAGGCGGCGCTCCTTCGCGCGGCGTTCACGACGCACGGCGGACGCGAGGAGGCGACCGAAGGCGACTCGTTCTTCGTCGTCTTCGACAGCGCGGTCGAGGCCGTCATGGCGGCCGTGGAGGCACAGCGTGCCCTCGCCGCCGAGCCGTGGCCGGAGGGCGTCGAGGTCAACGTGCGCATGGGCCTCCACGCCGGAGAGGCGTCCGAATCAGCCGCGGGCCTCGTGGGCCTGGACATCAACCGCGCGGCGCGCATCGCGGCGGCAGCGCACGGCGGCCAGGTTGTCGTCTCGGACGCCGTCCGTACGCTCGTCACGCCGGACCTCGCCACAGGGATCTCGCTCCACGGCCTCGGGAGCCACCGGCTCAAGGACCTGCGCGAGCCCCAGCCGTTATGCCAGGTCGTCGCCGACGGGCTGCGGATGGACTTCCCGCCGCTGCGCTCGCTCGATTCCCGGCCGAACAACCTCCCGACGCAGCTCACGTCGTTCGTCGGGCGGCAGCGCGAGCTGGCCGAGGCCGGGGAGCTCCTGGCCGCCAACCGCCTCGTCACCATGACGGGCCCGGGTGGGACGGGCAAGACGCGGCTCTCGCTGCAGGTCGCCGCGAACGCGGCGGACAGCTACCCGGACGGGGTGTTCTTCGTCGCGCTCGAGACCGTGCGCGAGCCGGGGTTGGTCGCGTCCCGCATTGCGTCGGCGATCGGGCTCGCCGAAACCGGGGCACGCGGCGCCGAGGTGGTGCTCCGCGAGTGGCTCGCCGACAAGCGCGTCCTCCTCGTGCTCGACAACTTCGAGCAGGTCCTCGGCGCAGGCCCGATCGTCGCGGAGCTCCTCCGCGACGCGCCCGGCCTGTCAGCCCTCGTCACCTCCCGCGCGCCGCTCCACGTCTCCGGCGAGCAGGAGTACCCGGTTCCCGGCCTCCCGACGCCGCCCGACCTGTCGCAGCTGACCTCAATGGAGCTCGCGAGCCTGCCCGTCGAGGAGCGGACGCTCGACATCGAGACGCTCACGGCATACGAGTCAGTCCGCCTGTTCATCGCCCGCGCGACGTCGGTGAAGCCGGACTTCCGGGTCACGAACGAGAACGCCCCCGCGGTCGCCGCGATCGCGGCGAGGCTGCACGGCATGCCGCTCGCGATCGAGCTCGCCGCCGCTCGCATCAAGCTCTTCTCGCCAGACGCCCTCCGGGCGCGACTGGAGGACCAGCTCAGGCTCCTGTCAGCCGGCGCGCGCGACCTGCCGGAGCGGCAGCAGACCCTCCGCGGCGCGATCGCCTGGAGCTACGACATGCTCGACGACGGGCATCGCCTGCTGCTCGACCGCCTGTCGGCGTTCGAGGGTGGCGTCGACCTCGCCGCGGCCGAGGCGGTCTGCGGGCCGTCGTCGGAGCTCGGGATCGAGGTCGTCGACGGGCTCGTCGCGCTCGCCGACCAGAGCCTCATCCGCGCCGTCGAGACCACCGGCGACCCCCGGTTCCACGTCCTCGACACGATCCACGCATTCGCCGCGGAGCAGCTCGCGGCGCGCGGCGAGGCCGACGCCGTGGCCGCGCGGCACACAATCTGGTTCCTCGCGTTTGCGCAGCGGATCGCGCCCGACCTCGCGGGCGCCGAACAGCGCCAGCTCCTCGATCGACTGGAGCTCGAGCACGACAACATCCGGGCCGTGCTCGACCGCGCGACGGCCGCGGGCGATGCGCGGGTGGCGATCGGGCTGGCCTTCGCCATCTGGCGGTTCTGGCAGAAGCGCGGCTATCTCTCGGAGGCCCGGCGTCGCCTGGACGCGATGAACCGGGAGCCCTGGTCGCGAAGCGATCCGATGCTCCGGGCACGGCTCCTCGAGGCGCTCGGCGGCGTGTGCTGGTGGCAGGCCGACATCCGCTCGATGCGCGTCGCGTACACCGAGGCCGTGGAGCTGTGGCGCGCCCTCGGGGATCGTTCCGAGCTCGCGAACGCCCTCTACAACCGGTCCTTCGTCTTTAGCGTTCCCGAGGAGATCGGCGGCCCGGTCGCCGACCTGGACCCGGAGGGCGAGGGCGATCGGAACCTCGCCGAGGCACTCGCCATCTATCGCGAGCTCGGGGATCGCCGAGGCGAGGGCAACGTCCTCTGGGGGATCGGCAACAAGAAGTACTTCAGTGACGCGGACGACGCCGGGGTGACGGAGTTCCGGGCCGCGCTCGATGCCTTCCGGGAGGTCGGCGAACGGACGATGGAGGCGTGGGCGTTGCACATGGTCGGCGGCGCGCTGCTGCGGTCGGATCGCCGCGACGACGCGAGACCCTACCTGCGGCACGCCCTCCGCCACTTCTACGACGCCGGTGATGCCGCCGGCATCACGATGGTCATCGACGACCTGTCGTCCCAGGCGCTCGCCGACGACGACCCGGTCCGGGCGGCCAGGCTCTGGGGCGCGGCCCGGACGCTCACGGCGGCGACCGGTGCCGGCCTCGCCGGCTTCACCGACGGTTGGATCGAACAGCAGGTTCGGCCGAACGTGCGAGTGGCGCTCGATCCCGCCGACCTCGAGCGCGGTGCCCGCGAGGGCGCGGCGATGTCGCTTGACGAGGCGGTGGCCTATGGCCTCGACGTGTCCGTCGAGGCGCTGCAATCCAGCATCGACGAGCCCGGGCCCGGCTGATCCGCGCCGGCGTCGGCCCCTCTAGGGCGCCGTCCGGTCGTTTCCGATGAACGCGGCGTACGTCACCGGCATCTCACGCGCCAGGAACGCCTCGACCGCGAGCGCGTAGCGCCGGATCTCCCGCTGGGCGGTCTCCGCTGCGCGGAGCGAGACGAAGTTCATCAGCGAGCGCGCGTTCACGGTCCAGTAGAACTCGGTGTACGCGCCGACCGGCAGCACCGAGCGGGCGAGCTCCCGGGCCACGCCCGCCTCGACGAGCGAGGTATACGTCTCGTAGGCGACGTCGTACACCTTCCGCAGCTCTTCACGGGTGTGCGCCGCGAGCTCGCCGTCGACCGGCTCAAAAGTGTACGCACCCGGCTTTCCGACCTGCGTCCGAACATCGTCGCGGTCCGGCACATAGAAGTCGTCGGTTGCCTTCGCATAGCGAAGACTGAACTCATTGAACGAGCCGATCCGGTGGCGCATCCACTCCCTGGCCACGAAGATCGGACAGCGGATGTGGAACCGGAAGCTGTTGTGCTCGAACGGCGTCCCATGCCGGTCACGCATGAGGAACCGGATCAGGCCCCGATCCGCGTCATCGAGCTCTTCCTTCCGGCGCGCAAAGCTCACGCGTGCCGCGTTCGCGACCGACAGGTCGTCGGCCATCGAGGCATCGAGGCGGACGAAGCCGTGATCGAGGAGCTCGACCCTGTCGCCATCGCCGATGGTCGGGGCAGCCTCGGCCACGGGCCGGTCGATCTGGGTCGTCATCACCTCGGAGTCTACGACCGAGCGCTCGGGCGCGTAGAGGGCTGCCAGGGCAATGCCGCGATCGAGTCGAGGATCCGATCGCCTCGAGAATTCCGGCCCTCGCGGGCCGTGACAGGACCGTCAGTCCGCGAGGTCGGCGACGAACCGGCGAATGACGCGGGCGAGGCGCGGGCCGGCTTCGGCGCCCGCGGCAAGCACCTCTTCGTGGGTGAGCGGCTCGGCGGTGTAGCCGGCGCCTGCGTTCGTGACGAGAGAGACCCCGCAGACCTCGAGCCCGGCCCAGCGGGCGGCCACGCACTCCATGACCGTGGACATCCCCACGGCATGCGCGCCGAACGACGCGAACATGCGGACCTCGGCCGGGGTCTCGTAGCTCGGGCCGACGAGGCCGACGTAGATGCCCTCTGCCAGCTGCACGCCCTCGGCCTCGCCGGCGGCGTGGAGGCGGCCGCGGAGACGTGGGCTCCACGCGTCGGTCATGTCCGTGAAGCGCTCACCGACCTCCCGCGCATTCGAACCGATGAGCGGGTTCTGCCCGGTCAGG
>Ga0299913_10006056_pt1 | contig 10425 bp, 11 predicted proteins | sample RVTome_9_FD_201360 | JGI IMG/M metagenome (GOLD analysis project Ga0299913, IMG submission 201360) | Soil microbial communities from uranium-contaminated site in the Upper Colorado River Basin, Wyoming, United States - RVT155D38 (version 2) ... | reverse complement strand
CGCGATGGAGCGCGCCCGGCGACTCACCGGGCGCCCGTTCGAGGGTCGCGACACCGTCGTGATCGGGGACACCCCGGCCGACGTCCGCTGCGCGCGCGCGGCCGGCGCGATGGCGGTCGCGGTGGCCTCCGGGAGTCCGACGCGCTCGCAGCTCGAGGCGTCCGCCCCCGATGTCCTGCTCGACTCGCTGGAAGAGTGGCCGCGGCTCCTGGCCGAGCTCGGCCTGGCGCTCGACTGCATCCCCTCGTAAAGATCGTCGAACGGAGGAAATCGTGGAGTCCATCAGCGTTCTGACCGTCGTCGTCGTGTTCGTCGTGTTCGTGCTTCTGAGCGCGGTCCGGGTGCTCAAGGAGTACGAGCGCGGGGTGATCTTCCGGCTCGGACGCCTGGTGGCGTCTAGGGGCCCGGGCCTCATCCTGCTCGTCCCGCTCATCGACAAGATGGAGAAGGTGAGTCTGCGGGTGATGGTCTTCGACGTGCCACCCCAGGACGTGATCACGAAGGACAACGTTTCGGTCAAGGTGAACGCGGTCGTCTACTTGAAGGTGTTCGACCCCAACAAGGCGATCGTCGAGGTCGAGGACTACATGTATGCCACCAGCCAGCTCGCGCAGACGACGTTACGGTCGGTGATCGGCGAGGCAGAGCTCGACATGCTGCTGGCAGAGCGCGATCAGGTCAACGAGCGGATCCAGGGGATCCTCGACGAAGCGACCGATTCATGGGGGATCAAGGTCTCGAGGGTCGAGGTCAAGCACGTCGACCTGCCGCAGGAGATGCAGCGGGCGATGGCCCGCCAGGCGGAAGCCGAGCGCGAGCGGCGCGCGAAGATCATCGTCGCCGAGGGGGAGTTCCAGGCGGCGACGCGGATCTCGGAGGCGGCCGAGATCATCGGGCGCCATCCGGAGGCGTTGCAGCTGCGCTATCTCCAGACGGTGGTCGAGATCGCCGCCGAGAACAACTCGACCACGCTGTTCCCGATCCCGATCGACTTCCTCGAGGCGTTCCGCAAGGCGCAGGAGAGGTCCGCGGGCTGAGGCCCGCCCTCGGCTCGTACTCTCGAGAGAAGAACGCACGCGACAGGAGGATCCCGCATGGAGCTTTCGGCAATCAAGGCGGACGTGACCGAAGTCGAAACCGCGGCGCTCGTCGTCAACCTGTACCAGGGCGTGGAACGGCCCGCAGGCGCGACGGGCGCGGTGGACGCGGCGCTGGGGGGCCAGATCTCGGAGCTGATCGCCGACGGCGAGATCACCGGCCGGCCCGGGGAGATCACGATCGTGCACACCGGGGGGAAGCTGCCGGCGCGGCGCGTGGTCGTGGTGGGCCTCGGCAAGAAGAAGGAGTGCGATCTCGAGACGCTCCGCAAGGCGACCGGCAGCGTGACCCAGCGGCTCCTGCGGCATCGGATCACGCGCTTCCACACCGTCCTTCACGGGGGCGGGGACCTGGAGGCGACCGGGGTGTCAACGCGCGACCTCGCCCAGGCCGTCGCCGAGGCCGCGCTGATGGCGGGCTACCGCTACGACCGCTACAAGACGGTCGGGCCCGAGGAAGAGCCGGGTGAGCCGCCGGACCGCGAGAAGGAGCAGCTGCAGGCGATCACCGTGGTCGAGGCCGACGGCCGGAAGCTCGCCGCCATCCGCGCCGGGCTCGACCGCGGCGGGAATCTGGCGGATGCCGTCAACTGGGCCCGCGACGTCGGAAACGGACCCCCCAACGAGATCTACCCGGCGTCCCTCGCCGAGCGCGCACGCCAGCTGGCCGAGGAGCACAAGCTGGAGATCGAGGTGCTGACGAAGCGCGACCTCGAGAAGAAGCGCATGGGGGGGATCCTCGGCGTGGGCCAGGGATCGGCCCACGAGCCGCGGCTGATCGTGCTCCGCTATCGCGGCGGGAAGAAGAACGCACGGCCGAGCGTGGTGGTGGGCAAGGCCATCACGTTCGACACCGGCGGCATCTCGATCAAGCCCGCGGCCAGCATGGAGGAGATGAAATTCGACAAGATGGGCGGGGTGGCGGCGCTGGGGATCATGCGGGCGGCGGCGCTCCTCAAGCTGCGGATCAACCTGGTCGTCATCATCCCATCGGCCGAGAACATGCTCGGCGGCACGGCCTACCGCCCGGGTGACATCCTGACGTCGTACTCGGGCAAGACGATCGAGATCATCAACACGGATGCGGAAGGACGCCTGATTCTCGCCGATGCGCTCACCTACGCGTGCGAGCTGGAGCCCAAGGAGGTCATCGATCTGGCGACCCTGACGGGGGCCTGCGTGGTCGCCCTCGGCCACTACGCCTCGGGGGCCTTCGGCGACGAACGCATGGTGCAGCGGCTCAAGGAGGTGGGCGAGGCGACCGGGGACCGCGCCTGGCCCCTGCCCCTGTACGACGAGTACGGCGACGACATGAAGTCCGAGGTCGCCGACATCAAGAACTCCGGCGGCCGCTGGGGCGGGGCCTCGACGGCCGCGGCGTTCCTCAAGTTCTTCGTGAAGCCGGGCGTGGCCTGGGCCCACCTGGACATCGCCGGCAACGCGTGGACGACGAAGACCCAGCCGTGTCACCCTGTGGGAGCGACGGGTGCGGGGGTTCGCCTCGTCACGGAGTATCTTGCCGGGGGGTGAGCGTCGGATGGAGATCAACGAGGCCCTGCGGGAGGAGAATCGACGGCTGCGCAAGCTGCGCCTCCTGGTGGACCTCACGCTGGCCCGTCTGTACCAGGACCCGGAGCTCTCCCTGCTCGACGCCCTGGAGTTGACCGAGCGCTGTCGCGACGCCGCACTGACGATGTTCCCGGGCAAAGAGACGGCGTTCGAGCTCCTCTATCGCCCGCGCTTCGAGCGCGTCCTGTACGCTCGCTGGCCCCACGACATGCCGGACGAGCTGGGTGAGACGTTCGTGCTGGGAGAGCCGGGGGAGGACTGACGCGTGAGCCCGCTGAGACGCGGCGCCGCCTACGACCCGACGGGAGTCTTCCCGCCCACCATCAAGTGGCTGCTCATCGCCAACGCGAGCGTGTTCGCGCTCGACGTCCTGCTGCGCGGGCTCGCCGGGACGACCCTCGTGAGCCTGCTGGGCCTCACGCCCGCATGGGTCATCGAGCGCGGATGGGTGTGGCAGCCCCTGACCTACATGTTCGTCCACGGCGGGTTCTTCCACCTGCTGTTCAACATGTTCATGCTGTGGATGTTCGGCAGCGAGATCGAGCGCCTGTGGGGCTCGGCGGAGTTCCTGAGGTACTACGTGATCTGCGGCCTGGGTGCGGCGGCCCTGTCCTTCCTCGGCTTCTACAACAGCACCGTGGTCGGCGCTTCCGGCGCGGTGTTCGGCATCCTGATCGCCTTCGGGTTGTTGTTTCCCGACCGCTATATCTTCCTCTGGTTCCTGGTCCCCATCAAAGCCAAGTACCTGATCGGCGGGCTGGCGGCGATCGAGATCCTGACCGGAATCTCGGGCAGCGGGGACGGCGTCGCGCATCTGGCGCACGTCGGCGGGATGGTGGTCGGCTTCGCGTACCTCCGCTGGTGGCGGGAGGGCGGTCCGGCGGAGCGGCTCATGACCCGCTGGCGGCGGCGTCACCTGGAGGTCGTGCAGGGCGGCGCGCGACATCCCGCCGGATCCCGCGAGGCGGAGATCGATCGCATCCTGGACAAGATCTCGGAGCATGGGCTGGAGAGCCTCACGCCGGAGGAAGAACGGATCCTTGACGAAGCCAGCCGCGGCCCCGAGAGAGACTGACCCCGCCCCCCTTCGCGAGGTCCGCGAGCCGCTGGATGCCATCTTCCGGCCGCGCTCGATCGCGGTGATCGGAGCCTCGCGTCGGCCGGGCTCGATCGGCCACGAGATCCTGCACAACCTGATCGAGCACGACTTCCAGGGCATCGTCTTCCCGGTGCACCCCACCGCCCGGGTCATCCACTCGATCAAGGCGTACCCCTCGGTGCTCGACATCCCCGACCCCGTCGACCTGGCGGTGGTAGTGGTGCCGTACCGTCACGTCCTCGCGGTGGTGGAGGAGTGCGGTCGGAAGGGAGTGCGCGGCCTGGTGGTGATCACCGCCGGCTTTCGCGAGGTGGGCGGCGAGGGAGTCGACCGCGAGGAGGCCCTGCTCGAGCGCGTCCGGGCCTACGACATGCAACTCGTGGGCCCGAACTGCATGGGCGTCATCAACACCGAGCCCGGCGTCTCGATGAACGCCACGTTCGCGCCCACCTTCCCGCCGCCCGGTCCGATCGCGATCGTGTCGCAGTCCGGGGCGCTGGGGGTCACGATCCTCGACCATGCGCGCGAGCTGGGGCTGGGAGTGTCGATGTTCGTGTCGGTGGGGAACAAGGCGGACGTCTCGGGCAACAAGCTGATCGAATACTGGAGCCGGGACCCCGGCACGCGGATGATCGTGATGTACAACGAGTCGTTCGGCGATCCGCGCCGCTTCACCCGGCTCGCGCGGCGGATCACCAAGGAGAAGCCGATCCTGGCGGTCAAGGCGGGCCGCACCCTGACGGGCGCCCTGGCCGCGTCGAGCCACACCGGAGCGCTGGCGGGTACCGACGTGGCGGTCGACGCGCTGTTCGAGCAGTGCGGCGTGATCCGGGCGACGACGCTCGAGGAGCTGTTCGACTTCGCGATGGCGTTCTCGAACCAGCCCGTCCCGCGCGGCGACCGGGTGGCGATCATCACGAACGCCGGCGGGCCGGGCATCCTGACCGCGGACGCGTGCGAGTCGCTGGGACTGGAGATCGCCGCCCTCACCGACGAGACGCGCGCGCGCCTGCGAGCTGAAGTGGCGGAGGAGGCCAGCGTGCAGAATCCGGTGGACCTGATCGCGAGCGCGGACGCGGACGTCTACGGGATCGCGCTCGACATCGTGCTCCAGGATCCGAACGTCGACGCCGCGATCGCGATCTTCGTGCCGCCCGTGCAGGTGGACACCGGTTCGGTGGCGGTGGCGATCGCGGACATCGTCTCGCGACACGAGGGCAAGACCGTGCTGGCCTGCCTGATGGGAAAGAAGGGGGTGCACGGCGGGATGACCGAGCTCAAGCGGCACAACATCCCGGCGTTCATGTTCCCGGAGTCCGCCGCGCGCGCGCTCGCCGCCATGACCCGCTACCGTCGCTGGCGCGAGCGGCCGCTCGTCGAAGCGCCCGAGTTCGACGCCGACCGTGAGCGGGCCGCGGCCGCGCTCGCCGCCGCGCGGAGGGAGGGCCGCGAGCACCTCACGCTCGGCGAGGTCGAGGAGGTCCTCGGGGCGTACGGGATACCGATCCTGGAGAGCCGCTTCGCGTCCTCGGCCGCAGCCGCCGTCGAGGCGGCGGAGGAGCTCGGGTGGCCGGTGGCGCTCAAGGTCGAGTCCCCGTCGGTCGTCCACAAGTCGGACGTGGGCGGAGTCCGCCTCGACCTGGAGGGCCCCGACGAGGTGCGCGCGGCCTGGGCGGCGATCGAGTCCGCGGTGGGCGCCGGGCGCATGCAGGGGGTGCGGGTCCAGCGCATGATCGAGCGCGGGCGCGAGACGGTGATCGGGATGACGAACGACCGCACGTTCGGGCCGCTGGTAATGTTCGGGCTGGGGGGCATCCACGTGGAGGTGCTGGGCGATGTCGTGTTCCGCATCGCGCCGGTCTCGGCCATCGACGCCCGGGAGATGGTGCGTTCGCTCCGCGGCGACGCGCTGCTGGCCGGCGTGCGGGGCGAGGCGCCGGTCGCGTTCGCGGCGCTGGAGGACGCCATCCTGCGGGTCAGCCAGCTCGTGCTGGAATTGCCCGAGATCGCCGAGATGGACGTGAACCCGTTCCTCGCCTTCCCGGAGCCCGAGCGTTGCGTCGCGGTGGACGGCAGGATCCGACTGCAGATTACCACGCTGTAACTCTAGAGGGAGGCTTCATGGAAACCAGACCTCGTCGCATTCTCGTCGTCGACGACGATCCTGCGATGCTGGACGTCCTGCGCCTGCGGCTTCAGGCCTGGGGATATGACGTGGTCCTAGCCGAGGACGCGCTGACCGGGGCGCGCCTGGCGGCTGAGGAATCGCCCGACGTCATCCTCACCGATGTGTGGCTGCCCGATGCCTCGGGCGTGGACCTGCTGCGGGCGCTCACCAAAGCCAAATCGCAAACGCCAATCATCATGATGAGCGCTCACGGTTCGGTCGACCTGGCCGTCGAGTCGATCAAGCAGGGGGCAATGGACTATCTGACCAAGCCGCTCGACTATCGGCGACTCAAAAATCTGCTGGCGGCCGCCTGCTCCGGCCAGCGATCTGGATCGTAAGGCGGATGACCCTCGGAATGCGAATCGGTCTCGCGCTGATCGCGCCCGTAGTGCTCTTGGGAGCGCTCGCCTTCTATCAGCTCTCGGTGATCGACCACCTCGTGGATCGGAATCGGGAGATCCGGCTCGTTCACACCCGGTTGGAGGCCGCGGTGGTCGAGCTGAGAGAAGCCGTTTCACGAATGGCGGAGTACCGGGACAAGATGAAGGCGCTCGGCGACCCGGCTTACGAGCTGGCCGCGAGAAGAGCGGGAGCCGAAATCACGTCCGGAATCGCGGCGCTCCAGGGCCTTCCGTTGGATGGGGCGGAGCGCGAGGCCGTGGACGCGCTGAGCGCCGCTTCGCTCGCGGCCCTCGCCGCGGATTCGCTTCCGGAGGGGCCGACCATCGAGACGATGCATGCCGGCATCGACGGCGTGATTGCAGCTTCCCGACGGGAGTCACGACGGGCGGTAGCCCTGAGTGCGGCACGGGCGAGACAGGCTCGAAGGATCTCGGGCATCGCCGCGGTATCTGCGGTGGTGGGCGCCGTCCTTCTGACGTTTCTGCTGGCGCGTACGATCGTCGTCCCCGTGCGGCGGGTGGCCGCGGCCACCCGTGCCCTGGCCGACGGTCGACTCTCCGGACCCGCGCTTCGTTCGGGTCCCCCGGAGCTTACGGCCCTAGCGGACGACTTCAACGAAATGGCTAGGCGGCTCGAGGAGCTCGATCGGTTGAAGGATGACCTCCTCTCCTCTGTATCCCACGATCTCAAAGCGCCCCTGGCGTCCATGCATGAGACGAACGACCTGTTGCTCGAAGAGGTCCTCGGTCCCCTGACCGAGGATCAACGGAATCTCATCCGGCTCAACCAGGGAAGCAACGAGCGGCTGTCCGGCATGGTGGCGGACCTGCTGGACCTATCCCGAATGGAGGCTGGAGCCATGCGATACACGTTTCAGCGCCACGATCTTACACTCCTCGCTCGAACGGCGATCCGCGATCTGGCCGCTGCGGCGAGCGGAGGCAGGGTCCGGATCGATCTCGAGGCTCCGACTGACCCTGTGTGGGTCGATTGCGACGAGGCCATGATGGTACGCGTCCTCGAGAACCTGCTCTCAAACGCCATCCGATACTCCCCGCAGAGTGCCTGTGTGCGTTGCGAGGTCGGAATCTCCGGTTCGGACAGGGCGATCCTCTCGGTCACGGACGCCGGACCTGGGATCCCCGCCGAGAACAAGGAGCGCGTCTTCGAGCGGTTCTACCGTGTCGATTCCAAGCGCAAGGGAGGGGTCGGCACGGGGGTCGGCCTGGCGATCGTGAAGTCCGTGGTGCAGGATCACGGCGGCCATGTCTGGGTCGAGGACGCGCACGGCGGAGGGAGCCGGTTCGTCGTCGAACTGCGGGGCATGAGTTCCGGGTCGGAGTCTGTCGGAGCCGGCGCACTCGCGGAAGAGGTAGTATGAGGCGTGTCGGACCGTGGGGAATCCTGGCCGTCCTGGCTGGCGTGGGATGCGGTACCGCGCCCGTCCGTCCGTCCGCCGAGCCTCAGGACGGGTTCGACCGCGGCGAGGCCTTGTATTCCCGGTCGGACTACGCCAACGCGGCGGCCGCCTACGAGTCCCATCTGGCGGCGCGCCCGGAGGACCCGCGCAACGACATGGTGCTCCTGCGACTGGGGCTGATCCACCTTACGCTGGGGGCATCGAACCGCGAGCCGGAGCGGGGGGAGCAGTTCCTCCGGGACCTGGCGGAGCGCTTCCCGGACAGCCCGCTTCGGGACGTGTCGGACTACGTGCTGGAGCTCCTGCGCGAGGCCCGAGCCCGGAGAGCGGACGTGGAACGCTACCGGGAAGCCGCGGAAAGGCTCGAATCCCAGCTCGACGCCTTGAAGCGGATCGATATGGAGCGGAGCGATTCGCCTCGATAGGTTATCCGGTCCATGACGACCGTCACGCTGACGACGGACTTCGGCACCGCCGACGGATACGTGGGGGCGATGAAGGGCGTGATCGCGTCGATCGAGCCGCGGGCGCGGATCGACGACCTGACGCACGCCATCCCGGCGCAGGACGTCCGGGCCGCGGGCTACGCACTGTACCGCTCCGTCCCCTACTGGCCGGCCGGAACCGTGCACTGCGCGGTCGTGGATCCCGGCGTCGGCTCCCCCCGACGGGCGATCGCCGCGCGCGCCGAGAACGGGCAATACCTGGTGGGCCCCGACAGCGGCGTGTTCACGCTCTTCTGCCCGCCGTTCACCGACGTGGAACCGCAGGCGGTGGCGCTGACGGAGACGCGCTGGTGGCGCGACCCGGCGGCGACGAGCTCGACGTTCCACGGCCGCGACGTCTTCGCCCCCGTCGCGGCTCATCTGGCGCGCATGCTGCTGGACAACGGGGCCGCCGACCTGTCCGTCTTCGGCCCGCCGGTCCCCGAGCTCGAGCGCTTCGAGCTGCCGCGGCCGGTCGAGGACCGCGGCGGCGGCTATCGGGGCGAGGTGCTGCACGTCGACCACTTCGGCAACGCGGTCACGAACCTCCCCGAGCGCTGGGTCGCGCACGCCGGAGGCCAGGCCGTGGTCGAGGCGGGTGGCAAGACGATGCCGGTCGTGCGCACCTACAGCGACGTCCGCGTGGGTGACCTGTGCGCGGTCGTGGGCTCGACCGGCTGGCTCGAGGTCGCGTGCCGCGACGACTCGGCGGCCTCGAGGCTGGGGCTCGCACCGGGTCAGCCGGTGGTGCTCAAGGCCGCGGGGCGTGGCGCGTGAAGGTCGACTGGGAGCGCGTCGCGCGCGAGACGGCGTTCGAGGGGCGAGTCGTCGACGTCTTCCGCGACACGGTGCGGCTGCGGCGCGACGGGGACGAGCGCCAGGCGGTGTACGACCTCGTCCATCACCCGGGCGCGACCGCGATCGTCCCGCTCTTCGAGGACGGCTCGGTGGCGCTCCTCCATCAGTTCCGCTACGCGGTGGGCGGGGAGATCTGGGAGATCCCGGCCGGCACGCTCGAGGAGGGCGAGTCGTTCCTCGATTGCGCCCGCCGCGAGCTCGAGGAGGAGATCGGCCATCGCGCGGCGCGCTGGACGCAGCTCGCGAGCATCTACACGACCCCCGGTTTCTGCGACGAAGAGCTGCATGTGTTCCTGGCCGAGGAGCTCTCGCCCGGACACGTGGGTCCCGACCCCGACGAGCACCTCGAGGTCGTCCGCACCCCGCTCCAGGAAGCGCTGGCCTGGATCGCGGCGGGACGGATCGTGGACGCCAAGACGATCGTCGGCCTCCTGCGCGCGCGGGACCACCTCGCGGCGGACGGAGACGGGTCGACCGGCGGGGGGGGATGACGGACGCGGGCGGCGTCCTCGCGGACGCGGGCGACGCGGTCGTCGTCCTGGTCGCCTGCCCCGACGAGCCGACCGCGACGTCGATCGCGCGCGCGCTCGTCGAGGAGCGGCTGGCGGCGTGCGTCAATGTCACCGGCGAGGTGCGCTCGATCTACCGCTGGAAGGGGAGCGTCGAGGAGGCGCGCGAGCGGCTGCTCGTCGTCAAGGCGCGCGCCGACCGGCTGGAGGCCCTCGCGGCGCGGATCGTCGCGCTCCATCCCTACGACGTCCCCGAGCTGCTCGCCCTACCCGTGGCCCGCGGTCTCGCTCCCTACCTGGACTGGCTCCGCATCGATGGTGGTTGAGGATCCGCCGCACGGGGCGTACCTTGCCTGTCGGCCTCTATCCCCGAGAAACGGACTCCCCTGATGCGCAGGATCGCCGTCGTCAATCACAAGGGCGGCACCGGGAAGACGACCACGGCCGTCCACCTCGGCGCGGGCCTGGCCGCCGGGGGGCGCTCCGTCCTGCTCGTCGACCTCGACCCGCAGGGTAACGTAGGCGCGTGGTTCGGCCTCGACCCCGACGAATGCTCGATGTCCGAGCTGGCGCAGGGCCGCCTGACGGCCGCCGAGGCGCGGATCGAGGTCCGGGACAACCTCGACGTGATCGCGAGCGACTGGCGGCTGGCCGAGGCGGAGGAGCTTCTCGTCACCGGCCGCGAGCGCGAGAAGTGGCTGTCGAACCGGCTCCAGGGGCTCCCCGGATACGAGTTCGCGATCGTCGACTGCGCGCCTTCGATGAGCATCCTGACGACGAGCGGCCTCGCGTTCGCCGAGGAGGTCGTGATCCCGA
>Ga0299913_10006055_pt1 | contig 10426 bp, 7 predicted proteins | sample RVTome_9_FD_201360 | JGI IMG/M metagenome (GOLD analysis project Ga0299913, IMG submission 201360) | Soil microbial communities from uranium-contaminated site in the Upper Colorado River Basin, Wyoming, United States - RVT155D38 (version 2) ... | reverse complement strand
CATGGACCCGAGCATGCGATAACAGTGCGCGAGAAGCTCCCGCCGGTAGGGATCGGCGAGCCGCGCGAAGTCCTTTTCGCCCGTTTCAATGGTCACGGACGTGACCTTACGCCGAGGGTCCGACATTGTGGTCAGAATTGCAGCGGTCATGAGCGTCTCCTGCCGTCACCGGTACTGACCCGGCGGCGGCACGAAACTCATCGCGGCTCGGATCAGCCGAACCGCTTGACCGCCCGTTCCCGCGCCTTCGCCGCCTCGGCCTCGCGGCTCTTCGGCGGCGCCGTGGTCACCAGCGAGCCGAGCAGGGTGCGGGTGGCCCGCTCGACGGCGGCGACGGCGGTGTCGAACGCGGCGGCGTTGGCCGCGGACGGCGTGTTCGTGCCGCTGATCTTGCGGACGTACTGCAACGCGGACGCGTGGACCTCGTCCTCGGTGGCGGGCGGCTCGAAGTTGTGCAGGACCTTGATGTTTCGGCACATACCGCCATTCTGGCAGCGTTCAGCCCGCGAAGCCCCGTTTCGGCCTGCGCAGGCTCTGCACGCCGGTGCTCGCCAGGTACCGCGCGAGGTTGCGCAGCGGATGCCGGTGCGGGGCAGGGTCCTTGCCGTCGCCCATGCGCCAGAGCTGGACGGTGTACCACGTGACCTCGCTGGCGCCGTCCAGCGTGCGGATGCCGACCCGGCGCGGCCGGACGTCGCTGGCGGCGGTCGCGCCCGACAGCAGCCGGGCCGGCAGGTCGGGTTCGAGCGCGAGCGGTCTGCCGAGCCCGACGACGTCGACCGCGCCCGAGGTCAGCGCGCTCGCCATGCCGGTCGCGGTGCGGAAGCCGCCGGTCAGCATCAGCGGCAGCGACGGGGCCGCCGCCCGAGCCCGCTCGGCGTAGTCGAGGAAGTACGCCTCGCGCTCGCGGGTGCTCTGCTTGACCGGCTCCGACGGCGCGCCCATCATCGCGGCCGACTCGTAGCTGCCGCCAGAGATCTCCAGCAGGTCGATGCCCTCGGCGGCCAGGTCGAGCACGACCCGCAGCGACTCGTCCTCGGTCATGCCGCCGCGCTGGAAGTCGGCCGAGTTGAGCTTCACCGCGAGCGGGACGTCCGGGCCGATCTCGGCGCGGACCGCGCGCACGATCTCCAGCAGGAACCGGCGTCGCTTCTCCGGCGTGCCGCCCCAGTCGTCGGTGCGCCGGTTGACGAGCGGCGAGAGGAACTGGCTGATCAGGTAGCCGTGCGCGGCGTGCACCTGCACCCCGGTGAACCCGGCCGCGATCACCGTCCCCGCGGTGGTGGCGAAGCGGCCGACGATGTCGACGATCTCGTCGTGCGACAGCGCCCTCGGGGTGGCGAAGGTGCCGCCTGGCAGGTCGAGGCCGACCGCGGACGGCGCCACCGGCCGGGAGCTGAGCGTGCGAGGCACCTGGCGGCCGGGGTGGTTGAGCTGCACCCAGGCGTGGGCGCCGTTGCCGGTCGCGGCCGCCGCCCAGTCGCGCAGCAGCGCGCCGTCGCGGTCGTCGGCGACGACGACATTGCCCGGCTCGCCGATGTGGCGGTGGTCGACCATGACGTTGCCGGTGATCAGCAGGCCCGCGCCGGACGACGACCAGCGCTCGTACAGCCGCCGCAGCCGGGATGTCGGGGAGTTGCGCCGGTCGCCGAGACCCTCGCTGAGCGCGGACTTGGCGATCCGGTTCGGCAGCGTCGCGCCGCAGGGCAGCGGGAAGGGCTCGGTCAGCACGGACTGCGTCGACGTCGTCATCGGACACCTTTCGGCTAGACGGACGTCTAGAAGCTACTCGTGGGTAGTAATGCCCGTCAACGCACGACAGCGGGAGTGATCTGGATTACTCCGAGCTGTTCGTGGCACCATGAGTACCTGTAACTTCGCGTTACAGCTACGACGGGTAACACAGGAGAGGAACGACGATGTTCGTCGCGCAACAGCCGCTACCCGCGCCGCCCGCCGGTGGCGCCGCCATCGGTGAGGTGCTGATCGCCCTCGTGATCAGCCTCGGTGTGATGCTGCCGGTCGGCTGGTTCCTGGTGCGCGAACGAGCGGGCAAGCCGACGCTGATCGGCCGGGCCGCCGACTGGGTCGCCGGCAAGGACGGCTTGCCGCGCTGGGCCGGTCTGCCCTCGTACCTGACGATCACCTCGCTGCTCACCGCCGGGTTCGGCGTGTGGTGGGACGTGGCGACCCACATGCAGGCTGGTCGCGACGAGGGACCGCTCGCCAACCCGTCGCATTACCCGATCTTCCTGGCGATCCTCGGCTTCTTCAGCGCGGGCGTCATCAGCATGGGGCTGGCCAAGGGGGAGCTGCCGCGACGCACCTTCCGGATCGCGGCGGGCTGGCACGCGCCGATGGGGTCGATGGTCATCACGGCCGCCGGGGCGATCGCGCTCCTGGGCTTTCCCTCCGACGACGTCTGGCACCGGCTGTTCGGCCAGGACGTCACCGAGTGGGGCCCGACGCACATCATGATGATCGGCGGCGCGGTGACCTGCGTGCTCGGCATCCCGCTGCTGTTCGCCGAGGCGCGGCAGATCGGCGCGTCGGGCGCGCTCGGCTTCGCGGGCAAGCTGCGCAGCGCGATCGCGCTGAGCGCGTGCATCGTGCCGTTCGCGTTCCTGATGGAGTTCGACCTCGGGGTGCCGCAGTTCCCCGCCGCGACGCAGTTCATCATCGCCGGGTTCCTCACCGGCTGGATCTTCCCCGCGGTGCGGGCCTACTTCGGGCCGGGCGGGGCGCTGCTGGCCTGGGGCGTCTACATCGGCGCGCACCTGTTCCTGCTCGGCACCACCGCGCTGCTCGAGGACGTGCTGCTCGCGCAGTTCCTGTTGTTCCTGCCCTCGGCGGTGCTGGTCGAGCTGGTCGCGCTGGTCGTCTCGCCGCGCCGGGGCGTCGTGTTCGGCGTCACGACCGGGTTGGTTGTCGGCACGCTCGGCATGACGGCAGAGTGGGCGTGGAGCCACGTGTTCATGCCGCTGCCGCAGCCGTTGCCCGCGTCGGCGCTGCCGCTGATGCTGGCGGTCGGCACCGCGGCGGCCATCGGCGGCGGGCTGCTCGCAGGCTGGCAGGTGCGCCAGCTCGAGCGGGTGGCAGGCACCGACCACACGACGTCCTTCGACGGGTTCGAGTCCGTGCTGCGCAGGGGGCAGCTCGGGTTCGCGGTCCGGCCGGGACGGGCGCTGTTCGGCTGGTGGCAGCGGCGGCAGGTGCCGCTGCCCTCGCCGGAGCGCGGCGGAGTGCTGCGCAGGCACGGCGCCGGGCTGGCCGGGATGCTGGCGTTCATCGCGCTGATGGCGGTGTTCGCGCCGCCGACGGCCACCGGCGGCATCAGCGGCACGGTCCAGCTCAGCGACGTGACCTACGCGGACGGCCGCCAGGCCGAGGAGTGCGACGGCGAGGCGAAGTGCCTGGCGCGGGTCAGCGTCACGATGACGCCGGCCGGTGCCGCCGGCGACGCGGTGTGGTTCTACGCGCTGGCCTGGCAGGGCTTCCCCGACGACGCCGAGCCGAACGTGCCGCGCGACCCGATGTCGGGCGCGCCGGGCGTCATGCGGGTCGCGATGCGGCCGACCGGCACGCCGGGCGAGTACGTCTCGGCGCACAAGCTGCCGTTCTACGGCAACTGGAAGACGCTGATCCGGCTGCACCAGGCGCCGACCACGCACATGGCGCTGCCGCTGTACGCCCCGAACGACCCCGCCATCACCTCGTCCAAGGGCAGGCAGATCGTGACCGGCGACGGCGACACCGTGCCGCTGATGGCCGAGCGGCAGTTCCTGCAACGTGAGATCAAGCCGGACGTGCCCGGCTGGCTGTGGACCGCCGCGTATGGCGTCGTCATCACCTCGTGGCTGACGCTGCTCGCCTTCTACGGCTGGTGCTACGCCACGGCCGCCTACGGCGCGCCGAACCAGCGGCGGCGTCCGGCGGCCGGCGCGGAGCGGGTGCCGGCCGGAGTCAGGTGATATACAACTCGTTGCTATGCGCCTAGTTGCATAGTAGCGTCTAGCGCATGGCACTGGAGCACGCGATCCTGGTCTCGCTCGAAGAGCGCGCCGGGTCCGGCTACGAGCTGGCGCGGCGGTTCGACCGTTCGATCGGGTTCTTCTGGGCCGCGACCCACCAGCAGATTTACCGCACGCTCAAGCGCATGGTGGCGAGCGGCTGGGTCTCCGTCGAGGAGGTGGCCCAGCAGGGCAGGCCGGACAAGAAGGTCTACCGCGCCACCGGCGACGGCAGGACGGAGCTGGCGCGCTGGCTCGCCGAGCCGGGCGATCCAGCCGCGAGCCGTGGCGAGCTGGCCGTCAAGATCAGGGGCGCGTCGCTGGGCGACACCGGCGCGGTGATCGCCGAGATCGCCCGCCACCGCGCCCATCACGCCGAGCGCCTCGACGTCTACCTCGCGATCGAGAAGCGCGACTTCCCCGACCCGGCCCGGCTGCGCGGCCAGCGGCTGCACCAGTACCTCGTGCTGCGCGGCGGCATCAGGGCCGAGCAAGCCCAGCTCGACTGGTGCGACGAAATGCTGACCGCCATGCGTGCCGACACCGGAGGACGACGACCATGAGGACTGCTCGCAGGTCCGAATCATCGGACATCATGCTGGACGACGTCAGATTGAGGGCGCGGCGGGCCGCGCGCGACGAGGAGGCCGCATGACCGAGTACCCGACGCTGCTCCAGCCGCTCGACCTCGGCTTCACGACGCTGCGCAACCGCGTGCTGATGGGCTCGATGCACACCGGCCTGGAGGACAAGGCAAAGGACTTCGACCAGCTCGCCGCCTACTTCGCCGAGCGGGCGCGCGGCGGCGTCGGCCTGATGGTCACCGGCGGCTTCGCGCCGAACCGGAGCGGCTGGCTCTACCCGTTCGCCTCCAAGCTGAGCACCCGCGGCGAGGCGCGGGACCACCGCGTCATCACCGAGGCGGTGCACAACGCGGGCGGCGCGATCGCGCTGCAACTGCTGCACGCGGGCCGCTACTCCTACCACCCGCTGTCGGTGTCGGCCTCGGCGGTCAAGTCGCCGATCACCCCGTTCCGGCCGTGGGCGCTGTCCGGGCGCGGCGTGCGCCGCCAGATCGCCGACTTCGCCCGCGCCGCCGCGCTCGCCCGCGAGGCCGGCTACGACGGCGTCGAGATCATGGGCTCCGAGGGGTACTTCATCAACCAGTTCCTCGCGCCCCGCACCAACAAGCGCACCGACGGCTGGGGCGGCTCGGCCGAGAACCGCCGCCGCATCGCGGTCGAGATCGTGCGGGCGGTCCGCGACGCCGCCGGGCCCGACTTCATCGTCGTCTACCGGCTGTCCATGATCGACCTCGTCGACGGCGGCCAGACCTGGGACGAGGTCGTCGCGCTCGCGCAGGAGGTCGAGGCCGCCGGGGCGACCATCATCAACACCGGCATCGGCTGGCACGAGGCGCGGGTGCCCACCATCGTGACCTCGGTGCCGAGGGCGGCGTTCACCGGCGTCACCGCGAAGCTCAAGCCGCACGTCGGCGTCCCGGTCGTCACGTCGAACCGGATCAACATGCCGCAGGTGGCCGAGGAGGTGCTGGCGCGCGGCGACGCCGACATGGTGTCGATGGCGCGGCCGTTTCTGGCCGACCCGGAGTGGGTCCGGAAGGCCGAGTCGGGCCGCGCCGACGAGATCAACACCTGCATCGCCTGCAACCAGGCCTGCCTCGACCACACCTTCGCGCTGAAGAAGGCGACCTGCATGGTCAACCCGCGGGCGCTCAACGAGACCACGCTGACCCTGCTGCCGACCCGGCGCGCGAAGCGAATCGCCGTCGTCGGCGCCGGCCCCGCCGGGCTGTCGGCGGCCACAACGCTGGCCGAACGCGGCCACGACGTCGAGCTGTTCGAGGCCGAGGCCGAGATCGGCGGCCAGTTCGACATCGCGAGCAAGATCCCCGGCAAGGAGGAGTTCGCCGAGACCATCCGCTACTACACCCGGCGGATCGAGCTGACCGGCGTCAAGCTGCGCCTCAACACCCGGGCGACCGTGGACGACCTGGCGGAGGGCTACGACGAGGTGATCGTGGCGACCGGGGTGACCCCGAGGGTGCCGTCGATCCCCGGTATCGACCACGCCTCCGTGCTGTCCTATGTGGATGCGGTGCGGCACGGCAAGCCGGTCGGGGAGCGGGTCGCGGTGATCGGCGCGGGTGGCATCGGCGTCGACGTCAGCGAGTTCCTCACTCACGCCACGTCGCCGACGCTCGACGCAGACGCCTGGCGCGCCGAATGGGGCGTGACCGACCCTGCCGAGGCGCCCGGCGGGCTGACCGAGGCCGCGCCGGAGCCGTCCCCGCGCACGGTGTATCTGTTGCAGCGCAAGACATCCAAGATCGGCAAGGGGCTCGGCAAGACGACCGGCTGGGTGCACCGGGCGGCGCTCAAGGCCAAGCGGGTCGAACAGGTCGCCGGGGTGCGCTACGACCGCATCGACGACGCCGGCCTGCACATCTCCTACGGCAAGGACCACACCGAGCGCAGGGTGCTCGACGTCGACACCGTCGTGGTGTGCGCGGGTCAGGAGTCGCGGCGGGAGCTCGCCGACGCGCTGAGCGCGCGGGGCGTGCGCACGCACGTGATCGGCGGCGCCGACGTGGCCGCCGAACTCGACGCCAAGCGGGCCATCGACCAGGGCACCCGGCTCGCCGCGAATCTTTAAAGTCACACCTGGGTCTCGATCACCCGACGTATCCGCAGGTGGCCCCGATCAGCGGGCGAAATCTGTGGCTTGAGTCACTAGGCTGTGTCGGTAGAACCAATCCGGCCGAAGGTGAGCCTGGCTGTCGACGGATTGTGCCAGCCGTCTCACTTTCGACCTTCTTGGTTACCGGCAGGTCATCGGGTTTCGGGCACACGAGTCGGGGAGCGCATGCCATGGGTGGATTCGGCATTGACCTGGGAACGGCGAACACGGTCGTCGGCGAGCCGGAACGCGGGATCGTGCTCAACGAGCCGTCGGTCATGCTCGTCAAACGCACCGCGCCGACCAAGGCCGTGCTCGTCGGCCAGCAGGCGCGAGAGCTGATCGGGCGCACCCCGGCCGGGTTCGAGACGCTGCGCCCGCTGCGGGACGGCGTCATCGTCGACCTCGAGTCGGCGCGCTCCTTCATCGGCGCCATCATCCGCAAGGTCTCCCACCGCTGGTGGATGGGAATGCGGCCACGCGCGGTGATCGCGGTACCCGCCGGCGCCACCGCGCTGGAACGGCGCGCGCTGCTCGAAGTCGCGCACGAGGCCGGGCTGCGCAAGGTCGCGCTCATCCTCGAACCGGTCGCGGGCGCGCTCGGCTCCGGCATCGACCCGCTCGAACCGCGCGCGCACCTCGTCGTCGACCTCGGCGGCGGCACGGCGGAGATCACCGGCTTCTGCTTCGGCGGCATCCTGACCCACCGCAGCTGCCGCGTCGCGGGAGACGAGCTGACCAACGCGCTGTACCAGTACCTGCGGGTGGAGCACCAGCTCGTCGTCGGCGAGCTGACCGCGGAGGACCTCAAGGTGCGGCTGCACGAGGGCGACGCCGACGAGCCGCTCGTCGTCGAGGGCCGCGACGCCGCGAGCGGCCGCGCCCGGCTGGTGACGCTGGAGACCGAGGAGGTCGTCGACGCGCTGCGGCCGACGACCATGGAGATCGTGCACACGCTGACCGCCTGCCTCGAGGACCTGCCCGCGCAGGCCGTCGGCGACGTAATGTCGGAGGGCCTGCTCGCCATGGGCGGCGGGTCGATGCTGCGCGGCTTCACGCAGCTGCTGGAGGAGTCGTTCGGCTTCCCGGTCAAGACGGCCGAGCGCCCGCTGACCTGTGTCGCCGAGGGCGCCACCCGCTGCCTCGAACTGCCGGACGTGCTCGCCGTCTACGGCGACTGAGCGGGTCTCACCGCCGGTTCTTGAGGTAGTGCTCCAGGATCCTGGTCACCACCGGGCCGGACACCTCCGAGCCGTAGCCGCCGCTGCGCACGAACACCGTGACCACCAGCCGGGGGTTCTCGGCGGGCACCACGGCGGAGAACCACGCGTGGGTGCCGCCGTTGGGCGCGGTGGGGTCCTCGGCGGTGCCGGTCTTGGACAGCGCGGTGATCGGCAGTGAGGCGAGCTGCCCGCCGGTGCCCGCCGCCGCCGACGCCCGCATGCCCTTGCGCACCGGACCGAGCTTGTCCGCGAAGGGCAGCCGCTCCGGCGGAGCGCCGACGATCGGGATGTTCTGCGTGCCACCGTAGGACCCCGCGAGCTGCGGCGTGACCATCTTCCCGGTGGCGACGCCGACGGTCCAGCGCGAGAGCTGTAGCGGCGTCGCGGTCACCGGGCCCTGCCCGATGCCCATGATCACCGTGCTGCCCGGGTACCAGTAGCCGCCCTCAGCCTCCACCGACTTCGGCGTGCCGAGGTAGCCGCCTTCCTCGCCGGGCAGGTCGACGCCGGTCGGGCTGCCGACGCCGAGCAGGCGCGCGGTCCGGGCGATCCGCTCCGGGCCGAGCATGAGCGCGAGCTTGTAGAAGTAGACGTTGTTCGACCACTGGATCGCGTCGGTCAGGTTGGCTGGCGGCAGCACCTCCCAGTTGCCGAACGTGTGGCCGCCGTAGTAGAAGGCGCCGCCGGTCGGGATGACCGTGCTCGGGGCCAGCGCCTTGTACCCGTTGCGGGCGTTGGCCGACGCGACGACGATCTTGAACGTCGAGCCGGGCGGACCCGCGACCTGCGTGGCGTGGTTGAACAGCGGCAGCCCCGGCCTGCTGCTCTGCTGCCGGATGGCCTTCAGGTTGGCGGGCGAGCTGTAGATGTTGTTGTCGTAGGACGGCACGCTCGCCATCGCCTTCACCGCGCCGGTGCGGGCGTCCATCACGATCGCGGCGCCCAGGTCGCCGGGGCTGCTGTGCACCGCCTTCGCCAGCGCCCGCGTCGCCGCCCGCTGCATCGACAGGTCCAGGTTGAGCCTGAGGTCGTGCCCGGGGATCGGGTCGACGCGCCCGGCGGCCGCCACCGGGTTCCCGAGCGGGTCGACGTAGACGCACTGCCGGCCGTCGACCCCGCGCAGCAGCGCGTCGTACTCCAGCTCGAGGCCGGTCTTGCCGACGATGGCGCCGAGCGGCAGGTGTGGCCAGCGTTGCATGTCGGCGTCGTCGGCGATGCCGACGAACCCGAGCAGCGGACCCAGCATCTTGCCGTGCGGATACGACCTGAGCTGCGACGGCACCACCAGCACGCCGGGCAGGTGGGCGTTGGTGACCTGCTGCGCGACCCGGGGCGGCACCTTGCCGACCGGCACCGACACCTCGACCTGCTCGGCGAGCGCGGCCTCGACGGCGGCGGGCTTGCGGCCGAGCACGTCGGCGAGCTGCTCGCGGGCGTTCTCGTCGTCGGTGGGGAACAGTCCCGGCACGACCTGCACCTCGTACTCGGTGCCGTTGCGCACCAAGGGTTTGCCGCTCGCGTCGGTGATGACGCCGCGCTCGGCGGGCAGCCGGATGCAGCGGGTCATCTGGTCCTCGCTCCGCAGCCGAAGCTCCTCGCCGTGCGCGACCTGGAGCTGCCACGCCGTCATCGACATGCCGACCAGCCCGGCCGTGAGCGTGATTGCGCCGGTGCGCACCAGCCGGGGGTGCTGCCTGCGCCTCGGCGGCGGCGCCCACAGCGGTCGCTGCACCCCGTCCCGCCGGGCGGCGAGCACGAACCCGAGCGCGGCCAGGTGCGTGATGGCGGTGGTGCCGCCGTAGCTGAGCAGCGGGATCGGCAGGCCGGTGTGCGGGATGAGGCTCAGGTTGACCGCGATCGAGACGACGGCGTGCAGGCCGTACAGCACCGCGATGCCGGACGACACCAGCGCCGCCTCGCGGGAGCGGGCCAGCCGCGCGGCCGCGGCGCACCGCCAGACGATCACCAGGATCGCGGCCACGGCCGTCGCCGCCCCGACCATGCCCCAGCCGTGCACCAGGCTGGCGAACGCGAGGTCGTGCTCGCTTTCGGGCAGGTAGCTCGCCCGCAGCCCGTACAGCGGTTCGTGGGCCATGCCGAACAGCCCGCCCTCGCCGATGGCGATCTCGGCCTGCATCGCGGCCCAGCCGGCGCCGTCGCCTCGGGCGCCCGAGAGGAAGGCGTGCACCCGGCCGAGTTGGTACGGCCGCAGCACCAGCACCGCGAGCGGCAGCGAGGCGACGCCGAGCCCGAACAGCGGCAGCAGCGGCAGCAGCGGCACCCTGGCCAGCACCAGCATCACCGCGGCCGCAGCGCCGATCAGGATCGCCGACGACAGGTTGGGCTGCAACGCGACGAGCACCACCGGCACCGCGGCGACGACGAGCCCGAGCAGGAACCTGCCGATGCGGTAGCCGCGCGCGAGCAGGTTCGCCAGCGCGAGCACCACCGCGATCTTGGCGACGTCGGAGGGCTGCACGGTGAAGAAGCCGA
>Ga0299913_10006054_pt1 | contig 10426 bp, 14 predicted proteins | sample RVTome_9_FD_201360 | JGI IMG/M metagenome (GOLD analysis project Ga0299913, IMG submission 201360) | Soil microbial communities from uranium-contaminated site in the Upper Colorado River Basin, Wyoming, United States - RVT155D38 (version 2) ... | reverse complement strand
GCTCCTCACGGACCACATCAGAACGCACCACACGCAGCAACGTGCCGGCGTCGAGGCCCTCGACCTCGAACACCCCCACACTCGGCGCCGTCTCGATCACGACACCAACACAACCACCGGGCACCGACAATCGAAGCCAGTGCGGAAACCGCTCTCCACAGGCGGCTCCTGGCGCCTACCCTCGGTCCATGCCATGGGTGAGTCGCATCGGGTTCGCGATCGATGGGTCCGTGCCCAACTACCCGACGGTGCGCATCGTCGTCGACGGCGAGGAGGTCCTCACACGCGAGGGTGACACCACGGGCAACGACCCGGAGGACCTGCTGGACACCGATGCCTTGGAGCCGCAGTGCATCCCTCGGCGCATCGCGTTCTACGGGTGCGGTTGCGGCGAGTTCGGCTGTCACTGCGTCGCGGGCCTCGTCTCGGAGGGCGGCGGACTGGTCCGCTGGCACGACTTCCGGACCGTGACGGGCGTCTACCACTCCGCCCTGCCACCGTTCGATGCCGAGGAGGACGTGCTCAGCGACCCGGACGTCGACTGGGAGCTCCTGGACCTGCCGGACCTGACCTTCGACGCCGCCGCCTACCACTGGGCGGTGGACGCTGCCAGGACGGACCGCAGCTGGGAGTCCCGGCCACGCGCGATCGTCCGACTGGCGCGTGACCGCGCGCGGGGCGTCCAGCTCTGGGCGGCCGCTCGTGACGACGTGATCACCGTCCAGCACCGTGACCGCGCCATGCTCGGGTCGACAGACCTCCCGGTGCCCGAGGGCCAGGTGGAGCCGCTCGCCGACGCCCTGGTGCGCCTGCTCGCGCGGCACGATCCGCGGGAGATCGCGGCGCGCGGCCTCTGGCGATGAGAGTGGCGCAGCCGACTAGGCTGGGCCCCGATGAGCGACGACTACTGCGAGCTGTGCGACCTCCCGAAGTCCACCTGCATCCACGGGAGGCCGCCGCCGGCGCCGCAGCCGGTGGTCAAGGCTCCGCCGAAGCCGCGGGGGACCACCACCTCACGCAGCACCTCGCGCACGCCGGGCACGCCCAGGAAGCCGGTCAACCGTCGCTGGACGCCGCCGGACGAGCTCAAGGTCCACATCGTCACCGTCCTCCGGACGGCCGGCGGCGAGATGGAGCGCGACCGGGCGCTTGCCGAGCTCGAGCAGCTGGTGGGCGACCGGCTCCGCGAGGGCGACCGCGAGACGACGCCTGAGGGCGAGCTGCGCTGGCACTATGCCGCGCGCCGCGCGCGCCAGGCGCTCATCACCGAAGGCGTGATGACCAAGGGCAGCCCGGGCATGTGGACGCTGGCCTGACCGCCGGAGCAACGGCGTGGTGACGCGGCTCCCGGACGACGCCGTCGCCGGGCTCCGCGCCGCGCCCCTGACGTACGCCGACGTCGGGGCGACCATGGGCGCCGCGCCGCCGTCGTACCGGACGTTCACGCGGACCCGCTTGCTCGAGCACGCGAGCTTCGAGCAGGCTGCCGAGGCGCTGATGACCTGGCAGGTCCACGAGCGTGCCGGGCTGCACGTCGCCGCCTCCGGCCCTCGGGTCGGGCAGGACGCCGTCGTCGAGATGCGCCTGGGCCCGCGCGTGGGCGGCATCCGGATCCCGTGCCGCGTCGTCCATGTCATCGACGAGCCGGACGCGACCGGCTTCGCCTATGGCACGCTCCCCGGCCACCCGGAGTCGGGGGAGGAGCGCTTCGAGGTACGCCGACGCAGCGACGGTGGCGCCGCCATCACCGTCGCCGCCTTCTCGCGCCCCGCGACCCTCCTCGCTCGTGCGGGAGGGCCGCTGACGCGGGCGGTGCAGGCGCGGATGACCCAGCGCTACCTCCGCGCCGCCGACCTCATGAGTCCTGGCTGACGGGCGGCCCACCCAGGCCGATGTCGTTGCCGTCGGGGTCCCGGTAGGTCACCTTCCGGACGCCGTTGGTGTACGTCTCGCGGGAGAGCGGCTCGAGACCACGCTCGCTGATCCCGGCGACGCGCTCGTCGAGGTCGTCGACGAACAGCGTCTGCACGGCACCGCCCGCACGTTCGGGGAGCAGGTCGATGTAGAGGTAGCGGTGCTCGTCCAGCTTCCAGACCGCCTCCGACGCGTTCGGGATGAACGCAGGCTCGCTGCCCAGCAGCTGCTCGTACCAGGTCAGCGCACGCTGGTAGTCGCTCACCGGGACACCGGCGAACAGGTCGAGGCTCACCAGTGGACGCCCTTGAAGACGTTCGCCAGCACCACCTGCTCGCTCTCCCGGCCCCCTCCGCTCGGGGCGGCACCCTCGGGCGGCGCAGTCTTCGCACCCTTCGCGGCGGCCGAGTCGGGGAAGACGTGGTAGGCCATGTTGAGCACCCGGAAGGCCGCACGCGGGGTGAAGGTGTGTGCCACCTCGCCGAGGTTGCCGGACAGCGTGTTGATCTCGTGCGGCCGCTGGACCAGCCCTTCCAGCACCCGGTCCGCCGCCTGCGCCGGCGAGATGGTCGGGAACTTGTCGTAGAGCTTGGTCGGGGCGATCATCGGCGTCCGCACGAGGGGCATGTGGATGTTGGTGAACGAGATGCCGTCACCCACGACCTCCGACGACACCACGTTGCTCCACGAGTCGAGCGCGGCCTTGGACGCGACGTACGCCGAGAACCTCGGCGGGTTGGTCTGCACACCGATCGAGCTGATGTTGACGACGTGGCCGAACCGGTTCTCCCGCATCTTCGGCACCAGCCCCATGATCAGCCGGATCGCGCCGAAGTAGTTGAGCTGCATCGTCCGCTCGAAGTCGTGGAACCGGTCCTGGGACAGCTTCAGGGACCGCCGGATGGACCGGCCGGCGTTGTTGACCAGGAAGTCCACGCGCGGCAGCTCGGTGGAGAGCTGCTTGCACAGGGCGTCGATCGCCTCGAGGTCCGACAGGTCGCAGGGGTAGACCAGCGCCTGCCCGCCTCGCGCCTCGATCGCGTCGCGGGTCGCCTCCAGCTTCTCGGCGCCGCGCGCGACGAGCACCGGGATGCCGCCGCACTGGGCGACCTTGTGCGCGGTCACCTGGCCGATGCCGGACGAGGCGCCGGTGATCACGACGTACCTGCCCTGCAGCTCCCGCCGGTTGCGCGGGTCCCCGGCGACGGTGCCGTCGAGCTGCTCCTCCCAGAACGTCCACAGCGTGCGGGCGTACGACTCGAAGTCGGGTACGGCGACGCCGGAGCCCGCCAGCGCCCGCTCCGTGCGCGCGGAGTCGAAGACGGGGAAGAACGCGGCGTGGCCCAGGGCCTCGGCGGGGATGCCCAGGCGCCCGACCGTCTGGTCGAGCAGGGCCACGACGGGCCCGCGCTGGAGGAGCGACGAGGCGACGCGTCCGGGGTGCACCCGCTGGGGCATCCACGAGAAGAGCCGCCGGTCCACGCGGGCGGCGAAGCGCGGCGCCCCCGCGGCCTGCGAGATCGCGTTGAGCACGTCGACGACCGGCTGCGGCTCGGGGTTGACCAGGTGGAAGGCGCGGTGGTCGAGGTCGGGCTGGTGGGCGAGGTGGTCCATCGCCTTGGCGACGTAGTCGACCGGCACCACGTTGGTGTCGCCCAGGTCGAGGCCGAGCAACGGCACCCACGACGGCACGTGGTCGCGGATCCGCTTGATCAGCGGGAAGAAGTAGTAGGGACCGTCGATCTTGTCCATGTCGCCGGTCTCGGAGTCGCCGACCACGATCGCGGGCCGGTAGACCCGCCAGGGACGGGTGCACTCGGTGCGCACCAGGTGCTCGGACTCGAACTTCGTCCGGTGGTAAGGCGACGGCAGTCGCTGGCCCTCGTCGAACATCGTCTCGTCGAAGTGTCCGTCGTACTCGCCCGCGACCGCCACCGACGAGGTGTGGTGGACGATCCCCGCCTCGAGCGCCTCGGCGAGCTCGAGCGCGTGCCGGGTGCCCTCGACGTTCAGCATGTCGTTGGTCGCGTCGTCGGCGGTGATGTCGTAGATCGCCGCGAGGTGGAAGAAGTGCCCGATCCGGCCGCGCTGCGCGTCGACCCACGCGGGATCGACCCCCAGCGCGCCGGAGCGCAGGTCACCGGCGACGGCCTTCACGCGAGGCGAGTCGCCGTGGCCGATGAGGCGCAGCATCCGGGCGAGGCGCTCCTCGGACCCCTCGCGGACGAGGACGTGGACGTCACCGTCGCGGTGGTCGAGGAGTTCCTGCAGCAGATGGCGGCCGATGAACCCGGTGGCCCCGGTCACGAAGTAGGTCATGTCCGGAGGCTAGACCCGGGAGAGGGTCCGCGAACATGCCCTGGACTGAAAAGTAATGCAAGTTACTTGCCAGTAACATTGTGCCATCGGGAGTGGCACATCCGCCTCGCCCTACTCGGACTTGCCGCCGCCGAACATGATCTCGTCCCAGCTCGGGACCGACGCCCGGCCCTTCCTGCGGGGGCGCGGCTTCGGCTTCTCCGCGGGCTCGTCCTCGACCGGCTCGGCCTTCTTCTTCGCCGCCTTCTCCTCGGCCCGGGAGGACCCGGTGTCGGCCAGCGGCTCCGGTGTCGGCTCGAGGGCGACCTCGTCGCGCTTGCCGGCCTTGCGCACCGCGGCAGCGGTCTGGTCGAGGTCGACCGTGCGCTCCTCGGAGGCCGCAGCGACCTCCTCGGGCCGGGGAGCCGGCTCGGCTGCGGGCGCGGGGCCGGGAGCCGGCGGCTCCTCGTTGACCAGCTCGAGCACGTCGTCACCGAGCGGCAGCTCGTCGCCGCGGGAGGGGCGGCGGCGCTCCCGGGCCTTGCGCAGCTCGTCCCGTGGTTCGGCGGCGGGCGCCTTCTCGACCAGGTCGCCGACGAGCCAGCGGGCGTCGTCGTTCTCGGTGATCACGTAGTTGCCGGGCATGTCGAAGACGAACCGGGCGGTGCCCTTGCGCTTGCTCGTCTGGAACCCGGCGGTCATCGACCAGCGGGCGTCCTCGCGCCGCCAGGCGTCCCACTCGACGGTGTCGGGGTCGGTGTTGAGGGCGCGGAGCTGGTTGTCGACCGCGTCGCCGAGGGTGCGCACGCCGGTGTCGACGCCGGAGCGGCGACGCACCGAGGAGCGCTGTGCGCGCCGCGCCACGTGGGCCCGCTCGTCGAGGACGGGGCCCGCGAACGGCATGATCTTCTCGACGGAGGTGTTCGCCGCCTGCGCCACCGCCTCGGGTGTCTCTCCGGACCGGATGCGGGCCTGGATGTCGCGGGGGCGAAGCGTGCTCTCCATCTTGATCTCCAACTGGCCGAGGCGTGCGTGCTCACCGCGAAGCGCGGCGGTGAGTCGGGCGTCAACGTCGAGGGTGTACTCCGTGCCGTGCGAGTCCACCAGGAGCAGGCGGCGACCATCCTCGCTCAGCCCTGCGAGCGATAGGTGCAGCATCTGATGTCCTTCTCCTCGACCCACCCTGTCTGCGGTGCGCCCGAGCCTACGCCACGACGGGCTCCCTACGATGGAGCCATGCAGCCGGACCCGACGCCGTACGACGCCTTCCTACTGGTCTCGTTCGGGGGGCCGGAGAAGCCGGACGACGTGGTGCCGTTCCTGGAGAACGTCACGCGCGGTCGCGGCATCCCGCGGGAGCGGCTCGCGGAGGTGGGGGAGCACTACTTCCAGTTCGGGGGACGGTCCCCGATCAACGACCAGAACCGTGCCTTCCTCGCCGCGGTCGCCGAGGACTTCGCCGGCAACGGCGTCGACCTTCCGGTCTACTGGGGCAACCGCAACTGGGACCCGTACCTCACCGACACGGTCCGCCGGATGGCGCAGGACGGCGTACGGCGGGCCGCGGTGCTCGCGACATCGGCGTACGCGTCGTACTCCGGCTGCCGGCAGTACCGCGAGGACCTCGCCGCTGCCGTCGCCGCGGTCGCCGACGAGGGGCTCACCCCGCCGCGGATGGACAAGCTGCGCCACTACTTCAACCACCCCGGGTTCATGGAGGCGATGGTCGACGCGACCCTTGCGGCGCTCGCGGACCTCCCCGACGCCGACCGGGAGGGCGCCCATCTCGTCTTCGTCACCCACTCGATCCCGGAGTCGATGAACGAGGGGAGCGGCCCCCGGGGAGGGGCGTACGTCGAGCAGCACCTGAGCGTCGCCGAGGAGATCGTCGAGCGGGTCCGCACCGAGACCGGTCGCCGGCACCGCCACGAGCTCGTCTACTGCTCCCGCTCCGGAGCGCCGCACGTCCCCTGGCTGGAGCCCGACGTCAACGACCACCTCCACGCCCTGGCCCGGCACGGCCACCCCGGCGTCGTCGTCGTCCCGATCGGGTTCGTCAGCGACCACATGGAGGTCGTCTACGACCTCGACACCGAGGCGGCCTCCACCGCGGAGAAGCTGGGCCTCCCGTTCGCGCGCGCCGGCACCGCCGGGCTGGACCCGCGCTTCGTCGCCATGGTGCGCGACCTGCTGCTCGAGCGCGCGGCGGGCGAGCGCGGCGACGAGGGTGTCGTGCGCGCCGCCGAAGGGGCGCTGCCGCCGAGCTGGGACGTCTGTCCCGCCACCTGCTGCCCCAACCCGCGAGCGCCCCGTCCGGCCCTCGCCCAGGAGGACGCATGACGGCTCCCGACGAGCTGCTGGCCCTGGCCCTCGACGTGGCCCGTGAGGCGGCGGAGCTCCTGCGCGAGCGCCGTGCCGGCGAGGTCGGCGTCGCGGCGACCAAGTCGACGTCCGTAGACGTCGTGACCGAGGCCGACCACGCCAGCGAGGAGCTGATCCGGCGTCGGCTGCTCGACGCGCGCCCCGACGACGCGTTCCTCGGGGAGGAGGGAGGGGCCGACCGCGGGGGCTCCGGTGTGCGCTGGATCGTCGACCCCATCGACGGCACCGTCAACTTCCTCTACGGCCTGCCTGAGTACGCCGTCTCGATCGCCGCGGAGGTCGACGGCGAGATGGTCGCGGGCGTGGTGCTCAACCCGGCGACCGGTGCCGAGTACACCGCCACCCTCGGGGGCGGCGCCCACCGCGACGGCGTACCCCTCGAGGTGCGGGCACCGGCCCCCCTGGAGGAGCGACTGGTCCTGACCGGCTTCGCCTACACGCCGGAGCTCCGGCTGCTCCAGGGCATCGCCGTGGCCCGTCTCCTGCCGCGGGTGCGCGACATCCGCCGGCACGGCTCGGCCGCCCTCGAGCTGTGCCGCATCGGCGAGGGCAGCGCGGACGCCTACGTCGAGGAGGGGCTGAACGTCTGGGACTGGGCGGCCGGCCTGCTCGTGGCCACCGAGGCGGGCGCCAGCACCGAGCGCCTGCCCGGCGGGGGAGGCCGTGATCTGGTCGTCTGCGCCCCCGCCCACGGGTACGACGAGTTCCGCGTGGTCGTCGAGGAATGCGGCTTCCTGGCCTCCTAGGAACGGCCTCTGGGGGAATAGAGGCACCCCGGTGGACGTTGGGCGCACGACATCGTGTGGAATGCGCGTGCACATTCCCGGGCGATGGTGCACAATCTGGCGCCGGACAAGGGCTGAGGGACGACTGGAGAAGGTTGGATGGCGACTGACTACGACGCACCCCGCAAGAATGCGGAGGACGAGAGCGAAGAGAGCATTGAAGAGCTCAAGGCCCGCCGCCACGACAAGAACTCCGGCAAGGTCGACGAGGACGAGGCCGAGGCCGCCGAGTCGTTCGAGCTCCCCGGCGCCGACCTGTCCCACGAGGAGCTCGCGGTCGAGGTCAAGCCGAAGCAGGAGGACGAGTTCACCTGCATGAGCTGCTTCCTGGTGCACCACCGCAGCCAGCTGGCCGACGAGAAGAAGATGATCTGCAAGGACTGCGCCTGACGCCGGTCCACCGAGACGCACGAAGGCCGCCACCCCGAGGGGTAGGCGGCCTTCGTGCTGGTCGGGCTAGTTGCCGGAGCTCCCCACTCCCGGGGGCAGGTGGCCCGTCGACTTCAGGTAGTAGTTCGCGGCCCGGCGCGAGGCGAGCATCCTGACGATCCCGACTGCGGTGCCGCTCGCGGCGGCCCAGGCCACGGCCTCCCACAGATCCACGTCGGGGTCGGCGGGGTTTGCCGGCGGGGTCTTGCCGGTCGCGGCCTTCCAGCCGGAGCTGAGCGTCTTCCGGGCGACTGTCGCGCCGCCGAGGGCGGCGCCGAGCGACATGATCGACCAGACCTTGGAGCCGGATGCCATGGACGTTCCTCCTGAGGGTGGGGTGGGATCCACCCTAGCCAGCGACGCGGCCCAGGGCGGAGGCGAGCTGCGCGGGGTGGCGGGTCGAGAGCAGCCAGTACGGCGTCGGATCGGCCGGGTCGGTGATGTCCACCCGGACGGCGCGCTTCAGGTACGGGCGCAGCAGCAGGTACGCCCGGGCGTCGGCGTCGGGGCCGGCCAGGCGCCGCGCCTGCTCCGGGTCGAGGGGTGCGACCTCGCCGACGTGCACGAGGGGGATCCGGGCACGCCCGGCGTGGAGCACGCCGTCGACGACGGCGATCCGCGCGGAGCCGTAGGCCAGGAAGCCGGCGGCGAGGAGGGCGCCGGCGACCACGCCGATCGCGCTCGCGGCCACGACCGGCATCGCGACCACCACGGCGAGCCACAGGGTGGCCACGAGCATGGTGCCCTGGACCCACCAGCGCAACGGCACGCTCAGGCGCTCGGCGTACTCCTCGGGGGCCCTGTCCACGGGCCGCAGTCTCCCATCCGGCGCGCGTGGGCGCGCAGTAGGGTCCGCTGTCATGGCACACGACGTGGAGATCGCCCTGCGCCGCCTCGATCCCGGGGTGCCGCTGCCGTCCTACGCGCACCCCGGTGACGCCGGCGCCGACCTGGTCACGACCGTCGACGTGACGCTCGAGCCGGGGGAGCGGGTGCTGGTCCCGACTGGGATCTCGCTCGCGCTGCCCGAGGGGTACGTCGGCCTGGTGCACCCGCGCTCGGGCCTCGCTGCCCGCCACGGGCTGTCGATCGTGAACGCGCCGGGCACGGTGGACGCCGGCTACCGCGGCGAGGTCAAGGTCTGCCTGGTCAACCTCGACCCACGGGAGCCGGTCGTGCTCCGCCGCCTCGACCGCATCGCCCAGCTGGTGGTCCAGCGGGTCGAGCAGGCGCGGTTCGTGGAGGTCGGGGTCCTGCCCGAATCGGTGCGTGGGGCGGGAGGCTACGGTTCCACTGGCGGGTTCGGTGCCCGCCCCGAGCCCGTCGACGCATCAGACACCGCCGTCCAGAGGAGCAACCTGTGAGGTTTGGCCGCAAGTCCCGTCCCGCCCCGGAGCCGGAGGCGAACGAGACCGAGGAGGTCGCACCCCCGCAGGGCCGTGGGCCGCACGACGCGGCGGACGTCGACGTCGAGCGCGACGGCGTCCAGCGCGTCGACCTCGGGGGCCTGCTGATCGCGCCGCAGCCCGGCACCGAGCTGCGGCTTCAGGTCGACGAGGACACCCAGGCCGTGCAGAGCGTGCTGCTCGCCGGCCCGGACGGTGGCATGGAGCTGCGTGCCTTCGCCCGCTCCCGCGGCGAGGAGATGTGGCCTGGGGTGAAGCGTGCACTGGCCTCCGACTTCAGTCGCCGCGGCGGCGTCTCCGACGAGCGCGAGGGCCCGTGGGGCTCCGAGCTGCACGGCCAGCTGCAGGTCCAGATGGAGGACGGCCGCATGGGCACCCAGGCCTCCCGGGTCATCGGTGTCGACGGCCCCCGCTGGTTCGTCCGCGCCACCTTCCTCGGTCGCCCGGCCGTCGACGCCTCGGCCGCCGGTGCCTTCGAGACGATGCTCTCGGACCTCGTCGTCCGCCGCGGCACGGACGCGATGGCCCCCGGTGACCCGCTGCCGCTGCGGCTTCCGCCGTCTGCCCGGCGCGTGGACGCCTGAGCGCCTACGCTGGATCCCATGGGTGAGCGCAAGGGCCGCCTGCTGCGGTCGATCAGCAGCTGGGCCAATCCGTCCGAGGAGCACGCACGTGACCTCGCCGCCACGGTCGAGCGCACCGGCTGCACCCAGGTCGCCCGTGCCAAGGACCGCGAGCGTGTGCAGCTCCAGGGCACGCTGCGCACCGTCACGCTGCGTCCGCGCGGTGGCGTCCCCGCCCTCGAGGCCGAGCTCTTCGACGGCACCGACGTGATCACCCTGGTCTGGCTCGGACGGCGTCGCATCGCCGGCATCGCGCCGGGCCGCACGCTCCGGGTCGAGGGACGCGTGGGCAAGCAGGACGACGTCCGCCTCATGTTCAACCCGCGCTACGAGCTGAAGTCGTGACCGAGACCTCCGCGGCCCACGCCGACGTCGACACCGTCGAGGCGCTCGTACGACGACAGCTCGCCCAGGCGCTCGGCGGCAAGCGCGGCATGCTCGAGGCCGCCATCCCGACGATCATCTTCACGGTCCTGTTCCTGACGACGCGCGACCTGAGGCTCGCCCTCGTGGTGAGCGGGGTGGCCGCCGCGGTCGCCCTCGTGGTGCGGATCGTGCAGCGGTCCACCATCCAGTTCGCGGTGAACGC
>Ga0299913_10006052_pt1 | contig 10429 bp, 9 predicted proteins | sample RVTome_9_FD_201360 | JGI IMG/M metagenome (GOLD analysis project Ga0299913, IMG submission 201360) | Soil microbial communities from uranium-contaminated site in the Upper Colorado River Basin, Wyoming, United States - RVT155D38 (version 2) ... | reverse complement strand
CGCCCTTGTCGAATACATCAAGGGCGACTACTCGATTTCGGACATTACTCTGAACCGGTTTTTCGCGCTGCATGTGGTTCTGTTGCCGCTTGCTCTCATCGGCCTCGTCTTCGTACACATCGTTGCGTTGCACCACGTCGGCTCCAGTAATCCGGACGGCATCGAGATCAAGAATTTCAAGGGACCGGACGGCATACCGGTCGACGGCGTGCCGTTTCATCCTTATCACACGAGCAAAGACCTGGTGGCGATCATCGTCTTTCTCATGGTGTTCTCCGGAGTGGTTTTTTTCGCACCCGACATGGGCGGCTATTTTCTGGAACACGCGAATTTCGAGCCGGCGAATACGATGGTGACGCCGGAGCATATCGCGCCGGTCTGGTACTTCACGCCGTTTTACGCAATTCTTCGTGCCGTGCCGGACAAGTTATGGGGCGCCATTCTGATGGGCGGAGCGGTGTTCATTCCACTGTTCCTGCCGTGGCTCGACCGTTCAAGGGTCCGGTCCATCCGGTACAGGGGATGGATCTACCGCGCGTCCCTCGGGCTTTTCGTCGTCAGTTTTTTCGCGTTGGGCTGGCTTGGATTGCAGCCGGCACAAGGTATCTATGTCGCGCTCGCGCGCATATTCTCCGTCATATATTTCGCGTTTTTCCTGTTGATGCCCTATTACACGAGTATCGACAAGACCAGGCCGGTGCCGGAGCGGGTGGTCTACCATGTTTAGGCTGACTTTTCCCGGCGGGAATGTCCTGATCCGCCATGCTGAAGGTCGAACGGGAATGTCCGGTCTCGTGCGGCGCCTGGGTCGCGTGTTCGCATCCGCCCCGGCGATAGCCGCACTGACCCTTCTGGCATGGAGTTCCTCCGCGTACAGTGCCTCGGGCGGCGTGGAACTGGAACAGGCCGGCAATGAGGTTGGCAATATCGCCTCGCTGCAGCGCGGCGCCCGCAATTTCATGAACTACTGCGCAGGCTGTCACTCGGCCAAGTACGTACGGTACAACAGCATCGCGAAGGACCTGGAGCTCACTGAGGATCAGGTCATCGAAAACCTGATGTTCAATGCGGAAAAGACCTTCGAGACCATCGAGGCTTCGATGCCACTGGATGCCGCCGCCAGATGGTTCGGACAGCCGCCCCCGGATATGTCCCTGATAGCCAGGGCCAAGGGTACCGACTACATCTTCAGCTTCCTGAAGGGCTTCTACCTCGACAGCGACAGTCCGACCGGCGTCGACAATCTGCATTTACCGGGTACCAGCATGCCGCACGTGCTGTGGGAGCTCCAGGGATTCCAGCGAGCCGTTTTCGAAGAACGGGGCGACAGTGCAGGAACGGGCTCCGATCCGGCCTTCAGTCATTTCGAGAATGCGTCGAGCGGAGCGATTTCTCCCGAGGACTATGATGCATTCGTGCGGGATACGGTCAATTTTCTCGAGTACATCAGCGAGCCGGTTCGTGCCACACGCCGCGTGCTGGGCGTATGGGTTTTGATGTTCCTGGTCGTGTTTTTGATCATAGCCACGATGCTGAAGAACCAGATCTGGAAAGACGTGACCTAGCCCGGATTATTCATTGATACGTTATCGGTTTATGAAAGAATGGTACTTAATTGACGGGGATCGCCCGCAGTGCGGGCACCTCAAGCCAGCGATGTGGACTATACGCGGGCTGTAGGAGCCCGCACTGCGGGCGATTGATCCTTAACCAAGTGCCATTTGGCGGAAGACCGGCGTGCCGCAAAGTTATATTCCTTAAGTTCCGAGGGGACCTCATATGGCAGTTATTGCCAACCGCCGCTCCGTTATGACGCTGTTTTCCAAACCAACCTGCATCCACAGTCACCGTACGCGGCTTGTGTTGGCGGAGAAGAACATCAACATCGACATCGTCAATGTCGAGGGCCCGGAGCTCCCCGAAGACCTGATGGATCTGAACCCCTACCAGACGGTTCCGACACTCGTGGATCGCGATCTGGTTCTCTATGATTCGCGAGTCATCATCGAGTACCTGGACGAGCGATTTCCGCACCCGCCACTGATGCCGGTCGATCCGGTGACGCGCGCCCAGTTTCGGCTCGCCCTGTTCCGCATAGAAACCGACTGGTATCGGCTGGCTGAAGAGTATGAAGCGGACAGTGATCGAAAGTTGTCCGGGAAATCCAAAAAGATGCTCAGGGAGAGCATTCTCGCAAGCGTCGATCTTTTCAGCGCGAAGCAGTTTTTTCTGAGTGACGAGTTCTCGCTGGTCGACTGCAGCATCGCCCCGGTACTGTGGCGTCTGCCGCTCTATGGCATTGAACTGGGATCGCATGCCGGCTCGGTCGAGGCCTACATGAAGCGAGTGTTCGACCGCCGCTCTTTCCGGCAAAGCCTGACCGAACTGGAGCAGGAGATGCGTTTGTAGGGACAGGCGCCCAACGGACGGCACCTGTCGCGATGCGCGCGCAATCGATGTTATTCTGGCGACGACAGCCGTCCAGGATGCCGGGTTTCTTCGTCACGTGACCGTTCCGAGCCGCTCAAAACGCCCTTACCTCGTCCGCGCCATGCACGAGTGGATGGGGGATAACGGCCATACGCCACACATCGTCGTCGACGCCGCGATCGACGGTGTAACGGTACCGCGAGAGCATGTGAAGGACGGCAAGATAATCCTGAATATCAGCCACTCCGCAGCCCACAACCTCAAGCTTACGAACGATGCCGTCAGTTTTCGTGCTCGATTCAGTGGTGTGCCGTTCGACGTCTGGGTCCCGATCGGGGCGGTGCTCGGGATCTACGCGAAGGAAACCGGTCAGGGTATGATCTTTTCGCACGGTGCCGACCAGCCGGAACCGCCGGACCCGAGCGATGGATCCGGCGACCGGGAGAACATACGCAACGAGCGCTCCCATCTCAAGATCGTCAAGTAGCAGGCCGAGCTGACGCTACCCCGGCTTGTGCATGAATCGCCGTGATGATTGCGCAGATCAAGCAAGGACACGAGCGCATTCATGAATAATCCGGCCTAAGATGGCGCAGACAGAACCCGGCGGCTTAAGGCTTGACCGCCCGGTCGATCCCGGGCGGGATCATATTCTCGGCCCCGTCGACGCCCCGGTTACGCTGGTCGAATACGGCGGCTACGCCTGTCCCCACTGCCGGGTCGCGAACGATCGCATAGCCGAAGTTCGCAGACAGCTCGGCGACCGGCTGCGCTACGTGTTCCGCCACCGGCCGATCGCGGGCAATGAACTCGGTCGTCGCGCCGCCGAGCTCGTCGAGCAAATCGACGACCCGAACAGATTCTGGGCAGCTCACGTTGCGCTGATGAGCCGCTCGCTCACCCTTCAGGAAGTGGATCTGCAGGCTGTAGCGGAGGAGTTCGGGGTCGGCGCAGATGCTTCCGTCGACGTCGCCGAAGCAAAGCGTCGTGCCAGGGCTCGGGTTGAGGCCGACGAACGGAGCGCTCGTGCCAGCGGCGTAAGTATGACGCCGACCTTCTTCATCAACGGGCGCCGCTTCGACGGCCCGTGGGACGAAAGGGCGTTCGCCGATGCACTCTTGGGAACCCTCGGTCACCGGGTCCGTATTGCGGCGCTCGAATTTGCGACGTGGGCGCCGTCTGCGGGATTGTTGCTCCTGCTCGCGACAGTGCTTGCCCTGATCTTCACGAACTCTGCAGCCGGCGCATCCTTCGCCGCGTTCTGGGAGCAGCCACTCGGCTTTACGTTCGGTGACGGTGCATTCCAGCTGTCGCTCAAGGACTGGATCAACGACGGGTTGCTGACCCTCTTCTTCCTGGTGGTGGGACTCGAAATCAAGCGAGAGTTCACGATCGGACATCTTGCCAGCCGGCGATCGGCTGCATTGCCGATTGCGGCGGCAATCGGCGGGATGGCTGTGCCGGCGTTGCTTTACGTGGTCATCGTGCCGGACGGGTCCTGGTCGCACGGCTGGGGCGTTCCGATGGCGACCGACACGGCGTTCGCCATAGCCCTGATTGCGATGATGGGGCGGCGCGTGCCGGTCGAGTTGCGTATTTTCCTGACGGCTGCGGCCATCGTCGACGATATCGGGGCGATCCTCGTAGTAGCGGCCTTCTATTCCGGCGACCTTGATCTCGGCTACCTGAGCCTCGCGGTCGCGATCACAGGCGCGCTCGTCGTTCTGAACAAAGCACGCGTATATCGTTTGACGCCGTACCTTGTTCTCGGTGTCGTCCTTTGGGCATGTATCCATGCCGGGGGACTGCACGCCACCCTGGCGGGCGTGGTGCTGTCCATCTTCATTCCTACCCGTCCGCCACCGGACTTCAAGTCCCTGTCGCTGCAGGCCGATGCCATCCTGACCAACGAAGCGAGCCACGGCGGCGAGGCGCTGCGTTACGGTCCCTCGGAAACTGCGTTGCGCGCACTCGATGCCATTCACGACAGACTCGAATCCCCGGCAGCCCGACTGCTGCGCAACGCAGGTCCCCGGTCCAGTTACCTCGTGTTGCCGGTCTTTGCGCTGGCCAACGCCGGTGTCGTCGTCAGCGCCGACGTACTGCAGGGTCGGGAGGTGCTGGCCCTCGGTATCGTTGTCGGGCTCGCGCTCGGGAAGCCGCTCGGGATGCTGCTCGCCTCTGTACTGGCGGTACAGCTGGGCCTTGCAATGAAGCCCCGGGAATACTCGTGGCGTCAGCTCGCTGGCGCGGGGGCGCTAGCGGGCATCGGGTTTACGATGTCATTATTCATTTCGGCGCAGGCGTTCCCGCTCGCAGACGATTTCTCGGCGGCAAAGATGGCGGTGTTTGCCGGGTCCATCCTGTCCGCTCTGGTCGGGTCAGCCGTGCTTTGGCGCGCCGCGGCAGGGCCGGACGATCGCAATGATAGCCACAGCTGACGGGCGCCAGGAGAGGTTCTTTATATGAGTCGTGAGTCAAAGGTCGCCGGCCACCCGTCTCCTGACGGAGCGGTCGATATTGTCGTCATTCCACGCAGCAGCGACCTGGGCGGCGGCTTCACCGTCCGACGAGCGCTGCCCTCGGCGCGGCAAAGGATGGTCGGACCGTTCGTTTTCTTCGATCAGATGGGCCCAGTCGTGCTCGGACCCGGCCAGGGCCTCGATGTACGTCCGCATCCGCACATAGGACTGGCAACGGTAACGTACCTGTTCGCCGGTGAAATCCTGCACCGCGACAGCCTCGGCAGCACCCAGCCGATCCGTCCCGGAGAAGTAAACTGGATGACTGCCGGCCGCGGAATCGTGCACTCGGAGCGAACACCGGCGGAGCTGCGCGAGGTGGACGCACCGGTATTCGGCATACAGGCATGGCTCGCTTTGCCGCTTGAGCACGAGGAGACTTCGCCGTCCTTCATTCATCACGAGATGGAGAAGTTGCCGGTGCTCGAGGAAAGCGGCACAGAAGTGCGTCTCATCGCGGGTACCCTGTACGGCGCACGTTCTCCCGTTCAGACCCTGTCCGAAATGTTCTATGCGGATGTCACTCTTTCCGGTGGCGCGGCGATCGAGGTGCCCGCAGCACACGAGGAGCGGGCCGCATACATCGTCATCGGCGCGGTGCAGATCGAAGACAGAAGGTTCGACGCTGCACAGCTCATTGTCCTCAAGCCGGGCAGGGCGGTGACAATCACGGCATCCGCAACCCCGACGCGCCTGATGCTGCTCGGCGGCGAACCGATGGATGGGCCTCGACACGTCTGGTGGAACTTCGTCTCCAGCTCCCGCGACAGAATCGAGCAGGCGAAGGCCGACTGGCAGTCGGGCCGCTTCGACCCCGTCCCCGGCGAGACGGACTTCATCCCGCTACCCGAGCCGAACCCCGCGCCCGTAAATTATCCCTGACGGCCACTGGTCGTTCCTCGAGACGCCGATCGCTCGCGATGAGTACAATTCGTGGGCTGTAGGAGCCCGCATCGCGGGCGATCGACCTTTGCCACACGTCGTTCGTCGATGAACCTACCCCGGCGCGCCCAGCAACGTCATGTCGATCAGGTCGCACAGGCAGTGAATTGCGACCAGGTGCACTTCCTGAATCCTTGCCGTCCGCGTTGCCGGAACGCGTATTTCCACGTCCCCGTGCTCGAGCAGGCCGGCCATCCGCCCGCCATCGCGTCCGGTCAGCGCCACGATACGCATGCTGCGATCGTGGGCTGCGACGATGGCGCGGCAGACGTTCTCGGAGTTGCCCGAGGTCGAGATTGCCAGCAGCACATCGTGCTGTCGCCCCAGTGCGCGGATCTGTTTGCCGAAAATGTCGTCGTACGAATAATCGTTGGCGATGGATGTCAGCGTCGAGGTGTCGGTCGTGAGAGCGACTGCGGGAAGGCCGGGTCGCTCCATCTCGAAACGGTTCAGGAGCTCGGAGGAGAAGTGCTGGGCGTCGCCGGCGGAGCCTCCGTTACCGCAGCTCAGGATTTTGCCATCGGCGAGTAACGCGTCGCACATCAGTTTCGCGGCAGCCGGGATACTCTGGCTCAGGATTTCGATGGAAGCCTGCTTGGTTGCTATGCTTTCCGTGAAGTGCGACCTGACTCTTGTCTCTGCGTCCATGGAGTATTCGTCACCTTGTGAAAGTACCAGGCCTGAATGCGTCTTTGATCCATTGTAGCGTGTATTGATCCGCGGCCGGGCCGTCGAAGGCGACGACGTCGAAGCGGACTTTGTGGTTGCGGAACACTTTGTGCTTTCCCAGGAAGAACAGAGCCGCCCTGGTCAGTTTTCGCTGCTTGTGCGGGCCGATCGATTGTATGGCGGACGGAAAGCGAAAGCCGGGAGAGATACCGGGCCGGCGGCAGCGGACTTCGACGATGACCAGGCAGTCGCCGTCCAGCATGACCAGATCGATTTCACCGACACGACAACGGAAATTCCTGAGAACGAGCTCGAGTCCGGCCGACCGCAGGTGTTCGAGTGCGAGCTGCTCGGTCTTTTCGCCTACGGATTTGGCAAAGGTTGGGGCCATTCGTTGCCCGACTCTTCGTCGAGGTCCTGAAGTGCGCCGTCCGGCCTCTCCACGTCCGGCATTGCGACGAGTTCGCCGCGGACGAATTGCGCCCACGCGAGACGCCGGTGTATGCGTCCGTCTTCGTCGAGGTAGAGTCGGCCGGTGGCGCCGGAGAATTCGGGCATTGGCCCGGTGCGCGCGGAAAACAGCTCCGCGACGAGCTGATATGCGTCGTATCCCATCGCGTGCAGACGGCCATGGCGTTTTTCCGTCGGCCAGTAGCGGTTATAAAGAGAAGGAAGTTCGGCCATCCAGTCGTGCGGCGATACGATCCAGGGCGTGTCGGCAAACATCACGCCGTTCAGATCGGAGTCGGACCTGCCGTCCATCGAATAGATAAAGGACGTCGAGTAGACCGGCAGGTCGCCCGCGTAGTGAAACTTGAGTTGGGACTTGATCAGGCGCCCGGCCTTGGAGTCGGCCGCGAGAAAAATGAACTCTGCGTCCTGTCTGCGGCGAGGGTCGAACTGCAACGGGCCCCCGATGTTGGCGCGCAACCGCTCGTAGCGCTGAACGCTTTGCGTGAGCGCCATCAGGCTTTCGATTTCGAGCGAAAAGTCTTGCGTCGCGGGGAGGTAGTCACGATAGTCGAGCAGCACGCCACCGCGAGCCTCGAACTCGCCGGCGAAGCTCGACAGCACCCGCCGCCCCCACTCGTTGTTGGGCACGATCGCGACGGCTCTAGTGTGGCCGTCGGCGGTTGCCTTTGCCGCGGCCGAAACCGCTTCATCCTCGGGCGAAAGCGCAAACTGATAAAGTCCCGGCGGCGCGACTTCGCCATCGGGAAGGTAGTTGAGCGCGAGCACCGGCACCGGCAGCATCGCCTCGCCGGCCAGTGCGCTGACGCCCGAGCGCAACAACGGTCCCACGACGAACTGCGCGCCATCCGTGACGGCGCGCGCATAGGCTTCGGTCGTGCCGCCGTCCGCGTTGACGTCGTATACGCGGATACGCTGCTCGTCATTGAGTCCGCCCTGGGCGGCGAAGTAGGCGCCGAAAAAGCCGTTCTGGACGGCCTGACCTGCCGGAGCGTTCTCCCCGCTCAGAGGCAGCAGCAGCGCGATCTGACGGGGGTAATCCAGCGCGCCCGCATCGGGCAGCCGCATCCCGGCCAGCAGCGCGTTGGCCGGATGGTCCCGGTAAGCTTCCTGCCAGCGGACTAGCCCGTTACTCCAGCCGATGCCCTGGCGTCCCGTGGCGGTAGCGAGGGCGCCCAGGGCCAGCCAGCCGCGTATTTCCGAATCGGAGACCCGCTCCGCCGCGCTGCGAAGCGTCTGTGGATTACTGACCAGCAAGCCTGCCCAGAGCCGCTGTCTGTTCAGTTCGACGCGATGGCGGTCGTCGAGCCAGTTCTCTCGCTGAATATAGAGCTCGACGGCCCGGACGGGTTCGTCCTTCTGAAACCAGGCGTCCGCGCGCAGGGCTTCGACGCGCGAGCGGAAACGTAACGGCAGTGCCTGCCGACTCAAAGGCTCGAGCAGCCGAAGGGCTTCGTCGGGCATTCCGTTGATCAGTGCGATGGCCGACGAGTTCGTCGTCCACAGCCACAACATCTCCCCTTCCGCCGGCCTGGCTACCGATTGCATTGCGGTCATTGCGCGGCGGCCGTCGCCGGCGTCCAGCCACTGCTCCACGGCAAGCAGTGTCAGGCGATCGCGTTCGACGCCGGCAGCGCCGGAGGCAAGGTCGATGTAAACGGCAGCCGCATCCGCATGCTGCCCGGTTCGTGCCATGTTTGCCGCACGAGCTTCCGGCTGCCTGGCTGCGTAGCGCGAAGAACCGGTCGTTTCGCAGGCGCTCAAGAAACACAGCAAGGCGACGCAAGCCATCAGAATGCGGGGGATACGGGCTGTCAGGAGATTCGGCATGGTGCGGGCGTTCATGGATTGTGATTGCGGGCGCGTGTCATGTGCAGGACCGATGAGTCGATTGCTCGGGGTGATTCTGGCACGGATGCCCGGCGCCTTGCACGTGAGGTCGAAACGCGTGGCAGTATGGCGACTATGAACCTGACCACCGGCACCCTCTACATCGTGGCAACCCCCATCGGAAACCTCGAGGACCTGTCTCCGCGTGCCAGACAGGTACTTTCCGAGGTAGACATTGTCGCTGCCGAGGATACCCGCCATACCGGCCGCCTGCTCAAGTCTTTCGGTATTAAGGCGCGACAAATTGCGCTTCACGAGCACAACGAACAGGATGTCGCCCGGTCGCTGGTTATGGAGCTCGAGGGCGGATCCTCGGTCGCGCTCGTCAGCGATGCGGGAACGCCGCTCGTCAGCGATCCCGGCTATCGTCTGGTGCGCACGGCGCACGAACATGGAATACGCGTCTCTCCGGTTCCGGGACCGAGCGCGGCGGTTGTCGCGCTTTCGGCGGCCGGCTTGCCGACCGATGCGTTCTGTTTCGAAGGCTTCTTGCCCGCGCGCCAACAGGCTCGACTCGCTCGACTCGATGAGCTGCGACACGAGCCGCGGACGCTGATTTTCTACGAGTCCGTGCATCGCATAGGCGCCTTGTTCGCCGATCTGACGGCCGTTTTTGGCGACCTGCGCCGCGCGTTCATTGGGCGGGAGTTGACCAAATTGCACGAGCAATGCGTTGCGGGAACTCTGGGCGAGTTGCGGGCGATGCTGGACGATGGCCGAATACCGGCGAAAGGCGAGTTCTGCGTGGTGCTGGAAGGAGACGGCGCCGCCCCGCCCGCCGGCGCTCTCGGGGTCGATGCCGACCGGTTGCTGACGGAACTCAAAACGGTCGTATCGGGAAAGAAGGCGGTGGAGATCGCCACGGCCGTCACCGGCCAGAGCCGGAACGAACTCTATCGCAGGATGCTGGCACTTTCCCGGTCAAAGAAGTGATTCTGGAAAATGCGGTATCATCGCGCTTCGAGAACGTGAGAGTCGACCAGACAATCGCCGGTGTCGCTTGAATCCCGACGCCGGAGGAAAGTCCGGGCTCCTTCGGACAGGGCGCCAGGTAACGCCTGGAGGACGTGAGTCCATGGAAAGTGCCACAGAAAACAGACCGCCCAAGCGTGCCTGCGCGTACGCCGGCAAGGGTGAAAAGGTGCGGTAAGAGCGCACCGCGCGGATGGCAACATGCCGCGGCACGGTAAACCCCGCCTGGAGCAAGACCAAATAGGGGAGTAAGCGGTTAGTTCCGCACCGCCGGTTCCGAGCGGACTCCCGGGTAGGTTGCTAGAGGCAGTCGGTGACGACTGTCCCAGATGAATGATTGTCCCCGACAGAACCCGGCTTACGGTCGGCTCTCTCTTTCTCGGCCCCTGTCACCTTCAAACCGCGCGACCCTGATAGTGTCTTCGGTCATGAATCAATGGCACTTACCTTTACGGCCGTTTGATTCGGCGCTTGCGGTAGGGCCTGGTCAAAGGGTTCCCCCCCGGGCGAGACCGAACAGAGAACTACCGATC
>Ga0299913_10006051_pt1 | contig 10429 bp, 10 predicted proteins | sample RVTome_9_FD_201360 | JGI IMG/M metagenome (GOLD analysis project Ga0299913, IMG submission 201360) | Soil microbial communities from uranium-contaminated site in the Upper Colorado River Basin, Wyoming, United States - RVT155D38 (version 2) ... | reverse complement strand
GCGTTCACGGTCTGCTTCTTCTTGAGCGAGCGACGGTACAGCTGCAACTGCCACGGTTCGGTCAATTAGCCATCCGCGATTAAGTAGTTCATGGAGCGCCTGTCCCCCTCCTTCACAGCTCCCCGTTTTCCTTGTACGCCTCGAACGTGCGCCGAATGCCGTCTTCCAAATCTACCTGCGCCTCCCAGCCGAGCACACGACGAGCCTTCGAGGTATCGAACTCCGAATCACTGTGAAAGAAATCCATCCGCCGGCGGTAGATCGGCGGATCGAGCGCGAGCGCTCCCCATACGTCTTCCACCACTGCGGCCGCGACCAGCATCGGAGCAAGCGGAAGCCGGATGCCGTAACGCCGGCTCCCGCTGACGCTGGCGACGTGGTCGAGCAGCTCGCGCAGGGTGCAGGCTCGAGGGCCCGCGATGATGAGTCCTTCGCCCACAGCAGCTTCGCGCTCGCATGCCTTGAAGAAGGCTGACACGACATCGTCGACATAGACCATGTGCCGGCGCCCCTTCCCCGCACCGAACAAGGGGAAACGCCCGCGGGCGACGCCCTTGAACATCTTCAACAGTCGCTGGTCGCGGGGACCATACACGTCCGCCGGGCGAAGCACGGTCGAGGGTAGTCCACAATTCTCGGCGAAGTCCCGCACCAGCTTTTCAGCGGCAACCTTGGTCTGCTCGTAAATGTTGCCGGGCGAGACCGGTGACTCCTCAGTGGTTATGCCGGGCGCACGATGCCCGTAGATCCCGATGGTGCTACAGTAGACGAAGCGCTGGACCTTCTCCTTTGTCGCCGCCTGGAGCAGGTGGCGGGTGCCGTCGAGATTGATGGTCTCGAAGAACTCATCGCTCTTCCCACCCTCGCGCATCGCGACGGCGAGATGAAAGATGTGGGTGGCCCCCCGGGCTGCACGGCGGCAGAGCTCGGGATCGGTGATGCTTCCGGAGATAATCTCCACCCCAAGGCGGCCCAGCAGCTCCGCGTTGGCTCGCTCTTCCGGCCGTCCAGTCAGCCCGAGTACAACCACCTCAGCACCGCGCCGCCGACCTTCTTCGGCCAGATGTGAGCCGATAAATCCGGTGCCGCCAGTGACCAGCAACTTCATCCGAATCGCTCGGTGAGCGCGTTCACGATGCGGCCGCTCGCCTGCCCGTCACCATACGGATTGACGGCGTTGGCCATTCGCTCGTAGACCGGCCGTGAGGTGAGAAGCTCGCTGGCAACGCTGACTATGCGATCACGATCGGTACCGACCACCACGGCGGTTCCCGCTGCCACCCCTTCCGGTCGCTCGGTCACTTCCCGCAGAACAAGGACCGGCTTGCCCAGGGACGGTGCCTCCTCCTGGACCCCACCGCTGTCGGTGAGCACGATATAGGCGCGGTTCAAGAGGTGCACGAACTCGACATAATCGACAGGCTCGATGAGGTGCATACCGGGGACATCGCACAGCAGGCGCTCGACCGTCTGCTTGACTTGAGGGTTAGGGTGTACCGGCAGGACGAACTGCAGGTCGGGATGACGTTGGGCCAGAACACGGATGGCGGCACAGGTGGACTCCAGCGGCGCGCCGAAGCTCTCCCGGCGGTGTGTGGTCACCAGAACCAGCCGACGGGACGGGTCCAGCGTGCCTAGCTGAGGCGAGTGAAAGGTGTAGTTGGACCGCACCGTCTGGAGTAGCGCGTCGATTACGGTGTTGCCGGTGAGGTGCACGTCACCAGCGGGCACTCCCTCACTCAGGAGCGCCGCGCGTGCCTGCGGCGTCGGCGCGAAGTGGATCGAGGCAAGCCGGCTGGTTAAGACCCGGTTCATCTCCTCGGGAAAGGGCTGATAGCGGTCGCCGGTGCGGAGCCCGGCCTCTACGTGGCCCGAAGGGATTCGCTCTAGGTAAGCGGCGAACGCAGCGGCAAAGCTCGTCATCGTGTCGCCCTGCACCAGCAGAACATCAGGGCGGATCTGATGCAACAGTGACGGAAGCCGCTCCAGCACTCGCGCCGCAACGTCCGCCGGCGATTGTTTCGCCGTCATCAGGTTGAGATCGTGATCTGCCTGCAAACCGAAGACCTGGAGCACCTGATCGAGCATGGCCCTATGCTGAGCCGAAACGCAGATGATGCTCTGGAAGCGATCGGGTGCCTTCTGGAGGGCCTGCACGACTGGCGCCATCTTGATCGCCTCCGGGCGAGTCCCGAAGACGCTGAGAACCCGGATCATCGCGGAAGGGCGACCGCGCGCAACCGCTCCGCCAATGTCTGCATCGTGACGAAGCGAAACCCCCGCTCCAGCACGGTCGCAAAGACCTGGCGCAAAATCTTGTCGCGCACCCCTTCATAGCACGGATGTCCGTAGAGGACCACGGATTCGTGGGTGTCGAGGTGCAGATTCAGTTCGTGGACCATCTCCGCCTCCGGGGTACCGCGTGCTCCGTGATACTCGAGAAAAGGTATCGTGCGTGGCCCTGACAGAGTCACCGGGATGGTCCAATGCCCGACTGGCCGCCCTCCTACGGTAGCGCGCCGGGGCTCGCCGCCGATGGCGTCTCCGTTATAGAGGAAACCCAGCTTGTCCAGGAGCGACATGACGCGCTCGTCGGAGTAGAAGCCGGGCGAGGAGAAGCCGGCCGGTTTCCCGAAGTGCCGCACGAAGTGCCGGTAGGACGTTTCCACGTCGGCATCCAGCAGGCTATCGGGTAACTCGTGAAAACGGCGGCTCCACACTACATGGTCCATGCCGCCATGCAATCCCAGCTCGTGACCTTCAGCCTGGAGCGATTGGAGGAGCGGAACGAACGAAAGCCCGACCGGCCGGGAGAGGGCAGTCTCGATGAGAAACCGTGGCCAGCCGGTCTTCTTGATGAGGTGAATGGCTTCCCGGTCGGCGAGTTTGGCTTTCGACCGCGCCATGCCGCTGCCGATCCACTCGACGAGATTGGTGGACCGGCCCATGTTCACGAAGAAGGTGTTTGGCACGCCGAAGTCCCGGCATACCGCACGGATCTTCGGAAGCCCATCGGTGGCACAGACGCGATGATCCACATCCCAGCGGAACGCGAACAGCCGCTCGGTCACTGCTGGGTCCGGGTGGCAACTTCGCGATAAAGTCGCTCGAACTGCTCGGCCGACCGATCCCAGTCGAACAGGCGCAACGCTCGTTCGCGTCCTGCCTGTCCCATAGCGCGGCGCCGCTCTGGGTCTGCGAGCAGTGAACCAATGGCCTGAGCCAGGGCGCCGGAGTCGCCCCGGGCTACCACGAGCCCCGTGACGCCATGCTCCACGACCTCGGGAAGCCCGCCTGCATCGCTCGCCACCACGGCTACCTCGCAGCCCATGGCCTCGGCTGCTGGAATGCCAAAACCCTCCTCCAATGATGGTATGACCGACACCGCCGCAGCCCTGTAATAGGGTGGCAATTCGGCATTCGGCACCCAGCCCAGAAATGTCACGTCGGGGCCGATGCCGAGGTCCGAAGCGAGGCGCGCCAGCTCTGGCCGCTCGAAGCCGTCACCGGCAAGCACAACCTTGAGATCCGGAAATCTGGGCTTCAGCTGCGCTGCGGCCTCGAGGAGAAAGCGGATACCCTTACGGGGAAACAGCTGCCGGCAGGCGAATATCATATTGGGCCCAAACTGCAGGTCCGCTCCGTTGCCATTCTCGCCGGGGCTGAAGCGGCGCAGGTCCGTGCCGTTAAACACAAGGTGGATGTGGTCGCCGGGGGCGCCGGCGCGTAAGGCGTGCTGCCGGCAATCTTCCGTGATTGCCGTCAGGGCGGCTGCATGACGCAGGGTCCAGCGCAGCGCGGGTCGAACGTACCAGCGGGTGGGAAAATCGTAACCTTGCTCGGGGTTCACATAGACGTCGCCGCCATGCATGGTGATGACGCAGGGAACACCGAGCTTCCGGGCCGCCATCACCGCGGCGGGACCGGTGGGAATTGCCCAATGGGCATGGATCACGTCGGTGCGACCCTCACGAGCCTCAGCCATGATCGCCCGGTGCTGGGCCTCTAGATAGTTGGCCATCACTGCAACTCTGGCGACACGCCCCAACAGGCTCACCCGGCTCTGAGCCACCCGCCCATACGTCAGGTCGGCCGGGAGAGTGAGCGGGAACCGCACGATCTTTACCCCGTCGAACATGTCCTCCCGCGACAACGACGGATCGCCCGGAGTCACCACAGTGACAGAGTGTCCGCGCCGAACCAGGTGACGATTGATGTCGTGGACGTAGGTGGCCTGGGTGTCTGCGGCGTGCTGCGGATACCAATAGGTGGGGCAAATGATGCGCAACGGAATACCCCGGCCCGTATACGTGCTCGGGGGGTCTTTTGGTGCTCCGACCACCAGTCCCCCTGCTGTCATAATACCGTCATTTCAGGAGATACCTACTGGGCTAAAGGCTAGAAGATCACCGCGCAAAGATCAACATTTATGCCACCTAGAGTTCGTTCCGGTGCACCAGTTAGCCTCCCGTCAACGGTCGGTTGACGAGTAAGCGCAACATAAACCTGCTGCCTATATGCTGCGGATGGGCGGCCTTAGGATGGATCGGCGGGTGTATCGAAAGATGGGCGGGATCAGCAAAAGGTGACTCAGCGCCGGAGCAGCGAGCGCACCTTTTGGATGAGATCTTCCTGGGTGAAAGGCTTGGAAAGGAAGGGCGCGCCGGATTCCAGAAGCCCTCCCTGAAACACCTCCGACGCAAACCCTGACATATAGAGGATCGGTTTACCGGGCCAGCGCTGTTCGACATGGCGACCGAGCTCCCGGCCCGTCATCCCCGGCATCTTGATATCAGTCAAGATCAGATGGATTGCGCCGGCGTGCTGCTCGATTGTGGCTATGGCCTCGCGTCCATGGCTGGCCTCGAGCGCCTGATAGCCGGTCCAGGTGAGCATTCGGCAGGCCAGACGGCGAACGGCCTCCTCATCGTCGACCACGAGAACCGTGAAGCCACCAGGTGGGCGCTCGGGGGCCGAGTCGGTTCTCGTTGTGTCTTGCTGCGCCATTACCCCGATCCAGTGCAGATGCGAAGTGAGCCGGTCAAACCGAAGTTATGGCTCCTTCCAAGGGCCCCGCAAGCTCCATTACTTATGGCGGCTCCGGCACCGTTGCGCACTTTCAGCCGTTCCGAGTGTGAGATGCGACACCAAATCGGCTTCAGAAGGGCCCATATCCATGATCAGCAATTCCTGGTGTCACTTTCGAGTTGCTAGCCCCGAGGCAGGAGCCTAGCTTGGAACGTTGCTCGTATGGGGCAATTCACGCCCATTAATCCAGGAAAGTGCAATGACCTCTTGTGCTCGTTTGCTCGATCAGGTCGATCCCGAAGCGCACTTTGTTCAGCTCTACGGCACCGACGATCGCCTGCTAACCAGGAATGTGGCTCGATTCATGGCAGAGGGGTTGCGACGTGGTGATGGCCTCCTGACCATCGCTTCACCCGAGCACGGTGGCTCCGTGGCCCGCCGACTCCGACAGGAGGGGGTTTATTCGAAGGCCGTGCTCGAGGGTCGGCTGGTCTTCCTCGACGCGCAAACCACACTCGACCGCCTCCTGGTTGACGGACAGCCCGATCCTGCGTTGTTCGAGAGCGTCATCGGCGATGCCATAAAGGAGGTTCAGTCGCGAGCGGGGCACACCGGCGTGCGCGCTTACGGGGAGATGGTTGGCTTATTGTGGAAGGCCGGCCGATTTGGGGCTGCTGCTAGCCTGGAAGAACTTTGGAACACCCTTCTGAGGTCGAGCAACATACGCCTGTTCTGCGCCTATCCGATAGACGTGTTCGGAGAGGAGTTTCAGGTAGACAGGATGGACTCTCTTCTCTGCGCCCATACTCACCTGCTACCGGTGGACGACACCCTGGAAAGTGCGCTGAACCGGGCCATGCACGAGGTTCTTGGCTCGAGGGTCGATGGATTGCGGGCCCTCATCAAGAGTAATTCTCGTCCCGCCTGGGGTGAGCTTCCTCGCGCCGAAGCAGTCATCCTCTGGCTCAGGAACAATCTTCCGGGGTCGGCCAGCGAGATTCTCCGTCGGGCCCAGCATTACTACCACCAGCCATTAGCCTCAGTGCCCCTTTGATCGATCACCGGTACGCTAGCCACTGATTTCAGCGCAAACTGTTCGGGCATAGGGAAATTCGATACGCCGCGATTTCCCTCCCGAGATTCCGCTTATCCAGGCGAGCACTGAGTCCGTTCCCGACCGCCGGTAGCCCACGATCTGAGGATAGTCGTGCTCCGGAGCCGCGAACACCACGCTATCCGGACCAACGGTCGTGGCAGTGAAGACGGCGACCGGCTGGCCGCTGGGCCTGGCTTCGAAGGTAATCTTTCCTGCCTTCTCAGCTATGAGCGTGAGCTCGTATTCAACCAGGCCTTTGCTGTTGGTCGTACGCGCCATCCCGAGCATCGAGCCGGCGCGAACGCCCATGCGATGCTCCTCCACCAAACGGCTCCCTGACCGCATCTCGAAACACCCAGCCATCCATGCGAGCTGTGCCACCGATGGGCTGCGACCCGCCGCCGGCGCGGGTGAGAGGGTGAGTCCCTCGAGGACTCCGATCGCTAGAACCGCTACCGCTGTCCGGATGTGCATACTTACTCCGCGGTGGGTGCTGACTATGGATAGACATCCCGGCTATAGCTACTCGTCGCCGGCGGGGGTGCGCAAGCTTAGATGCCATGTTAATTTCCGCGCTCGCTGGAGAAGCTGGAGTGGTGGCCGAGTGGCTGAAGGCACCGGTTTGCTAAACCGGCATAGGGGGTCAACCCCTATCGAGGGTTCGAATCCCTCCCGCTCCGTGGCTGAACGTGAGAGGTGACCGGTGAGAGGTGAGAGGGCCCACCCTCCCCCACCTCTTACTTCTCACTTCTCACTTTCCACATTTCACCATGCCATCACCGCGCGTCCGCTTCGCCCCATCCCCGACGGGGTACCTGCACGTTGGCGGCGCCCGCACAGCGCTCTTCAACTGGCTCTACGCCCGCCACACCGGCGGGATTCACATCCTGCGGATCGAAGACACCGATCGCGAGCGAAGCACGCCCGAGCACACGAAGGTCATTCTCGATGGCCTTACCTGGTTGGGGATCACCTGGGATGAGGGGCCCTACTTTCAGGGTGAGTACGGGCGTCGGCATCAGCTCGATGCCGAGCACCTTCTCGCGGCGGGTAAAGCATACCGTTGCTTCTGCACCCGGGAAGAGCTGGAGGCGCAGCGGGTGCAGGCAGAGAGATCGGGCGTGGGGTTCCGTTACGACCGCCGTTGCCACCGGCTCAGCGACACCGAAGTGGAGGCACGAGTAAGTTCGGCCACACCATCTACTATCCGCTTTCTGCTGCAGGACGAGGAGATTGCCTGGAACGATGCTGTCCACGGACGCATCAGCTTTCAGGGACGGGATCTGGATGATTTCGTCATCCTGAGAAGCGACAATACTGCCATTTACAATCTGGCGGTCGTCTCGGATGACATCGACATGCGCATCACCCATGTGATCAGGGGCGACGACCACATATCAAATACACCGAAACAGATTGCGCTGTACCGCGCTCTGGGGTACGAGCCGCCGGTCTTTGCCCATGTACCCATGATCCTGGGCCCGGATGGCAAGAAGCTCTCGAAGCGCCACGGCGCCACCGCTGTTGGTGACTACCAGGAGCAAGGCATCGTGCCCGCCGCAATGCGGAACTTTCTGGCATTGCTGGGCTGGTCTCCAGGTGGCGACCGCGAGATCATGTCCGAGGGTGAACTGGTCCAGCTCTTCACCCTCGAAGGGATCCAGAAGAAGGCTGCTGTCTTCGACACCACCAAGCTGGAATGGATGAATGGCCAGTATCTCACGGCCTTGCCTGCCGGCGAGCTGGTCGAGCCGGTGCGGCGCCAACTCTCGAGAATGGGCATTGAGGTAGTTCGTGATTTGAACCCATTGATTGACTCGGTCAAGGCTCGCTCCCGAACCATTCTCCATGTTGCCGAGCAAGTGGCAGTTCGAATGGATCCTTCACGATCCAGCCTCGACTCAAAAGGCGAGGCGTTGGTCCGGAAGATGGGAGCCGCCTTCTCGGATAACCTGAGCCTCGCACTCGAGGCACTGGAAAGCCTCGCACCAATTGAATGGAAGCCAGAACGGATCCTGGAAACCCTTCGCGGAGTCGCAGAATCCCGGAGCCTCAAGCTGGGTGATCTCATGCAACCAATCCGGGTTGCGCTCACGGGATCTACGGTTTCCGAACCGGTGAACGAGCTGCTCGCCGTGGTGGGCCGCGACACCAGTCTTCGGCACATTCGCGAGACGGTTCAGCGTCCCAAGGGAGGTGTGGGCGCAGCGTGAGCCCCACTTACCGCTGGCTGAGTCTTGTGGCCGTTCTGGGGTGTGCCAGAGCCACACCCCCACCAGAGCCGGTGCCGGAGCCGCCGCCCATGCCCAGGGTCGAGCGCACCGACACGATCATTCCCGATTCCCCTTTGATCGAGCCGGTTCCGCCACCGCGTCTGTACGCGCCGGTGCGCCTGGCCTTCGTCGGGGATATCAATCTCGGCACGGAGACGTTACCCGACGGAGTGCCACCCGACAGCGGACGTGGTCTGCTGGATCGCGCGCGTCCGAGCCTCACCGGCGATCTCGTCGTCGGGAACTTCGAGGGGGTCCTCGCCGATACCGGGACCCCGTCCAAGTGTCTCGTCCACCGACCACGGCGGCCCCGCCGTAAGCAGCCCACGAGGCCCGGCACTGCCGAGCCCCCGCCGGCCACCCGTCCGAACTGCTATGCCTTCCGCACGCCGACGATGCTGGCCCCCCGCCTGACAGAAGCGGGCTTCACTCACATGAATTTGGCGAATAATCACGCGAACGATCTGGGGCCCGCAGGACGCCAATCGACCGAGGAGACTCTTCGGTCGCTCGGAGTGCGCCTCTATGGTCCGCTCGGCATGATTTCGGTAGACACTGTCGCGAGGGGAGACAGTCTGACTGCAGTGGGACTGGTCGGATTTACGACATACCCATACGCTTACAATCTGCTTGATATCGAACGAAGCGCCGCCGTGGTGGACTCACTCAGACCTATGGTTGACCTCCTTCTGGTGACGTTTCACGGCGGAGCCGAAGGAGTGAAGGCACTACACACCGGCGAGGCAGCCGAGTCGCTGGGGCGTGAGCCGCGTGGCGATCTGCGGCGCTGGGCTCGAGCCGTAATCGACGCGGGAGCCGATGCCGTTGTCGGGCACGGACCACACGTTCTCCGGGGCATCGAGTTCTATCGTGACCGCCTGATCGCGTACTCGCTGGGAAACTTCGCCACCTATCGAGGCTTCAACGTCAGTGGTCCGCTCGGAGTCACCGGTGTGCTGCAGCTGGAGTTCTCCGGCGAGCGGACCCTTCAGAACGCACGCCTGGTGCCGATGTTGCAGTTGCCAAGGCAAGGCCCCTTTCCCGATCCAGACAGTACTGCGATCCAGCTGGTGCGTAGGTTATCCGCGGAGGACTTCGGTCCCACAGCCGCGGTGATTACGAGCTCGGGGGAGATTTTCCCTCCGGTGCATCCTCAGAGCGCAAAACCATAGGTTCATGATCTTCGTCCGGAGCTTGGCAAGGACCTCGTAGCTCCTGCTCGAGTGGCGAGGCTCGCGCAAAACGCCTTGCCGTATTGCCCCTTCCCGCCTACTGATTCCACATGACAGCCGCGCCTGATCCCGCCGGGGAGAACACGGTTCCCACACCCGCTGCGATCGCCGCAACGGAAGAGCCAGTGCAGCTGGAGGTGGCTCTGGTAGACGATGAGCGGATCCCCGCCGGAATGGTCTGCATGGGAACTTACCGAAATGGCCGTCTCGTAGCCCGTGCGGTTCTGTCGCCCGAAGCCTGGGCCCAGATCGAGGAGAACGGGTTTTTCGATGAGCCGCTCCAGGTGGTCTTGGTGGCGCGCCTCGCTCCTCCTGGCCTCCAGTGCCAGCTCTTCGCCATGGTGCCGATTCCCGAGGATGAACTGGACGAGGCTGAGGAACCGTGGGCTGCAAGCGTGCCGAGTTCCGCATATGAGTCTGCATTGGAGGCCGAGGCAGAGGACGAGGGCGAGGACGATCCGCAGGTTGCCCCAATACCACTCGGCAACATCGTCCGGTTCCAGCGCGACCGAGTGCATCCGGACAGTCTGCCGCTCGAGACGGCCGATGTGCTGAAGAAGATTATCGAAGGGGGTGCGTCAGAGGTGGTGGACCGGGCGCTATCAGACTTGCTGGGGCTTTAGGAGGGGGAGAAGTGAGAAGTAAGAAGTGAGAAGTAAGAAGTGAGAGGCAAGAAGTGAGGAGGCAAACGGAGGAAGGCGAGTGAGAGGCGCCAGTATTCGGTATTCGGCGCTCAGCTCTCATCTTACTTCTTACTTCTCACCTCTTACTTCTCACTTCTTACTTCTCACTCAGACAAA
>Ga0299913_10006050_pt1 | contig 10430 bp, 9 predicted proteins | sample RVTome_9_FD_201360 | JGI IMG/M metagenome (GOLD analysis project Ga0299913, IMG submission 201360) | Soil microbial communities from uranium-contaminated site in the Upper Colorado River Basin, Wyoming, United States - RVT155D38 (version 2) ... | reverse complement strand
CTACGAGGAGGCGGGGGAGCGGATCAAACGATAGCGTGGCCGGCGCGGTCCCATGGTTCGCGCGCGAGCGGAGCGCCGCCCGGCCGGACCCCGGGCGTGCGGGCCGCGTAATAGCACGGCCCGCCGACAGCGGCGGGATGCAAACTCGAGAGCCAACGCGCCGGCGACGGGCAGCGCCGGCCGAGGAGGAATGGGTGGACGGATTCGACAGTGAGCGGCCGGAGGTACCGGCGCGGCGGGCGGAAGGCGCGCACGAGCGGGGGTACGCCCGGGCCGGCGACGGCGTAACCGGCGAGCGCGCGACACCGACGGCCGGTGGCGGCCACGGGGACGATCCCGCGGGCCCCTGGACCGTGCCGGCGGGCCACGGCGGATCTGCCTACGCGCCGGCCGGGACCGAGGGGCGCTCCGACCCGCCCCCGGGAGCGGGGGCCGCACGCCCAGCCTCGCGGGGTCTCCGCCTCGCCCGCGCCATCACCGAGCAGATCCGGCGCCGGGTCGTCGGCCAGGAGCAGCTCGTGGAGCGCCTCCTCGTGGGCCTGCTGGCGGATGGCCACGTGCTCCTCGAGGGCGTCCCCGGTCTCGCCAAGACGCTGACGGTGAGCTCGCTGGCCGAGGCGATCCACGCACGCTTCCAGCGCATCCAGTTCACTCCGGACCTGCTCCCGGCCGACGTCGTCGGGACGATGATCTACAACCAGGGCACCGGACGCTTCACCCCGAACCGGGGCCCGATCTTCGCCAACATCGTGCTGGCCGACGAGATCAACCGCGCCCCTCCCAAAGTGCAGTCGGCGTTGCTCGAGGCGATGCAGGAGCGGCAGGTCACGCTCGGCGGCGAGACGCACCCCCTCGCGCCGCCCTTCCTGGTGCTGGCCACCCAGAACCCGATCGAGCAGGAGGGCACCTACCCGCTGCCCGAGGCGCAGGTCGACCGCTTCATGCTGAAGCTCGTCGTGCGCTATCCGGGGCGCGACGAGGAGAAGGAGATCATCCGCCTGATGGCGGGCCGGGAGCCGGCCCCGATCGACGCGGTGGCGAGCTCCGAGGACGTGTTCGCGGCGCGCGACGAAGTACGCGCGGTCTACATGGACGAGAAGATCACCGATTACATCGTCGACGTCGTCCGCTCGACGCGCCACCCGGACGAGTTCGGCGCATCCGAGCTTCGCCCCCTCATCCACTTCGGGGGGTCGCCGCGCGCCAGCATCTACCTCGCGCAGTGCACGCGCGCGCTGGCGTTCCTGCGCGGCCGTGACTACGTGCTGCCGGAGGACGTGAAGGAGCTCGCCCCGGACGTCCTCCGCCACAGGGTCATCACGACCTTCGAGGCCGAGGCCGAGGAGGTCTCGGCGGAGGACATCGTGCGGCGCCTCCTCGAGGTGGTGCGCGTGCCGTGATCGGCTGGCCGCTGCCTCCCGAAGAACGCGACGAGGACGTCGAGCACGGCTCCCCCGGCAAGGGGGTGCCGCGCGAGGTGCTGCGCCAGGTCCGCCTGATCGAGCTCCGCACCCGGGGCCTGGTCGACAACGTTTTCGGCGGCGAGTACCAATCGGTGTTCCGCGGCCAGGGGATCGAGTTCGCGGAGGTCCGCGAGTACCAGCCCGGAGACGACGTCCGCACCATCGACTGGAACGTGACCGCCCGCATGGGCGAGCCGTTCGTCAAGCAGTACGTGGAGGAGCGCGAGCTGACGCTTCTGCTCGTGGTCGATCTTTCCGGCTCGGAGCAGTTCGGGACGCGCACGCGCTTCAAGGCGGAGCTGGCGGCCGAGATCGGCGCCGTGATCGCGCTGTCCGCCGCCACCAACAACGACCGTACCGGGCTGCTCATATTCACCGACCGGGTCGAGCATTCGGTGCCGCCCAAGAAGGGCCGGCGGCACGTCCTGCGGCTCATCCGGGACGTGCTCGCCTTCCGGCCGCAGGGCCGCGGGACCGACCTGGCCGGCGCGCTGGACTACGCGGGGCGCGTCCTGCCGCACCGGGCGATCGTGTTCGTGCTCAGCGACTTCCACATCCCCCCGGAACAGGACGCCGCGTTCGACCGGACGCTGCGCGTGGTCTCGCGCCGCCACGACGTGGTGGCGGTGAAGATCAGCGACCCCCGCGAGCTCGAGCTGCCCGCGGCCGGCCTGCTGCGCCTGCGGGATCCGGAGTCCGGCGAGGTGCGCGTGGTGGACACCGGCAACCGGGACGTGCGGCAGCGCTTCCGTGCCACGGCGCTGGCGCGCGAGGCCGCGATGCGTCGCCGCTTCCGGCGCCACGGCGTCGACGAGATCGAGGTCGCGACGGACCGGCCGTACGCCCCGCCTCTGCTCGAGTTCTTCGAGCGGCGCGCGCGCGCCGCCCGACGATGAGCCGGCGCGGCACGCGCCGCGCCCGCGGCGGAGGCGCGTTGTGCGCGGTGCTCCTCCTGCTCGGGCACGGCGCGCTCGCGGCGCAACGTCCGGCCGCGACCATCCGCTCCGACAGCGTCACCGTCGGCGATCCCGCGCTCCTGGTGCTGGAGGTGCCGCGGGCGGAGGGCGAGAGCGTCCGCTTCCCCGACACCCTCGCCCTGACGGGAGACCTGGAGTACCTGGGCCCGGCCTCCGTCGCCCCGGAGGACCGCGTGCCCGGCATCGCCGCCGCGGCGTACCACGTGACCGCGTGGCGTCCGGGCGAGCACGCGCTCCCGGCGATCACCGTCCCGGTCGATGGCCCCGAGGGGACCCGGACGGTCCGCCTGGAGCCTCCGGTCCTGCGGGTGGGCTCCGTGCTGCCATCCGATACCGCCGGGGTCGAGCCGCGCCCGCCCAAGGACGTCCTCGGGCCCGACCGGACGATCTTGCCGGCGCTGATCCTCCTCGCGCTGCTGATCTCCGCGGCCATCGCGATCGGGCGGTGGTGGGCGAGGCGGAGGGCGAGCGGCCGCGCCGGGGAGGGCCCCGCGGTCCGCCCGGCGGAGGCGGCGCTCGCGGCGCTAGACGGCATCCAGGAAGCGGGGCTGCTGAACAGGGGCGAAGTCAAGGAATACTATGCGCGTACGACGCGCGTGCTCAGAGATTACTTGAACGCCGTCGAGCCGGCCTGGGGCGCGGGGCTCACGACCGCCGAGATCGACGCCCAGGTGGACCCGGGGTTGCGGCCGGTGGAGAAGCGGGAGCTGCTGACGGTGCTGTTCCGGGCCGATCGGGTGAAGTTCGCGCGCCACCGGCCCGCCGGCGACGAGCCGGAGGCGCTGTGGCGCGCCGCCCGCGACTGGATCGTGGCGCACGAGGAAGCGATGGCGGAGCGCCGCCGGGCGGCGGCGGCCGCGGTCGCGGAGGCTGCGCGGTGAACCTCGGCTTCGAGCGGCCCTGGGCGCTGCTGGTACTTCCGCTCGCGCTGTTCCTGGGGTGGTGGCTCGTCGCGCGTCCCCCGGCGGCCCTGCGATTCTCGCGTGTCGACGACCTGCCCGCCGGAGACCGTCTGCTGGTGTGGCTGGCGCACGCGCCCGAGTGGCTGCGCGGGGGCGCGATCGTCGCGCTGGCGATCGCCCTCGCGGGCCCCCGCACGGGGGTGTCTTCCGTCGAGATCGACGCCGAGGGCATCGCGGCGGTCGTCGCCCTGGACATCTCCAGCTCGATGCTGGCCGAGGACTTCGCGCCCGACAACCGTTTCACGGTCGCGCGGCGCCAGGTCGCCAACTTCATCCGCGGCCGTACCTACGATCGCATCGGGCTCGTGGCGTTCTCGGGGGAGGCGCTGACGCAGGTCCCCATCACCATCGACTACGCCGTCCTCTTCCGCGCGCTCGATGGGCTCCGCGTGGGCCAGCTGGAGGACGGCACGGCGATCGGGACGGCGATCGCCACCGCGGCGAACCGGCTGCGCCGCGCGCCCGGCGAGTCGCGCGTGATCATCCTGATGACCGACGGCGAGAACAACCGCGGGGAGGTCGATCCCCTCACCGCCGCGCGCGCGGCGGCGGCCTTCGGCATCAAGGTCTACGCGATCGGCGTCGGCAGCGAGGGCGTCGCGCAGATGCCGATCGGCAGGGACCTGTTCGGCCGGTTCCAGTACGCCACGGTGGAGGTCCACATCGACGAGGAGCTGCTGACGGAGATCGCCGACCTCACGGGGGGCCGCTACTACCGGGCCACCGACGCCGCGGCGCTGGACAGCATCTACGGCGAGATCAACCGCCTGGAGACGACCGAGGTCGAGGTCCGGAGGTTCGTGGCGTTCACGCCGCGCTACCTGCCGTTCCTGCTGGCCGCGGCCTTCCTCTTCCTGTTCGAGCTCGGGCTGCGAGCGAGCCCGTGGGGGCGGGTGCCGTGACGTTCGCCAGGCCGGAGCTGCTGTGGCTGGCGGCCGTCCTGCCGGTCGTCGTCGCGCTCGCGGTGTGGGCCGTCGCCACCCGCCGCACCCGCGCCCTGCGGCGCCTCGGCGACCTGCCGCTCGTGCGCCGCCTGCTCGTCGGGATCGCGCGCGAGCCCACGCCGCTCGCCGCGCTGCGGCTCGGGGTCGCCGCGGCCGCGCTCGGGTTCGCGATGGCCGGCCCTCGCTGGGGCCTCGAAGAGGTCGAGGCCACGGACAGCTCGCGCACGTTCGTCATCGCCGTCGACGTGTCGCGCTCGATGCTCGCCACCGACCTGGATCCGGACCGCCTGGAGGCGGCCCGCCTCATGCTACGCAGGCTGCTCGCGGCGCTGCCGGGCGACCGCATCGGGCTGGTCGCGTTCGCCGGCAACGGGTACGTGCTGTCGCCTCCCACCGTCGACCACGGGGCGCTCGCGCTGTACACCGACGCGCTGGCGCCCGACATCATGAGCCAGGGCGGCTCCTCGCTGGCGGCTGCCATCCGGCAGGCGACCGCGTTGGCGCGGGGTGGGGAGGAGACGCTCGCCGGGCCGCGGTCGGTCGTCATGCTGACCGACGGCGAGGCACACGAGGACCGGGAAGCGGTGATGGAGGAGGCGGATCGGGCCCGCGCGGCGGGGGTAACCCTACACGTCGTCGGCGTGGGGACGGCCGAAGGATCGCGCATCCCGGTCCGCCGCGCCCCGGACGGGCGACCCATTCGCTACCTGCGAGGCCCCGACGGAGAGATCGTGGTGAGTCGCCTGGACGAGACCCTGCTGAACGACGTCGCCGATCGGACCGGCGGCCGCTATGTGCGGTTGGGGGATGCCGGCGCATCGGGCGCGCTCGTCGACGCGCTGGGCGCGGTCGAGGCGGACGGGTCGGGCGGCGAACGCCAGGTGCGCCCGCGCGAGCAATACGCGTGGTTCGTGGCGCTCGCGCTGTTGCTCATCGCGGCGGACGCCTGGTCGCAGCGCACGGCGGTGCTAGACCGGCGCCGGGCGGGGACCGCGTGAGCGCGCGACGGCTCGCCGCCCCGCTCCTCGCGGTAGTGTCGGTCGCGCTGTTCGCGGCGTTCGGCGACGCCGAGCGCGGCAACCGCCTCTTCCGGGAGGGCCGCTTCGAGGAGGCCCTGACGGCCTACTCGGAGGCGCTCGAGGGTGGACGCGACGACCCCGAGCTTCGCTACAACATCGGCACGACGCTACTCCGGCTCGGCCGATACGCCGAAGCCGAACGGCAATTCACCCGCGCCCTCCGCAGCGTGGATCCGGCGTTGCGCACGCCCACCTTCTACAACCTCGGGCTGCGCTTCCTCGAGGACGGCCGCGCGAGCCCCGACCCGCGGGCGCAGGGGCGCCTTCTCGACGCCGCCGTCGAGGCGTTCCGGCAGACGATCCGGCTGGATCCCAACGACGTCGATGCCAAATGGAACCTCGAGCTGGCCCTGCGCGAGCAGCAGGAAGCCGCGGCGGGAGGCGGCGAAGGCGAGGACGAGCGCGACAGCGAGCAGGGCCAGCAGGGCCAGCAGCCGCAACCGGGCGGCGCCGGCGCGCCGCCGCCGCCCGGTGGCAGCGCCGACCAGCCGGAACGGGCCACGGCGCCCGGGGAGATGACGCGGGAGCAGGCCGAGCGCGTCCTGGGATCGGTGGAACAGGACGAGCGCGAGCTGTTCCGCGACCAGCTGCGTGACGCGCAGCGCGAGAGTCCCGTGCTGCGCGACTGGTGAGCGGCGTCGCGTCGCGCAATCTCGCCGGCTTCTTGGCGCTGGCGCTGGGGGCGCCCGCCGGGGCATCGGCGCAACGCCAGGTGGAGGTCGAGACGTTCTTCTCGGAGCCGACGGTCATGGTCGGCGCGACCGTCGAGTACGTGATCGCGGTCGAGGCGGAGGGAAGGGACCGCGTCGACATCTCGCCGGCCGCCCTGCCGACGGGACTTGTGGTCACGGGTCAGAACCAGTCGAGCTCCCTCGACGTCCGCGTGCCCGGCGGCGTCACCCGCCTCCAGCGGCTGACGCTCTCGGTTCTGGCGCGGGCGCCCGGCGACTATACGATGCCCGGGCCCGGCGTACGCGTGGGAGGAACGCTCGTGCGGGGCGCCGAGGCCGCGCTCACGGTCGTCGGCGGGGGAGGCGGCGAGACGCCCGCGCCTTCCGCCGGGGCCGACGACATCGCGCTGCGGGCGCGCCTCGCCCGGGACACAGTGTACGTCGGCGAGCCCGTCGAGCTGATCACCGAGGTGCTCCTGTCCGACGCGGCGCGCCGCCGCCTGCGGGGGGCGCCGCAGTACTTCCCGCCCACCCCGGCCGGCTTCCTCATCCACGACCTCGGGTCGGGGGCGCGCCGGTTCGCGACCGCGGACGACGGCCGGCGCTTCGAGATCCAACGGTTCCGCCGGGTGTTCGTGCCCCTCGAGGCGGGCACCTACCGCCTGCCGCCGGCGCGCGTCGAGCTGGACCTGCGGCGGAGCCTCTTCGATCCGGCGTTCCCCGAGGTCGTGGAGAGCGAGCGGCGCGAGCTCGTCGTTCTGGACCTGCCTCCTTCGGGCCGGCCGGACGGCTTCCAGGGAGCGGTCGGCCGGTACGCCGTCGACGCCCGCCTGGATCCCGGCAGCACCACCGCGGGCGACGCAGTGCGGCTCGAAGTCACGGTGCGGGGCTCCGGGTACGTCAAGCCGCTGCCCGCCCCGGCGCTGCGGCCGCGGGACGGGCTCGCCTTCGTCTCGCCGATGGAGGAGGCCGCGGTCCGAAGCACGACGGGGGGGCTCGAAGGGGAGAAGACGTTCTCGTGGATCGTCATCCCCGACAAGCCCGGCGTCTTCGAGCTGCCGGAGGTCCGCTACCCGTACTTCGATCCGGACATGGGCCGCTACGCGGTCGCGCGATCGGCGCCGCTCCGCCTCGAGGTGCGCGGCGCGCCGGAGGCCGGCTCGCCCGCCGCCGCGGCGCTGGCCGCCCCGAGGGAAGCCGCGCACCCGGGGGGGGCGTCCGCCTGGGTCGCCTCGGGGTGGTACGCGGCGGGTCAGGCCGCGCCCCTGGTCGCGGTCGTGCTCGCGTTGCTCGCCTTCGGCCCCGCCCGTGCTCGACCCGCGTCCGCGAGAGACCTGGGGAAGCGGACGGAGGCGCTGCTGCGCAACTGGGCCTACGCCGACGCGCAGGGACGCAACGCGTCGCTCCGCGCGTGGTTGTCCGATCGCCTCCAGCGTCCGGACCTGGAGGGCGCGCCGGCCGCCGAGATCGTCGCGGCCGCGGGCGACGCGGGCGCCTCTTCCGCCGACGCGCGGGCGCTCGGTAGGCTGCTCGCCTCCCTCGATGCGACCCGCTATGGACCCGGCGGAGACGTCGCGCTCGACGGAGACGCGGGCCGGGGCCTGATCGAGCGCCTGCACGGAGTCCTGCCGCGGCCGGCCATGAGCGAATCCGACGCGGAACGCGGTCGGGCGCGCGTGCGCGCGACGGCCGCCCTTCCACTCGTCGTCGGAGTGGCCTGCCTGGGCATGGCGGTCGCCGGGGCGCGCGGCGCAGCGGCGGGGCCGGAGTTCGGCGCGGGCTTGGACGCCCTGCGGGCCGGGGACGCGCAGCTTGCCGCGGCGCATTTCGCCGGCTACGTGCGAGCCCGTCCGGATGACGCGGCCGGCTGGTACAACCTCGGCCTCGCGGAGGCACGGAACGGCCGCGGCGGTCCCGCCATCTGGGCCTGGCTGAACGGTCTGCGCCGCGCCCCCGGCGACGAAACGGCCGCCGCGAACGCGCGCGCCCTGGGCGCGCAGGAGGCGGCGATCGCGCGGGCGCGCGGCCGCCCTCCGGCGCCGGCGCCCGCGCTGTCCATCGCGGCGACCGTCGCGCTGTACCTCATGGCGGCGTTCGCGCTGGCGTCGACTCGCGCGGCGGCCCGCGGCCGGTGGAAGGTTGCCACGGCTTGCGCCGGAGCGGTCGCCGTCGTGCTCGTCGGCACGGGCAGCTTGCGCGACCGGGCGGCGCCGCTGGTCGTCCCCCTCGATGCGGTCGCGCTGCGCTACGAGCCCGTGAGGGCCGGGGAGGAGGGCCAGACGCTCGCCCCCGGGACCGCGCTGGTGCCGGAGGAGGTCCGCGGCCCGTGGATGCGCGTCCGCGTCGTGCGGCCGGGCCCCGAGCCGCTCCGCGAGGGTTGGATCGCGCGTGCGGACGTCGCACGGGTGAGCCGGTCCACCGTCCCCTGAGGCCATGGCGCACGAATTCCCCAACCTGACCGTTGTCGAGCATCCTCTCGTGCGGCACAAGATGACGCTGCTGCGGGACCGGTCGACGTCGAAGAAGCACTTCCGCGAGCTCGTCGACGAGATCTCGATGCTGCTCGCGTACGAGGCGACGGAGGACCTGGCGCTGGAGCCCGCTCCCGTGGACACGCCGCTGGAGTCCACCGTCCAGGAGACGATCGCGGGCAAGAAGCTGGTCCTCGTCCCGATCCTGCGGGCCGGCCTAGGCATGGTGGAGGCCATCCTCCGGCTGATCCCCTCCGCCCGGGTCGGCCACATCGGCACGTACCGGGACCACGAGAGCCTGGAGCCGGTGCCCTACTACCTGAAGATCCCTGCCAATCCGGAGACCCGCGACTTCCTCGTGCTGGACCCGATGCTCGCGACGGGCGGGTCGGCGGCGGACGCGATCGCGCAGCTCAAGAAGGCCGGCGCCACGCGTATCCGGTTCGTATGCCTGCTCGCCGCGCCCGAGGGGGTGCAGCGGCTGGTGAACGAGCATCCCGACGTGCCCGTGATCGCCGCCGCGCTGGACCGCGAGCTCGACGAGCACGGCTACATCCTCCCCGGCCTCGGCGACGCGGGCGACCGGATGTTCGGCACGCGCTGAAGCGGCGCCGCCGCCCGCCGGGAACGCCACGCCTCCGGCGCCATATCTTCACGCGCGTGCGCGCACGCCCTACATTTGGCGGCGCCGGGTCCGTAGCTCAGCCGGTCAGAGCATCCGACTCATAATCGGCAGGTCGTGGGTTCGAGTCCCACCGGGCCCATAGCGGTAAACGAACCGCCGCGAGCCCTTGGCGAGCGGCGCAGCCATTCCCGGATGTCATCGCCGACGGCGAGCGCCTCGATGGTACCCTCTGCACCATTCCGGAGGTGCCGGACGTCGCTCCGGGTTGCGTCAGCTGAGGGTCTACCGTCTCCGTAGCCGTCCGCCCGCACTCCGGGCAAACCAGAACGCTCCGGGCGCCCACCCGGATTCGCGGTTCGATCTCGGCGGAAGTTACGTCGCCTCGCTTTCTACAAACCCCCTGATCCTACCTCGGGCGAACCCGGTACGCGCGTCTGATCCCGGGCGTGCACGCATACGCAACGACTGCTGCGTTCACGGCCGCGGCGACCCAGCCTTGTCTGATGCCGATACTCACCTGCCACAGACTGCCGATGACGCCGATGCCGTAAACAAGTAGCGTCAGATGCCATGCCCATGGCCGAACTCGCCACGATGCATATGCGAGCGCGGTGAGCACCAAGCCGACGAATAGTAAGAATGCCCACGTGCGCGCACCGAACCATTGCACCATGATCGTGCTCCCGCCGGATACCGCCAGCGAAGTACGAAAACTCACCGATGCAGCGCTTCCCGCGGACATGACGAAGCAAGCCAGCGCACCCGAGGTGTGAACGGCTGTCAGGACGTGAACGAACGCCGAAGAACGACGATTCATGATCGGCTCGGCTCTTGCCATTCTCCCGGGTGGTAATCGAAACGGGCCATTTCGGGGAGACAGATCCGTTCGATCATGCCGATGTTCCTGGGTCCGAAGAACACCGGCAGGGGGACGGAATGGTCGCCCCTGGGCTGGAACTGCGTATCCACCTCCCCCGAGATGTCGTGTACGGGCTTGAGGATGCTCCGGATGTTGGATCGCGGGTCCCGCACCACGAAGACGTAGCGGGCGCGCGGGCAGAGCTCCCTCAGTTGCGGATGGAGGAAGGTGAGATGGGGCTCCTTGATGAGATCACGCGAGAACGGACGCGGGTGTCGCCGTGCGAAGGCGCTCAGCGTATCCCGTCCGCTCAGTATGCGCACCATGGTGGGCGGCCAGAGCTCGGGATTGTCCACCGTCTTGGAGAGCCCGCAGTGGT
>Ga0299913_10006049_pt1 | contig 10430 bp, 5 predicted proteins | sample RVTome_9_FD_201360 | JGI IMG/M metagenome (GOLD analysis project Ga0299913, IMG submission 201360) | Soil microbial communities from uranium-contaminated site in the Upper Colorado River Basin, Wyoming, United States - RVT155D38 (version 2) ... | reverse complement strand
GGTATCTCGGCCTCGAGTCCGAGCCGGTCCCCACCGACGGCGACACCCTGCTCCTGCCGGCGGGCACGCGGCTGGAGACTCGAGGCGAGGCCACCGCATCCTTGGCGTCCGCGGCCTGGGTGAGCGCGCGCGGGAGGGAGAGTCTCGAGGTGAAGGGCGGGGCCTTCCGCGGGGACCTCGTCCCCTCCGCGTCCGGCGAATACCGACTCGCGCTCGCCAGCGGCACCGGGGCGCCGCTCGCCGGCGACACCGTGCGCCTCGCGGTCCGGGTGGTGGCCGACAGCGCGCCTGCGGTGGAGATCCCGGTGCCGGGGGCGGACACGCTGGCGCCGCTGAGCCTCAAGGTGCCGCTGGTGGTGGACGTGCGGGACGACTACGGGATCACCGCCGCGGCCGTCGTGAGCCGGCGCATCAGCCGACTCGGCCTGGTGGATTCGGCGGTGCGGGAGACGCTCGCGATCCCCGAGGAGCGGCCCGACCGGGCGATCCTGACGCACACCCTCGATCTCAACCGCCGCGGCCTGCTGCCGGGCGACACGGTGCGCTACTACGCCATGGCCGAGGACAATACGCCGCGGCGACAGCGCGGGCGGTCGCGCGAGTTCGTGCTCCGGCTGCCCACCATGAGCGAGGTCCGCGCCGCGCAGCGCATCGCCTCCGAGGACGTGGGCGACCGGCTCGACTCGATCGCCACATCGAGTCGCCGGCTGGAGCGGCAGACCGAAGACCTCGCTCGGGAGCGGTCCCGCGCCGGCTCCGGGAGCGAGCGGGGGGAGGAGGCGCTCTCGTTCGAGCGGTCGAAGCGGGCCGAAGCGGTGGCGAAGGGACAGCAGGAGCTCTTCCGGCAGGCGGAGGAGCTGAAGCAGTCGCTGGAGAGGCTGCGGCAGAGCGCCGAGGCCGCCGGTCTGGGCGACTCGGCCTGGCAGCGGCAGCTCCAGGAGATCCGCGATCAGCTGGAGCGGGCCCTCTCCCCGGAGCTGCGCGAGCGGCTGGCGGAGCTGCAGCGGGCGCTCCGCGATCTGAACGCGGAGCAGGCAAAGGAGGCGCTGGAGCGCCTGGCCGAGGCGCAGCGGGAGATGCGCGAGGCCCTGGAGCGAAGCCGGGAGCTGTTCGCGCGCGCGGCCCTGGAGGGGGAGCTCGCCAACCTGGCGCAGGAATCCCGCGACCTGTCGCGGGAGCAGCGGGAGTGGAACGAGCAGGTCTCGAGGGCCGACAGCGCGCGGGCCGCCGCGACGGAGCGGGAGCTCGCGGAGCGCGCCGACTCGCTGGCCGCGGGACTCGAGCGGCTGGGCGAGCAGATGACGACCGAGGCTCGGCAGGCGCGGTTCGACTCCGCCGCGGGCCGGGCGGAGCGGGCCGTCGGGCAGATGAACCGTGCGGCGCAGTCCGCCGGGCAGGGACGGCGTGAGCCGGCGAGGGCGGAGGGCGAGCAGGCGGCGAAGTCGCTCGAGCCGCTGGGCGACCAGCTCCAGCGGGAGCGCGAGGGGGTCCAGCGCGAGTGGCGCGAAGAAGTGATGCAGGCGATCGACCAGGCCCTGGCGGAGACGGGACGCCTCGCCGAGCGCCAGCTCGCCGTGCAGGAGGCGCTCCGGAGCGGCGGGGAGGCCGGTCCCGCGCTCCGCGCGGAGCAGGGGGCGATCGAGGAAGGGGTGCAGCGGCTCCTGGAACAGGTGCGCAAGACGGCCGGGAAGAACGCGCTGGTGCCGGCGCAGATCGGCGGCGCACTGGGCGGCGCCCGCCTGCAGATGCAGAAGACGCGCGAGGCCATCGGCTCCGCCGTGCCCAACCTGCGCGAGGGCGTCGAGCAGGCCGGCGGGGCGGTGGACGCGCTCAACGCCGCGGCGCACCAGCTGCTGCGGGCCCGGGGCGACGTCTCCGGCTCGGCCTCGGGCTCCGGTCTCGCGGAGGCGATGGAGCGCATGGCCGAGCTGGCGAAGCAGCAGGGCGGGCTCGGGCAGCAGGCCGCCGGCATGCTGCCGATGGCGGGCTCCGCCGGCTTCCAGCAGGAGCTCCGCCGCCTGGCCGAGCGCCAGCGGAGGCTGGCGGAGGAGCTGCAGCGGCTCCAGGGGCAGGGCGACCTCCCCGGCGCAGGGGAGCTGGCGGAGGAGGCCAAGGAGCTGGCCCGCCGGCTCGATGCCGGCCGACTCGACCGCCAGGTGGTGGAGCGGCAGGAGCGGCTGTTCCGCCGCATGCTCGACGCCGGCCGCACGCTCCAGGGGACCGAGGAGGACGAGCGCAAGGAGCGGCAGAGCACCACCGCGACCGCCGACAGCGTGCGGCTGCCGCCGGCCCTCCGCGCGCGCCTCACCGCGGACGACGGCGGGCTCCGGGTGCCGACCTGGGATGAGCTCCAGCAGCTCTCCCCGGAGGAGCGGAGGCTGGTGGTAGATTACTTCCGGCTGCTCTCCGAGTCCCCCGCGAGGTAACCGATGGCTCCCTCCCGCACCGCGTCGATCGCCTTCTTCGCGCTCTGCGCCGGCCTCCGCACCGCGGCCGGGCAGGAAGCCACGCTGCCCGCCGCGTTCGAGCTGGAGCGCCGCGGCAACTACGAGGCGGCGGCCGAGGTGTATCGCGAGCTGCTGGGACGGAAGCCCGGCGACGTCTCCGCCCTGCTCGGGCTGGAACGGGTGCTGCTGCCGCTCAACCGGAGCACCGAGATCCTGCCGGTCGTCCGCGCCGGGCTCGCCGCCAATCCCTCGGCCGGCGCGCTGTACGGCGTAGCGCTGAGGGGGTGGGCGGCGGCCGACCAGCCCGACAGCATGCGGGCCATCGCGGAGCGCTGGGCCCGAATTCAGCCGGGCGACGAGGCACCCTACCGCGAGTGGGGCGCGGCCGCGCTGGCGGGCCGCCACCGGGAGGCCGCGATCGCGGCGTACCGGCTCGGCCGCGAGCGCCTCGGCCGCCCCGACGTGCTGGCCGGCGAGGTGGCGCAGCTCGCCGTGGCCGATGGGGACTACGCGACCGCGGCGCGGGAGTGGGTTCCGGCCGTGCGTCGGCTCCCGGGGTACAGGATCACCGCCGTCGCGACTCTCAGCCACGCGCCCGCCTCCAAGCGCCCCGAAATCCTGCGCGTCCTGGCTGCGGAGCCCGACTTCGTCGCCCGGCGGCTGGAGTCGGAGCTCCGGGCGAGGTGGGGCGATCCGCTGGGGGGGCTGCGGGCGCTGGAGGCCGGCCTGCCCCAGGCGGGGGACAAGGCCGTCGAGGCCCTGCGCGGCCTGGTCGAGCAGCTGCGGATGCACCGCACACCGGACGCCTTGCTGGCGCGGGGACGGGCCCTGGAGGCGATCGCGGCGCGGCTGCCCGCGGTGCAGGCCTCCCGCACCCGGCTCGAGGCGGCTCAGGCCTACTCCGCCGCCGGCGACCGCGAGGCGGCCAGGCGGATGCTCTCCGGGCTCGCGGACGACCGCGCGACCCCGGGAGCAGTGGCCTCTGGCGCCGCCGGCGCGCTCCTCACGGTGCTCATCGGCGAGGGCAAGCTGTCCGAGGCGAGCCGCCGGCTGGCGGAGCTGCGGCCCCAGCTGGGCGGGGAGGAGCACGCGGAGCTGACCCGCTCCCTGGTCGCCGCGTACATCCGGGCCGGCGAGCTCGACCGGGCCGATTCGGCGCTGGCCGGCGACAGCACGATCGAGGGGTTCGCACTGGCGGGGCGGATCAAGCTCTACCGGGGGGACCTGAAGGGCGCGTTGGAGAGCTTCAAGCAGGCCGGGCCCTACGCCGGAGACCGTGCCGACGCCACCCGGCGCACCGTGCTGCTCGCCCTGCTGCAGCCGATCTCGGCCGACTCGCTCCCGGCCCTGGGCGCGGCGCTGCTCCAGCTGGAGCAGGGCGACACCGCACGCGCGGTGGCGGGGCTGCAGGTGGTCGCGGAGGCGCTTCCCCCGTCCGCGGGCGGCGCCGAGGTCCGGCTGCTGGCGGGACGCCTTTCCCAGGTGCGCGGCGATCACGACCTGGCGGAGCGTCTCTACCGCGAGGCGTCCTCCAGGGAAGCGCGCGCCACGGCGCCGGCGGCGGAGCTGGCGCTGGCCGAGCTCCTGCTGGACCGAGGCCGCGGCGCCGAGGCGAGGGCCCTGCTGGAGCACCTGATCCTCACCTATCCCGAGAGCGCGCTGATTCCCCAGGCCCGCCGGACCCTCGACCGCGCGCGCGGGGCGGTGCCGCAGACATGAGGCGCCGCGAGTTCGTCGTCCGCGCCTGCGCGGGGCTCGCCGCGCTCGCCCCCGGGGTGCCCCGCCTGCCCGTGTCGGGCCGGGCCGCGGCGTGGCTGCTGGTGCCGATGGACGACGCGCAGTCCGATCACCTCAAGGCCTACGGGCTCGCCTTCCGCCTGCTGGAGCGGGGCGGCAAGGCGGAATGGTTCCTGAACTACCGGGGCGGCGCGTTTCTGCTGCCGGCGGACGGCGCCACCAGCCGCGACGCGGCGCTCGCCGGGGTCACCGCCGAGCCGATGGACGACGCGCGCGTGACCGAGGCCCGGGGCGAGATCCGGAACGGAAACATGGACGCGGTGCCGCTGGAGAAGGCGCCGAAGGTGGCGGTGTACGCGCCGCCCAACGCGGCGCCCTGGGACGACGCCGTGACCATGGCGCTCAACTATGCGGGCATCCGGTTCGAGAAAATCTGGGACCCCGAAGTCGTGCAGGGAGGGCTCCGGAGCTACGACTGGCTGCACCTTCACCACGAGGACTTCACCGGTCAGTACTCCAAGTTCTTCCTCAACTACGCCGGCGCCCCCTGGCTGAACGAGATGGTGGAGCAGAACCGGTCCATGGCGCGGTCGCTGGGCTTCCCCTCGGTGCCGGCCGAGAAGCGGGCCGTGGCGCAGGCCATCGGCCAGTACGTGGAGCGCGGCGGTTTCCTCTTCGCGATGTGCACCGCCACGGAGACGCTCGACCTCGCCCTCGCGGCCGATGGAGTGGACATCGCGGCCTCCTATGCCGACGGGTCGCCCATGGACCGGAACGCGACCGCGGCGATGAAGTGGGATCGCTCGCTGGCCTTCCAGGGCGCGCGGCTGGAGCTGAGCCCGACCATGCCGGTCTACTCCGACATCGACGGCCACCAGGTCAATTCGCCCGACCGGCGCCAGCCGCTGGGCGCCTTCACCCTCTTCAACTTCAGCGCCAAGATCGACCCCGTGGCGACGATGCTGGTGCAGAACCACCGGCAGGCGATTCCCGACTTCTACGGCCTGACCACCAGCTTCACCCGGCGGCGGCTCAAGCCGAGCGTGACGGTGCTGGCGGAGGAGACCGGCGCGCCGTGGGTGAAGTACATCCACGGCGAGCGGGGCCAGGGGACCTGGACTTTCCTCGGCGGGCACGACCCGGAGGATCCGCAGCACCAGATCGGCGATGCGCCGACCGATCTTTCCCTGCACCCGCACTCCCCGGGCTATCGCCTGATCCTCAACAACGTGCTCTTCCCGGCCGCCAAGAAGAAAGAGCTCAAGACTTGAGCGAGCGCATCGCCCCGGGCATCCGGGCCCTCCTCGCCGACGAGATCGCCGCGGCGGGGGGCCGAGAGGTGTCCTTCGCCGCCGAGGTGGACCGCGACGGGGTCGTGACCGCGGCCCGGGTCGTGGCGCGCGGGACCGTGGACATGGTCCTCGCGCTCCCGGGCATGGCGTGTCGCGGCGAGATGCTGCTGCACAACCACCCGAGCGGGCATCTCTCACCCTCCGCCGCCGACCTCAACGTCGCCGCCCGTCTTCACGACGGCGGCATCGGCTTCGGCATCATCGACAACGGCGCGACCGAGCTCTACGTGGTGGTCGAGGTGCCCCGCGTACGCCAGGTGAGCCGGATCGATCCGTTCGACGTGATCGACACGCTCGGCGAGCGCGGCCCCATCGCCGCCCACCTGGGCCTGTACGAGGACCGACGCAGCCAGCGCGACATGGCGGCGTACATCGCCGACGGGTACAACGACGGCGGGGTCCAGCTCATGGAGGCGGGCACGGGGGTCGGGAAGTCGTTCGCGTACCTGGTGCCCGCGCTCGCCTGGGCCCGGACCAACCAGGAGCGCACCGTCGTGAGCACCAACACGATCAATCTCCAGGAGCAGCTGGTCGGCAAGGATCTGCCCCTGCTCCGCGAGGCGCTCGCGGCCAGGGAGTACATGCCGACCTTCGCGCTGCTCAAGGGCTGGCGGAACTATCTCTGCCTGTCCCGCCTGCACCAGGCGGTGGGCTCGCAGCGCACGCTGCTGGAGCAGGAGAAGGTGGACGAGCTGATCGGGCTCTCCGAGTGGGCGAGCCACACGGCCGACGGCACGCTGAGCGACCTGCCGGTGATGCCCTCGCCCGAGGTCTGGGACGAGGTGAGCGCGGAGGCGGACCTCTGCCCCCGGCTCAAGTGCCCGCACTTCGACCGCTGCTTCCTCTTCCGGGCCCGCCGGCGAGCGGCGGAGGCGGACGTCGTGGTGGTGAACCACCACCTGCTCGCCGCGGACCTCTCGGTGCGTCGCGCCCAGGACAACTGGGAGGAGGCCGCGGTGCTGCCGCCCTACAAGCGGCTGGTGCTGGACGAGGCGCACCACCTCGAGGAAGTCGCCGCCGGCCACCTCGGGGTCCAGGTGACGAGCCGGTCGGTGCGCCGGCTGCTGGCGCGGTTCGAGCGCAACAACCGGGGGCTCGCGCCCACCCTCATGCACGAGCTGGCCGGCCGGGGCGATGCGCCGAGCCGGGAGAGCCTGGAGATCCTGCGGGAGCGGCTCTTCCCGGCGCTGGGGGACGCGCGCCGCGCCGGCGACGCCCTCTTCCACCGGCTCTACGAGCGCCTCGCCGAGGTAGCCGCCGGACAGCTCCGCCTGGGCGACGACTTCGCGGTGGACCCCATGTGGGACGAGGGCCTCGCCTTCGACCTGGACGCCTCGCTCACCGGCTTCCGCGCGCTCGCGGAGGCGGTGGAGATGATCGCCGATCGCCTGAGCCAGGCCGAGGACACCGAGCGGCGAGGCCAGGTGTTGCACGAGCTGCGCGGCGCGCTGCGGCGGCTGGACGCCGTGTCGGACGGGCTCAACCGCACCCTGAGGCCGGCGGGCGGCGGTCCGCCCACGGTGCGCTGGATGGAGCGCACGGCGCGGGGGCAGAACGTGCAGCTCTCGGCCGTGCCGCTCGACCTGGCGCCGCTGCTGCGGGAGCTGCTCTTCGACCGGCTGGACACGGTGGTGCTCACCAGCGCGACGCTGGCGGCGAGCGGCGACTTCGATTTCCTGGAGGGCCGGCTGGGGCTCGGGGGAGAGGATTCGCCGGTGACGGAGCGGCAGATCTTCTCGTCGCCGTTCGACTACCCGTCGCAGTGTCTCTTCGGCATTCCGACCGACCTGCCGGAGCCCCGGGAGGACGAGGTCGGGCACGGCGTCGCGGTGGTGCAGATCGTGTGCGACCTGGCGTTCGCCTCGGACGGGGGGATGTTCGTCCTCTTCACCAGCCACGCGTCGCTCCGGCGGGCCGCGGCCGAGCTCCGGATGGCGCTGGGCACGCGGTGGCCGCTGCTGGTGCAGGGGGAGGCCCCGCGCGACGTGCTGCTCCGCCGCTTCCGCGACGCGGAGAACGCGATCCTCCTCGGCACGGACTCGTTCTGGGAGGGGGTGGACGTGCCCGGCCGCGCGCTCCGCGCCCTGGTGATCAACAAGCTACCTTTCAAGGTCCCCTCGGAGCCGCTCACGGCGGCGCGGCTGGAGCGGCTGGCGGAAGAGGGTCAGGACGGGTTCGTCCACTACCTGCTCCCCCACGCCGCGCTCAAGCTCAAGCAGGGGTTCGGCCGTCTGATCCGCAGCCGGAAGGACCTCGGCGTCGTCGTGCTGCTCGACAGCCGGGCGGTGACCAAGCGCTACGGCCCCATGCTGCTGGGCGGCCTGCCGCGGGCGGAGCGCGTGGTCGGAACCTGGGGCCAGGTGCGCACCAAGTGTGAGGACTTCTTCGCCCGTCACGGAATCGGAGCCGTCGTATGATGCCGCTGCGCCCGGCGAAGATCATCGGCATCGGCCGGAACTACGTCGCCCACGCGAAGGAGCTGGGCAACGAGATGCCGGCGGTGCCGATCATCTTCTTCAAGCCCCCCTCCTCCCTCATCGGCGACGGTGACACGATCCGCCTCCCGAGCGTCTCCCGGAGAGTGGAGTTCGAGGCGGAGATCGGGGTGGTGATCGGCTCGACGGCCAAGAACCTGGGACCGGCCGAGGCGGTGCGGGCGATCGCGGGCTACACCTGCGTCAACGACATCACCTGCCGCGACCTGCAGAAGGAGGACGGCCAGTGGGGCAGGGCCAAGGGCTTCGATACCTTCTGCCCGGTCGGCCCGCGCGTGGCGCAGGGTCTCGACTGGCGCAACCTCGAGGTGATCTGCCGCCTCAACGGCGTCGAGCGGCAGCGCGCCCGGGCGACCGACATGCACTTCCCGATCCCCGACCTGGTCTCGTTCCTGAGCGGCGTCATGACCCTGGAGCCGGGCGACATCATCGCCACCGGGACGCCGGCCGGCACTGCGCCGCTCACCGACGGAGACGTCGTGGAGGTGGAGATCCCCGGCGTCGGCGTGCTCTCCAACCCCGTGAAGGGCGACCACCGATGATCCAGATCAGCGCCCGGGTGCAGTCCCTGCCGGGCTATCCGCTCGCCGAGATCCCCGCGCTGAAGCGCCGGCTCATCGAGTCCGGCGTGGACGTGATCGACCTGGGCGCGGGCGACAACGACGCGCCCCCGCCCGCGGTCGCGGTGAGCGCGATGGGCGAGGCCCTGGGAGATCCCGCGTACAGCAAGTACGGCTTTCAGCAGGGGCTGCCGGCATTCCGGCAGGCGGCGAGCCGCTGGGTGGAGCGCCGCTTCGGCCGGCGCTTCGATCCCGTGACGGAGCTGCTCCCGCTGATCGGTTCGAAGGACGGACTGGCCCATCTCCCGTTCGCCGTCGTCGACCCGGGCGACGCCACGATCGTCCCCGAGCCCGGCTACCAGGCCTATCTGGGCGGCTCGCTCCTCGCGGGCGCGGAGCCGTACATCGCGCCGCTGCTTCGGGAGAACGGATTCCTGCTGGACTTCGAGCGGATTCCCGAAGCGGTGCTGCGACGCGCCAAGGTCGCCTTCGTCAACTATCCGAACAACCCCACCGCGGCCGTCGCGACGCCGGAGTACCTCGAGCGGGCGGTGGCGGTCTGCCGGCGGCACGGGATCCTGCTCGCCTACGACAATGCGTATTGCGATCTCACCTTCGACGGCTACCGGGCGCCGAGCATCTTCGAGGCGGCGGGCGCCGACGAGGTCGCGCTGGAGTTCTTCTCGCTCTCCAAGAGCTTCTCGATGACCGGCTGGCGGCTCGGCTTCGTGGTGGGGCGCGCGGAGTTGATCGGCGCGCTCACCCGGGTGAAGTCGTACGTGGACACCGGGCCGTTCCTCGCCGTACAGAAGGCCGGTGCGGCGGTCCTGGACCGGGCCGAGGAGATCTCGGCACCGATCCGGGAAGAGCTGCAGCGGCGCCGGGATGCGGCCGTGCCGGCCCTTCGCGAGGCCGGGTTCGCGCTGGAGTCGCCCAAGGCGGCGATGTACCTCTGGGTGGCGCTCCCGGGCGGCCTGCCCTCGGCCGGGTTCGCCCGCCGGGCGCTGGAGGACACGGGCGCCGTGGTGCTGCCGGGCAGCGCGTTCGGGCCCGCGGGGGAGGGATTCTTCCGGATCGCGCTGACGGTGGGCCCGGACCGGCTGCGGGAGGCGGCGGGCCGACTGGGACGTGCCCTGCAGGCCGGCCCGAGAGGAGAGCTTGCGACCACCGCCTGACCTCGGCAGGCTGCGTCGGCGCGGGCGCACGCCGTGGCTCGCCATCGGAGTCAGCGCGGTGGCGCACGCGGCCCTGCTCGTCCTGGGGAGCATCCAGGGGCGCGTGCCGGAGGTCCCCAGCCGCCCGGGCCAGCTCATCGTGCTGGCGCCTCCCGCCGAAGGCCCGCGGGAGGTCCCCATGGCGCTCCGCCGCGGAAACGAGCCGACCGGGCAGCGGGGGCGCGGACCGGCGCCCACGCCGGCCCCTCCGCGGCCGGAGCCCGAGAGTCCGGTCGTGGTGCGGGAGCAGGCCCCGCTGCCCGACCCCGAGACGGCGGACACCGGCTCCGCGACCGCCCTCCCCCGCCGGCCCGCCGTGATCGGAAGGATCGGTCCCGGGCTCGCCGAAGGTCGCCTGTGGGTGCGGCCGTTGCCGCTACCCCCGAAGGAGCTGGCCGAGCGGCTGACGCAGCAGCAGCACGTCGAGCTGGTGGACAGCGCGGTGAACGCGATCGTGCAGGCCTACCTGGATTCCATCGCGGCGGATCCCGCATCCCGACGGGCCGGCCTGCCGAGCTGGACCGCCGATGTCGCAGGAACGAAGTTCGGGCTGGACTCGTCCAACATCTACATCGCGGGGCTCAAGATTCCGGCCGCGGTGCTCGCGCTGCTGCCCATCCCCGCC
>Ga0299913_10006047_pt1 | contig 10433 bp, 10 predicted proteins | sample RVTome_9_FD_201360 | JGI IMG/M metagenome (GOLD analysis project Ga0299913, IMG submission 201360) | Soil microbial communities from uranium-contaminated site in the Upper Colorado River Basin, Wyoming, United States - RVT155D38 (version 2) ... | reverse complement strand
AAAACGTCGATACGGATGCGAGACGCCGTTGTACGTCCGGTGTGAGCGCCGGCGGCGGGTCAGCGGGGGTTGGCGGGTTGGTGGACGGCGCCGGCGGAGTGGAGGGCGGCCACCTCGCCGGGCCGGTAGCCGAGCCAGGCCAGCACCTCGTCGGTGTGCTCGCCGGCGGCAGGCACCGCGGCCGGCGTCCAGCCCCAGGCGTCCGAGTCGACAGGTGGGCGCAGCATGCGCACCGGGGCGCCACCGGGCACCGGCAGCTTCGCCCACCGGTCGCGGGCCGCGAGCTGGGGGTGCGCGTCGACCTCGAAAAGATCCCTGGTCTGCGCGGCCGGCACGTCCGCGGCGTCCAGGGCGGCCAGCAGCTCGCCTGCCGTCATCGCGGCGAACGCGGCATCCAACGCGGCGTGCAGCTCGTCGCGGTTGGCCACCCGGTCGGGGTTGCTGCCGAAGCGCGGATCGTCGGCCAGCGCCGGGCGCCCGATCACGTCGCGGCACAGCCGGCGCCACTGCGGCTCGTTCTGCACGGCCAGGTGGACGTACCCGCCGTCGCGGCACTGGAACGGCCCGTACGGCGCGATCGACGCGTGGTGCGGCCCGGTGCGCGGCGGCGCGGCCCCGGTGCCGACCGCGATGAACAGCGGCTGGTGCATCCACTCGGCGAGCGCGTCGAGCAGCGCCAGGCGCAGCGTCGCGCCCTCGCCGGTGCGCTCGCGGTGCAGCAGCGCGGCCAGCACGGCCGCGTGCAGCTGGACCCCGCCGGCGATGTCGGCCACCGAGATGCCCGCCCGCGCCGTGACCTCGCCGTCGCCCGTCACGGAGATCAGCCCGGCCTCGGACTGCACGAGCGCGTCGAACGCCTTGCGCCCGCCGTAGGGGCCGCCCTCGCCGTACGAGGACAGCTCGGCGACGACCAGCGCGGGGCGCTCGGTCCGCAGCGTGTCGGCGTCCAGGCCGAGCCGCCGCGCCGCACCGGGGGAGAGGTTGCACAGCACGACGTCGGCGCGCCGCACCAGCCGCCGCGCCACCTCGACGCCGTCGGGGTGCTTGAGGTCGACGCCAACCGACTCCTTGCCGCCGTTGGTCCACGCGAAGTAGCTGGACACCTCGCCGCACGAGCGGTCGTAGTGCCTGGCGAAGTCACCACCGTCGGGGCGCTCCACCTTGATCACGCGGGCGCCGAGGTCGGCCAGCAGCCGCGCCGCGTACGGCACGGCCACCGCGTGCTCGAAGCTGACCACCACCGTGCCGTCCAGCGGCCGCGCCGCGCCGTCCGTCGTCATGGCGCTCATGGCGCGATGCGGTCCTGGCGGGTGTAGACGTTCATGGAGTTGCCGCGCAGGAAGCCGACGAGCGTGATGCCGAGCTCGTCGGCCAGCTCGGCGGCCAGCGACGACGGGGCGGAGACCGCGGCCAGCACCGGCACGCCGGCCATCGCGGCCTTCTGCGTCAGCTCGAACGAGGCGCGGCCGGAGACCATGAGCACCGTGCCGGTGGCCGGCAGGGCGTCGGCGAGCAGGGCCGCGCCGAGCACCTTGTCGACCGCGTTGTGCCGCCCGACGTCCTCGCGCACCCACAGCAGCTCGCCGCCCGCGGTGAACAGCCCCGCGGCGTGCAACCCGCCCGTGCTCTGGAACACCCGTTGGACCTCGCGCAGGCGCTGCGGCAGCACGGCGAGCACCGCCGGATCCACCCGGCAGCCGTCCACCGCCGGCGCGAAGCGCGAGCGCAGCCGCACGTCGTCCAGCGCCGCCTTGCCGCACACCCCGCACGCCGCCGTGGTGAGGAACGCCCGGCCGACCGGCGGCTGCACCCCTGGTGCCAGCTCGATGTCCAGCACGTTGTACGTGTTGCGGCCGTCCTCGTCGAGCGAGTCGCAGTACCGCGCGATGCGCACGTCCTCGCGGCCGCCGATCGCGCCCTCGGTGAGCAGGAAGCCGTGCGCGAGCTCCACGTCGCTGCCCGGGGTGCGCATGGTGACGGTCAGCGGCACGCCGCCCACCCGCAGCTCGAGCGGCTCCTCGACGGCCAGGCTGTCCGGCCGCTCCACCCGCCGCGACGCTCGACCGTCGGCCGAGCCGTCGGCCGGACCGATCGTCAGCCGCAGTACCGGCCGGCGCACCGTCACCCTTCCCACGAACTGCACGGTACGCCGAAGTCCGTCGCGACTTCGTGCGCCCGATGTCCTGAATCGCCGCCTCGCGGGTCCTACTCTCGACACCTAATCACGCGACAAGAGGAGACCGGGTGGACGCGTGTGACATCGCGGACGTGCTGGACGGCGTGCGCGGCAGGCTGGAGACCGCCACCGGCGAGGGCTGCGGGCTGCCGGTCGCGGCCGCCGGGTACGAGCGGATGCGGCAGGCGTGGCTCGCCGAGCTGGCCGCGCACGCCGCGGTGCTGCGGGAGGCGTGCGATGGCCAGTGACGACTACGGGCAGGCCAGCACCGTCCTGCTCCGGCTGGGCGAGGCGCTGTCGCTGCTCAACCCCGTGAAGCTGGTGTCCGTGACGCGCAAGGCGCAGCGGCAGCTCCGCACGCCGCCGCCGGGCAATCCCGAGGAGCTCCGCGCGCTGGCCGAGGCGTTCCGTTGGGCGGCCGCGGCCGTGCGGCCGGTCGTGTCCGAGGTCGACGCGCTGCGGCCCGCCGAGCTGTGGAGCGGCATCGCGGCGTCCTCGGCGACCCAGGTGCGCGCCGCCACCGCGGTCGCCGTGCGCACCACGCCGCGGGCGTTCCTGGCGGCCGCCACCGCACTGGACGAGCTGGCCGACCGCATCGCCGAGCAGCGGCGACGGCACGACGAGCTCCGCCGGGCGCTGCGCGAGGCGGTCCGCGACGCCACCCACATCGGCAGCGTGCCCGCTCCCGACCCGGCCGCCCTGGACGACCTGATGCGCGCGGCGGCCGGCCTGATCCGCGGCTGCATCGAGGTCTACACCGACGCGATGGCCGCCGCCGACGAGGCCGCGGCGGTGTTCGCCGACCTCGCCGGCCGGGCCCGCGCGGGCGCCGGTGTGTCCGGTGGCCTCGACCCGGCGGATGCCGTCGTGCTGGCCGCGCAGTGCGTCCGGATCCGCGGCGTCGGCGACGACTACGACGACGGCATCCTCACGGTCGCCCAGCTGGCCAGGCTCGGCCGCCAGCTCGACGCCATGCCGGTGCTGGACCGCGCCAACGTCGGGACCCTGGTCGACAAGGCGCGCTCGGACACCGAACGCGCGTACCTGCTCAAGGCGGTCGCGGCCGGGCATCCGGCCGGCGAGCTGGCCGCGTTCGCCACCAGGATCCACGGCCGCGACGACGGCTGGCTGCACGACCACCTCAGCCTGATCGACCGCGGCGGTTCCGCCGAGCAGGACCGCTTCGGCTTCGAGGTCGACCAGTACGACCCGTACACGTGCGGCACCACGTCGCTCATCGTCGCGCGCGCCGAGGCCGACCCGCTGTACGCGCTCGGCCTGACCGACGGCGCCCCGCACGGGTTCGACGAGCGGCTGTCCGCCGAGCAGGCCCGGGTGCACGACACGACCAACCTGGTCTACCCCGAGCAGTGGGGCACCACGCCGGAGGGCATGGCGGACTGGATGAACCAGCACTCCGCCGTCACCGGCACCAGCTACGCGTGGCACCTGGTCGACGACACGGGCCGCCGCAGCGTCAGCCGGTCGCTGCGCGAGGTGGTCACGGCGGTCGACGCGGGCCACCCGGTGCCGATCCTGGTCGGTGGGGTGGTGCCACGGCACTACGTGCTCGCCGTCGGCCACTCCGGGGACGATCTGCTGATCTTCGAGCCGACCTCCGGTGCCACCGTCCGGGTGCCGGCCGCAGACTTCCTGGACGGCAAGCTGCGCCAGCGAGCCGGCTTCGACCACGTGCAGGCGATCGTCGTCCCGCAGGCCCACGCCGGCGGTGAGTCCGGGTCGATGGACCATTCGCCCGACTAGAGTGGTGCGGTGGTCCATCCATCCACCCGGTGCGCGGCGGAAGCGGCTAGCGGAACGCGGCGATGACCTTGGCCATGCGCTCGATCGGCTCGGCGTCGGTGAGGTCCGGCAGGCGGACCATGACCTCCTTCGCGCCGGCGTCGGCCAGCTCGCGGAACCGGCCGATGTGGTCGGACACCGTGCCGGCGTGCACCTCGGCGGCGTAGCGCGCGGGGTCCGCCCGCCGCGGCCGCAGCCGTTCCACGAGCTCCGCCGTGTGCCGGTCGTCGGCCCCGACCAGCGCGGTGGACAGGTGCGTCAGCTCCACGGCGTCCGGGTCCCGCCCGGCGTCCGCGCAGTGTCCCCGCAGCACGGCCAGCTTGCGCGCGACCGTCGGCACGTCGCCGAAGACGTTCGCCGCGTCGGCGTACCGGGCGGCGAGCCGCAGCGTGTGCCGCTCGCCGCCACCACCCACGACGACCGGCACGTGCTCCTGCAGCGGCCGCGGGTAGCAGGCCGTGTCGGGCAGGTCGAGCACGGCTCCGCGGTACGGCGGCCGCCCGGCCCCCACAGCAGCGGCAGCACCTGGAGGGCGTCCTCCAGCAGCCGGTAGCGCTGCGCGACCGGCGGAAAGTCCCAGCCGTACGCGGCATGTTCGGCCGCGAACCAGGCGAGGCCCAGCCCGCACACCGCGCGGCCGCCGCTCAGCACGTCCAAGGTGGCGACGATCTTGCCTAGGTGCCCGACGTTGCGGTAGGTGACGCCGGTGACCAGCGCGCCGAGCCGCACCCGCGAGGTGCACGCGGCGAGGTAGGCCAGCGTCGTGTAGCTCTCCAGGAAGTCGTCCCACGCGCGGCCGAGCTGCGGGATCTGCCGGAAGTGGTCCATCACGTAGATCGCGTCGAAGCCGGCGGCCTCGGCGGCGCCGGCGATCTCCCGCAGCCGGTCGGCAGCGGCACCCGTTCCGCCGGAGAAGTCGAAGGTGCCGATGTGCAGCCCGAAGCGCAGCCCGGTCGGCCGTTCGAGCTGCCGCCTGGCCGCATCACCGGCGGTGACGAATGCCGGCGGCACCACGCGCACCGGCCGCGGCGCGAGTACCGAGTGGTAGCCCTCGCCGGCCAGCGCCTCGCGCGCCGTCGCGGACGCCCGCAGCTGTGCGGCGAGCGCGTCGGCCGGGATGCGCTTGGCCTGCGCGCGGTTGCGGGCGCGGCACTCGGCGGCCGGCGTGTCGAAGGCGACGGCGACGCACGGCAGCCCGTGCCGGCGGGCCAGCGCCAACCAGGCCGCGCGCCGGTCGGCGTCCAGCCCGAGGGTGTCGATCACCGTGGTCAGCCCGCGGGCCACTCGCATCCGCACCACCTCGTCGAGCAGCACGAACGCGTCGGAGCTGGCGGTGATGTCGTCCTCGCCGCTGCCGACGACGGCGCGCAGCCGGTCGCTCGACACCACGCAGTCGGCCGGGAAGTGCGCCGCCGCCCAGGTCGACTTGCCCGACGCGCCCGCGCCGACCAGCACCACGACGCATGGCGACGGCAGGTGCAGCGGCTCGGCTTCGTCCACGCCACAAAGTCTGCCCGGCCGGCCCGCGGCTGGTGGGTCGGCGCGGGCGCTGCGGCGGTCAGCCCTCGTCGAGGGTGATGTAGAGCCGTTCGAGGCGGTTGCCCTGGCGCTTGCGCCGGAGGCTGATCCGGCCGATCTCACCCGTGGAGCGCACGTGGGTGCCGCCGCACGGCATCCGCATGTCCGAGCAGTACCACATGAGCGCCTCGGCCTGGTTGTCCACCGGCTCGTTGGTGATCTCCAGGTCGTCGGCCACGGCGTCGTTGGACAGCGCCTCCCACTCCGCGACGGCGTCCGGGTCGAGGCGTTCGTCGGCGATGAAGTCGAACCTCGCCGAGTTGTCGTCGATGCGGCAGCCCTTGACGTACAGGTCCGGCCGCGCATCCGTGGCGTACCAGAACGCCAGGTGCGCGGCCGAGTGCCGCTGCATGATCTTGTAGCGCCGGTCCCAGTCGAGCCGCAGCAGGAGCTCGTCGCCCACCCCGGGCGCGGTCGGCCCCGGCTGGAAGAAGTGCGCGATCTCGCCCTCGACCATGATCATCTCAGGGAAGTCGTCGCGCACGAACGGCTTCCCGCCGAACTTCTGGGTGTCCAGGATCGGCACCTCGCCGGCCAGCCCGGTGTCGCCCACCTGGCCGCCGCCCTCCGGAAAGAAGATCGTGTCGGAGAGCAGCATCCTGCCGTCCCTGATCTCGACGACGGTGGCCTCGCACTCGGACCGGTACGGGTCCGTCAGGTACTGCTTGCGAACCATCTACCCCAGCTCCTGGTCGAGGGCGTCCATGTAGTCGTGGACGCCATCGTAGGTGAACGTCAGGACCCGGGAGCCCGCCGGCAGCGTCATGGCGTACCGGCTGGCGGCCACCACGTTCGCGGCCGACGAGATGCCGACGGCGATGGCCTCGGTGCGCATCAGCCGGCCGATCATGGCGACGGCGTCCTGGTAGCCGACGGACAGCTCGTCGTCCACCAGGCTCAGCTCCAGCACCGCGGGGACCAGGCCGACCGCGAGGCCCTGGATGTCGTGCGTGACGAACCGGTCCTCCAGCAGCGAGCACCCGTCGGGCACGACGGCCGCGATCCGCATCGACGGGTTGTGCTTGCGCAGCACCCGCCCCACGCCGGTGATGTGCCCGCCGGTGCCGACGCCGGCGACCATGGCGTCCGGCGCCACCCCGCCGAAGGTCTCCATGATCTCCAACGCGGTGGTCCGCTCGTGGATGAGCGGGTTCGCCGGGTTGGCCTGCTGGTTGAGCATCACCCAGTCGGGGTTGTCGAACAGCATCTCCAGCGCCAGGTCGGCGTGCGAGTTGTTGCCGAGCCGGTGGTCGGACAGCACGATCTCGGCGCCGTACCGCTTGAGCAGTTTCTGCTTGGACGGGCTGTAGTTGTCCGGGATGACGAGCACCAGCCGGTACCCCAGGATCGCGGAGACCATGGCGAGCCCGATCCCGGTGTTGCCGCCGGTGGACTCGATGATCGTCTGTCCAGAGCCTCGCGTCAGCACGGCCTCGCGCTCGGCGTCCAGCACCATGCTCAGCGCGATCCGCACCTTGTGGCTGCCGCCGGGGTTCAGGTGTTCCAGCTTGACGTACAGCTCCCTGCCCAGCTCCGCGTCCAGCCGCGCCAGCCGGACGATCGGGGTGCCGCCGATGACGTCGAGCACCGACCGTCCCGGCGAGGTGCGCCCGTTCACCGCTGGCTCCGCGCGCCCGGCGCCCCGGCGGCACTGGCAGCACCGGCGACACTGCCGGCGCCGGCCACACTCCCGGCGACCCTGCCGGCGCCGGCGGCGCTGCCGGCCGCCACGAGCTCGCGCGGCTCCGGCACGCCGAACACCGCGCTCTCCACGTACTCGCCGCGCTCGGGGCAGAACGTGAACAGCCGGGAGCCCCGTACCCCGGCCGCGGTGACGTCGACGACGAGGTGGTCCACGGGGTAGGTCGGCTGGCCGTCCAGCACCGCGAACCGCTGGTCCTCCGCGCTGAAGTAGGCCCCGACGTCGGGGTGCGAGTGGTACACGAACCGCGCCGGCCGGTCGGTGTCGAACGACCTGGCCAGGTTCAGCAGGTCCTCGGGGCCGAATGCGAAGCCGGTGCGCATCGTGCGGTCGGAAAACGCCGCATGGTCGACCGTGTTGACGCAGCGGATGACCGCGGAATCGCGCACGAAACCGCAGCACTCCGCCGGGTAGGTCGAGGTGGCGTGGGCGTAGATGTCGGCCAGCTCGGCTTCCGCCGGCCGGGGGGCTGTGTCTCCCTCCACCGGCCGGGGGGCCGCGAGAATCCGCTCGGCCCGGGATTTCTGCCGGCCGTTCGCGCTGTACCGGCCCCACTGCGTTACGCCGAATGCGGCCAGGATGACCGTCGTCAGCACCAGGTCGACGAGGCTGAAGGCCGAGCCCTCGATGGACACCGAGAAGAACTGCGCGACCACCGGGAAGATCACGAACACGAACGACACCGTCACCGTGTTCAGCTTCTGCACGAGCCAGAAGTACACCGCGAAACCGATCACCGACGCGACGATTCCGAGGTAGAGCGTGGCCAGCACGCTGCCGGTGGTGAATACCTCCATGCCCGGCCGGTCGGTGCCCATGCTGAGCGTCACCAGACCGATTCCGGCGGCCGTCATCGGCAGCGTGTTGAGCGTGAGCGCGTGCAGTGTGGTGGCGTGCTTCTTGATCATCACGTAGGAGTAGGCGTGCATGGCGGCCGCCACGATGACCGCCGCCACCCCCCACATGTTCGTCGCGGCGACCCGCTGCGTGTGCAGCACGAGGAGGCCAAGCGCCACGAATGCGGCCGTCACGCTCGTTATCTGCAGCAGCGTGATCCTGGCGCCGAGCACCGGCACGGCGAAAATCACCATCATGATCGAGACGGCGCCGAAGCAGATTGCGGTGAGGCCGGAGGAGATGAACTGCTCGCCGTAGTTGTACAGGTAGAACGGCACCGCGAAATAGCTGAACGTGAGAAAGACGGAAAACCACAGCAGCTTGCGCGGGAACAGCACCGGCACCTTCAGGTAGCGGCAGGCGATAAGGAAGACGGGAGCCGCGACGACGAAGCGGAGCCCGGCCGACAGCAGCGGCGGCATGTCGGTGACGGCGAACTTGATGCCGATCCAGGTGGTGCCCCAGATCAGGCACACGAGCACGTAGCTGCCCACGAGCACGACGAACTGCCTGGAGCGCTTCGTCGGCTGAGCGGTTGTCGTCATCCTCTGGCTCTCTGTCTACTGATCAGGGTCTATCGATCATGGGATCGGTTGCCGTCGGTCGGTGATGGCGCGGGGTTCACCGGCGGCCTGGCACGTGACGCGCTGTTCGTCCTGACGAACGGCACCGACACGGTGATGCTGGCCCCCGTCGCGTCGGCCAGGCGGACGTAGCTCGTCGTGCGGCTGCCGTCGACCGGCGGCTCGATGTCGAGCACGAGTTGTTCGGACGCCAGGTGCCGCACCGCGGTGGTGACCTGACCGAGTGATTCGTGGTCCGGCCCGAGCAGCTGTACGGTGAGGCCGGGCGTGTCGAGGTTCATGCCACGAAGGCGCAGCCGGCCGTGATCGATCAATTCGACGTCGTCGACCGACATCCCGCTCGAACCGGAAACAATCTGGTACTGATGCAGCATGGTTACCCGGCTGCCGGCCGGCACGTCCTGCCGCACCAGGGTATGGCAACCGATTACCACGTCGTCGCCGATTTCCACCGGCCCGAGAATGCGGGCGAATCCGCCGACCTGTACCCGGTCGCCGAGCGTGGGGTGACGTTTCTTTGCGAGGTTGCCACAAATACCCGTCGCGCCGAGCACAACGCCTTGCAGCAGATAGCAGTCGGCGCCTATGACGGCGGTCTCGCCGATCACCGTGCCCATTCCGTGGTCGACGACGAGCCGAGGACCTATCCGAGCATGAGGATGGATTTCGACCCCGGTATCCACCTTCGCGCGCTCCGAAAGGCACCGGGCCAGGGTGCGGGCCTCCGCGCCGCCGACACCGGCGATCGTGTGCGCGATCCGATAGGCCAGGACCGCCTGGTAGGTCACGTAGGCGGCCAGCACGTGCCGCCAGTCGCCCTGGCCAGCCGGGTCGTTGTCGGTCAGGCAGTGCAGGTCCGCCACCGCGCTGCGAACCGGCGATCGGAGGAATCCTCGGGTATCGCCGACCAGGAGTTGTATTTTGCGGCGCCATGGCCTCAGCAATTGAATGGCGACCTGTTCGACGGCGGCGTAATCAGCTGTTCTCGGGCAGTCGGACTCCGAGTCTGCGTCGCTCACGCCCTCGCCTGTATCGACAGCGCGACTTTGAGCTGTTGTGGTGATCACGGTGCCCCTCGACAATTGCGTGTCGTACTCTCGGCGGGGCCGCGACCATAGCATGCGTGTCGGCGGCCGGGCCAGCGTGTCGACAATCATTTGAACAGCGATAGCGGACACATCTTGCGATCTTGCGGCGATGTCCACGCCGATGCCACACCGAGTGATTGTCCTGGACAAATGGGTCATTTAGCCCAGAAGTGGAACCTGACTGCCGGCATGGTGCGGTTGGAGCGCCGGCGACCGCAGGTGAACTCGATGGAGCGGCCCGTAGCCGCCTTCGTAGACTTGCCGGCATGACCGAAACGGCAACGGCTGGGCGCACGACGCAGCGTGGCACCGCGCTGCCGCCCCAGTGGGCACCAGCGGAGGCCGAGGCTGGGCTCTACCAGCGGTGGATCGACGCCGGCTACTTCACCGCGGACGCGTCCAGCGACAGGCCCCCGTTCTGCATGGTGTTGCCGCCCCCGAACGTCACCGGCGACCTGCACATGGGCCACGCGCTCGAGCACACGCTGATGGACGTGCTGACCCGCCGCCGCCGCATGCAGGGCTACGAGGCGCTCTGGCTGCCCGGCATGGACCACGCCGGCATCGCCACCCAGAACGTGGTGGAGAAGCAGCTGGCCGCCGAC
>Ga0299913_10006046_pt1 | contig 10433 bp, 11 predicted proteins | sample RVTome_9_FD_201360 | JGI IMG/M metagenome (GOLD analysis project Ga0299913, IMG submission 201360) | Soil microbial communities from uranium-contaminated site in the Upper Colorado River Basin, Wyoming, United States - RVT155D38 (version 2) ... | reverse complement strand
TCTTCAACCTGGCGCGGGTCGAGATCGACACCGACGCCGGCGGCGGCCTGGTGATCGGCTGGGTGGCGATACTCGGCGCCGCGGGCCTCGCCTGGTTCGTAGGCAGCCGGCTGCTTCGCCTCAGCCGTCCGGCCACCGGCTCCCTGATCACGGGCACCCTCGTGCCGAACTCCGGCTATCTCGGCTACCCGCTGGTCGCCTCGCTGCTCGGCTTCGACGCGCTCGGCGAGGCGGTCGTCTACGACATCGTCGTCCCGGCGCCGTCGCTGCTGTTGCTCGGCTTCGCCACGGGGGCCGCCTTCGGAACCAAGGCCGGCGAGACCATCCGGCAGCGGATCGTCGCCTTCTTCACCCGCAACCCACCGCTCTACGCGGCGATCGCCGCCCTGCTCGCCCCGGACTCGTTCGCCCCGGACCTGCTCGTCGACATCTCGCGGGGCGTGGTCATCGCACTCCTCCCGATCGGGTTCTTTGCGGTCGGAGCGGTGCTGGCCGAGGAGGTCGAGGAGGAGCGCGTCGACTTGAGCTCTCCCTTTCATCCGGCGATCGGGGCGGCGATCCTGCTCCGGCTGGCGATCGCCCCGGGGCTCCTCCTGCTCCTCTCCCTCCCCTTCATCGACCTGCCCGGCCCCTATCTGCTGATCGCGGCGATGCCCTGCGGGATCAACACCCTGCTCGTCGCCCACGTCTACGGGCTCGACGCGAAGCTCGCCGCCCAGGCGGTCACCTGGACGACCGCGATCGCGGTCGCGGCCGCGCTCGTGGCCGAGGGGGTCTGGTGACAGCGATCCGAACCATCGGCCGCGCCATCTAGGATGGCCAGCCCGTGCGCTACCCGGTCGAGGAATTCACAGATGAGGAGCGAAGCCTCCTAGCCCCGCACTTCACCAACCTCGATCGCCCGGTCTTCGCGCTGGTCAACCTCCCGGAGACGATCAAGGGCGCGCTGTTCGCCCGCTACTCCCGCTACGCCGGGACCGTCCGCCGGCTCTACCTGGAGGAGTTCGCCGCCGACGTCCCCGAGGGCGGCCGCCCCTTCGAGGGCGAGGAGGGGGAACGCGCCGCGGGCCTCTACGAGCGGGTGTTCTCCGGCTACGGCGACGACTCGATCGCACAGGTCGGGGGCGCGCACGTCGCCTGCGAGTGGGTATCCAACATCCTCACCAAGGTCCTGCAGCGCGGCAGACTCGCCGCCTACCTCGAGCAGTCGACCCGCTACATCCCCTACGACAGCCCCCTCCCCGAATCGGCAGGCGGCGGTCACCGCTTCTATCGCGACGACGAGCTCGGTCCCGAGTACGCGGCCGCGATGGAGGAGCTCTTCGCGATCTACTCCCGCTCCCTCGACCAGGTGCACGAATGGGCGGCGGAGCGCTGGCCGCGCGGCGAGGAGCCCGAGAAGGCCTGGGAGCGCTCGATCAAGGCGAAGGCCCTCGACCTGCTCCGCGGGCTCCTCCCCTCATCGACCCTGAGCCACGTCGGGATCTATGCGTCGGGTCAGGCCTACGAGCAGCTGCTCCTGCGGATGATGGCCTCGCCCCTGCCCGAGGCCCGCGCGTTCGCGACGATGATCCTGGAGGAGCTCAAGAAGGTGATGCCGAGCTTCGTCGCCCGGGTGGAGCGCCCGGACCGGGGCGGCGAGTGGATCAGCTACCTGGAGCGCCGCCGCGAAGCGGCCGAGCGCTGGGTCGGCCGGCTCGGCCTCGACCGCCGCGAGAGCTCAGATGCACCCTCGGTCGAGCTGATCGACGTCGACGGCTCGGAGGGCGAGCTGATCGCCGCCTCGCTGTTCGAGGCCTCGGGCCTCGCCGAGCGCGCGATCCTCGACAAGGTCCGCGCCCTGCCGCCGGACGAGCAGGCTGAGATCATCGCCGACCTGGTGTGCGAGCGCCCGAACCGCCGCCACCGCCCGGGGCGCGGCTGGGAGGCCGTCCGCTACCGGTTCGAGATCGTCTCGGATTACGGCGGCTTCCGGGATCTCCAGCGCCACCGCATGCTCACCTGCCAGTGGCAGCGCCTCAGCCCCGATCTCGGCGCCGGGGTTCCGGACGAGGTCCGGGAGGCGGGAGCCGGTGGGGAGTACGAGCGCGCCCTCGAGATCTCCCGGGCCGAGTATGAGCGCCTGGCCGCCGCCGGAATGCCGGACGCGGCCCCGTACGCGCTCTGCCTCGGCTACCGGATCCGCTACCTCCTCGACCTGAACGCGCGGGAGGCAATGCACCTGATCGAGCTCCGCTCCGGTCGCGAGGGCCATCCGACCTATCGGGCCGTCGCCCAAGCGATGCACGAGCGCATCGCCTCGGTCCACCCCGCGATCGCGGCGGCGATGACCCATGTCGACGCCTCCACCGAGCCCCGCCTCGAGCGGATCATGAGCGAGATCCGCACCCACCGGAAGCGGACCGCCGCGGAGCTCGAGCCGGAGCCCTCGGACGCCCCGCCGGGCGTCAGCGCCCTGGGCTAGTAACGCCGGCGGGGCGCGTGGGACTGGCCTACGATGCGATCGATGAACGAAGCGAGAGCCGCTGCGGGCTGGATGCTCATCCTGATCGCTGTGTGCCTCGTTCCCGCGGTCTCGGCCGCCCAGGGCACGGAGACGTCGACCATCCCTGAGCCCACCGCGGATCCGGTGGTCGAACTCGGAGAGGAACCTGCCGACGAGCTCGGAGAGGAAGCGGCCGACGCCGAACCGGCCGTCGAGCAGCAGATCCAAGCCGAGCCCGCGCCAACGCCGCCACCGGCGCCCGGCCCCACCTCGCGCTCCGGAAAGGCCCAGGCATCCGCTTCGGCCTCGGTCTCGATCGGCGACAACTTCTACTCGCCGGCCAGCGTCTCGATCGCCGTCGGCGACACCGTCAACTGGAGCAACAACGGACAGGCGCAGCACTCGGCGACCGCCGACGACGGCAGCTTCGATACCGGCGTCTTCGGTCCTGGTGCCAGTCGCTCACAAACCTTCACCCGGGCCGGCACCTTCAGCTACTACTGCACGGTCCACGGCCAGGCGCAGTCGGGCACCGTCCGCGTCCTCGCTGTCTCCGGAGGAGGAGGCGGCGGCGGCGGGGGCGCGCCCACGACGAGCGCCACCGGAGATAGCGAGGCGGCCGCGGTCGCCTCGCCTGACGCCGCAGGGACCTCGACCACGCTGCCGGCCACCGGGATGGCGGCCGGTGTCCTCGCGCTGGTCGGCCTTGCGCTGGTGGCGTCGGGCAGCCTGGTGGGTCGCGCGGGCGGGACGCGGGATCGCCAGAGCCGCTTCCTGACGATCTTCTAGGTCTTCTAGGCGCTGACCGTCTCCCCGACGGCCACGCCGATCAGCGCGGCCATGAAGGCGGGCAGATCGTCGGGCCTTCGCGAGGACACCAGGTTGCCGTCGACGACGACCTCGGCATCCTCCCAGACTGCCCCGGCGTTCCGGCAATCGTCAGCGATCGTCGGGTAGGAGGTGACGCGCCGGCCCTCGAGGATCCCCGCGGAGGCCGGGACCCAGCCCGCATGGCAGATGAACGCGATCGGCTTGCCCGCGACGTCCATTTCGCGAACGAGGCGCTGGACGCCCTCATCCGTGCGCAGCTTGTCCGGTCCCATGCCCCCGGCGATCACCAGCAGGTCGAGATCGCCCGCCGAGACATCCGAGGCGGCCCGGTCCGTGGTGAGCGGCTGCCCGCGCTTACCCGTCAGCTCCTGTCCCGCCTCGGTGCCGATCAGCTCGACCTCCGCGCCCTCCTCCTGGAGGCGGTAGTAGGGGTAGGTCGCCTCGGTGTCCTCGAATTGGGGACCGATCATCACAGCAGCGCGCCGGCCCTCGAGGTGATTGTCCAGATGGTGGGTCATGGCCCCGAGCCTACCCGGCATATGCTCAGCCCATGCTTCATCACGTCTCCATCGAGATCCCGCCCGATGAGGCGGGCAGATCCATCGAGTTCTGGGGGCTGCTCGGCTTCGACGAGGTCGAATCGCCCGAGCCTCTCGGCGACGCGGTCCGCTGGCTGGAGCGCGACGGCACCCAGATCCACCTGATTCTCACCGAGGGGCACACGGCGCCCGTGCTCGGACACACTGCCGTGGTCGCGCCGGACCACGCCGAGGCGAAGCAGCGGCTTCGCGACGCCCAGTTCATTGTCGAGGAGGCCCGCCAGCTCTGGGACGCCGACCGGGCCTTCGCGATCGCCCCCGGCGGCCATCGCGTCGAGCTGATGGCGAAACCTCCGCCGCGCACCACCTAGTTACGACGCTTGCGCTTCCTTCGCCGCTGACCCTGGCTCTCGCTGGGAGGCTCCTCGACACGATCCTCAGGGAGCGGCGGCTCGGCGATCTCGCGCCCGCTGCCCTCGACCGTCCCCGAAGGGGGCGGCTCGTCGGGGCCTCCCGGTCCCTCGCCGGGCCTCGGCCAGGGAATCGCGACACCCGCCTCCCACGCGGGTGGGCGCGGGCCCGGCCACCAGCCCAGGAGCATGAACCCGAGAGCCGCCAGCCAGATGACGACACCGATGATCCCGAACGGGATCAGGATCAGCGAGGCCCCGAGCGCCATGCCCAGCGTGGCCCAGAACCGGGTGAGCAGCCCGGTTCGCATTGCCCAGAGTGGGATGTAGATCAGCCCGATCACCAGTCCGAGGACCGCCGGGAAGCGGAGCAGCGCGCCCGTCTGCACTGTGCCCGAGTCGTCGATCAGATCGTCCGCGAGCTCCTCCGCTGCGTTCTCCTCCGCCTCCGCCGCTGTCTCCGGCGTCGTAGTCGTCGCCTCGGGGGTGGTCGTGGTCGGGGACGTCGTCGTTTGCCCCTTGGCCGCCGGGCCCTCGCCCTGGGGCTGCTCGCCGGCCGCTGTCGTAGCCTCCTGGCGGGCCTCCCGCTCCTTCGCCGGAACCTGCTCGACGAACTTGTCGGAGACGTCGTTCAGGCCGAGGGTCAGGATCACGCCCGAGACCCCGAACAGGACAGGGCCGATGAAGGCGAAGCCGACCAGGGCGGCCTTCACCTGCTCGGCCCTGCCCTGCGCGCACTTGAAGAGGACGTATAGCGGCACCGTGAACATCAGCATCGCGATGCACTGGAGGATCCCCTGGGAGAGGATCAACTGGGTGGCGTGGTCGTTGAAGTTGGTGAGCCGCTCGGCGTCATCCTCCCCGACCCCGGGCTGCTGGAGGATTAGCGCCACACCGAAGATCAGTGCGCCGAGGACCGCCAGTAACCCGGCCGGCCTCACCCAGCGATCCTGGAAGGCGAGCAGCTCTTGTGTGCTCGGGAGCGAGTTCACGGGACGGCAGTCTTTCAGCCGCGCTCGTGGATCTCGCGGCGCTGCACGGCGGGACTGTATCTTGGCCGCGATGCCGCTTCTCTCCCGGCAGCGCGGGCCGATCGCCGTGTACGGAGCCACCGGATACACGGGGCGGCTCGTCGTCACCGAGCTCGCCGACGCCGATGCTGACTTCCTGGTGTCCGGCCGGAGCCGCGAGAAGCTCGACGACCTCACGGAGGAGCTCAATCTCGACGTTCCCGTGCGAGTTGCAGGCGTCGGCGACGATGGCTCCCTCCGCAAGCTGCTCGCCGATTGCTCGGTGGTGATCGACTGCGCGGGCCCGTTCGTCCGGATCGGCGAGCCGGTGCTCCGCGCCGCCGTTGGGACCTCGACCCACTACCTCGACACCACCGGGGAGCAGCCCTACATGAAGATGGCATTCGAGCGCTATGGCCCGGGGGCGGCCGAGGCGGAGGTGGCGGTGATTCCGGCGATGGGATTCGACTACGCGCCCGGCGACATGCTGGCCTCCCTCACCGCCGTCGGGATGGGCGAGGTCGACGAGGTCGAGGTCGCCTACGCCTGGAAGGGCTTCACCCCGAGCCAGGGAACCGCCCGCACCACCCTGGAGATCCTCAGCGGTTCCACGGTCGAGTGGCGGAACATGGAGTGGCGTACGCCCGCCGGTGGATTCGGCCGCGGCAGCTTCGACTTCCCCGCCCCGATCGGGCGCCAGCGGATGGTCCGCTATCCGGCCGGCGAGCAGATCACCGTTCCCCGCCACATCCCGACGCGCAACGTGACGACGACGATGAACGCCGCGGCGTTTTCGAGCGATCGACTCGCGCCGATCTTCGCTGCGACGATGGGCCCCGCGGGCCTGATGCTGCGCACCCCGCTGAAGCACGCGGCGAGGGCCGTGATCTCCCGGCTCCCGGAGGGACCGACCCCGGAGCAACGGGAGCGGATGCGCTGGATGATCGTCTGCAAGGTGCGACGCGGCGGGCAGGAGCGGACCGGAGTGATCAGCGGGGCGGATGTCTACGGCTTCACGGCCGCCGCGGTCGCCAAGGGGGCGATGATCGCGGCGAAATCGGGCTTCGGGGGAAGGGGTGCCCTGGCGCCGTCCCAGGCATTCGAGCCGAAGAGCTTCCTGGCCGACCTCGACCGATTCGACGTGCGCTGGCAGGTACTCGCTCGCGCCCCCGAGCCAGCCGAGGTCTGATGCCGATCGGGCTCGGAACCAGGCGGGGGCGGGCGGTCACCCTCGAAGAGGGCGCCTCGCCGAAGGGGGCGCGCTGCCCCGCCTGCGGTGAGCCGCTCTTCGTCTGGCTCGAGGCCTCCGGCTACGGCCCCCGCGAGGATCAGCTGATCGACCGCTGCGAGAACTGCGGCCTGGTTGTGGCGCGCGACGCCGTCCCCTCCGCTGATGCCGCGGTCGAGCAGCTGCTCTCCGGCGCCAGCCGGCATGGCGAGCGAACCTCCGTGCGCGCCCAGAATTCGGCGAGCCTCCAGGCCTGGCTCGGGGCCGAGAACTGGGCGGCGCTCGCCCCCGGTGGAGCCGCGATCAAGCCGACCCAACGCGCCGCGGCGCTTCTGCTCGCAAGGCGTGGGATGGATCTGCGCCGCGTCCGCCATCTGGCCGTGCCGGGAACGGCCTCGATGTGGCAGACGCTGCTCAATCTCCTCACCTTCCACCGCGACTTCGCCTCCGAGGCCGCCTCGGGCAGGCTCCGCCCTGGGACCGGGCGCGGGATGGCGGCCTTCTGGATCGACGCGATGGTCACCGTGCTCGCGGCTGTTCCCACCGCGGCGCTCGCTGTCCTCCTCGAGGCGGGCGCGGTCATCGCCCGCCGCGGCGGCGTGATCGAGATCGAGGCGGAGCCGCTGCCGCCTACGAGCTGAGCCCGAGGATCGCCTCCGCCACCTCCGTTGGCGCCCCAACGTACGGCGCCTCCGCCCCGGAGTCGACGTCGCGGACCGCGCTATCGGCAAGCCGCTGCTCGAGTGCCGCGGCCGCGTCCCGCACCAATGAAGGGGTCGACGGCGCGGTCACGATCAGCGATGGCCGGGAGGCGTCGGTGAGCCGGGACAAGGGGGTCGACCACGCCGCGGTCGCGCCGAGCTCGGCGAACAGGACGGCCGGCCTCTCTCGGGCATCCGAGGTGGCAGCGTCGTCCAGCCTCCCGATCCCCGGCCCCAGCGCCTCCAGGGCTCCCGACAGGTAGAGGCGGACGGCCTCCTGGGCGCCACCGGAAGCCAGAGCCTCGTGCAGGCGCACCCGGTCGTTGGAGAGGACCTCCGTCGCCGCGGGCAGCAGGCCGAGGAGGGGAGGCTCGATCAAGACCGCGCCGGTGACCAGCTCCGGACGGCGCAGAAGCAGGTCCAGGGCGATCACGGCCCCGACCCCGGCGCCGCAGAGTACCGACGGCTCCGTCGCGGCCGATTCGAGCAACGTTGCGGCATCCTCGCTCTGCTCCTCGACCGTCGTTCGCTGGTACCCGTCGGGAGCCGTCGAGGATCCCCAGCCGCGCCGGTCGTAGGTGATCGCCCGCGCGCCATCCGAGATCGCCTCGGCGAGCGGATTCCAGATCGTCGCGGTCACCGCGGTCTCGTGGATCAGCAGGACCGGCCGGCCCTCGCCCCACGCCCGCCACGCGATCTCGATCCCACGCGCTTCGAGAACCGGCATCCCGCGCTAGAGGTTGCGCCAGACCCGGCTGATCAGAGGGAGGGCGACGCTCCTCGGGCTGTGCTGTCCGGCGAGCGCGGTCGCGCGGTTGAGCGCGCCGGGAACGACCACTCGGCGGTCGTGCTCGGCGCCGTCAATGGCGTGCCGCGCCACATCTTCCGCGGACATCCAGACGGCACCGGGCGTTCGATCCTCGACACCGCCGATGCCGGCGACCTCGGTGAACTCGGTTCGCACAGGTCCCGGGCAGACCGCCGTGATGCTCACCCCCGTGCCCCGCAGTTCCGTCCGGATCGCCTCGCTGAAGGACAGCACGAACGCCTTACCCGCGCCGTATACGGCCGAACCGGGGAGCGGTTGAAACGCGCCCAGGGAAGCGACGTTGATCACCGCCCCGCGCCCGCGATCGACCATCGGACCGAGGAACCGCGCGGTGAGATCGACCACCGCCTCGACGTTGAGGCGGACCATCCCCACCATCCGCTCCCTCGGGCTGGTCGCGAAGTCCGCCTGATGGCCGAAACCCGCGTTGTTGACGAGGATCTCGACCGCCCGGCCGCGGTCGCGGAGCTCCTCGGCCAGCCGGTCGCGCTCCTCGACATCAGCCAGGTCGCAGGCGATCGTCTCGGCGACCACCCCGTGCTCGGAGGTCAGTTCGGTGGCGAGGCTCTGCAGGCGATCCTCACGGCGAGCCACCAGGACGACGCCGTGTCTGCGCGAGGCGAGCTCGCGGGCGATCGCCGTTCCGATCCCGGCGGAGGCCCCGGTGACGAGGGCGGTGCTGCTGACCGAGGGCTCGGGAAGCCCCACGGCTACCGCTCGCGACGCATCAGTCCTGCAGGCCCTCGCGGGCCTCCCGCACCAGAGTGACCGCCTCGGGAAAGACGATCCGAATCGCGTCGCGTACCTGCACGGCCTGCTCGTCGCTCGATCCGCTCAGCTCGAGCGAGCTGATCGCCGCGACGGTCATCTCAACGGCGAGCCTGATCGCGTTGTCGGCCCAGGCGACCTTCTGCGCGCCCTGCATCTGCTCCTGGAGCTCCTCCATGCGTCGGCGCATCTCCTCCGGATCGCCGAACAGCCCGCCGAAACCTTCCATGACTTCGATCATAGACCTCGTTACCAAGCGGCCGGGGATTCGCCACATACTCGCGGCGTCTGGAACGACGGCAGCGCAAGCGTGTGCGCGTGTCGTCGCTTCGATCCACGACGCGCGGGGCGGTCTCGGTCGAGTACCTGGCGCTCTCGGCCCTCGTCGGCCTGCTGATCGTGATCGCGATCGCGGCGCTGGTCGCGGCGCCCTCCCGGCCCGCCGACCGCGAGCTCGGCGAGATGATCGCCCGCCGAATCGCCTGCACTCCGAGGCACCCCGTTCCCTGCGGGCGAAATCCACTCGCCCTGGCCTACGGCTTTCCGCTCGGCAAGCTCGTCCGCAGCCTCGCGCCCCGGCCCGTCGCCGAACCGGCGCCCGGAGGAGCCCCGCTCCTGCCGGTCGATTTCCGCTATTGCCGCCGGCCGAGCTGCGCCGCCCCCGGACCCGAACCGGGGCTGACCGCCTCCGGCCGGCGGGTGACGCTGTTCACGTCCATCGAGGATCGCCGCCGCGCCAGCGGAGGCGTCCGGGTCATCTACTGGCTCTATCGGCCGACGCTCGGCTGGGAGCGGATCGACCGGATCGCCGAAGCGGCCGAGATCGCCGCGGCCGCCGAGCTGAGGCTGAACCTCGAGGACGACCCGGCGCTAGTTCCGTTAGAGACGCTCCCCGGTCGGGACCACTACCGGTTCCCGCCGGGCGAGGAACCTCCCTGGCGCTGGTCGATCACCTCACGACCGAGCGGTCGCCCCTTCGGTTAGAGCTGCGATTCGAGATAGCCGCTTCGCAGATCATTCGCAGTTGTTTGATCGCGGCACTGGCGGTTGTGTCGCCCGGCGGTTGCCGCGTGGCCGGGGAGACCTATAAATCGTGCGATATCGTCGGGCGATGGATGGTGCCCAGGATGAGCATCAGGGGTAAGAGCTCGATCGTTGCGGCGATCGCGGTGGTGCTCGTCGTGTTCGCATTTGGCTCGGTGAGTGTCGCGTCGGCGAATCCGTGGCTAGAGAACCGGTTCCTCAACATGGCGCACCAGGGGGGCGAGAACGAGGCTCCCTCAAACACGATGTACGCGTTCACGTCGGCGGTGCGCGAGCGCGGCGCCGACATGCTCGAGCTGGACGTGCATCTCACCAAGGACGGCCAGCTCGTCGTCCTCCACGACGACACGGTCAATCGCACGACCGAGGAAACACGTTCCCGGGATTCCGGCTACTCGCAGGTTCGCGACCTCACGCTGGAGCAGATCCAAGCGCTCGATGCCGCCTACACGTTCCGGCAAGCCCCGCCTCACTACACGAAGAGCAGCCAGTTCCCCGAGTCCGACTTCGTCTTCCGTGGTATTCGCACAGGTGACGTGCGTCCGCCGAACGGCTACAAGCCCAAGGACTTCAGGATCCCGCGACTGA
>Ga0299913_10006045_pt1 | contig 10434 bp, 7 predicted proteins | sample RVTome_9_FD_201360 | JGI IMG/M metagenome (GOLD analysis project Ga0299913, IMG submission 201360) | Soil microbial communities from uranium-contaminated site in the Upper Colorado River Basin, Wyoming, United States - RVT155D38 (version 2) ... | reverse complement strand
CGGACGCCGGATCGGGCGGGTCAACGTCGTCCCAACGCAGGCGGACGAGGCCAGGGTCGTTCGCGGCGTGGTCCTGCGTCACGGCTGGGCTCCTCCAGGGCTCAGAGATCGACGGTACCAGCCGAGCGAGGACTGGTACCAGCCGAGGGAGGGCTCTGGGTGCCACCGCTAGGATGCGCTGCCATGACACCGGCCCGGGCCCTGGACGATCGAATTCGGCGAATCGCGAGGCGGCTCGCGGTGCTGGCGGTCGCCGTCGTCCTGGTCGGCTGCAGCCCGGCGCCGCCGTCCGTGCCGCCGAGCGCCGGCGGGCCGGCTGCGACCTCGACTGCCTTGGGACCGGTCGGATCCGGCATCCCCGCGGGTGAACCGACGCTTGCCGCGGCCCTCCGGGACGCGGTCGATCTCAACGCCATCCTCGACGACCTCCAGCGCCTCGACGATGTCGCGCAGGCACATGAAGGCAACCGCGCGGCCGGCAGCAGGTCGGAGGCCGAGGCCGCGCAGTACGTGGCGGACGAGCTCCGGGCGGCCGGGTTCAACGTCGAGCTGCAGGACGTCACGTTGCCGTGGTTCAACCAGGACGCGCCGAGCGTGCTCGAGGTCGACGGCCTGGCCAACTCGCTCGAGGACCTCCGCGACTTCAAGGCCATGCTGCTCTCGCCGAGCGGCGACGTCCGCGGGCGGATCCACTCGCTCGCCTTCGATCCGGCCGCACCGCCGGGTGATCGCTCCGGGCTCGGCTGCGACGGGACCGACTTTGCCGACGTTCCGTCCGGCGCGATCGTCCTCGTTCGACCGGGGCCGTGCTTCCGGCGCGACGTCGTCATGAATGCGCAGGACGCGGGCGCCGGCGCCATCGTGACCGTCTATCCCGAGTTCCAGCGCGACACCGTCCTGCGGCCGACGCTCATCGATCCCGCCGGGCTGGAGATCCCCGCGCTCGCGGCCTCGAACGACACCGGGCTGGCACTTCTGGACGCCGCGCAGCGAAGTGCGAGCGGTCACATCGTCGTCGAGACGACCGTGGAGGATCGGACCAGCGTCAACGTCATCGCCGAGACGGTCGGCGGCGCCAGCGACCACGTCCTCGTCATCGGCGGCCATATCGATTCGTCCGTCGACGGGCCGGGCATCAACGACGACGGCAGCGGCACGATGACGATCCTCGAGCTCGGGCGGCAGCTCGCCGCCGCGGCGACGGGACCGCAGAGCCAGGCCGGTGACGGCTGGAAGGTCCGCATCGCGTTCTGGACGGGGGAGGAGATCGGCCTGCTCGGGTCGGGCGCCTACGTGGAGGGCCTGGATTCGACCGCGGTCGGCTCCATCGAGGCGTACCTCAACTTCGACATGCTCGGCTCATCGAACGGTGTCCGGGAGGTCTACAGCGGCGCGCAGTCGACGCGGCCCACGGAGAGCGCGGCGGTCGCCGCGCTCTTCTCCTCCGCCTTCGACCGGGTCGGGTTGTCGTCGACCATCAAGGAGCTGGGCGGCGGGGCCGACCATGCCTCGTTCAACAACTTCCTGATCCCCACCGGCGGGCTGTTTTCCGGCGCGAGCGAGATCAAGACGCCGGAGCAGGCGGCGCTCTTCGGCGGGGCGGCCGGCGCCCCGAACGATCCCTGCTACCACCTCGCCTGCGACACGGCCGACAACATCGATCGCGTGCGGCTGGAGGAGATGGCCCGCGCCGCGGCCTGGGTCGTCGGAGCGCTGGCGTCGGGCGAGGTGACGCTCCGGGCAACGTGACCGGTGGAAGTTGGTCGGGGCGGCGGGATTTGAACCCACGACTTCATCGTCCCGAACGATGCGCGCTACCAGGCTGCGCTACGCCCCGACCGGAGGGCCCGTTCTCAGGGCCCGCGGATCATACCAAAGGGACCCCGGCGCGCCCCTCAGTCGGTGGCGAGGGCGACCCGGGCCTGGCGGGGCGGGTCGCGGACCGGGAACATGATCACCGCGGCTGCGAGGAACGACGCGGCCATCAGGCCGAAGACGATCGGCAGGCCGGTCTGTTCCCCCGCCGCCTCGATGATCGCGCCGTAGGCGGCGGTCCAGAGCGAGCCGACGCCGAACGCGAGCGTGAAGTACAGCGCGAAGGCGACGTCGCGGACACCGGTCGGGACGACGTCGGCGAGGAGCGCCTGGAGCTGCGGGCTCTCGGCGAACGAGAACAGCCCCATGATCGCGATCCCGGCCCACAGGCCGACGAGGCTCGAGCCCGCGGCGATGAACACGACGAACCCGAGCGCGCCACCGAGGTAGGCGCCCACGATCGTCGGGCGCCGGCCGAGCCGGTCGGACAGCCAGCCCGCGACCAGCGGCATCGGCACCGACAGGACGATGAGCGACGCGTACATCAGGTTGGTCGTCGATTCGGGCAGGCCGAGGACGTGGGTCAGGTACAGCAGCGAGAACAGGTTCGCCACGCCGAGGCCCCGGCCGCCGCCGCCGAACACGGACGCGAGGTACGTGCGCTTGATCGTGCCATCGCGCAGGATCGTGCTGACGGCCTCGCGAACGGTGCCTTCACGGATTGCGGCCGCCCGGTCGGCGCCGGTCTCACGAACCCAACGCCAGATCGCCAGGGCGACGAGGGCTGCCGGGATCCCGAACAGGATCGACGCGCCCCGCCAGCCGTAGGCCGCAAGGACGGCCGGGCCGGCCAGCGCCGCGACGACGGTCCCGACGTTGCCGCCCGAGATGTGGGCGCTGATGGCGAAGCCGCGCCGCTCCGGCGGGAACTGCTCGGCGAGGAGCCCGTTCCCGACCGGGTGCTGGGGCGAGCCGCCGACGCGCGAGATGACGTTCGTCACGGCGAATGCCGGGAACGACGTCGCCGCCGCCTGGGCGGCAAACCCCAGGCCGAACAGCAGGCCGCCCGCCGCTAGGATCGGGCGGCGTGACAGGCGTCGAGTGAGGAACGCGTAGCTCGCCTGGATCACACCCGAGGCGATCGCACCGGCGGCTGCTACGAAGGTGACGGCCTGAACGGAGACGCCGAACTCGTCGATGATCTTGAGGAAGATCAGCGGCAGGAGGACCGCCTGCGCATGGTTGACGGCGTGGGCGGTCGACAGCAGCCAGAGCGTCCGCTGGGGCCGGATCTCCACGGGCCGGTCGTGGCTCGGGTCAGGTCGATGGCTTCGGGGTCGGTGCCTGGAGCCGCCAGGTGCTCATGGACCCGTCACCCAGCCGGATGGCGAGGACGCGGCTGTCACGGTCACGGATGGCGCTTGCGATCGAGATCGGCTCGTCGATGGGGTCGAGCAACCCGATGAGACGCTGCCTGATCTGGGCCTTCGGGGTTGTCACCCGAGGAAGCATATTCGCAGCTCGCCGAGGTCATCGTGCGCGGCCTCCGTCCAGCCGAAGACGCGTCGACGAGGCTGCGGCGGGCATGAAGATGGCCCGCTCGCGATGCGAGCGGGCCACTCTCCCCGGCGAGGTTCGGGCGGGGCCCGAAGGCCGCCGCGGAAGGGGCTAGAACATCTCGAGGTAGCGCTCGACCTCCCAGTCGGAGACCTGCGTCCGGTACTCGTCCCATTCGGAGCGCTTCGCCTCGACGAAGTGGCTGTAGACGTGGTCGCCGAGCGCCTCCCGGATGACCTCGTCCTTCTCGAGCTCGTCGAGCGCCTCGCCGAGCGTGCCCGGCAGCTCCTTGATCGACTTGGCGGCGATCGTGGCGGCATCCATCTCGAACAGGGATTCCTCGACGGGCTCGCCCAGCTCGAGACCCTTCTCGACGCCGTCCAGGCCGGCGGCAACCATCGCCGCGAAGGCCAGGTAGGTGTTCGACGACGGATCCGGGCAGCGGACCTCGACGCGGGTGCCCTCGATCGACTTGCCGGGCGAGACCATCGGCACCCGGATGAGCGCCGAGCGGTTCGTCCGGCCCCAGGTCAGGTAGGTCGGGGCCTCGTAGCCCGGAACCAGCCGCTTGTAGCTGTTCACCAGCGGCGCAAGGACCGCGATCATCCCCCGGGCGTGGGCGAGGATGCCGGCCATGTAGCTCTTCGCGAGCGGCGACAGGCCGTACGACGCCTCGGCGTCCGCGAATGCGTTCTGCGATTTCTCGATCGAGTACAGGCTCTGGTGGGTGTGCATCCCCGAGCCGTTGATCCCGTGGATCGGCTTGGGCATGAACGTCGCGTACAGCCCGTGCTTGTGCGCGATCGCCTTGAGGGTCGTCTTGAACGTGATCGCGTTGTCGGCAGTCTGGAGTGCGTCGGCGTACTCGAAGTCGATCTCGTGCTGGCCGGCCGCGACCTCGTGGTGGGCCGCCTCGACGCGGATCCCGAACGTCTCGAGCGCGTCGACCATGTCGCCCCGGATGTCGACCGCGAGGTCCGTGCTGAAGTCGAAGTAGCCGGCCTGGTCATGGGGCAGCGGCTCGATCGTCCCGTCCTCGGCGCGCCGGAACAGGAAGAACTCGAGCTCCGGGCCCATGTTCACGATGTAGCCGAGCTTCTTCGCCCGTTCCACCTGGCGCCGGAGGACGTAGCGCGGGTCGCCCGCGAAGGCCTCGCCACGCGGGGTGTACACGTCGCAGATCACGCGCGCGGCCGTGCCGCCGGACCACGGGATCTCCGAGAAGGTCCGCATGTCCGGCATGAGGTACTGGTCGCTCTCGGCGATCCGGGTGAAGCCCTCGATCGACGAGCCGTCGAACCACGTCCCGTGGCGGACCGAGCCCTCGAGCTGGTGGATCGGGATCGTCACCGCCTTGACGACGCCGATGATGTCCGTGAACTGGAGCTGGATGAACCGGATCCCCTTGGACTTCGCCGCCTCGATCTCTTCGACGCTCGACACCGCTTCGTAGGGCGCTACCACCGACCTTGCCTCCTGTCCCGCATGGGACCTGCCAATCTTGCGTCTTGTGCAGGGCGCACCAGCACGCGACGACTGGGTTCTCGGGGCTCCAAGGTAGCACTCGGCGAGCGCTCAACAGTGGCGAATTGCCGCGTGTGCCCGGGTCAGACTTGGTCGTCTTGCACCAGTCCGAGGGCGACCGCAAGCGGGAGGCGGAGCTCCGGGTCCGCGAGGCGCCAGCCGGTCGCCGCCTCGATCCGCCGAAGCCGGTAGGCGACCGTGTTCCGGTGCACGCCGAGCGCCGCGGCCGCCTCCCCGACCCCACCGTGGGCGAGGAGCGCGCGGAGCGTCTCGAGGCGCTCGCGCCGCACGTCGGGGCGCGCGTCGAACAACGGCTCGAGGACGGCGCGAGCGAGGCGCGGCCCGTCCGGGAGCCTGTGCAGCGCGCCCAATATCCGGTAGATCGCGAGCCGGTCGGCGCGGGCGAGCCGCGGTGGCGCATCGAGGGCGAGCGCCGCCTCGAGCGTCGAGCGTGCTTCGGCCTCGGCGCCGGGACGGTCTGCCGCAACAATGAACGGCCGGGAGATCGCCACGGTGCGGCTGAGCCGGCCGCCGACCTGCTCGGCGAGCGGGTGGATGTCCTCCTCGCTGCCGGCCGCCACGAGGCGGAGCTCCACGCTGTCGGCGTCGCCGCGGAGCGCCATCCGGCGGGCGGGGGCAAGGAGCCGGATGGCTCGCCGCACCTCCTCGCGGCCGGCGCGCGCGGCCTCGGAATCGTCCTCGGCGCCGGGCTCGCGCTGCCGGGCCAGGAGCACGACCCACGGCGGGCCGGCCGACGGCATCGGCTCCGCCTGGCGGGCGCGGTCCGCCGCTCCGTGGACGGCCTCGTCCCGCGCGAGCTCGAGCGCCAGCAGGCCGGCGACTCGCGGCAGGGCCACCCGGGCGAGCTCGCTGACCGGCTCCGCGCCGAGCACCACGAGGGCGCGCGCGGGACCGGCCGCCGGGGGCAGCGGAACACGCAGCGCGACGGCGCTCTCGGTGGCCTTCGCCTGGTAGCGCGCCGCATCGGCCGCGGCGCGCGGCGCCTCCGGCGGCGCGTGGACGACGAGGGCAGCCCCTCGGCCCGCCTCGAGCGCGAGCGCGCGGCCGAGGAAGCCGGAGACCGCCCCGACGAGCGCCGCGACGCCGCCGCCCTCCAGCGCACGGCGCCGGAGCTCCGCCTCGAGCAGGGACGCCTGGCGCTCCAGCTCCGCGCCGCCAGCGACGATGAACCCGACGACGCTCCGCTCAAGCTCGATCGGGTCGGTCCGCTCGACGCGGATCCCCGGGACGCCAGCGGCCGCGAACGGACCCGCCGCGCTCGGCTCGGTGTCGACCAGGAGCACGCCCGAGACGGGCACGGCCGCGAGGGCCGCCACGAGCTCGCGGAGCTCCGCCGCACCCGGCGCCACGACGGCGAGCGCCGACGAGGACGCGATCACGAGATCACCCGGCTCCAGGGCATCGAATGCCGGGACGCGGGCCCGGAGCACGCGGACCCAGGCGATCGGCCGGCCGGGGCGCTCCCCGGCAACCCACGTGGCACCCGGCAGCAGCTCCGCGGCGAGGCTCGCGAGGTCCGTCACGCCGGCGCGGGCGGTGACCCGGCGTTCGGGGCGCCGCGGGCCGTGACCAGCGCGTCGACGAGCCCGCCGAACTCGCGGTCGAAGTCGACCTGGCGATCGGAACGGCCCACGAGGTCGAGCCGGCCGTCCGGACCGAGCCGCGCCCAGATTCGCCGCCGGGGCAGGTAGAAGGTGACCGCCAGTCCGGCGAGCAGCGACGCGAACGCGAACCAGACGATCGGCGCACCCGGGTCGCGCTTCGCGATGAGGAGCGTGTACTCGCTGAACCCGCGCAGCTCGACGGTCATGTCGAGCCCGCCCATGTTGACCGTCTCGCCGCGGACGACGGGAACGAGGTCGCCGCGGACGATGTTCGGCGTGCCATCCGGGTTCGTGTTCACCGCGTACGGCAGCATGGCCAACGCCCCGATCCCCTCCGGGGTCCGAACGAGCAGGAGCTCGAGGCCGAACCGCCGCCCGGGCACGGGCAGGGCCCCATATGGCCGCCCCCCGGCGGTGTCCGTCAGCGGGACGGGGCCGGACCAGAGCACCGAGTCGTCGTCCGTCGAGCGGATGATGAGGTCCGGCGCGGGGCCGAAGCCGTTCTGGTGGAACGTGTACCCGCCCGCCGAGAGGGGGTCGTTGACGCGGATGATCTTTTCGGCGAGGAGCTCGCCGTCGCGATACACGGCGAGGTCCGTCGTGAAGTCGGAGGCCATGCCCGACTCGAGGCCGGGCGCCTCGAACGCGCGGTTCTGGACGAGCAGCAGGCCGGGCGTCCCGATCGGTTGGACGGTGAGCGTGTCGCCCTCGGCGACGACGAGGCCCTGCTCGTCGCCGAACCGCGCCGTGACGAGCCCGGCCACGAGGAACAGGATCAACCCAAGGTGGCTGACGAGCGTTGCCAGCTTCGTCCAGCGGTTGCGGTCGCCGTACAGGAACTGCGCTCCGTCGGGGCCGCTCGCCCGGCGCACGGAGAACCGGTGCCGGCCGAGCGCGCTCGCGACCGACTCGGCCGACAGCCCCGGGCCGGCCGCGATCGAGACGCGATCCGGCAGGCGCGCGTCGAAGTACGCCGGCGGCTGGACGACCCGGATCGCCGCGGACTGCTGCCACAGCCGCGGCGTGCGGTCGAGGGTGCAGACGATGATCGAGAAGACGAGCACGAGGAGCGCCACGCTGAACGGCATCGAGGTGAAGACGTGGAACAGCTGCAGGCGCTCCAGGAGGTCGACCAGCCCCACGCCGAGCACCGGCTCATAGACCGATCGGAGCCGGTCCATCTCCGTCGCGTAGTCCGCCGCGGACCGGAACGCGAAGCCGGGCAGCTGGCGGATCGTCATGCCGAACACCGCCAGCACGGCGATCGCCACGATCTGGACGACCGCGAAATTGACCGACGTGAACAGGCGCCACAGGCGCATGCCCGCGCGGGTCGCGAGGCTCGGCGCGGCGCGGCCGTCGGGCCGCCCGGCTGCGCCCGCCCGGCGTTCGAAGGTCACGCTCGCCAAGGAGCCGCCCCGGTCACAGGAGCCGCCCCGGTCACAGGAGCCGCCCCGGTCACACCCCGGCCGGCACGGCCGCCGCGGCCGCCGCCGTCCGCGCCGCGGCGAGCGCACGGTCGAAGTCGGTGAGCAGGTCCGGCACGTCCTCGAGGCCGACGCTCACGCGGAGCAGCCCGGGCGTGATCCCGCTCTCGATGAGCTCCGCCTCGGACAGCTGGCGCTGTGACGTCGAGGGCGGGTGGACGACCATCGTGTGCACGCTGCCGAGCGACGCGGTGAGCTCGGTCAGCCGGAGCGTGTCGATGACGGCCCGGCCGGCCGCGCGCCCGCCCTCGACCTCGAACGCCAGCATCCCGCCGCCGTTGCCGGAACGAAACTGGCGCGCCGCCACGTCGTGCTGCGGATGGGTCGGGAGCCCAGGATAGAGAACGCCCCGCACGCCGTCCTGACGCTCCAGCCAGCTCGCCAGTGCCGCCGCGTTCGCGGCGTGGCGGTCCATCCGGACCGCGAGGGTCAGCAGGCCGCGCAGGACGAGGAAGGCCTCGAACGGCCCGAGCGTCGCGCCGGTGTCGACCTGCGCGCGGGCGACCTTCTCGACGAGCCGATGCGGTCCGGCCACGACCCCGGCGATCAGGTCGCTGTGGCCGCCGAGGTATTTCGTCGCCGACTCGATGACGAGGTCCGCGCCGTGCTCGAGCGGCCGGCAGACGTACGTCGACGCGAAGGTGTTGTCGACGACGTAGGTCGCGTCGTGCTCGCGGGAGAGCGCCGAGAGCGCGGCGTGGTCGGCGAGGAAGGTCGTCGGGTTGGCCGAGGTCTCGGCGTACAGGACGCGTGTCGGCGCGGCGGCGAGCGCCCGCCGGACGGCGTCGTGGTCGGTCGCGTCGACGTGCTCGACCGTCACCCCGAACCGCCCGAAGTAGCCGGTGAGCTGCGTCCGGGTCGAGCCGTACAGCGCGGTCGGGGCGACGACGCGGTCGCCCGCGCGCAGGAGCGAGGCGAGGGTCGCGTGGATCGCCGCCATGCCCGACGCGAAGGCGTAGCCGGACTCGCCGCCGGCGAGCTCCGCGTACGCGTCTCCGAGGGCCTGCGTCGTCGGGTTCGACAGCCGGCTGTAGGAGAACCCCGCCCACGGGTCGCCGACGATGTCGCCGAGGTGTTCGGCGTCCTCGGACGTGAAGGTCGCGGTCTGGTAGATCGGGACGGAGGTCGGCCGCTGGCCGACCGACGGGTTGCGAGAGGCGGCCCGGATGGCCCGCGTGGAGAACCCCTCGTCGCTCATGGCCCGGCGATGCTACACCGCGCGGACGCGGGGCCCGGTCCCCCGGTCAGCCGACCTTCTCGGCCTCCTGCTCCGGCGCCGGCTCGCGCGCGTCGTGCGGCTCGGGCGCGTCGGGTGGCTCATGCGGCTCGATCGCGAGCATCATCGGCTCCGCCTGGGCGCGCGCAACCCGGTTCTTGCCACCGCGCTTCGAGGCGTACATCGCCCGGTCGGCGCTGACGAGGAGTGCGTCGGCGGAGCGCCCATCAGCCGGGTAGGACACGACGCCGACGGACACCGTCGGACCCGGCTCGACGCCGGGCATGCCCTGCTCCGCGACGGTCAGGCGGACCTTCTCGGCGAGGACCCAGCCGCCGGTCGGATCGGTCTCGGGCAGGAGCGCCACGAACTCGTCGCCGCCGTAGCGGGCCGCGACGTCGATCTTGCGAACGCCGCTCCGGACGATCTCCGAGACGCTCCGGAGGACCTGGTCGCCGGCGATGTGCCCGAACCGGTCGTTCACCGACTTGAGGTCGTCGAGGTCGAGCATCACGAGGCAGAAGGCCCTGCCGGACCGGTCGCCGCGCGCGATCTCCCGCTCGAGTGCGGTGAAGAAGTAGCTTCGATTGAACAGGCCGGTCAGCGAGTCGATGGTCGACAGCCGGATCGCGGCATCGCGCGCCCGGCGCTGCTCCCGGCCGACCGATGCGCCGACGTAGGCGAGCAGGAAGACGCCGGTCAGCGTGACGGCCATCTGGACGAGCGGGCCGATCTCCGGCGTGGGATCGGCCACGAGGCCGGCGCCGATGTAGCAGGCCGTCGCGAGGACCGCGAGCGCGAACGCCGTCCGGGCGGCAACGAGCAGCGCCCCCGCACCGACGATGAGCGGGAAGCCGAAGGTGAACGGGCTCTCGAGCCCGCCGGTCATCGCCACGAGGCCAGTCACGAAGGCGAGCGCCAGGAGGCCCTGGAGTGGCCCACCGATCCGGCGCACCGCCGTGCGCGGGACCATGTCCTGGATGACCAGCATGAGCAGGCCCGTGACGGCGACGACGATGACGATCGCCGGGAGCACGTCCACCCAGATCCCGCTGCCGGCCGCGAACACCGCGACCGCCATGAGGAACGCCCAGCTGACGATGCGGATGACGCGGCTCTCGAGCGTCGGGTCCGCGGCGGCCGGCGCGAGCGCCCCGGTGAGGACCGGCTCGGCCTCTTCGACGACGGGCACGAGGGCACGGCTCGCGGC
>Ga0299913_10006044_pt1 | contig 10434 bp, 8 predicted proteins | sample RVTome_9_FD_201360 | JGI IMG/M metagenome (GOLD analysis project Ga0299913, IMG submission 201360) | Soil microbial communities from uranium-contaminated site in the Upper Colorado River Basin, Wyoming, United States - RVT155D38 (version 2) ... | reverse complement strand
GATCTGGACGATCCTCCCGCCCGTGACGGTGAAGGCCATCACCGACAACACGCGCCCGCGCGGCGCCACGACGGCCCCGGCGGCGCCGTTCACGAGCGCGGGTCTGACGAACGGGTACAGCTTCGAGTAGGTGGCCGTGTGCGCGGCCACGGCGTCCGCGCCGTGGAGCACGAGCGATGCTTCCCCACGCAGGACGCCGCCATCGATCCGCAGTTCGACGTCGGGGTCGAGCAGCGCCAGAAGGGCATCGAAGTCGCCGTCGCGCGAGGCGGCGAAGAACGCGTCGACGACGCGTCTCTGCCGCGCGAGGTCACGGTCCGGCTCCGGCGAGTTGCGCACGCGCCTCCGGGCGCGACTGGCGAGTTGCTGGGCGGCCACTTCGGAGCGGTCGAGCGCGGTGGCGATGTCGGCGAACGGCACTCCGAACACGTCGTGCAGTACAAACGCGAGTCGCTCGGCGGGAGTTAGCGCCTCGAGCACCACGAGCAGGGCCAGACCTACGGACTCGGCCAGAAGCGCGTCGTGTTCCAGGCCATCCTCCTCCAAGCTGACGACCGGATCCGGGACGTGCACCGAACGCTCCTCGCGTCGCGCTCTGCGCGAGCGCAGCATGTTCAGACACACCCGACCGACGACCGTCGTCAGCCAGGCCTGCATGTTCTCAACGGTCCCGGAATCCTGGTCGCGAACCCGCAGCCATGCCTCCTGCAGGGCATCGTCGGTCTCGCTCACCGACCCGAGCATCCGGTAGGCGACCGAACGGAGATGCGGTCTGTGCTGCTCGAACCGTTCGGTCAGCCACTCGCGCTCGTCCATCGACAGCTTCCCGCTCCCGCGATCCATGGTCACCAGAGGTTGTGGTAGGCGACGTTGGTGGTAAAGGCCGCCGCAGCCAGGAGTAGGAAGAACACGGCCCCGCCGATCTGGTGGTCGCGGACTCGAAGGTGGGCGGTCACAGCGGAGATGAAGTACACGACGAGGCCGATCGCCGCAGCCGTCCCGACCGCCGGCACGACGAAGCCTGTGAGAAGTCCGGCGGCGCCGGAGGCCAGCAACGTGCCGAGCGGGACCATCCAGCCTCGGGAGACCTGTACCCGGTCAGCCACGACCTTGACCGGCTCGGCGCCGACGAGGTTCAAGGAGGCGGCATAGCCGTTCGCGAGCGCCGCCAGGATCGTGACAACGATGTAGGTGAGGTGCATACCTCCTAGACACGCGTCGCCGGAAGAACCTGACCGCCGACGACGCGGCTCCTCCCGGTCCGACGGATCGTCTTCACCGTCGCTGGCACGTGCGCTGATGCTCTAGGCGCTGAGCGGGGCGCCAACTATGCTCGCCCGATCGGTTCACGGATGAGGGGAGTTGTTCGATGACGGCGATCGATCGGCGGGCATTTCTGCGGCGCGCGAGCCTCTCCACAGCCGCGCTCGCGACGCTGGGAGGTCCGCTCCAGGGCGTGTTCGCGCGCGGTGCGCTCGCCGCCGGCGCGACCGGCGTAGCACGCAACAACGGCGGATACGGGCCGATCGGACCGGTGCCGGATCTCACCGACGGGGTCGTTCGCCTCCATCTCCCGAAGGGGTTCGAATACCGCAGCTTCACCCCGACCGGCACGGTGATGACCGACGGCGTCATCACTCCCGGGCGGCACGACGGCATGGCGGCGTTCTCCTGGGGCCGGGACCGTTACCGGCTCGTCCGCAACCACGAGGTCAACGGGCCTGTGACCGCGTTCGGCGAGTCCGGGAAGGCGTACGACACGATGGCCGGCGGCGGCACCACGACGCTCGAGGTCAATCGCCACGCCGCCAAGGCGCACTCGTGGGTCAGCTGCAACGGCACGCAGATGAACTGTGCCGGCGGGGCGACGCCCTGGGGCACCTGGATCACTTGCGAGGAGACGGTCAACGGCCCCGACGTCGGACCGGACTTCACCGGCGCCGACAACTCGCTGCTTGAGCGCCAGCACGGGTACATCTACGAGGTGCCCGTCGGGTGGGGGCCGGGCCAGCACCGCAAGCCCGAACCGATCCGCGCCGCCGGTCGGTTCGCGCACGAGGCCGTCGACGTCGACCCGCGGACGGGCATCCTCTACGAGACCGAGGACAACTTCGGCTTCCCCTCCGGCTTCTACCGGTACATCGCGCCGCGCAACCCGATGTGGGTGCGCGGGTTGCGCGACGGCGGCAAGCTGCAGATGCTCAAGGTCAAGGGCGTCGCGAACGCGCAGCTCGACCGGGGTCAGACTCCGGGCGTCTGGTACCGCGTCGAGTGGGTCACGATCGACGAGCCCGACAGGACGTTCGCGCCGGGCACGACGAACGACCAGGCGATCGTGTTCGTGGGCGACCAGGGGCGGGCCAAGGGCGGTGCGATCTTCAGCCGTCTCGAGGGCATCTTCTACGACTCCGACAAGGTCTACCTCGTGTCGACCCAGGGCGGCGACACGCCGGCCGGTGAGCCGGCCCCCTCCGGCTACGGCGACGGCTTCGGACAGTTGTGGGTCTATGACACGAGGCGGGAGACGATCACCCTGCTATTCGAGTCGCCGAGTCGCACCGTCCTCGAGCTGCCCGACAACCTTTGCATCAGTCCGCAGAAGTCGTCGCTGCTGTGTGAGGACGGGCCGACGGAGAACTACCTGCGCGGGGTCACGCGCAACGGCGGGATCTTCGACTTCGCCCTCAACGCGATCCCGCAGCGGATGGGTGAGGAGTTCGCCGGCGCGACCTTCACCCCGGATGGAAAGGTGCTGTTCGTCAACATCCAGGCGAGCGCTGGGCTCACGTTTGCGATCTGGGGGCCGTGGAAGAGGGGGGCGCTCTAAGCGCGCAGCAGCAGCTCAACGACCAATGGAGGCGCACCATGTCGTACGCCAAGGCAATGCTCGACACCTACCCCCGCGGCTTCAACGTCGACGCCGACGTGCTCGCTCGCTGCCTCGATGCATGCCATGACTGCGCGCAGGCGTGCAACGCCTGCGCCGATGACTGCCTCAGCGAGGACTCGGTCGCCGAGCTCGTGAAGTGCATCCGCCTCAACGAGGACTGTGCCGACATCTGCGCGGCGGCCGGTCGGGTCGCCAGCCGCCAGACCGAGTACGACGCCAACGTGACGCGTGCCGTCGTCAAGGCGTGCGCCACCGTGTGCCGGGCATGCGGCGACGAGTGCGAGCGGCATGCCGACATGCATGAGCACTGCCGGATCTGCGCCGAGGCCTGCCGCGCGTGCGAGGACGCGTGTCAGGCGTTGCTGACGGCGATGGCCTGAGCGCGGTTCGGCTTGCCTGGGCGCGGAACGCTGGGTGACGTTCTGGCGTCGCGCCGGCGCCGATGCTTCGTCGGTCGGGACGCCGAGCTGGAGCTCGTTCGCGTGGCGCTCGGCGCGAGCGAGCCGCCGTTCTCTGTGCTGTGGTTCACGGGTCCGGGAGGGATCGGCAAGACCAGCCTGCTCGACGTCGTCGCCGAGCTGGTCGAGGAGGTCGATGGCCTGGCGGTCGCGCGGCTCGATGGGCGCGATCTCGCACCGTCACCACGGGCAGTCCTCGACGTCCTCGACGCTGCGATCGGTCTTCGGCGGGACGGTGAGGCGCTCGCTGCCAAGGAGGGTCGAGTGGTGCTGGTGATCGACGCCTATGAGCGGTTGGGCGTCCTCGACGACTGGGTGCGGGGCTGGCTGCTGCCACGGCTGCCGGCCGCTGCGCTCACCGTCGTCGCCGGCCGGCGCGCACCGGGACCTGCGTGGCGCGCCGACCCTGCGTGGCGCGACCTTCTGCGCGTCGTGGCGCTCCGCAACCTCAGCCCGGACGCCGGCCGGAGCTACTTGCGCGCATGCGGAGTCGACGAAGCCGTCCACGATCGCCTGATGCGGACGAGTCATGGGCACCCGCTCGGCCTGTCGCTCCTGGCCGAGGTCGTCGTCCGGGGCGGTGAGGCGGCGCTCGATCCGCTGGCGCCCGACCCTGTCGGCACGCTCGTCCGGCGGTTCGTCGACGTCGTGCCCGCCGGCGTGCGACGTGACGCCCTCGAGATCTGCGCGCTGTCGAGGACGACAACCGAGTCCCTGCTGCGGGACACGCTGGGGCTCGAGGACGCGCATGACGTGTTCGCCTGGCTGCGCGATCTCTCCTTCGTCGAAGCGGGACCGGACGGCCTCGTCCCGCATGAGCTCGCCCGCGACGTCCTCGACGCTGACCTGCGCTGGCGCGACCCCGAACGGTATAAGGACGTGTTCCGCGCGATCAGCGGCAACGTCCACGCTCGACTGAAGTCCTCGCAAGGACGTGACCAGCAGCGCGCCGCATACGACCTGAAGTTCCTCTTTCGCAACCTGCCGAGCATCCTCTCGCCGGTCGACTGGGATGCATGGGGCCGGCACGATCCCGAGCCCGCGGGCGCTGACGCCGGTGCGAGGATCCTCGAGCTCGTGGCGCGCGCCGAGGGAGGTGCGTCGGCCGAAATCGCCGAGCGCTGGCTCGCGAGGCAACCTGAGGCCTTCGTCATCGTCCGCGACGAGGACGACGACGTGCGGGGCCTCCTGGCGCTGCTCGACCTGACCGGTGCTTCCGAGGAGGACCGGCTCGCCGACCCGGGGGCGGCGGCGGCGTGGGACTACGCCCAACGGTGCCGGCCGCCACGACCCGGCGAGGCGATCACGCAGACGCGGTTCGTGGTCGACCGCGACGCGTACCAGGGGGCGTCTCCCACGATGAACGCCGCCCCGATCGTGACGCTCCAGCGGTACCTCCAGAACCCGAGGCTGGCGTGGGACTTCCTCGCACTGCACGAGCCCGAGCAGTGGGACGCCTACTTCGCGCTCGCGGACCTTCCGCGCGCGAGCGGGGCCGACTTCGCGGTGGGCGGCCGGCGCTACGGGCTCTTCGGGCACGACTTCCGGCGCGTGCCCGTCGATGCCCTGACACGGCTGTGGACCGAGCGGGCGCTCGCTCACGACACCGCCGCGCGTCCGGCGCCACCCGATGAGGCGACGGCGTTGTCGCACGAGGACTTCACCGATGCGGTCCGTCAGGCGCTGCGCGACCTCCACCGTGAGGAGCTCCTGGCCCGCAACCCGCTGCTGCGCACTCGCCTTGCCGGCGACTTCGCCCGCCCCGGCGTCGCGGTCGCCGAGACACTTGCGAGCCTGCTGCGGACCGCGGTCGAGACGCTGCGCGAGCATCCGCGCGACGACAAGCTGCTGCGCGCCGTCGAGCGAACCTACCTCCGACCGGCGGCGACCCAGGAGGCCGCCGCCGAGGTCCTCGGGTTGCCGTTCAGCACCTACCGGCGCCATCTCTCCCAAGGCGTGGCGCGTGTGAGCGCCTGGCTCTGGGACCACGAGCTCTACGGCACCACGCCGCAGCGCGACTGAGCACCGGTGAGCACCAACCGGTCTGGAGAGCGGGCACCGGGCCGCCTGACACTGCTGCCGAGATCCAGGAGGTGGAGAAGATGAAGGACACCGTCCACGACCACGCGATCGTGCTGGGAGGCAGCATGGCCGGCCTGCTGGCCGCCCGCGTGCTCGCCGACGCCTACGACGAGGTCACGGTCGTCGACCGCGACGATCTGGGCGCGGGCGCCGAACGGCGGCGGGGCACACCACACGCGCGGCACATCCATGCCCTACTCGCCCGCGGACAGCAGGCGCTCGAGGAGTTGTTCCCGGGACTCACCGAGGAGCTCGTGTCGCGGGGCGTGCCCGTGGGCGACATGCTCGCCGACGCCCGGCTGCTGTTCGGCGGGCACCGCCTCGCCCGGACGGATGCCGGCCTGCCGCTGGTCAGCGTGAGCCGGCCGCTGCTCGAGGACCGCGTCCGCGCTCGGGTTCGAGCGCTTCCGCAGGTCCGCTTCGCGCCCCCCGGCGACGCCGTCGGCCTGCGGTCGTCCCCCGACCGGCGGCGAGTCACCGGCGTGCGCCTCCTACGGCAGGCCGACGGGAGCGCCGAGGAGGCGCTGGACGCCGATCTCGTGATCGACGCCACGGGGCGCGGGTCGCGGGCGCCGAAATGGCTCGAGGCGCTGGGCTACGCCCGGCCTGAGGAGGAGGAGGTGCGGATCGACGTCGGCTACGCGACGCGCCGTTACCGGCTTCCGCCGGGAGCACTGAGCCACGATCTGGCGTGCGTGCACGGTCCCGTGCCGGGCCAGCCGCGCGGCGGCGCCCTCGCCAGGCTCGAGAACGACATCTGGATGCTGACCGTGTTCGGCCTACTCGGCGACCACCCGCCGAGAGATCCCGACGGCTTCGTCTCCTTTGCGCGGTCACTTCTCTTCCCCGACCTCTACGACGCGATCGCCGACGGGGAGCCGATCGACGACCCGGTCACGTACCGGTTCGTGGCCAACATCCGGCGGCGGTACGAGCGGATACGCCGGCTCCCGGAAGGCTTCCTCGTGATGGGCGACGCATTGTGCAGCTTCAACCCGATCTACGGTCAGGGCATGACCGCGGCCGCCCTGCAGGCGCTCGCCCTCCGCCACCACCTTCCGAGCGATGACCGCAGCACGCCACGGACGTTTCGCGCGCTCGCGCGCGCGTCGGATGTCCCCTGGCAGCTCGCGACAGGCGCCGACCTGGCCGTGCCCGAGGTCGAGGGCCGACGCTCACCCAGACTCCGGCTCGTGAACGGATACGTGAGCCGCCTCCAGGCGGCCGCCGCCCACGACTCGGCGCTGTCGCGAGCCTTCCTCCGGGTCACCGGCCTGGTCGATAGCCCCCAGGCGCTCCTGCGTCCGAGCATCGCGGGGCGCGTCCTGCGATCCCACGCCTTACGACCGAATGACGGGCGATTGACGCCCCCGCCGGATCGTCCCGACCGACCACGCCCGACGGTCAACGCAAGGACATGATGACGACCACGGCCCGGCTCGTCGATCCCGGGCGCATCGAGGAGATGCTCGGGGCTTCACGACCGACTTCGGGCGTGCTGGTCGGCGAGCAACGCGGGCTTGCTCACCGCGATCGACGACGGTTTGTCTGCCGACTGACGGCGCCCGGACACGCGGCCGGTCGCCGTGGAATGGAGAGAGTGGGCGCACCGAGCCGTCACCTCCCGTTTAGACGCCGGTGCGAGGTCGCAACACCCGAACCCCTCGCGCGCTTGTGGCCTCGGTGAGGGCCCTGTCCCTCACCGCCCGCCCATCGTCAGCCGACGGACGGGCCGTCGACACCACCGTCGGGCGCCGGGCATCGGCACCAGCACATGAGCGCTCTCATCGTCATCGGTTACGACGGCTCCGACGAGGCGCGGTACGCGATCGACGCGGCGGCCACCATCCTTCGCGCTACCGAGGCCGTTGTCGCGAACGTATGGAGGCCGGCGGCCGTGGCGGCGACGACGATGCCGTTGGCTGCCCCGGCGACGCCGCCGCCGTCGGACGAGCAGGACGCGGCGCTCGAGCGGGCCGCTTGGCGCGTGGCCGAGGAGGGCGCCCAGCAGGCGTCCGACGCGGGACTTCGCGCACGTCCGGAGTTGCGGTGTGGCGTGTCGGCGGACGTCGGCAGGCTGCTCGGTGCACTCGCCGACGAGTACGAGGCGGACCTCGTCGTCGTCGGTCGTCGTGGCGTCTCGCGCGTCGAGGCGATTGTGCTCGGCAGCGTGTCGAACGACACCGTGCGGGAATCCCGCCGGCCGGTGCTCGTCGTGCCCTCCCCGGACGATTGACGTATGTCATCCGACGGACGAATTCCTGGCGTCACAGCCACAAGCGAGCAAAGCTGTGGCTGGGGAGGAGTCTCACCGCGGCTTTCGGAGCGGTGAGCTCGGATGACGCCGCCGACGCCGGCGGTCGCCCTTCACCCCGGCGGCCGTCGGGCGGCGGTGCTCGCCCGGACATGCGTGGGCCCGGCGCAACGGCCGGGCCCCTGGTGATACGGGGCGGATCGCCAGCCCGCGGACGCGCTGCCGGGGGACGACGCCGCTGTCGACAGGCGCAGTACCCGCCGCCCGCTCCTCGGATTCCCTTCCCGTCCTGTGGGCGGGAGGGGCAGGCAGCGCGCTCTTTCCCTTCAACACCGCTGCTCCACCGGCGTTGTCGTCAGGTGCTTGCGCGAGCCCGAATAGCGCGTCCCGGTCGCCCGATCCCGCTCGGGCGCTCGCTTCCGTGCGAGGATGACCGCAATGGAGTCTTACGTCGAGCGTCCGCCGGTGCCGGGATTGGCGGGGGCGGTGCGGACGGTCTGGATCCAGCGCACCGGTGAGGCGGCATACGTGCAACGGCATCTGCCCACGGGCGGGGTCGAGCTCCACTTTCCGATCGGTGGCCATCCCCAGCTGGTCGGTCCGCTGATCGGTCCGCAGATCGAGGTCATTCCGCCGCACACCACCATCGTGGGCGTGCGGTTCCACCCCGGGACCGCGCCGCCCCTTCCGACGGTCCTCGACGACCTGGTGGACCAGCGCCTGCGCCTGACGGAGCTGTGGGGAGGCTCGGTGGACCGCCTCGTGGAGGCGATTGCCCAGGCCGGAACGCCCGAGCGCGCGCTCACGTTCTTGCAGGCCCACCTCCTGCGGGAGTTTCGACGTGCGGTCCGCGTGGATCCGCTGGTGAGCGAGGCCGTGAAGGCGCTAATGCCCTGGCACCCGGTCAACATCGACGCTCTGGCCGGCCACCTGGCGCTCTCCGCGAGCCAGCTGCGCCGCCGCTGCCTGCACGCCGTCGGCGTAAGTCCCAAGGTCCTCCAGCGGACGTTGCGATTCCAGGGTTTCCTCGCGCTGGCTCAGGCCGGCGCCACGGCCACGGCCACGGGTCGGCGTGGCGCGGACGGCACGGCGGGACTGGCGATCGACGCGGGGTACGCCGACCAAGCCCACCTCAGCCGAGAATGCCTCCGCCTGACCGGCCTCACCCCGCGCCAGCTCCTCGGCGGCAGCATCGACCGGTGCGCCTGTGGCCATGACCACTCCGCCTCCTATACGCCGTTCCTCGCCACCCGGAGCAGGCCGCCGCTACGAGTCTGAGCCCGCGCGATTCGTTCAAGACCGGCGTCGTCACGCCGCGCATAGTTCGAGCTCGTGCCCCACCTGACCGAGTTCGGCAATTCACTCGACGGCGAGCTGTTCACCCCTGACTCGCCGGGCTACGACGCGATCCGCCGCCCGGTGAACGTCGCCTATGGGGACGTGCGTCCCCGGCTCGTGGTTCTGTGCCGCTCGGCCTCGGACGTCGTCGACGCCGTGACATACGCGGCAGCCACCGGGAACCGCATCGCCCCTCGTGGCGGGGGGCACTGCTTCGCGGGCCGATCGTCGACGGAGGGGATCGTGCTCGACATGTCTGGCCTCGATGGCATCTCCGTGTCAGATGGCGGGGTCGCCACGATCGGCGCCGGCGCCTGCCTCGGACAGGTGTACGCGGCGCTGCACGCCTCCGGCCGGACCCTGCCAGCCGGGTGCGGTCCCACGGTCGGGATCACGGGCCTCACCCTTGGCGGCGGGATCGGCCTGCTCGGGCGCAAGCACGGGCTGACCTGCGACCGCCTCGTCGGCGCACAGGTCGTGCTCGCAGACGGCAGCGTCGTGGACTGCAACAACGACCACGAACCGGACTTGTTCTGGGGTCTGCGCGGCGCGGGCGGCGGCCAGTTCGGTGTGGTCACGTTACTGCGGTTCGACACCGTCCCCGAGCCGATCACCACCCGCATCGAGGCGCACTGGCCGGACATCGCGCTCGAGCAACTGGTCTCGGCCTGGCAAGCCTGGGCACCCGACGCCCCGGACGAGCTCATCGCCAACCTCACCCTTGTGTCCGAGCCCGGAGCACCTGTCCAGGCCACCCTCTTCGGCGCCTCGACGCTCGAGGAAGGAGCGACCCGGGAGCTGCTGCAGGAGCTCATCGATGGGGCGGGCGCGGCCCCGACGATCGAGTTGCGCTCCGGCCTGCCCTACCACCACCTGAAGCGCACCTTTGCCGACCCGCGGGACGTACCCGAACGCGCCCTGCGGATGAGGTCGGAGTTCTTCTCCCACTCGATGGCCCACGGCACCCTCGCATCGCTGCTGACCCAGCTCGGCGACCCAGGGACCACTGGCCGACGGGAGATCACGTTCACCGCGATGGGCGGGGCCTACAACAGGGTCGCGGAGGCCGCCACGGCGTTCGCCCACCGCAGCGAACGCTTCCTGCTCGAGCACATCGCCGAGGCGGCCGATCCTTGGGTCGACCGTTCATGGGCGACCGCCCACGCCGACGGGTCGGGACGTGTCTACCCCAACTTCCCCGACCCCGCGCTCGACGACTGGGCCGTGGCGTACCACGCGGGCAACCACCCGCGGCTGAGAGCGGTCAAGAACGCCTACGACCCACACCGATTCTTCGACTTCCCGCAAGCCATCTAACGACAGCGAAGGAGAGACGTGAGCAAGGTCATCAGCGCCCACGCCGTCTCGGTCGACGGCTATATCAGCGGTCGCACTTCCGACGCCGGCAAGGA
>Ga0299913_10006042_pt1 | contig 10435 bp, 9 predicted proteins | sample RVTome_9_FD_201360 | JGI IMG/M metagenome (GOLD analysis project Ga0299913, IMG submission 201360) | Soil microbial communities from uranium-contaminated site in the Upper Colorado River Basin, Wyoming, United States - RVT155D38 (version 2) ... | reverse complement strand
CTCGCGGAGATCGATGAGGGGCACGGGTCGCCGAGCACCGAGTGGCGCCGCGACTTCTCGCTCATGCTCGGCCTGGAGCGGCTGCTCTCCGAGGATGAGCCGCATCTCGCCGACGGCGCCGAGCTCTCCGCCCATCAGGTCGACGCGCTCTCCGGAACGCTCGCGGCGCTGATCGCGGACGTCCAGGAGCGGATCAACGGTCATCCGTGGAAGGGAAACGGCGCCGGCGCGCCCGCCGAGGCGACCGAGGAGCAGCCGACGCCGGAGTCATCGGGCAACGGCGCCGAGGCGATCGCGGTCGAGGATGAGGAGGAGGCGACCGAGGCCGAGGAGGCGGAGGATTGGACCGAGGAGAAGGACGCGGACGTCGTCGTCGAGGCCCCCGAGGATCGGGGCGCGAGCCGCCGCTTCTGGTTCGAACACGCCACCGGCGCCGGCAAGACCGTGGCCGCGGTCGGCTTCATCGAGGCCTCCCGCACCGGCGGGATCCTGATCCTCACCCACCGCCGCAACCTCGTCGACCAGTTCATCGGCGAGATCTCCGACCGCGGCTACGCCGACCGCCTCTCGCCGCCCATCCTCGACGGGGCAGACCATCCGTATGGCCCGGTCACGGTCGAGACCTATCAGTGGTTCGTGCGGAACGCCGGGCGGATCTCGGACGCGTACTCGATCGTGGTCTGCGACGAGGCCCACACCGCTCTCGGCGAGAAGACCAGCGCCTGCATCCGCAACTGGCCCGGCCCGGTCTTCATCGGGATGACGGCGACCGGGGCGCTGATCGCGCGTCACGTCGCCGACCTGTTCCCCACCCAGACTTCGCGCTTCGACCTCGCCCAGGCCGCTCGCCGCGGCGTGATCGCGCCGCTTCGCTGCGTGCGGATTCCGCCCGGCCCGGGGGTGCGAACGATCGCCAAGGTGCCGCTGCGAAAGGGCGAGGTGGACCAGGACTTCGACAAGGAAGAGCTGGCCAAGCTGCTGGACCAGACGCCCTTCAACGTCGCGATTGCCGATCTCTACCGATCCCGGTTCCGCCGGGTTCCCGGCGTGGTCTACACGGCGGGCGTGAAGCACGCGAACAACGTCGCCAAGGCCTTCCAGGACGCCGGGATCAACGCGCGCGCGGTATCGGGCGAGACGCCGAAGCGCGAGCTCGCCGAGATCCTGGCCGGCTTCGAGCGCGGCGAGGTCGACGTGCTCTGCAACGCGATGCTGCTCGCCGAGGGGTGGAACTCGCCGCGGGCGACGATCTGCATGCACCTCGCGCCGACCGCCTCCCGCCGCGTCTACCAGCAGCGGGTCGGCCGGGTCACGAGGCGGAACCCGGGCAAGGAGGCGGGCCTGGTGATCGATTTCGTCCACCCGGCGACCACCCACGACGAGACGATCGTCACCCTGCACAGCCTGCTCGACCGCGACGTCTATCGCGGCGGCGCGATCGTCGTGGGACCGGTTCGCCGTGGCCGCGGCCGCCGGGTCCGGGTCGAGAAGCGGGTCGTCCCCGTCTCCGATCAGTCGAACCGACGCCTTCGCGTGCTCGAGCGCGAGCTCTGGCGGATTGCGGTCGAGAACCTGAATCACTCCGAGCAGCACGTCTGGGCTGCCCTCGCGGGTGCTCGGGTCAACCCGTCCGGCTGGCGCCGCGCCAAGGCGATGCTCCAGCACGACAACACCAAGGAGCTCCGCCGCCGCTTCCTGCTCACCTGCGTGCAGCGCAACCGAAACCAGCAGCTCCGCGTCAAGGCCCTGTCCGAGATCGCCGTGCTGCGCGATCCGGATGCGTTCGACGACGCGATCGACACCGTCGGCACCTGGTCCCGCGACGATCGCAGGGCCGGAACCAAGGTCATGCTCGAGGCGCTTGCCGAGCGGCGGATCGGCCGCCGCGACCAGGCCCAGGCCTGGGTGTGGCGCCTCGCGGACTACACGCGCGATCTGCACGAGGAGTACGCGGTCCAGCGCTGGCCGGAGACGAAGCGCCTGCTCGGCCTGCTCGTCAACTCATCGGGTCGCGCGCACGGGCGGAATGCGCGCCGGCTCGTCCACGCGGCCCGCAACCAGGACCGCCGGCTCTCCGCGGCCCTGCTGGCCGCCGGCGTCGCTCACACGCCCGAGGGCGAGGAGGTCCTCCGCGGCGCCCGGATGAGGGCGGCCCGGAAGCCCTCCGCGGTGGCCCGCGAGCTGATTCGCAATTTCCCCAAGTCCGGAGGCCGTCGCCGCCGCCGTAAGCGCAAGGGCGCCTCCCAGGACGGAGCCTCCGAGAAGAGTGGCGCCAAGTCCGCCGGGGAGAAGTCCGAGGCGCCGGAGCTTCAGGAGGAGTTGGACGTGGAAGAGCTCGACTCCCAGAACGGCGCCGACCCGGAGGCGGAATCCGAAGCTGACGAGGTCGAAGCCGCCGACCCGCCCGAGGACTGACCGCCGAACGTCCCGGAATGGGGTCTATGACGGGGTCCCGGGACGTTCGCGTGGGCCTCAGCGCTCGATCGCGAGATGCACCTCGCCCGCGCCGAGGGCGATGCGCTCTCCCGTGGTTGTCTCGACCACGAGGTGACCCAGCTCGTCGACCTCCTTGGCGACGCCGGAGCCGCCCTCCCAGGAGATCCTCCTGCCGGAGAGGAGGTCGCGAGTCCGGTAGGCGTCGAGGATCTCCTCGCCTCCCGCCTCGACCCAGCGGGCTAGCTTCTCATTCAGCGCGGCTAGCGCGGAGCGGACGCTCGGGGCGCCCCCCGCGGGAAGGCCGTCCTCGGCCTCGGTCGGCAGCAGTGAGGTCGCTATCTCACGCAGCTCATCCGGGAACTCGTCCTCGGTAATCGCGACGTTGAGGCCGACGCCGATCACCGCCCAGCCCTCGTCAGGACGGGCCTCAACCAGGACGCCCGCCACCTTGCGCTCCTCGATCCAGACATCGTTCGGCCACTTCACCTGACAGCGAACCGGTGCCACGGCTTCGGCCGCTTCGCAGACGGCAATCGGCACCGCCAGCGGCAGCAGCGGGTGCTGCTCGCCGGCGTAGGGGCGGAGGAGAGCGGAGTAGAGCAGGCAGGAGCCGGGAGGCGCGAACCAGGCGCGCCCACGGCGGCCCCGGCCGGCCGTCTGCTCGTCGGCGGTGACGACCAGCCCGCCCGGCGCGCCGGCCGTCGCGAGCTCCCTCGCCCGCTCGTTCGTCGAGTCCGTGCGCCGGAAGTGACGGTGGGGGTGCCCGAACCTCACGAGGGTCGGAGGGTCACTTCGCTGTCGCGCTCGAGGTTCATTAGCCCCGCCGCGCTGCCGCCGCTCACCGCCAGCGCCAGCGCGCCGGAGGAGTCGGTGAAGAGCAGGACGTCCCCGGGGCCGACGTCGGCGAAGGTTCTCGCCCAGAGGGCCTCGAACCGTCCGTCGGGCGCGCGCACCTCGAACCGCTCCCCCTCGCGCAAGGGGCCGTCGCTGAGCATCGACGCGTCCAGGTTGAGCGTGACGTTCCCGTAGCCGTCCGAGTGGATCGCGTGCGCGGTCACCTCGTCCGACGCGATCCGGGGAGTGGGGAGATCGAGCGTCGCAAGTGATCCCGGCTCGATGGACTCACCGGCTTCGTCCAGCCGGGCGCCGAGCGAGAGATGAGCGGCGACCGGCGCGAACAGGTCGCGGCCGTGGAAGGTCGCCGAGACCGGCTCGAGTCGAAACGGCGAGCGAGAGAGCTCGACGGCCTCGAGCGCGCCGCCGAGGCGATCGAGGGCGCGCGAGAGCAGTCCGTTGTCGGGCCCGACGAGGCAGCGCCCCTCCGCGGCGGCGACCGCCACGGCCCCGCGCGCCGAGCCGACACCGGGATCCACGACCGCGAGGTGCACGCCGGGCGGACAGGAGGGGAGGGCGTTGGCGAGCGCGATCGCGCCCTGGCGGACGTCCTGTCGCGCGATCCCGTGGCTCAGGTCGATCAGCGGCGCACCCGGCGCGATCTGGGAGATCACCGCGCGGCAGACGCCGGCGAACTCGTCCTCGTAGCCGTAGTCGGAGAGGAAGGTGATCGGCCGCGGCGTCGCCACGGGCGAATCAAACCAACTGAGCGCATCAAGTCGGGCTGAGGTCCCAGAAGTCTGCGGGCGCGTGCCGTCGCCGCCGGAGCCGCTCGGCCTCGCGCTTCACCGCCCCGGGCGGGGAGCCGATCACGCGCGTGAACGCCCGCGCGAACGCGGCCTCCGATCGATATCCCAGCCGGGCGGCGAGCTCCGCCACGTTCGCTCCCTCGGAGCGAAGCGCGGAGTCGGCGACCAGCATTCGCCAGCGGGTGACATAGCTCATCGCCGACTCGCCGAGCAGCTTCCTGAAGCGGGCCGCGAACGCCGATCGCGACATCGCCGCCTCCGCCGCGAGGGAGGCGACGGTCCATTCGCGCTCCGGCTCGCGGTGGATGAGCGCGATCACGCGGCCGATCTGTGGGTCATGCAGCGCCGCGAGCCATCCGGTCTCGGCGGCGCCGTCCTGCTCTAGCCAGGTCCGGATCGCCTGCACCACGAGGATGTCGGCGAGCCGGGTCATCACGGCCTCGCCGCCGGGTCGCAGCGCTCTCGCCTCGGTGGCCATCAGCGCCATGGTGCTCTCCATCCAGACCCTCGGGGGCGAGTCAGCGGCCGCGATCCGGATGCTCGCCGGCAGCGCCTCGACCAGGGTGCGCCCGGCGGGATGCTCGAAGCGAACCGCCCCGCAGATCAGCGTCGTCGGCGCGCCGCCCTCCCCGTGACGGAGGATCTCGTAGCGTTCGCTGAGCTCCTCCCGCGGGAGCTCGAGGATCCCTGGCGCGGGCACGCCGGGATCGCTCCGGAGAACGTGTCCCGTCCCGTGCGGCACCAGGCTGAAGTCCCCGGCTTGCAGCCAGCGGGGCTCGGCGCCCTCGGTCTCCAGCTGGGCCCGACCCGAGGTGACCACGTGGAACCACATGTAGTCGCGCATCGGGGGAAGCGTCATCCCCCAGCGCTCGGTCAGCTCGGAGCGGCAGTAGAAGGCGCCGTTCATCCGCAGGAGATGAAGGACCGAGGCGAGCGGGTCCGATGGCGCCCACGGATCGAGGTCCGCCATCTCCCCAGTATCGCTCCGGCGCGCCCGCGGCGCACTCCCAACCGGACGATCGAGCATGAATCGACGCGTATCGGTCATAGACAGTGGGGGATCGCTCCTCGATACTGGACGATCGGTGGAAATGCCTGACGCCCTTTTCGTTCTGACGTTCATCGCGGCGCTCGGCAGCGCCCTGGTCGCGGGGGTGCTCTTCGGGTTCTCCACCTTCATCATGCCCGGGCTCGGACGGCTCTCCGCCGCCGAGGCCACGCGCGCAATGCAGTCCATCAACATCACCGCGATCACACCCCTTTTCATGGGCGCACTGTTCGGCACGGCCGCGGTCTGCGTCGCGGCGGTGGTGGGCGTGGTCGTGGACTGGGATTCGTCATACGGCGTTTATGTGCTCGTCGGCGGCGCTCTCTACCTGTTCGGGGTGATCGGCGTGACGATGGTCGCCAACGTGCCGAGGAACAACGTCCTGGCGGCGGTCGACGCAGCCGGTCCCGACGCCGAGCGGGTCTGGACCACCTACCTGCGCGAGTGGACCGCCTGGAACCACGTGCGGACCATCGCTCCCCTGATCGCGGCGGGTCTGTTCACGGCCGCCCTCGCGAGCTGAGGAGGACATGAGCGCGACCATCGAAGGGGGGACCATGCCGCTCGCGGTGACCGGCTTCGAGTTCTCGCTGTTCATCCACATCACCGCGGCCATCGCGGGACTGGGCGCCGCCTTCGCCCAGGGGCTCACCTATCCGGTGGCGATCGCGCTCGATCCCCGTTACCTTCCGTTCAAGCACCGCCTCCAGTTCGCGATCAACGTGGTGCTCGTGCTCCCGGCGCTGGTGGTTCTGCTCGCCACCGGGCTCTACCAGGCCGACTTGGTGGGCTATGACCTCGGCGACTTCTGGTTGACCGGGGCGATGGCGATCGTGGCCGCGCTCGCGGTGATGGTGATCGCCTACTTCATCCCCGAGGACCGCAGGCTGAAGCGGATCGCCGAACGGGACATCGCCGCCTCCGGCGGGGGCGAGGTCGCCGTCTCGGCCGAGTACCGGCGGCGGGTCTGGCTGGAGAGCATGATGGGCGTCGCCGCCGACCTCCTGGTGATCGCCGCGGTCTATCTGATGGTGATCAAGCCCGGGCTCTAGAGATGCGAGGGTGCCCCGAGGCGCTAGCCGAGGAGCAAACCCGTTATGTGATGGCCGCGGCCAGGCCCGTCGAGCTCAGGATGAAGCCGGCCGAGGTCGCGGTGATCTCAGCGTTCTGAGGCGGCGGCGAGCAGCGCCTCGACCAGGCCGTCGATGTCATGGCGCTCCGCTTCGACGTCGACCGTAAGGCCGGCCTCGCGCGCGGCCTCGGTGGTGACCGGGCCGATCGAGACGATCCTGGCGTCGGGGGGGAGGCGGCCGTCCACCGCCTCGACGAAGTTCTTCACCGTCGAGGACGAGGTGAAGGTGATGAAGTCCGCTTCCTGGGCGCGCTCCAGCGCGGCCGGATCGGGCTGCTCGGCCAGCGTCTCGTACAGGGCCACGACGTCCACCTCGGCGCCTCGCTTCCGCAGGGCCTCCGGGAGGAGCTCGCGGGCCTCGGCCGCCCGCGCGATCAGGACGGGCTTGCCCGCGAGGTCAAGTTTGTTGAGAGCCTCGACCAGCTCCTCGGCGACGAAGCGCTCCGGGACGATGTCGGCGATCACCGCGTGCTGGGCGAGAGCTGCCTCCGTGCCCGGCCCGATTGCGGCGACGCTCGCGTTGGCGAGCGCCCGGGCGTCGCGCCCCCGCTCGGCCATCGCCTCGAACAGCAGCCGGACGCCGTTCGGGCTGGTCAGGCAGACGAGCGCGTAGGCGTGCAGGCCCTCGATGGCGCGGCGCACTTCGCCAGTGTCGATCCGGGGTTCGATCCGGATAGCGGGCAGCTCGATCGGCTCCGCGCCGAGCGCGGCGAGCCGCCGGGCGAGCTCGCTGGCCTGCGCCCGTGCCCGGGTCACCACCACCCGCCTTCCGTGGAGCGGGCGGCGCTCGAGCCAGGCGATCCGCTCCCGGCGGGCGGCCACCGGGCCGACCACTGTCACCGAGGGGGGCCGAATCCCGGCCTCCGAGGCCTCATCGGCGATCTCGGCGAGCCGACCCGAGACCACTCGCTGGTCGGGGAATGTTCCGCGTTCGACGACCACCGCCGGCTCCTCCGCCGAGCGCCCGGCGGCGATCAGCCGCTCTGCGATCCGCGACAGCGCCTTCACCCCCATGTAGAAGACGAGCGTGCCCGGGAAGCGGGCGAGCGCGTCGTAGTCGAGCGCTGTGTCCTCCTTCTCGCGGTCCTCGTGCCCGGTGACGAACGCCACCGCGGAGGCATCGTCCCGGTGGGTCACCGGGACGCCGGCGTAGGCCGGCCCCGCGACCCCGGCGGTCACCCCCGGGACCACCTCGAACGGAATGCCCGCTTCCGCGAGCGCCTCCGCCTCCTCGCCCCCGCGGCCGAAGACGAACGGGTCGCCGCCCTTGAGGCGGACGACGATCTTCCCTCCTCGGGCTCGGTCGATGAGCAGCTTCTCGATCCCCTCCTGTGGGACACTCGCGTCGCCGGGCTCCTTGCCCACGTAAAGCACCTCCGCGTCGGGCCGGGCGACGGCGAGCGCCTCGGAGGGGATCAGCCGGTCGTGGACGATCACGTCCGCGGCGACGATCAGCTCCAGGGAGCGCGCGGTCATCAGGCCCGGGTCGCCGGGGCCGGCGCCGACCAGGTAGACGATCCCGGGGCCCTCGTTCATGGCACGACCCCCGGCGGCCCCGGACGCGACGCGGAGGAGCCGCCGGCAATGATGTTGGCTCGCTCGAGGATGTCCGCGGCGCCCGATGCCTTCATCCGCTCGGCGAGGGCCATTCCGATCCCCTCCGGGTCGCTCGCGTCCTCCTCGATCTCATCGCGGAGCCACTCGCTGCCATCCGGCAGCCCGCAGAAGGCCTGCAGCCTCATCCGCCCGCCATCCTCGAGCGTCGCGCTCGCCCCCAGCGGCGTGTTGCAGCTCGCCTCCAGAGCCGCGACCAGTGTCCGCTCGGCGCTCAGCATCCCGAGTGCGCCGCGGTTGGTGATCGACTGGGCGGCGGTCACCGCGCGGTCCTCAGAGTGCCGCGCCTCGATCGCGAGGGCGCCTTGACCCGGCGCGGGGACGATCTCGTCCGGCTCGATCGGGAAGGAGATCTCCTCGGCGCGGCCCAGGCGCCGGAGTCCGGCTGCTGCGAGGAGGAGCCCGTCGAAGTCCCCGTCCTCGAACCGCTGGAGACGGGTGTCGACGTTACCCCGGAGCTCGACCACCTCCAGATCCGGCCGCATTGCCAGGATCTGGGCCCGCCGCCGGAGGCTCGAAGTGCCGATCCTGGCGCCCTCAGCCACCTCGCCCAACGAGGTCACATGCCCGACATAGGCGTCGCGTGCGTCCTCACGATCCGGAACGCCGGCGATCTCGAGCCCATCGGGGAGGTCGGTGGGGAGGTCCTTCGCGGAGTGGACGCCGAGGTCGACCTTCCCGTCGAGCAGCGCCCGTTCGATCTCCCTGACGAACCGCGCCTTGTCTCCTCCCGTTCGGCTGGGTTCCCCAGGGGTCTTGATCGGAACGACCTCGGCGCCGCCGAGAGCCTTCGCGACCTGATCGGCCTGGGCGAGCGCCAGGGCGCTGCGGCGCGTCCCGAGCCTGAGCGGCGGCTCCGCCATCGCCCCGGTTCCGACCTAGCCGCGGTCGCTTCTGCGCCGCCGCTCGTCGAGTGAGGTGACGTCGGCGCCCTCGCCGCTCTCGGGCTCGGTGCCGGCGTCGAGGCCGAACAGCTCGCGCAGCGCGCTCACGTGGAGGTAGGCGTCCTCGCGGTCGGCGATCCCCTTGATCCGCACGGTGGGCTCGTGCAGGAGCCGGCTGGCGATCGCCCGCGCCATGCTCTCGAGCCGTTCGCGATCAGTGGGGGAGAGGCTCTCCCACCGGGTCGCGTTCTCGGCGAGCACCTGGGCGACGATCGCGTCGGCCCGCTCGCGCAGGGCGGCCACCGTGGGCATCACCTCCTGCGAGCCGAGCCAGCGCTCGAAGCTGAGCAGCTCGGAATCGAGGATGCCGGCCGCCCGGCGGGCCTCCGCCTCCCGGCCGGAGGTGTTCCGCTCGACGATCTGCTGCACCTCGTCCACGTCGTAGAGGCTCACTCCATCCACCTCTCGGCACTCGTGGTCTATGTCGCGTGGGACGGCGAGATCGATCAGCAGCACCGGATTGCCTTCCCGCTGTCCCATGATCACCTCGAGCTCGGAGCGCTCGATCAGGTGGTGCGGCGAGTTGGTCGCCGAGACGACGATGTCGGCCGTCGCGAGCTTGGCGGGGAGCTGGTCGATCCGGACGGCGCTGCCACCGAAGCGCTGAGCCAGGGAGATCGCGCGGTTGTAGCCGCGGTTAGCGACGAACACCGCGTCCGACCCGCGGGCGGCAAGAGCTCTCGCGGTGAGCTCGGAGGTCTCCCCGGCGCCGATCAGGAGGACCTGGCGGGCGGAGAGATCGCCGAGGTTCCGCTGGGCGAGCTCGACCGCTACCGACGGGATCGATACGCCCTTCTCACCCACAGCGGTTTCGGTTCGAGCGCGCTTCCCGGCGGCGAGCGCGCCGCGGAACATCCGGTTGAGGATCGGGCCGGTCGCGCCCTCGACGAGGGCGAGCTCGTACGCGCGCTTCACCTGCCCCTGGATTTCGGCCTCCCCGACGATCATCGAGTCGAGCCCGGCCGTCACCCGATAGAGGTGCCGGGCGGCCTCCGCGCCGCGGAGCGAATACAGAGGGCCGAGAAGCTCCGTCGGCCGGATCCCGGCCTCCCGGGCAAGCACCCCGAGCCCCGCCGCCTCCGCCTCGACCGAGTCCGTCGCGATCAAATACAGCTCGGTCCGGTTGCAAGTGGAGAGCGCGGCGGCCTCGCTGATCGGCTCCTCCGAGACCAGCGCGCTGAGGACTCCGGCGGCGCGTCCCTCGGTGAGTGCCACCTGCTCCCGGAGGGCCAACGGGGCGGTCCGGTGGGAGACGCCGAGCGCGAGCAGCCCGCTCATCGCTGGGCCCCCTGCCTCACCGAGTCCATCTGCTGCTCGCGCTCGCGCAGCCTGCCGTGGTCGCGCCGATCCTGAGGCGACTCGGCGAGCTCGGCGAGCGAGCGGAGCTCGCGCTGGATCCGCTGGAGCTTCGCGGCCATGATCGCCACGTAGACCAGCAGCAACAGCAGGAAGACCAGGTAGGCGCCGGCGACGTAGCCCTCGGCGTTCTCGATCGCGAGGGGCGGGATCACGCCGTCGCCTCCAGCGCGCGGCGGATCCGGCCGAGGTCGCCGGACGCCACCTTGGAATCGAGCTCGAACCAGACCAGCGTCACCCAGAGCAGCGCCATTCCCGCCAG
>Ga0299913_10006041_pt1 | contig 10435 bp, 8 predicted proteins | sample RVTome_9_FD_201360 | JGI IMG/M metagenome (GOLD analysis project Ga0299913, IMG submission 201360) | Soil microbial communities from uranium-contaminated site in the Upper Colorado River Basin, Wyoming, United States - RVT155D38 (version 2) ... | reverse complement strand
CGCTCAGTGATCCGGCGTACTTCGCTCGTGTCCACCTTGACCCGGAGCTCGGCACGATCAGCTGGCCCAACGGCGCCGACGTCGCGCCGGAGACACTCCATCTCTGGATCGCGCGCGGGCGCAACAACGTCCCCGCGTAGTGGACGGACACCCGCGCGCGAAAGCGGCAGCGGTCGGTGGTGCGGTCCGATCGCGGCTCGCCAGATCGCGCGAGGCATGTCCCGAGCTATGTCCCCGACTCAGCAGTTCTAGTCCGACCCAGCCGCACTGAGGTCCACGTGCTTGGCGCCACGGCCTGTGGGTGTGCCGGGTGCCGGTCATGAACCTGATCGATCTTCGAGAGCTCGACCAGCAGCAGGCATATGGACTGGCCGAGGCCGCGCAGATAGCCGATGACTGGACGGCGTGCCAACACTGCGCCGGCGGTGCGCAATGACGCGCCGGGCGTGATCACGTACAGCGCTGCGCTCGACCGGCACGCGAACCTCACGCTCAGGTCATCAGAGGATGGGCCGCTCGACGAGAAGGAGACCGCGTTGAGCGAGTCAGCACGACGGCAGTACCGGAAGTTCTCCGCGCAGCAGAAGACCGAGTTGGGACGTGTCTCAGTCGTTTGCGCCTGAGTCAGTCGTGCGTTCCCGGGGGTGGCCGCCGTGCCAGTCGAGGCACATGACGGTGGCGTCGTCGTTGAGCTCGCCCTTCGTCGCCTCGAGAACGGCCTGAACGAGATGCTGGACCGCTTCGCGCGGATGCATCGCGGCCCCCGCTTTCACCAGCTGAGGGATCGCGGCGCTGGCGGCGTTGCGTTCGAGCATGCCGTCGGTGAGGAAGATCAGTCGGTCACCCGGCTCGAGCGGTAAGGGCTGTACCCGGTACCGCGCCACGGGAACGGCCCCGAACGGCGGGTCGGCTTGCAGCGGGACGGTCTCGAGGCGGCCGTCGCGGAGTCGCAGCGGTGGCGGATGGCCGGCGTTGATGATCGTGGCCGTCTCGGCCCGCAGTTCGATCCGCGCGACCCGCCCCGTGACGAAGCCGGCGCGTTCCAGGTAGTCGACGAGCCCGCTGTTGGCGCGGTGCGCCTGCTCGGCGAGCCCGACACCGGCGCGGCGGGCGTTACGCAGCCCGCCGACGAGCACCGTCGCGAGGATCGAGGCGTCGATGGAGTGGCCCATGGCGTCGGTCATCGAGAGGTGCAGCGTGTCGCGCTCCATCGCGAAGTCGAAGGTGTCGCCCGCGATTTCGCCGGCGGGCTCCAGCCAGGCGGCGAGCGTGAACTGCCCGGCCTCGCACGTGAACGCGTCGGCGAGCAGGCGGTGCTGGACTTCGGCGGCGAGCGAGAGCGGGACGGAGCGCTGGCCCCACTCGAAGAGGTCGGTGAAGCGGCGGTTGGCGATGACGACGTAGGCGAGGGCGTGGGCGGCGAGGGCGACGTCGGCCAGCGTCGGTTCGTCGGGGGCCTCGGCCAGGGTCAGCTCGAGCACGCCGATGGCCTCCCCGCGATTGGTGACCGGCGCGAACACCCTCCCTCGACTCCGCCGTCCACCACGACGCTCTGGCTGGCGAGCGCGGCGCCGTGCGAGGTCCCCGTCAGGGGCACCCGCTCGACGGTTTCCCGACCTTGGCTCCGCGCGTCCTCGTCGCTGCCGGCGTGGCCGAGCCGGATCAGCGCGCGACCGCTGAGGTCGGCAACCAGCAACGACACCCTGGACGCGCCGAACGTGTCGGCGAGGCGCTCGCCGAGGACGTCGGCGGCGGCGACGGGCGGCGCATTCTCGACTGCCATCAGCAGTTCGGCGAGGTCTAGGTGCGCCCTTCGCCGATCGGCCATCGAACCAGCCTACGGCGCGGCGGCGCCCGGCAACCAGACGCACACGGTCGAGACCACGAGGTGGCGCCCTTCGTCCAACGTGTCGAGCTGCTCAAGTAGCGCGGCGCTCACGTCTTCCGTACGAGGCCGCTGCTCGTCCGGACATATCCCCGGACGGCCCTTCCCAGACCTACGCCGCCCTCGCACGGCCTCATGCCGACGCGCTTCGCGCTCGTCAGCTCGGATTCTCGGGTCGCGTGGATGGTCGAGCGTTGGGCCGAGTGGGTGCCTCGCCTTCGGCGAGGACGCGTTGGCGGTGTTCGGCCGTCTTGGCTTCGGTGACGTCTTCGATGATGTTGACGGCGAGCTTGCCGTCGTCGTCGAGGAGGGTCGCTTTGGTGAGTAGCCAGTACTCGCGCCCGGTGCGGCGTTCGATGCTGCGGGTCAGCAGTGAGGGAGCGTGCTCGCCGGCGATGAGGCGCTGGCCGGGAAGGTCGCTCTCGCGGACGGGCGTGCCGTCCTCGCGGGTGATGATGAATCTCGCCGCGAGTTCGCCGGGCTCGGCAGCGAGCAGCTCGTTGACCGAGTTCGCGCCGAGCAGTGTTGCGGCGGCGGAGTTGGCGTAGACGAGCTTGCCGCGTTCGTCATGGACGGTGACGGCCTCGGCGAGCACGCCGAGGATGCGCTCGAGCCGCCGGCGGGTCCGGCGCAGCTCTGAGATCAGCTGCGTGTTGGCCAAGCCGCGGGCGGCTCGCTCGCCGAGCGCGTGGAGAAAAGCCAGCTGCTCATTGGGCGCTGTCCGCTCGCTGCGCAGCCCCAGCCCGATGCTGCCCAGCAGTTGGTCGGCGGCGAGCAGGGGAAGATTGACCCAGTACGCGAGCTCCATTGCCGCCAGCCGTTCGGCGTCGCCGTCGTCGTGAGCCAGGACGCGCAACACGTCGGCGTCGACGCTGATCACGCGCGCGTCACCGGTGCGCAGGGCCGCGACGGTGAGGTCGATCTGCTCGAGCGTCGGTTGGCGGGCGGCGAGAAACGCCGAGAGCTCTGCACCGCGGGGACCGTCGACGCGCGCCGCGACGCGTCGCGGCGCCCCTGCCTCGTCGACGAGGTCCAGGGTGCAGGCGTCCGCGACGCGCGGCACGATCACATCTACGAGCTGCTCGACGCCCTCGCCCGGCCAGCCGGCGGCATCGGCGAGTCGCTCGACCTCGACGAGCAACCCGAAGCGGTCATCGCCCGCCTCGGCGGGGCCGAGCCCGCTGATACCCGGAGCGGCGAAGACCATGCGCACCTCGGTGCCCCGACCCGACGGGCCCTCGCGGATGTCGCAGCGAGTCGCCATCGAGGCCATCATGGTCAGGCCGAGTCCAAGCCCCGGACTGTCGGCGCGCGGGGTCATCCCGCGGCCGTCGTCGACCACCCGCACCAGCACGCAGCCCTCACCGGGTTCGGCGATAACTGATACCCGTCCGGGCGGAAGGCCGACGAATGCGTGGATGACCGCGTTCGTCGTCGCCTCAGAGACGGCCAGCGACAAATTGTCGACGACATCCTCGGACGCGCCGTGCGCGCGCGCGAAATCTGCGATGCCCCTGCGAACTTCGCCCACGATCACCGGCTCCGCAGAGAACTCACGCTGCCAGCGAGCAGGCGCCGGCGGGCGATCAGAGGTAGTCGTCGGCATCCTGTTGCGACCTCGACTCAGGTCGCGGCGCCTCTGAGACGCTCGGCTGCGCGACGCGCCCGTTGCAGCGCGGCCTCTCGGCGAGCGAGGATCTCCTTCACGCGGCGATCGACGCGCACAAGCGAGTCATGAGGCACCTGACCCGTCTGCGGGCGAACGAGCTTTCCCTGGCCGAGAGCCATCCCTGACCCCTCTCTGCCCTATCCGGTGCGATATCGCCAAGCGGAAAGAGCACGAGTTCCCAGCGACTGCCAAGAGTCTAGCCCAGTCCCGTCGAGCGCTCGTGTTGCGCGGCCGCGACGCCGGCGAGCGGGTCGAGGACCGGCGTCGAGTACAACACACGCGCGATCCAGTGCGAATGCAGCCGCACGCGGTCGCCGGCGCCGAGCGGACCCGGGCGGTCCCAAATCGAGCTGGCCGAGCAGATCGGCTGACATGTCCGGTCCCCCGCGAACCCCGACCAACCAGAGCGACCTGACTCGCGTCCCGCAAGCAAGGATCCTCGAACGGGACACGCGTCGCTTCCGCTGTCGGACGGATGCGGGCATCCGTCGCGGCGCCCGGGAGGCTCTCGCTCGGGACGACGAGCATCCGCGCCGCCAAGCCTCTCCTGGCCCGGCTCTTGCATGGCAGGTCGCTCATCGTCGACTCGGACTCTCTGGAGCGAACCGGCGGCTGCCCGGAGCCCCGCGAAAGCGTGTCCCGAAATCTGTCCCCGACTCAGCAGATCTAGCCCGACTCAGCGGCACCTCTCCGGGCGCAAATCGACATGGCAGAGCCGAATCCGACCTCCACAAGGCGACTCGTAATGAAGGGGTCAGCGGTTCGAGTCCGCTCGGAGGCTCTGGTGCCGGCCGACGATTGAAGAAGCCGCGCGCTGGCCACACCGGTCGGTACGGCTGGTCATGATCAGGCCCACAGGGCGCTGTACGGCACCGCCCACAGGCGGTCGCCGAGTGGCGTCGTCTGCGCGACGGAGGCAACGACCACGCCGGCCCGGAACGAGCTGCCACGAGAGTCGCGCAACTTGGCGAGCCACCGCCAGTCCGTGGCCCTGAGAGTCGAGGCAGCCTTGACTTCCACGCAGGCGATGTCACCCGCTCGGTCCTCCAGCACGAGATCGACGTCCTCGTCGCGGCGCTGGTAGTGGTAGGCGCGGACCTCGGTGTCCGCCCAGGACGCCTGCTTGACCACCTCGTTGACGACGAAGGTCTCGCAGCCTTTGCCCTTGGTCTGATCGTCGGCGATCAGTCGGCGCGCGTCGGCTCCGAGCAGGTGGCAGAGCAACCCGACATCGCTGATGTACATCTTCGGAGTCGTCGACTCGCGCGCCCCCAAACCGGGCCGCCAACCCGGCAATTGGTGGACCAGATGCATCTGGCTCAAGAGTCCGACGTAGCTGCGGACCGTCTTGTGGTCCATAGCAAGTTTGCTGGCGATTGGGCTGGCCTTGAACAGATTGGCTGTCTGGGACGCGAGCAGGCGCAGCAGATGCTCGGCGTCGTCGGCGCGGCGAACGTCGGCCAACTCGTACAGATCGTGCTCCAGCGATCCGGCGACGTAACCGTCAAACCACCGCGATCGGGACCGTCCCGGCGCGCGTTCGCGGGCTTCAGGGAAACCGCCCGCGACGATGCGGTCCGCGTAGTCGGCCAAGCCGACGGGCGCATCGGTGACCTGCGGGGGCTTGCCCGCAAACAGCGCGTCGACAAGGTTCACGCGACCGCCCTCGATCTCCGCCTGCGCGAGCGGCCAGAGCGTGAAGCGGTCGATTCGGCCCGGCAGGGCGTCGAGGATCTTCTTGTTGACAAGGACGTTCGCCGATCCGGTGATGAGAAACCGCCCGGGGATCGTGTTGTCGTCGACCGCCCTCTTGAGCTCGAGCAGGAGATCAGATGCCCGGTGGATCTCGTCGATGAACGCCGGTCCGTCGAGGCCGGCGACGAAGCCTGCCGGATCGGCGTTGGCCGCCTCTCGCGTGGCTGTGTCGTCGAGGTTGAGCTCGCGCATCGGCCTCGGCCCGCCAGGGCGGATGATCTCGCGCATCAGCGTCGTCTTGCCGACCTGTCGCGCCCCGGCCACGAAGACGATGCGCGCGTCGTCAATCCCCTCTTCAACCAAGGGCCCCATGTACCGCTCGACCAAGCGCGTCACGGCGACGTGCCTCGGCAAGTTGGGAACTTGGGCGTGGAAAATTGGGAGAAAGATCGTGGCAAACTGGGAATATGGATGCGGAAAATTGGGATTAGCTTAGCGACTTGCTTCTCAACCGCAGTGGTCCGTGGTGAGGCCGCCGCGACCCCCCGGCACCCGCGGGCATGTCCCGAGAAATGTCCCCGACTCAGCAGCTCTGGTCCGACTCAACCGCACTCAGCTGCACGAGCCTGAGCCAATCCGACGCGGCCTCGCTTCCAGGTAGCGCCTCGTAATGAAGGGGTCAGCGGTTCGAGTCCGCTCGGAGGCTCTGAGTGTCCTGGGCTAGGCGAAATTCGGTGCGCTGCGCGAGCGTCAGATCTCCACTTCATCGATCTTGGCTGTCGCCACATACTCGACTAACGGCCCGCGCTTCGGCCCTTCAGGGTCGATTGTGATGTAGCCGCGCTTCCGCAGTCGAGTCAGCCGATTTCTGGCGGTCGCCACGTCGCATTCGAGGTAGTTGCGCACGTCCTCGTTCGCAATTCGTCGGTGGCGCTTGAGGTGCCTCAGCAGCTTCGCGTCGTCGATATCGATGGAGTCGGTCCGGTACTGCAGCGCGGGACGGAGCGCAGCGGCGGCCGCCGTGCTGAGGCGGTAGGAGGGACGACGCCTACCTGCGGTCGAGCGAGTGGGTTCAAGTAGGCCTGCGCTGTGCATGCGTCTGAGCAGATCGTTCGCGAACGCCTCGTCGCGCTGAATCTGCGGCGCCAACGCACCGGCTGTTGTGGAAGCCCGCGTTCGAAGAATCGACAGGGTCAACAGAACATCGAGATCGCCTGCGAGGCGTGGCTCAGGGAACTCGTCGCTCCGAAGAAAGCGCGCGAACGCCCGATCGCCCTGGCCGCCGGGCACTACCACCGTGAAGCGCGGCCCAACCTCGATGCGCGGCGGCTGCTTCCCTGCAGCAGCGAGGGCCCGGTAAACGCGGTCGAAACCCATCCCCGCGCCTTCGGCGATCCGCAGGCGGGTGATCTCTCGCGATAGAACTCGATTGCGCTGGGCGCTTTCACGGAGGAGTCGATCGGGATGAAGCGTGGGAAGCAGATCCCCCGGGCTCGTGACGACCAGCGCGTCTGGCGAGTGGGCGATCTCGATGATGCTCGGCTGTTCCCAGTCACGGTGGGCGAACGCGTTCGCAACCAGCTCGCGTATGACGTCGGGCTCGTAATCCACGAGCCTCACTTCCGCGGCGCCCACCCGGAAAGCGTCCGTCTGACTCACGCCGGCCAGCCGCCCGAGAATGTCTTCGACCAGCAGCACCAGTGGACGCCGCCTCGCATCCTCGCGACGAAGCAAGATGGTCCCCTCGCTGCCGGCGCTCGCTGCGGTGGAGACGATCGCGCCCCAGTCGGGAACGAGTTTCGCAAGCGCGCGCTCGCCGCCATAGAGCAGTACGGCCGCGCGACGAACGCGCCCTCGATCGAGAAGCTCGCACGATCGAAGAAATTGCTCGCGATCCTCCTCGGCCTGGCGCGCAAGCTCGTTCTGTCCCGTGTCGCGCAGGCGCTCGGCGGCGGATGCAAGCGCTGCCGTTGATAGGTCGTCCGGGCCGGATTCCGAGAGCTCGCCGCTCCAGTCGTAGACGCCTCGAGCCGCGGAGATCGCCCTCATGGTGTCGGGCTCGATCGGGACACACTGGTCCTCGACGCGCCACCGATATGCCCCTCCGCTTGTGGCGTGCACGACTGCCCCAATCGGAACCTCGACGAGAAGTAGCCGTCGCCCGTCGACTGTCCGCTGGTGCACCGTGACCGTTAGCGGGGGCGCGGTCCCTCCGTAGACGGCGAGGCGTACCCCCTCGGGTGTGTAGTCCGCCGGCACGCCTTGGATTGCCTCAGAGCGGGTCGATGCCGCATCACGAATGCCTACCACGACAACCCCGCCTTGCGCATTTGCGAAGCAGGCCGCATTCTCTGCGATCAGGCCTAGGAACTCTTTCCGCGCCTTTCCCATGTTCCGCTTGGCCTTGATCTCAGGAGGGATCGCGGTTTCGGGTGCTTCCTTGAAGTCGAGCAATTGCAGCTCGGTCGTGGAGGCCTTCCAGTCGTCGCCGATCTCCCGAAGGATCTGGTCCGCCAGGACAAGCGGAGTGCCGGACGTATGATCGAGTAATGATAGCTGTGCTCTCTGCACGCGCGTCATACTAGCGATCAATTGTGGGTTCGACCTGCTCTGGCGCTCCGCGCGTCGGCTGGAGCATCCGACCCGATGCGTGTCCCGAGATATGTCCCCGACTCAGCAGTTCTGTCCCGACTCAGCCGCACTCGGCTGAACGCGCGTGAGCTAATCGGAGGTGCCCGCCCTCCACAAGGCGACCCGTAATGAAGGGGTCAGCGGTTCGAGTCCGCTGGGAGGCTCTGCGGTGTCCGTCGTGAGGAGTGGTAATTGGCTCGCCGACGTCGATTCCGCCCTCGCCGGGCGGCGGCGCGGAAGTGGCGGCGGATGAAGATGTGCGGAGCGCGAATTGCCGCGCGGCCGCGACTGGTGCGCGTCAGTCGCCGTCGATCCCGAGCAGTCGCAGCGCGTTCGCCCTGCCGATCCGCGCAAGGTCGGCCGGGTTGATTGGCGCCGCGTCGAACCACTCCGCCGCTTGGCGCATCGACTCGTACGGGTAGTCCGCGGCGAACAGCACCCGGTCGGCCCCGAGCTCGGCGATCGTCGCGATCAGCGCGCGGCTGGAGAAGTTGCCGCTCGTGGTGACGAAGAAGTTCTCGCGCAGGTACGCGGAGACCGGCCGGTCGAGCGACTTGCCGTGCGGACGCAGGCCCACCCGGTGCTCGAGCCGCCAGACCGCGAACGGCAGCGTCTCGCCCAGGTGTCCGAGGACGACCTGGACGCCGGGATGGCGGTCGAAGACCCCGCCGAGGATGAGCCGGATCGCGTGCGTGCCGGTCTCCACGCCGAAGCCCCATGCCGCGCGAACGATCTCCTCGTAGCCCTCGTAGGCGAGCCGCTGGCTGACCAGCGCCTCGCGCGGATGGAGGTAGATCGGGACGCCGAGCTGCTGCGCCCGCGCCCAGAAGGGGTCGAATCGCGGGCCGTCGTAGTACGTCGCCCTCTCGCCGTCCTCCGCGCCCGTGAACCCGTTGACCAGCGCCCCCAGGAAGCCGTGCTGGGTGACGCACCGCTCGAGCTCGTCGGCGGCCGCCTCAGGGTCCTGCAGTGGGACGGCGGCGAATCCGCGGTAGCGATCCGGATGGCGCGAGACCACCTCCGCCAGACCGTCGTTGAAGCGCCCGGCCTTGTCGACGGCCGTCGCCAGGTCGGTCTCGCCCTGGATGCCGGGGGCGGTCAGCGAGAGCACGCTGAGCTCCACTCCGCTGGCCTCCATCTCGGTGAGGCGCAGGTCGTCGGTATCGACCATCCGCTCCGCCAGCTCGACCTCGGCGGCGGGCATCGACGCCCCGGCGGAGAAGCCCTCGGTGATCACGTGCTCCTCCACGGCGATCTTGCCCTGCATCGTTCCCCCCTTTCACGATCCCGCGTGCACGAGCTCTTCCATCGCGGGCGCCTCGTCGATCAAGCCGTACTTCACCGCTGCCTGCGCCTGGAGGTCGATCGTGTCGGGGCGCAGGTCGGTCTCCCAAATCGGCAGCGTCATCGCGGCCGCCGCCCGCGCGGGGATCTTCAGGTACTTCGGGATGGCGTCGCGCACCTCGTCCGGATGCGACTGCGCATAGGTCAGGGACTCGTTGACGGCCGCGACGAAGCGGTCGAGCGTCTCGCGCTCCTGCTCGATGAACGCCTCGCGCGTGAAGTAGGACGCGAGGCTCGCGCCCGGCACGAACTCGACGTCCCATGCGTACAGCGATCGCCCGCCGTCCGCCTCCAGCTGCGAGAGGAACGGCTCGGTCGCCCAGATGGCGTCCACACGTCTCTTCTCGAGGGCGGGCGGCATCTCGGGCAACCCGAGCTCCACGAATTCGACCTTCGACACGTCGACGCCCTTGCGCTCGAGCGTCGCCTTGATGCCGACCTCAGCGATGCTTCCGAGCGTGTTGACCGCGACCGTCTTGCCCTCGAGGTCCGCGGGCTCCCGAATCGGCCCGGACTTGCGCACCACGAGCTTGTTGATCGAATCCTCGGGCGTGTCGGCGCCGATGGTGCCCTGCGCGACGATCTTGATCGGCAGGCCCTTGGCCCTCGCGACCGCGCTGCTGAGGCTGGCGCCGTAGCCGACGTCCAGGTCACCGCTTATCACCGCCGGCACCACCGCGGCGCCGCCCGCGGCGACCTGCAACTCGAGCCGTATGTCGCGGCGCTCGAAGAAGCCCTTGTCGCGGCCGAGGTACAGCGGAGCGACACCCGAAGTAGGCAAGACGCCGACCCGTACCTCCCGTGGTCCTGCGCCCTCGCCGGCACCGTCGCCGCCCCCGCCGCAACCGACGACAGCGAGCGCAAGGATCGCGACCACTGCGCAAGAGAGTCGGCCACAGGTCCTCCCTCCGCCCACGGGGCGGAGAGTATCAGGAAGCCTGACAGTCGTGACCCGCGGGGGACGGCCTGAAGCGGGCAGCCGCCCATCGAGGTGGTGGGCGAGGCCGCGGACGGGCGTGAGGCGGTCGCCCTCGCACGCGCGCTGCGTCCGGACGTGTGCCCGTTCGATGTCCGCATGTGCGCGCCCTAAGCGGCGCGGCACTCGGCGGCAAGGCACGTCGCAGCGAGCGCGCTCAAGACCGCGTCTGCTCACCGGCCGAAGCGCTTGCCTGCGGTTCGGCATCGGCGGGCAGCTCCGTGCCTTCGCTGAG
>Ga0299913_10006040_pt1 | contig 10435 bp, 8 predicted proteins | sample RVTome_9_FD_201360 | JGI IMG/M metagenome (GOLD analysis project Ga0299913, IMG submission 201360) | Soil microbial communities from uranium-contaminated site in the Upper Colorado River Basin, Wyoming, United States - RVT155D38 (version 2) ... | reverse complement strand
CCTCCGCCTCGTACTCGAGGACGTCTTCCAAGGTGCTCCGGGTGCCCTCGATCTGCGAGCTGAGGACGGCCTCGTGGCGGACATACGTTGCCACGAAGAGATCAGGGTTCGGGACCACGGAGGCGACGCCGTCGAGCCGCCCGAGCTCACCGTCGGCGCGAGAGAGCAGCCGCTGCATCTCGCGGTCCATCCGAACGGGGGGATCCGGCGGCAGCGGAGCCGGGACAAAAGCCCGATAGCCCTGAGGCTGCTGGACGTAGGATCTCATGGTCGCTGTCAGGGCGAAGTGAGACGAATGCGTCTCGGTGGCCCGGCTATCATACCTAGAGGCTGATTCCTATAATAGCGGTCTCCCCCGAGGGTGCGATGTTTCAGCCCCCCGAGACAGTGCCCCGAGGTCGGCCATGATGCGAGTACGGCAGGGAGCAGGGGGTCGAGAGGTTGCCGGGCTCCTGTCGACGGGGCCGGCGGCGTCGCTCAGCCGACCTCGGCGAGGCGTGCGCGGACGACGAAGCGGTCGGGGGCGCGGCCGAGGAGGGAGAACGGGTAGCAGGTGATGAGCGTGAGGGTCTCGCCCTCCGTCGGGGCGAGGACCTCGACCGCCTCCGCCGGGACGACGCCGAGGGCCTCGACGACGTAGCGGCGGGTGCCGGCGGGCGTGGTCAGGGTGACGCGGTCGCCGGGGGCGACGTAGCGGAGCTCGCGGAAGGCGGTGTCGCGGTGGCCGGCGATGCCGACGTTGTCCCCCTCGCCGGGGAGCGCGGTGCCGTCGACGTGGCCGGCGGCCCGGCGCAGGCTCCGGGGGTCGCTGGTGCGGGCGACGAGGGTGGCGAGGCCGATGCGCGGGATCTCGAGCTTGCCGAGGACGGTCGGGGGCGGCCCTGGCGGCTCGGGGCGATCGTGCGCCGCGGTCTGTGGGTTCGCTCGGTCCGACGCAGTCCGCGTGGTCGCTCGGCGGTCGGGCCCGGTCCTCGGCTCGGGCGCCGAGGAAGCCTCGTCCGCGGCTGCACGCTCCGGCCCGGCGGGGTCGGCGCTCGCCGTTTCGGCCGCGGCCAGCGCCCGCTCGAGCCGTGCCCCTTCGACCTGGCGGTAGATCCGGGCGTCGAGCTCGGCCCAGCTCCAGTAGCCGAGGCAGACCGCCGCGACGAGCCACAGCGCCCGTCGGGTCCAGCGGAGGATCGGTTCGCGTCGCATGGCGTCCACGCGGAGGCGGGGGACGGAGGGGCGGCCCCGGCCGGGACCGCGGAGGCGGCCCTTAGACCTTCCGGGTGACGGCGGCCAGGCCGAAGGCGCCGCCGAGGGCGAGCAGGCCGATCAGGCCGATCCAGGGCAGCCGGCTCGCCGTCCGGGGCAGCTCGCGGTCGGTCTCGGACGTGGCGGTCGCGGAGGCGAGTTCTGGCGCGTCCTCGCCGCCGTCGGCGCTCTCGGCCAGCGTGCCGGGCTCGCCCGGGCGCAGGGCCGAGGCGGTGGCGACGACCGGCTCGTCGCCGGCCTGCGCGGCGGCGGGCTCGGGGGGCGCGTCCGTGGAGCTCAGGGCCGCCGTCTGCACGTCGCCTTCCCCGCCCGGGCCGGTCGTCGCGGCGGCCGGCACGGCGTCGGCGGTCACGCTCTCGACCTCGGCCTCGGCGGTCTCCTGGCTCTCGACCGGCAGCAGCGACAGGCTCTCGACCACCCGCAGCTCGCCGTCGGCGCCGGGCCGGAAGACGACCTCGACGGGGAAGCCCTCCACCTCGGCCCAGTCGTCGCTGTCGCGCAGCACGGCGGGCACCCGGGTCGCGCCGTCGAGCGCGAAGGCGCGGTCGCCGTCGGCGGTCTCGAGGATCAGGTTCTCGCGGTCGATCAGCACCACCGTGCCCGACATCGCACCCTCCTCGGGGCGGTCGACCCGGTCGTCGACCTCCCACTCGGCCGGAGCGTCGGTCGTCGGCGTGTCGTTCGCGGTGTCGTTCGCGGCCTGTGCGGCCGCGGCGAGCGGCAGCAGCGCCAGGGCGAGGGCCGCGGCGGCGGTGCGGAGGGCGGTGGAGCTCGGAATCTGTACGGTCATGGCAGGTCCTCGGGGGTGGGGTCTCGGTGGTCGTCCCGCCTCGCGGCGTCTTCGGAGCCCCTGAAACTGCAACGGCGGTGCCAGGGCGAGCTCCGGCCGCCGGGCGCCGCCCGGTCAGCCCCCCCGGTACTGCCGCCTCACCCAGGCCGCGTCCTCCTCGGAGAGGGGGTCGCCGACCCTCGCCGCCGCTTCGACCTGCATGGGGTTGCGCTGGCCGAGGAGCACGCAGGCGTTCTCGACGCCGGCGAGGAGCGCGCCGGTCAGCGCGTGGAGCACCGGCTCCGGGTGCTCGGCGAAGCGCTCGCGGACGGCGTCGCGGGCGCGGCGGGTGCGGGCGACGAAGTCGGGGTCGCGGAACTCGCCGACCGTCGAGCGGACGTCGCCCTCCGGGAACTCGGCCGGCTGGTCGTACTTGCCGAGGAGCAGCCCGTGCAGGAGCGGCGAGAAGAAGGCCGCCCCGGCGTCGTTCGCCTCGACCCAGGCCTGGAGCCCGCTCGCGGCGTACTCGTCGTCGACGACGTTGCGGTAGACCTGGACCACGTCGGGGTCGACCCGCGGCGCCAGGCGGGCCACCTTCGCCGGGTCCCAGTCCGAGAGCCCGACGAAGCGGATCTTCCCCTCCTCGCGGAAGCGGCCGAAGAGCTCGAGCGCCCCGTCGAGCCGCTCGTCGCCCGGCCCGAAGTCGCAGTGGTGGAAGTAGTAGAGGTCGATCCGGTCGGTCGCGAGGTAGGCGAGCGAGCGCTCGAGCCGGGAGCGGACGAGCTCCGGGTGGTACCAGCCCTCGTGTCCCCCCTCGGCCCAGCCGACCTTCGAGGCGAGGAAGATCTGGTCCCGCGGCACCCGGCCCCAGAGCGAGCCGACGAGCTGCTCGGCCCGGCCGCCGCCGTAGACGTCCGCCGTGTCCCAGTGGGTCAGCCCGAGCTCCCAGGCGCGCACCAGCGCCCGGCGGGCCAGCTCGTCGTCGTGCCCCGACCAGCCGACCGGCTCGCCGGACTCGTTCTCCTCGGGCCCGCCGTGCGCCCAGGTGCCGACGCCGATCGCCGGCACCTCCACCCCCGTCCTTCCCAGCCGTACCCGCTGCATCCGTCCTCCTCTCTCCCTTCGCCTCGACCCCGTAACGCCGGGAACCCTCACGCGCCGCTTGTACAGACAGGTGTGAATTTGACCATCGAAGGTTCCTCGATGCAGGCTGGAGTCCAACTTCCTGGAGCCGGCACGTCATGGAGCTGTCACCGATCCTCGTCGAGCAGCTGATCTTCGGCGGCGAGTCCCAGCGCCGCCGGACGCAGGACTCCCCCGTCCTCCCGGACGTGTGGGCCTACTTCGCCACGCCGTCGGCGGACCGGACCGAGCGCGACCTCCTCGGCCCGCCACCGACCGCGGCGAAGGCGACGAGGAGGAAGCCCCGGCCCGTTCCGATCGACCTCCTGCTCACCCCGCAGCGGGACGCCGGGCCGGCGCGGCTCGCCAGTCAGCTCCGCCGGCGGCTGGCGAGAGCACGCAAGGGGACGCGCGGCCGCCAGCCTGCCCGGATCGCCTATACCCAGACGTACGTGGTCGCCCGCCTGTACTTCGAGGAGGTCGTCCGAGTCCTCCTGCCGCTGACCCCCTGGTGGCGCAAGTACGTTTGGCGCAAGGTCTTCACAGGGCCGACGCCGGCCGAGAACGGCGCGCCGCGGACCTTGGGGGACCTTCTCGCGAAGCTCGACAAGCAGGACGTCGTCGCGCAGCTCACCGAGTGGAGCCTGGGGCAGTCGCCGGGGCTGTACCCGGTCGGGCGGTTCCGCCCCCGGCGGTGGGAGGAGGGCGAGGAACGCTTCGAGGATGACCTGCTGTGGATGTTGCGGATCGTCGGTGCGATCCAGTGGGCTCGCGACCTGACCCGCGCCGAGGCGAAGAGGCAGCAGATCGAGCTCGACGCGAACGGCCGGATCCGGTCGCTCCCCCTGGCGCCCGACGCCTACGACGCGAGCGGAACGCAGAGCGTCGTCGACTACGGGCCGCTCGCCGCGGCGGCCGCCGAGCTCCTCGACAGCGAGCTCGAAGGCCTCGAGTGGGCACGGCGACAGGCGGGGGAGCCTCGTGCGCCCGAGCCTGCGTCGCTGTGGATGGTCAGCCGAAACCGGCAAGCCTCCCGGGCGGTCAAGGAAAGCCGGCGGGCGATCAAGGCGGACGCCGCGACGCAGCTCTTCGGAATTTCGTGCCGGGACATGACCTGGGCAGTGATCGACAGCGGGATCGACGCCTCCCACCCCGCGTTCTTCGAGCGGGAGGAGGAAGCGCCGCCGGCGGGTGAGGGGGGCGAGGCCGCGGCGAAGCACTGGTCGGAGAGAACGCGGGTCGTCAAGACCTACGACTTCACCCGCATCCGCCCCCTGCTCGACCAGGAGGTGGTGCGCGAGCTGCTCAACGCCCGCGACGTCCTGAGCCAGTCGTTCGGCGACGTCAGGCTCGACAACCAGCTCGCGGGGATCCGCGCGCTCATCTATCGCGAGGACCAGGTCGACACCGTCCGCAAGAAGGCCGGGGCGGACCGGTTCGACCCGTCGCGCGGCCGGTTGCGGGCCGCGCTCAAGGAGCTGTCCGTGCGGCTCGAGAGCGGGCTCGAGATCGACTGGCAGCTCCTCGAGCCGCTGCTGCGCGTGCCGCACGAGGACCTGATCTACGAGGTCCCGCAGTCGAGCCACGGCACCCACGTCGCCGGCATCCTGGCGGCGGACTGGGGCGAGGTCGAGGGGGTCTGCCCCGACATCCGGCTCTACGACCTGCGGGTCCTCGACCCGCACGGCCCGAACGACGAGTTCACGGTCCTCGCCGCGCTCCAGTTCGTCCAGTGGGTGAACAAGCGGACCGAGGGGCTGGCGATCCAGGGCGCGAACCTCAGCCTGTCGATCCGCCACGAGGTGACGAACTACGCCTGCGGCCGCACCCCGGTGTGCGAGGAGTGCGAGCGGCTGGTCGCCTCGGGGGTGGTCGTGGTCGCGGCGGCGGGCAACGCCGGCTGGGACGACGAGCTGGCCCGGGTGGCGGTCGGGGCCGGCTACCGGGTGGTGTCGATCACCGACCCGGGCAACGCCGAGGAGGTGATCACGGTCGGCGCCACCCACCGCGACCGGCCCCACAGCTACGGCGTGAGCTTCTTCTCGAGCCGGGGGCCGACCGGCGACGGGCGGGCCAAGCCCGACCTCGTGGCGCCCGGCGAGAAGATCTCGAGCACCACGCCCGACGCCTCGGGCCTCAAGCGCGAGGACGGGACCAGCATGGCGGCGCCGCACGTCAGCGGGGCGGCGGCGCTGCTGATGTCGCGCCACCGCGAGCTGATCGGCCAGCCGCGCCGGGTCAAGGAGATCCTCTGCCGCACCGCCACCGACCTCGGGCGCACCCGCGACTTCCAGGGCGCCGGCATGCTCGACGTGCTGCGCGCCCTCCAATCCGTCTGACACAGGAGACGAACCATGCTCTTCACTCTCGAAGCCCTGCGCGCCGAGGCCGGCGACTGCCTGCTGCTCCACTACGGCGACCCCGACGAGCCCCGGCTGATCGTCATCGACGGCGGGCCGACGACCGCGGTCTACGAGCGGCTGCGCGACCGGCTCGACGCGCTGCGCGTCGACGGCGGCTTCACCGGCGCCGGCAAGCCGCTGCCGATCGAGCTCTTGATGGTGAGCCACATCGACGACGACCACATCGACGGGATCATCCAGCTCACCGAGCAGCTCCTCGGCGAGCAGGGGGGCCGCTCCTACGAGATCGCCTCGATGTGGCACAACTCGTTCGACGACCTGATCGGCAACGGCGCCGAGGAGTTCAAGACCGTGAACCGGGACGGCGCTCAGGCCGCGTCGGTCGGCGGCACCACGATCGACGAGGATCTCGTCCGCCGCGACGTCATCCGCCGCGACACCTTCCTCGTGCTCGCGAGCGTCAACCAGGGGCGCACCCTGCGCAGCAACGCGGAGCGACTCGGCCTGCGGCCGCCGTTGCTCGTCGCCGATCCCGGCGAGGCGCCGAAGAACTTCGGCCACGGGCTCACCCTGCGGATCGTCGGGCCCCTGCGGGCGCAGCTCGACAAGCTCCACGCGGAGTGGGAGAAGCAACTGAAGAAGCTCCGCAAGGAGGGCAAGCTCCCGCAGGCGGAGGCCGCCTCGTTCAGCGACAGCTCGGCCGCGAACCTGGCGAGCCTCGTGGTGCTCGCCGAGGCGGAGGACGGCAAGACGATGCTCCTGACCGGCGACGCCCGCGGCGACTTCCTGAGGGAGAGCCTGGTGGAGCAGGGGCTGCTCGGGGCCGGCGGCAGCCTGCACGTCGATCTCTTCAAGCTGCCGCACCATGGGAGCGACCGCAATGTTGAGCGCTCGACGTTCGCGGAGATCACCGCGGACCACTACGTGATCTCCGGCGACGGAGGCCACGGCAACCCGGAGGTCGACACCTTCCGGATGCTCTTCGACGGCCGCGAGGACGCGGGCGTCAAGGGGAAGAGGTTCACCCTTCACCTGACCTACGACCCCGCGAGGTTCCGCCGGCACAAGGGTCACGACTACCCGCTCGCCAAGCTCCGACAGGTGCTCGACGAGGCTCGCCAAGCAGGCCACGACTTCGACGTGGTCCACCCCGCCGACGACGAGGAGTCGATTTCCGTCGCGCTCGGGGACTAGCCGGCTGTCGCGGACGCCCAGTGCTCTTCGAAGCGGTCGAGCAGGCGCTGCGAGCCCGGCGCCGCAGGCGTGGATCAGGTGGGCGACGTCGGCGCCGTCGAAGCGCTCGCGCTCCATGACGAAGGCCTTCGACCAGGTCATCTCCTCGGCCGTGGCATTCCTCTTGCGACCCGAGACCCGAACGGACCCAGGACCGAGACCCGAGATCGACGACGGACCCGAACCACGGGCCCGAACCACGGAAAGGCGGCAGCGGATGCGCTTGGCAGCGACGGCGGACCTCCACTACGGCCGGGTGGCCGGGGCGTGAGGCCGCCGGGAGGAACGGGTCCTTCGCCGGACGCCGGCCCGCCGGCGGCACGGCCGGACCCGCCCGGCCTCGGGGAGGCGGGGTCGCTGCCCTGCCACCTCGACGGGCGCTGGCTGCCGCTCGCCGAGGCCCGCGTCCACCCGCTCGACCGCGGGTTCCTGTTCGGCGACGGCGTCTACGAGGTGGTCAAGGTCGCCGGCGGGCGGCTGCTGTTTCTCGCCGAGCACCTCGCCCGGCTGGCCGACGGGCTCGCGGCGCTCGCGATCGAGCTGCCCGGCGGCGGCGAGCGGGTCGCCGCGGTCTGCCGCGAGCTCGCCAGCCGCGCCGGGCTCGGCGACGGCTCGCTCTACCTCCAGGTGACCCGTGGCGCCGGGCCGCGCGAGAAGCTCCCCCCGACCGGTCTCCCGCCGACCTTCTTCGCCTTCCCGTCGGTCCACCCGCATGCGCCGCACGCCAGCCGCGGGCTCGCCGCGGTCAGCCAGCCCGACGTCCGCTGGGGCCGCTGCGACGTCAAGTCGGTGAGCCTGGCGGCGACGGTCCTCGGCAAGCTCGCCGCCCGCGACGCCGGCGCCGACGAGGTCCTGTTCGTCGGCCCCGCGGGCGAGCTGCGCGAGGGGGGCAGCACGAACCTCCTGGTGCGCTCGGCGGGCCGGCTGTGGACCCATCCGGAAGGGCCCCGGATCCTGCCCGGGGTGACCCGCCGCGTGCTCCTCGACGCCGCCCGCGGCCTCGGCCTGCAGGTCGCCGAGACGGCGCCGCGGCTCGCCGAGCGCGCGCGGTGGGACGAGGCGATCCTCTGCGGCACCCTGACCGGCGTCCAGGCGCTCGTCCGGCTCGACGGCGAGCCGGTCGGCGGCGGCCGGGTCGGGGAGTGGACCCGCCGCCTCGGGCAAGCTCTCGCCGAACGGGAAGGTCCCTCTCCTTCGGATCTGTGTTAAAAAGGCGAGAGTCCGAATTCCCAAGTCCGAGCTCGTGACGCCCCTCCTCCCACGGCGACCGCACCGGCTCGCCTCGCGCCCGCCGTCCGCAGCCGCTGCCACGGTCGCGGCGCCGCGCGCACCACTCCTTTCCGAAGGCAGGCGACACCGGCCATGGAGGCCGCACCGTTCGCCTGCGGGGAAGGAGTGTCGTGATGAACGCGCAGCGCAACCCGGGGCGGTGCCTCGCCGCAGGGGTCTCGGCCGCAACCCTCGCCCTCGTCCTCGCGGTCCTGCCGGCCGGTCCCGCAGAGGCCGCGCCGGCCTCGCCCGGTCGGCCGCTCGAGGTATCGATCTCCGCGCTCTGGCAGCGCATGACCGGCTGGATGCGCGTCGCACCCGAGCCGGATCGGCCGCGCGGGGCGACTCGGTCGGCGAGCGACCTGGCGGCGCAAGAGCTCGATCCCGAGGGGATGGCGCGGCCCGGCGACGACGCGACGTCGTCCTACGGCAGGGCGGAGGGGGAGGACAGCTTCAAGCTCGACCCCTGCGGGTAGCTGCGGCGGAGCGCGACGGCGCGGGTCGGCGAGGCGCCCGGAGGGGCGCGCGATGACGCATCCGAGCGCGCGCGAGCTCCGCCTCCTGGCCGACCTCGCCCTCGACCGCAAGGAGCTGAGCCGGCTCGCCTGGCACCTGTACGGGTGCGCGCCCTGCCGGTCGCGCTTGCAGGAGACCTCCGAGCGCGGCGCCGAGCTGCTGGAGCTCCTGTTTCGCGAGGTCCGGCCCCTGGCCGACGAGGTCGACGGGGAACCGGGGTATCGCTCGGCGTTCGACGCGGCGCGCCGCCGTGCCGTGGCGAGGAGCGCCGTCGCGGAAGCCGAGAGGGCCGCGGCCCGGGCCGCGGTCCCGCAGTGGATCGCCCTCGACCGCGACGCCCGGCGCGAGCGGCTGCTCGCGGACCCGCGGCTCCACTCCTGGCCGATGGTCGAGGAGCTCCTCGAGACCTACCTGGGCGTCTCGCGCGACGATCCGGCCGAGGCCGAGCACTGGGTCCGGCTGGCGCAGGAGGCGGTCGACGCCCTCCGCCGGCGGGCGGACGCCTTCCGTCCGAGCGACGAGCTCGTCTCCGACCTCGAGGCCAGGGTCCTCGCCTCCCTCGGGCACTGCCTGCGCGTCCAGTCCAGGCTCCGCGAGGCGGACCGCGCGATCGCAGAGGCCGAGCGGTGCCTCGAGCGCGGGACCGGCGATCCGATCGAGGCCGGGGCGGTCCTCGAGTCCAGAGCCTCCCTGCGGCGGGCGCAGCGCCGCTTCCGCGAGGCGCTCACCCTCACCGAGCGGGCCGGGCGGCTCTATCGCCGGCTCGGCGACACGGCCCGCCTCGCGCGGACGCTGATCAGCCGCGCCACCCTGGAGAGCCACCTGCATCGCCGCCGGCAGGCGATCGACACCCTCCGCCAGGCGCTCGCCTCGCTCGACCGTGCGGCCGAGCCGGACCTGTGGATGTCCGCGACGTACAACCTGGCGACCGCCCTCCACGAGGCCGGCCGCTCGGCCGAGGCGGCCGAGACGCTCGAGGAGGTCCGCCCGCAGCTCGAGAGCTCGGCGGGCGTCAGCGACCGGGCGCGGCTGCGGTGGTTCGAGGGGCACGTCGCGGCCGGTGCGGGCGACGCCGCCCGGGCCGAGCGGAACCTGCGCGAGGCGTGCGACGTCTTCGTCCGCCTGGAGATGGCCTACGAGGTCGCCCTCGTGTCGCTCGACCTCGCCGCCCTCTACCTCGAGCAGGCACGCACCGCCGAGACCCGCCGGCTCGCCGACTCGATGCTCCCGTTCTTCCGCTCGCGCGAGATCCACCGCGAAGCGACCGCGGCGCTGCTTCTCTTCCACCGCGCCGCCCTCGCCGAGACCGCCACGGCCTCGCTCGCCGCGGAGGTCGCCGCCACCGTCCGCCGCGGCCGGGCCCGCGGCCCCCGGCCGGCGGACGAGCCGCCGTCGTAGGGCCGGGCGCGTCGCGCGTTTGCTCTCGGCGCCGGAACCGGCTAGGATAGGTTTCGATACAGGTTACGAAACTTTACGTTAGCGGCATATCGCCATAAAGCGATGCGTCGCCCCGGGCCACCGACCGTGTACACCGAGTACTACGGCTTCGCCGAGCCGCCCTTCAGCCTGACCCCCGATCCTCGCTTCCTGTTCCTCAGCGAGAAGCACCGGGAGGCGTTCAACCACCTGCTGTTCGGCATCCGGGAGCGCAAGGGCTTCATCCAGCTCACCGGCGAGGTCGGGGCGGGCAAGACGACTCTCTGCCGGGCCCTCCTCGAGCAGCTCGGCCCGGGGGTCCACACCGCGCTGATCCTCCACCCCTCGATGACGCCGACTCAGCTCCTGCGGTCGATCCTCGTCGAGCTGGGCCTGAAGCCGGCGCGCGACCGGGTCGGCTGTCTCGGGCGGCTGAACGAGTTCCTGCTCGAGAGGGCCACCGCCGGCGAGGACGTGGTCCTGCTGATCGACT
>Ga0299913_10006039_pt1 | contig 10438 bp, 5 predicted proteins | sample RVTome_9_FD_201360 | JGI IMG/M metagenome (GOLD analysis project Ga0299913, IMG submission 201360) | Soil microbial communities from uranium-contaminated site in the Upper Colorado River Basin, Wyoming, United States - RVT155D38 (version 2) ... | reverse complement strand
GGACGTCGTTGAAGTAGTCCGCCCAGGCGTTCGAGTCGACGACGATCACGGCCTCAGCGTGCGACCGGAGCGCCACGCGTCGACGTCTCCCTCCCAGTCGAGCCGTCCGCGAAGCTCACGGATCGAACGATAGAGATCGCCCTTCTCCACCAGCCGGCGCAGTGCGATGTCCACCACCTCTCGCTTGGTGCGAGCGCCGGTCAGCTCCTTGGCCGCCTCGACGAGCTCGTCGTCGATCTCGATGTTGGTCCGCGACATCCTGTCTCCTCGAAGGAGACCATACACCAGATCTCGACGTTTTGGTGTAGTTCGGGCCGTCCCAAGAGGAAGGTCAATTCAGCCCTTCGATCCGCTCCCGGAGCGCGGCCAGCTCGCCCTTCATCCGGGCCAGCTCGTCGCGCTGGGCGGTCAGGCGGTCGCGCTCGGCGCGGACGAAGCGGGTGTAGGGGGCGATCGCCTCGCGGATGCGGCCGAGGGAGCGGTCGAGCTCCTCGTCGAACTGGCGGGTCAGCGCGCGGATCAGCTCCTGGCGCATCACTTCGAGCTTCTCGGCGAGCTCGACCTTGGCGCGCTTGCGGCGGGCGGGGATGATCGCCAGACCGACGACGACCATCGTCGTGGCGGCGAGGATGCCGGTGACGTCGGCGACCGTCGAGGTGGCGATCGCGGCGACCGCGGCCCCGAGCCCGATCGCGCCGACCTCCAGCACCGCCGTGCCGGCGACCGTCGCCTGCACCGACTCGGCGAGCCGCGAGGCCTCGCGCTCGCGGTCGAAGCTCTCGACCGTGTGACGGGCGACGCCGCCGACCTTGTCGAGCAGCCGCGAGCGGTCGTAGTCGAACGAGCCGCCGGCCCGGCCGACGATCCGGTCCGAGTGCTCGAGCTTGCGGCGGGCCAGGTGGTCCATCACCGCCTGCCACTGGCGGAGCTCGCTCGCCACCAGCCAGTCGATGATCTCGCCGACCCGCCGTTCGACTTCCTGCGGCGCGTCGCCGAGCACCTTCCGCTCGTACTCGCTCTTGATCCGCTCGCGGTTGAGGAGGTCGAAGAACCGCCCGAGCCGCACCGTGTCGTCGAAGAAGCCGAGCCCGCGTACCTCGACTTCGTGGAGCACCTTCTCGACGTCCGCCAGCCGGAAGCGGAACTCGCGCGCCATGTCCTCCCGGTAGACGGCGAGCTGCCGCTCGATGTCCTCGAGCGCCGCGAAGTCGTCCTTGAGCAGCTCGATCCGCCCCGAGACCACCTCCAGGTAGCGCCCGACCAGGTTCTCGCCGACGCCGAGCGGGGAGAGGAGCTTGAGCCGCACCCGCTCCGCCTCGTCCAGCGTGCGGGCGACGTATCCCTCGAGCGCGCCGAACCGGCTCGCCGCCCACAGCCGCTCGCGCTCGTCGGTGTCGTCCGTCGTCTTCGCCGCCAGCGCCTGCCGTGCCGACACAGGGAAGACGGCCGGCACGACGCCGAGGAGCTTCCGGAAGCTGTCGATGACGTAGCTCTCGATCCGATCGACGTCCTCGTCGCGGAGGACCGTGTCGATCTTGTTGAGGACGACGACGACCTTCTTGCCCCAGCCGCGGATCTGCTCGAGGAACGCCCGCTCGCTCTCGGTGAACGGCCGGTCCGCCGAGGTGACGAACAGCACCAGGTCCGAGCTCGGCACGAACTCCCGCGTGATCGCCTCGTGCTCCCGGTGGATCGCGTTCGTCCCCGGCGTGTCCACCACGTGGATCTCCCGCAGCAGCTCGAGCGGCGCCGCCACCACCTCGACCCCGTCCTCGCGCCGCCGCGCGACCTCGTCCCCGTAGACCAGCCGGTGGATCTTCGAGGTCGTCGGCGTCACGCCCTCCTCGAGGACCTCCCGGCCGACGAGGGCGTTGATGAACGCGCTCTTCCCCGAGTTGAACTCCCCGACGACGACCAGCAGGAACAGCTCGTCGAGCTGGTGGACGGCCCGGGCGAGCGTCCGCTGGTCCTCCTCGGCCGCGTCGAAGCGCGCGAGGGCGGCACGGAGGTCGCCGAGGAGGCGGCGGTCCTCGGCGAGGAGGGCCTCCCGCTCGCCGGTGAGCACGGCGGTGAGCGAGCTCCTTTCCGGGGTGTCGGCCATCCCGGCGGCGACGATAGCACCCCGTCGCTGTGCTCCTCGACGATGATCCTGACGGGACTTCCCTGATCGCGAGCAGACCTACTTCTTCCGCCGGAACCACCCCCGCCGACCCTTCTCGCCACCGTCCTCCTCGAGCGTCCGCTCGATCCCGCGCTCGACCGCCTCGATGAGCCACGGCCTCAGCCGCTCGGGGTCGATGATCTCGTGGACGGAGCCGACCTCCTTGGCACGGTGGACCGAGTGGGCGCGGTCGAACTCGGCGGCGACCTCGCCGAGCTTCTCGGAGCGGACCTCCTCGGCGAGCTGCTCCAGCCGCGTCCGCAGCTTCGCCTTCTCGGTGCCGTAGGCCTTGGCGATCTCCTCCTCCAGGGCCTCGATCCGCGGGTCCTCCTGGATCATGCGGTCGACCCTGCGGGCGAAGACCACCGCGGCCGCCGGGGCCCCGCCGATGACGGAGGCGTAGCTGCCCTCCAGCGCCGCCACCTGCATGTTGTCGTTGAGGGCGGCGGAGAAGACGACGAAGGCGCCGCCGTGGTAGCGGGAGATGACGCAGAAGACGATGGGACCGCGGAAGTTGACGACGGCGCGGCCGATCTCGGCGCCGTACTCGAGCTGGAGGTTGCGGAGCGACTCGGGGGAGCCGTCGAAGCCGGAGAGGTTGGCGAGGATGACCATCGGGCGGCGGCCGGAGGCGGCGTTGATGGCGCGGGCGACCTTCTTCGAGGAGAGGGGGAAAAGGGTGCCGGAGGTCCACTGGTCGGGGCCGTCGGCGGGGCGGAAGCCGAGGCGGGGGAGGGGCTCGCTCTCGAAGCCGAGGAGGGCGATGGGGCGGCCGCCGAGGAAAGCGTCCCAGACGACGGCGATCTCGGCGTCCTTCATCGCGAACCAGCGCTCGAGGGGCTCGCGGTCGCGGTCGACGACGGCGTCCATGACCCGGCGGACGTCGAAGGGCTTCTTGCGGCCGGGGTTGGTCTCGGCGGAGAAGATCTCGCCGACCAGGGAGAACGTGCCGCCGCCGTGGGGGTGGCTGGAGACGTCGCGGTCGAGCGGGTCCTCGGTGTCGCGGCGGCGGGGGAAGCGCTCGCCGGGGGCGGCGTAGGTGCGCTCGTAGTAGGCGAGGAGCACGCGGCAGGCGTCGCCGACGTCGCGGGCGAAGTACTGGGCCTGGCCGTTCGGGCCCATGATCCGCTCGTAGCCGCCGATCCCCTGGTTGTCCTCGGCGGAGACGCCGCCCGAGTAGTCGAGGGCCTGCTTGCCGGTGAGGACCATCGCGCCCTCGGGGGTCATGATCAGCGCCCCCCGCGTGTGCATGAGCATGGTCGCCTCGGCGTTCCAGTAGGGCTGGGCGCCGACGTTGATGCCGGCCACCACCAGATTCACCTCGCCGCCGCGCTGGGTGTGCTCGACGAGCCTGCGCAGCACCCGGGCGATCCAGTCCATGTTCTCGGTGCCGCTCTCCATGGAGATCTTGGCGCCGGCCGAGATGGCGAACCACTCGAGCGGCAGGCCGCGCTCCTCGGCGAGGTCGAGGGCGGCGAGGATGCGGCGGCACTCGGGCTCGGCGAGCGAGCCCATGCCCTGCAGCGGGTCGGAGACGAGGATGACCCGCTCCATCCCCTCGGGGTACGCGGGGATGAAGTTGCGCACGATCCCGAGCACCACGTTGGCCTCGTTGCCGCCGGGCTCGCGCTCGACGGGCACGGCGCGGCCGTCGTCGTCGAGGTCGTGCTCGTCGAACTCGCCGGGCGGCAGGTCCCCCTCGACGCCCTCGCGCGGCGGGGTGAGCAGGCGGATCAGCTCGTAGGGGTGCATCAGCCCGCGCTGGCGCAGGCGGACGACCTGGCTCTTGTACTCGGAGACCGACTCGATCGGCTCCTCGCGCGGGCGGCGGAACTGCATGACCAGGCCGCGCCCGGTCGGCGCGGTGAGCTCGAGCACGGTCTCGGCGAGCCGGCCGGTCCGCGGGCTGCGCATCCGGCCGCGGACGACCACTTTCTGCAGGCCGAGCCCCTCGGCAGCCGGGGCGAGCCGGCGGATCAGCGCGCGCAGGGTGGCCGGCGGCAGGTCGAGGGTCGGCCAGACGTAGAGGGTGACCCGGTTCCAGTGCAGGCGGCGGTCGACCGGCCGGCGCGACTGGAAGCGGCGGCTCGCGGCGAGCGCCTCCATGTACATCCGCTCGAGGTGGGGGAAGCGCAGGGCGTCCTCGGCCTCGTCGGTCAGCGGCGTCAGGTCGCGCACCTCGGCGACGACGAACAGCCGCTCGTCGCGCGGGTTGTCGTGGGCGACGCCGTAGAAGGCGTAGACGTCGTCGGCCGAGGGCACCCGCTCGATGGCGAAGTTCTCCAGCCGCCAGAGCTGGAGGCGGTCGACCATCATCGGGTGGAGGCCGCGGGTCGGGCGGTCCTCGGTCCAGTCCGAGCCCTTGCGCGAGCGGAAGGTGAAGTAGTAGACGTCGCGTCCCGCGCCGTTCGCCTCCTCGCCCGGGGTCGACACGCCCACGGCGGCCCGGCGCAGCCGGCGCGGGAAGCCTGCCTGCTCGATCAGCTCGCGCACCGCCTCGGCCGCCCGGTCGCGGTCGGCGAACGGCTCGTCGCGGGTGAGCAGGAGGTCGGCGACCACGCTGTGGCGGCGGCGGGCCTTCTTCATCCGCTTCGCGGCGAGCCTGGCGACGGTGTCGAAGTCCTCCCACGGCGCCTCGGTGGCGACGACGTGGGTCCAGCCGCCGGCGCGCTCGTAGTCGGCGATGGCGAAGGCCTGGCCCTTGACCTCCAGGGTCTGGACGTTCTCGAGCGGGCGGATGCGGTACAGCCGGCGGACGAGGACCTCGAGCATCGCCTCGCGGCCGGTCTCGCCGGCGGCGGCGAAGCGCTCGGTGAACAGGCCCTCGAGCGGCTGCGGGAGCTCGACGAGGGCGGCCACCCGTTCCTCCCTCTCGCGGGCCTTCGGCTCGGCCTCGAGCGCGGTGAGGTGCGCTTCGGCCTCGCGGTAGGCCGCGGCGCGGATCTGGCCGAGGAAGGGCTCGTCGAGGTAGCGGTAGTGGACCTCGCGGCCGAGGTCGTAGACCGCCGGGAAGCGGTCGCGGGTCTCCTCGATCAGCCGGTGGAGCAGGCGGTGGAACGACTCGTCGGCCTCCGGGGCGAGGGTGGCCGCCTCGGTGAGCCGCCGGTCGAGCACGCCGAGGACCGGCGCCACCTGGCTCGTCATCTGCTGGTACGAGCGGTACATCCGGAAGAGCGCCTCGCGCAGGCGCGGGGTGGGGTCGAGGCCGTCGATCCCGTAGTGGGCCAGCGCGCGCCGCAGGTTGTCGAGGAACGGGGCGGGCAGCCCTTCGCCCTCGGCGAGCGGGTCGCGCAGGTAGGTGAAGAGGTACTCTTCGCTGCTCCGGCGACCGGTCTCCTCGCCGACCTCCTCGTCCGGCGGGCGGCGGCGGAAGAGCGAGGCGACGTCGACGAAGACCGCGAGCAGCTCGTCCTCGCGGCGGCGGAGCTCGCCGTCGTCGGCGTCGAGGTCGCGGCAGAGGATGCCGTGCTGGGCGATGCGCCGCGCCGGCTCGCCGGGCTCGGTGTCCCAGCCGAGCAGGAGCTGGCGCAGCCGCTCGAGGTGGTGCAGGCACCCCGAGCGCGGGTCGAGCGGGTCGTCGGGCGCGGCGAGCTCGGCGAAGCCGACCCGCGGGCCGGTCGCCTCGGCCCCTTCGTCGCCGCTCGGGTCGACGACGAGGAGCGGCGCGCCGGCGCCCACCTGGACGTTCCGCCGCACCAGCACCTCGCGCACCCGCCCGGCGAACTCGGCGACGACCGCCGTCTCCATCTTCATCGCCTCGAGCACGGCGAGGCGGTCGCCCGGCTTCACCTCGTCGCCCGGCGCCACCGCGATCGAGACGACGACCGCCGGCGCCGGCGAGCGCACGACCCCCTGCTCGCCGCGCGACACCCGGTGCGGCACGCCGTCGACCTCGACGAGGTGGTCGGCGCCCTGGACGGCGGTGAAGATGCGGTGGGTCCGGCCCTCGACGTGGAGCCGCCGCTCGTAGCGGCCGAGCGGCTCGACCTCCACGTCGACCGGCACGCCGTCCGCCATCAACCGAAAGGTGCGCCGGCCGGTGCGGTAGACGCGGAACGGGTAGGCGGCGCCCCGGAAGCGGAGGTCGACCTTGCGGCCGACCTCGCCGCCGACCTGCGGCCGGCCGCGCGCCGCCGCGGCCCAGAAGGCGTCCCGCTCGCGCCCGACGTCCTCCTCGTAGGCCTCGACCGCGGTCTCGAGCAGCGCGATCGCCGCCGCCCGCCCGGGCGGCGCCTGGGCGCGCCCGCCCATCCGGTCGAGCCACTGCACGTCGAACTGGCCCGAGGCGACCTCGGGGCGGGCGAGAAGCTCCTGGAGGAAGCCCTTGTTCGAGGCGCCGCCGTGGATGACGACCGCGGTCTGCGCCACCCCGCGCCGCAGCCGGGCGAGCGCCTCCTCCCGGGTCGCGCCCCAGGCCATCAGCTTGGCGATCATCGAGTCGAACTCGGGGGCGATCTCGTCGCCCTCCTCGACCCCGGTGTCGATCCGCAGGCCCGGCCCGCGCGCCGGCCGGAACACCTCGACCCGGCCGGGCGACGGAGCGAACGCGTTGTCGGGGTCCTCGGCGTTGAGCCGCACCTCGATCGCGTGTCCCCTCGCCGCCGGCGGGCCGCCCTCCAGCCGGCCGCCGCGCGCGACGTGGAGCTGGAGCTTGACCAGGTCGGCGCCGGTGACCAGCTCGGTCACCGGGTGCTCGACCTGGAGCCGGGCGTTGACCTCCATGAAGTAGGCCTGGCGGCCGTCGGGGTCGAAGAGGAACTCGACCGTGCCGGCGTTGCGGTACCCGGCGGCGGCGAACAGGCGCTCGCCGGCGGCGCGCAGCTCGCGGTCCTCGGCCGCGGTCAGGGTGGGGGAGGGGGTCTCCTCGAGCACCTTCTGGTGCCGCCGCTGGATCGTGCAGTCGCGCACCCCGAGCGCCCACACCCCGCCCCGGCCGTCGGCGATCATCTGCACCTCGACGTGGCGGGCCGCCGGCACCAGCTTCTCGAGGAACACCGTCCCGTCCCCGAACGCCTTGAGCGCCTCGGAGCGCGCGGAGGTGAAGGCGTCGGCGAGCTCGGCCTCGGCGGTCACCCGGCGGATACCGCGCCCGCCGCCGCCGGCCGTCGCCTTGACCATCAGCGGGAAGCCGAGGCGGGCGGCGTGCTCGGTGGCCTCCTCGAGCGACTCGACCGGCCCGCCGCTCCACGGGGACACCGGCACCTCGGCCTCCTCGGCGAGGAGCTTGGACGAAATCTTGTCACCCAGCCGACGCATCACGTCACCGGAGGGGCCGATGAAGACGATCCCCTTCCGCTCGCACAGGTCGGCGAAGGCGGCGTGCTCGGCGACCAGCCCCCAGCCCACCCACACCGCCTCGGCCCGCGTCGCGTCGAGCGCCCGCTCGAGCAGCTCGTAGTCGAGGTAGGAGATCTTCCGCTGGCCGTCCCGCGGGTCGACCCGCATCGCCGGCCCGAGCGCGTACGACTCGTCGGCCTCGCGGACGAAGAAGGCCCGCCGGTCGGGCTCGGTGTAGAGCGCGATCGTCGTCAGCGGCACCCCGTGCTCGAGCCGGTACTCCCGCGCCGCGTGCAGGAACCGCATCGCCGGCTCCCCCCGGTTGACGATCGCCACACGCTCGAAGTCGGTCCGCATCGGTCTAGCCAAGGCCCTATCGTATCCGGCGGCGGCGGGGCCGGGGCGCCGGGATCGGGTCCTGGGGAGCTACGGCAGGTCGCCGCTCTCCAGGTGGATCAGGCGGTCGACCGGGGCGTAGTCGTCGGTGAGGACGGGCACGCCGGCGGCCGGCGCGGGCGGGTCGAGGCGGCGGGCGAGCAGCGTCTCGAGGTCGGGGTCGAAGCGGGTGCGGGCGTCGAGGGCGCGGGCGCGGCGGCGCAGCTCGGCCTCGGGCAACGGCGGCTCGCGGGTGGCGAAGAGCAGGTGGTTGCGGGTCGGGGTGGCGAAGGCGTAGACGGTGGGGAAGACCGCCGCCACGGTGCGGTGGATCGCGCGCGGGAACGGCTGGTCGAGGTCGGCGGCGAGGTTGACCGCGAAGACGCCGTCCGGGGCGAGCCGGCGGTCGACCTCGGCGAGGAACTCCCGGGTCGTCAGGTGGAAGGGGACCGACAGGCCGATGTAGGTGTCGGCGACGATCAGGTCCCAGCTCTCCCCGCCCGCGGTCTCGAGGAAGCGGCGGGCGTCGGCGACGTGGACGGCGACCTCGGTCCTCTCGTCGAAGCCCATCCACTCGCGGGCCACCTCGGGCACCGCCGGGTCGACCTCGACGAAGCCGATCTCGAGGTCCGGCAGCGAGGCGAGCAGGTAGTCGGCGACGTTGCCGCCGCCCAGGCCGAGGACGAGCACCCGTTCGATCCGCGGCTGGATCAGCCAGGCGGCCGGCATCCCGCGCGGGTAGGACATCGCGAGCTCGCCGTCGGCGAGCCGGACCGCGCCGTGGACGGTGCCGTCGCTCTCCAGGTAGCGGACGCCGCCGCGGTCGACGACGCGCAGGGTCTGGTGCGCGGTCGTCCGCTCGTGGACCAGCCCCTCCGGCCCCGACGGCAGCGCCGGCGGCCCGACGAGGGCGAGCAGCACGAGCGCGGCCGACGCACCGGCCGCCCACCGCTCGCGCCGCAACGCGCCGGCCAGGGCGACGAGGGCGGTCGCCGCGGTCGCGCCGAGGAGGATCGACAGCGCCGTCGGCACCTCGAGGAACGGGATCAGGACGAAGGTGCAGCCGAGGGTGCCGAGGAGGCTGCCGGCGGTCGACAGGGCGTAGAGGCCGCCGGCGGTGTGGCCGACCCGGGCGAGGTCGTGGGCGGCGATCCGCACGGCGTAGGGGGAGAGGGTGGCGAGGAGCAGGCTCGGCGGCGCGAAGAGGAGCGCCGCGGCGAGGAGGGTGCCCGCGGGGCCGCCGCCGGTCCAGGCGCCGAGGAGGTCGGCCGCCCGTTCGCCGGCGAGCCGCACGACCGCGACGGCGGCCGCCGCCCAGGCGATCCGCCGCCCGAGCCCGGCGAGGGTCGGGTCGCGGTCGGCCATCCGCCCGCCCCACCAGTAGCCGATCGCCAGCGCCGCCAGGAAGACGCTGATGATCGAGCCCCACACGTAGACGCTCGACCCGAACCGCGGCGCGAGGACCCGGGTGGAGAGGATCTCGAGCGCCATGAGCACGGCGCCGCCGGTGAAGACGGCTACGCCCAACCGCACGCCAAAGCGCAGATCGCGCGCCATCTCGGGAGGTCCTCGCTCTTCACTCCCTCGGCGTACGTCCAGTACGCCTCGGTCGTTCCTCGCTCCGGGTCGCCCGATCTGGCACACGCTCCACGCTTTCGCGAGTGCTCATCGCCGGTTCGAGCGGCACGCTACTCCGCGTGGTGCTGGCCGGTGTCGGAGAGGTGCGCTTCGAGGAAGCGGAGGGTGCGGTCCCAGGAGGTGCGCGCCGCCGCGGGCTCGTAGCGCTCACCCGACGGGTTCGCGAAGGCGTGGCCGGCGCCCTCGTAGACGTGGATCTCGGCGTGCTTGTCGAGCTCCTCGAGGGTCTCCGCGAACTCCCGCACGCCCGCGACGGGGATCCCCTGGTCCTCGGCGCCGAAGTGGCCGAGGATCGGCATGTCGAGGGTGGCGAGCTGCTCGCGGTCGTCGACCAGCCGGCCGTAGTAGATGACCGTCGCGTCGATCTGCTCGGGCAGGAGCAGGGCGGTCCGCAGCGCCCAGCCGCCGCCGAAGCACCAGCCGACCACCCCGACCCGCTCGGCGCCGGCGGTCTGCGTGAGATAGCCGTAGGCCTGGCGCAGGTTCTCCTGCGCCTCCGCCTCGACGACCGACTGCGTCAGCTCGCGGGCGCGCTCGGGGCTGCCGGCCGCTTCGCCGGCGTACAGGTCGACCGCCAGGGCCGCGTAGCCCTGCTGGGCGAACATCCGGGCCATCGTCTCGATGTGGTCGTTGAGGCCGTACCACTCGTGGATGACGATCAGGCCGGGGTGGTGGCCCGGCGTCTTCGGCCTCGCCAGGTAGCCGGCGATCTCCTCGCCGCCGACCGTCGCGTAGACGACCTCCTCGGTGGTCACGTCGGCCGCGCCGGCGCCCTCACGGGCGGCGCCCGCGACCGAGGGGTCCTCGCCGGCGTGCTCGGCCGCCATCCGGTCGGCGTAGTCGTCCTCCTCGGGGTTGCTCGCGTGGACGTCCTCGCCCGCCTCCTGCGCCTCGCAGGCGGCGAGCGGCAGCAGCGCGAGGACGGCGGCCAGGGCAAAGGAGATTCGGCGGGTGCCAGAGATGGTGCTGCTCATCGGATCCTCCTTG
>Ga0299913_10006038_pt1 | contig 10438 bp, 13 predicted proteins | sample RVTome_9_FD_201360 | JGI IMG/M metagenome (GOLD analysis project Ga0299913, IMG submission 201360) | Soil microbial communities from uranium-contaminated site in the Upper Colorado River Basin, Wyoming, United States - RVT155D38 (version 2) ... | reverse complement strand
GACAGATTCTTCATGTAAACAATGCATTAGGACTAGCGATCCATGACTATTTCGCCGTTCATTGACACCATCTAGGGTCATCTTTTGAGAATCACAATTGGCCTATATGGTATGGAGCACTTCAACCTGCCCGGCGGGAATAATGTGACTTGCTTGTCAGGACAGGATAGATAGACCATCACTCTCCCATATCATGTTGAATAATGAGGTTGTCGGATTCTGTCATTTCCGCTTGTGCGAGATGCCTTTGGGTTCTAGTCAGAACGCGTCGATAATCTCGGGTGGCACCGAGCCTTTCTTACCTACAACGTGGACGATTTCACTCCAAACGACATCTTTTACTCCAGCCAATTCCCTTACCCGGTCTAATAGATCAACCAGGTGTTCATTATCCTTGATTATGATCTCAGACCTCAAGTCGATTGATGAACGTCCTATGCTTCTGCCGACAGAGACTATTTCCCTCATCTTTAATAGCGACTTTGCAATTGGAAGTGTCAATCCTCTGTGGGTTGCTATCTGTAAATCTAAGCGTCTATGTCCAACTCCTTTCATGTCCACGTGATACCCATATTCCAAGCGTTGTTTTTCCAATAACCCGCGCCTTTTTTTTACCATGGCCACTGAAATACCGAGTTGAGTAGCTATCTGTGCATTGGAAGAAGGAGAGGGAACAAGATGCTGGGAGGTCCCACCATTAGGCTCGAGAAGTATTTTTAGTATTTCCTTGTCGAAAGCTTGTCAGGTCTGTGGTCAAGAAAACGGATTGATTTGGTCTTGTTCATGGGATGTCAAAGAACACTGCATAGTATGTCATCTCAAGGGCCAAGCTGAACTGACTATTATTAGACACTAAGCATCAAACACCGGCCAAAGTAGACCATCTGGAGCCTTTCAAACTTTAAGTCCGATGAATGCGCAAGACAACTATGGATGGAACAAGGGTTTGCAGTGGTTGCGGTAGAATCCAATACTATCCGATCTACTGTAGCATGCATGAACACGATCTTGTCATCCAGATCGACACCGAAGGCAACTTGTTCGACCGCTGCACAAGTTGTGAGCTGGGCTTTGCTTCGACTGGTTTGGCTAAATGATCATCCGCCTTAGTTGCTACAGCCCAAAGAAAGCAGCTCAGCTATGATCATTGTGTTGGACGGGCTTAGATGAGAGATCCTTTTCTTTTCGAGGCAATACGGACTGTGGTTATTACAGAAACTATTGCAGCTGCCATAATAATCATCGACACAGGAAATTCAGGTACCACATTTGTGCCTGCTACCTCTACTCTGTGAATGCTATGTTTATAGTTGATTTCAAGGGTTGTTTCAGTTGCTGTATCAGATTTCAGCAATACGCTATCTTCTACAACAACATTCTGGTCAATAAGCACAGTCATTTGCCCACTAAGCAGCTTTTTTGGGATTGTAATTTCTGTCACTCCGTTGGTGTCTGCATTGCCTTCAACAAAAAATGATACCCTCTTTTCCTCCTGCCTAAATTGAAAATCGTTAACGCCAGAATTGCTTGCAATGTAGACAGCAAAGTCTTGGTTTTCTGCATCTACGCTATATGTAACAGGACTTGCTACTGCAAACTGAATCGAAGACTGGAGTGCCGCTGACGTAATGGTCTGCACAATCCCTAAAGCATCCGCATCAATTTCGATTCTAGCCTCCAAAGTGTAGGTCCCCTGTTCAGCGCTTTCTAACAGCATGAAGGTCTTTGAATAATTTCCGTCACTCTCTACGCTTGCGTCTTCCCTCACCACAATATCGCCCTTACTATCCTTCACCTCTATCCTGACCAAATCAAGGATATCAACTCTGTTGACTATTTCCATCCACACAGCGCCCCTCACCGTTAGTTCATCACCAGGATTGTACACGTGGTGTTCTATCTGTACTGTCAGAGGCGCGCTTGCTTGTGCGGTGGGAATAGCATATGATGATCTGTATTCTGTTTCAGATTGTGCTAATGCAGGGATCGGGATGAATGTTTGTACTGATACAAAAGAAACAGCTATAACTAATGCGGCACGCAAAATAGCAATAGAATGAGTGGGATGTTCTGTCAAGCCTGATGCACCAACATACAGGCAATCAGGCTACAAAAGTCATGCGCTCAGAAACGACTTGAACGGAAGATGCAAAACTCACTAGAATCATAAGAATGGTCTAAAGGACCAGAACGTGAACAGCTTAACAGACCTATCTTCTTTGGATCGATGTATTACACCATCCGCCTAACACTGAAAGGCTTCAATAATGTCTTCCGGGCGTGTTAGCATCATGACTAGACAAATCAAGGCCTTTCTAATGCAGTAGCTGATGTAGCGAGAGAGCGATTTGGAGCTAATTAGGACAGGAACTGGATGGGCCAGATCGAAGGAACTATCCTTATTGTCGACAATAGCAAGGTACTTTCAGTGAGCGAAGAAGGAATTGACGCCCTTACAATATATTCCGACAATAGATCTCTTGTAAACAATTTCGGATCGCTTTTTGAAGCGCTATGGGTAGAAAATGAGATACTTCAGGACTTGGTCAAATCAAAAAATGAACTGCTAAAATCCAACGAGCAATTAAAGATTCATGACAGAATGCAAAAGGAGTTTATCAACGTGGCAGCCCACGAGCTGCGTACTCCAGTACAGCCGATCTTGGGGATGGCAGATCTGATAGAATCCAGATTTGTCTAGGGAAAAGAGACGGCAGAAGTGTCAAAAGGAGATCTACAGATCGTTATACGAAATGCAAGACGTCTTGAGAAATTATTTTCCGATATTCTTTCAGTCACAAGGATAGAAAGCAAATCATTGCATTCGCAAAAGACAGAATTCAACTTGAGTGAAGTTATTTTGGATGTGGTGGACGACGCTTCCAATCAGGCCCTGCTAGACAAAGGATTGAGACTGGACTATATCCCATCCAATATTAAAGTAGAAGCAGACAGGGGAAGCTATTTCACAGGTCGTATCAAACTTTCTCGGCAACGCTATTAAATTTACAGAACAGGGCATCATTTCGATTTCAGAAAGCATTCAAAACGGCGGCAAAGATGTTGCCGTCACCGTCAAAGATACCGGCAGCGGCATAGACCGTGAGATAATGCCCAGACTATTTGAGAAATTTGCGTCAAAGTCGGAGAAATGGACTGGACTTGGCTTGTATATATCATGGAGCATAATTGAAGCCCATGGAGGCAGGACACTTACTCGGAACAATGACGATGGAAAAGGAGCAACATTTACGTTTACTTTGCCAGTTGCAAAAAATGGATGAACTTTAGAGCTCACCTATGATGCCTGATTTATACTGGACAAAGAAACCCTCAACCAAGGAATGAGCGCTGAAATCCCAATCCTCGCGTTTTAGGCGAATACTGGCCTGTAAACCGTCGGATAGAGTTTGCAACCAAACGATAGATCCACGAGCCTGTTAACATTGGATCATTCATCAAGGACAAGTCGAAGACCAGACCGACTTTCGTATCCCTAATACGAACACACAATCGTTCCTGCTAATCGTGCAAGAGTCACGCTCTGGCAGGGCGATTGCTTTTACAGCACCTCATTCTTCCAGAGCCTCCCTACAAAAAAGATTAATGTCATGTTGCAGTATCATTGTCATGTCGGTTTCCGCCTGGTCGCGCAATTCTGCCAAATGCGAAATCTGTGGCCGGTCATTCCATTCAGACCATGAACTTGACGATCACAAGACAAAAGATCACAACGATGCCACCTAGGCTTACAGTCAGGACCGTCATGCCAACAGAATATAATTGAAAATGTAGCAGTTGCTAATTGCTACTACTCGTTTCATGCTGCGGTGTTCAGCTTTGCCTGGACGTCTGCCACCAGGTTCTCGAATCGAGATTTGGCCAGCTCTAGAATTTGCGCTTCTTCTACCTTTGCGTTGCGCAATTGGGTTGTTCTTGCTTCAGGATTACCGTCGTTATATCTTGTTGCTGCTGTTGATGTTTGTATCATGCCATCCTTACGCATCCATCGCACTTAAGCTAAAGAAAATTACGCAGCGGTTGAATTGTATGAAAGGAGCGTCTGTTATCGCACGGACGCGGAACAATGCCTTTTGCCTTGAGGCGTGGCTCTACGCAGCTGCGACAGTTTCTGCCCTTGGCGCGGACGAGCCTGCCGGTCCGATTATCCTCCCATCGTGCGTATGGACCGAAACGTCCGTCTCTTTATCGCAAGAGGCGCACTTCCACTGGACCTTTTCTTCGCACGCCGGACATGACGCAATCGCATCCAATTCGCCTCCGCATGACCTGCAAGACGACATCCTCTTACATAACACCTCATCATAGTTAAACAATTCCAAGAAATTTTAAATAAGTGCGCCTGCACTTGCAGTGTAGCGCCGCGTTCATGATCCCAGCTATTTCTTTCCAAAATTAAAGTAGCACGAATAGCAGTACTCTTTTCCGTATATCACGCCGGCAGAGCCGCACTTTACGCAGTGCTTTTCATGCTCTATGGTAGAGTCTAGCGACTTGGCCTTTTGCAGGCACTTGCCGCAGATGGGCGCTTCCAGAGCATAACTCGACAAAAAGCCGTCGCCACACTGGTTGCACTTTAGGCTGTACATCTTACCCTTTGGCTTCCAACCAAACAATCTCATGATTTTCTAGTTCACCATTAATTTCGCATTTCCGGCTTAAAAATCAACAGTAACCTTGTTACCGGTGGCTTGAAAAAAGAAATTAGGATTGGGCCCTTGCCTGTTGCTTCTCTCTCCCGTACGACTGCATGAGAAGCCCGCTAAAGACCAGCGTCGAGGTCATTGCCGCCGTCACGATCACCTGCGCCGGCGCAAGGCCAAACACGAACCCGACTACGAACGATATTGCGGCGCCGGCCGAGCTGTACGGTATCCATTTTGTCACTGCCATCCTCGCTCTATCCACTGTTTTTTCGCCTCAGTGATTATTCGCGGAATCGGCAATTAAATCATGCGTACCAGAAAAGACGATAAACTCTCACGACATCAACTTTACGCGGCTCTTGATCTCTTGCTTGAAGCATTGAGAGCACAGCAGCTTCTGGTTGAACTCTGCGAAAAGGCCGGCCCCAGAGTTGCCGCATCCGGCACACGCCGTTTTCACTTCCAGCTCCAGAATGCTCATTTCAGTTTCAACTTGCAGGAATCTCTAATCAACGCCAGAGTGAAAAATAATCGATTCGCATATCTGCAAAGATAGACTGCGGTAATGTCCACCATCTTATGGCATTGGGTGGCTGCACGGGATCTGCCATTCTTAAATAAGACGGACATGATCACCGGTGCATGACAGGCGATCCGCAAAAGTTCAAGTCGTCTCAGCGTCAGAGTTGGGACAGCGCTGCAGAGGGGTGGAAGACCATTGAAGGGAGCACCCAGGTCGTCTCAGACAAGTTAATCGAGCTCGCGCAGATTCAGCAGGGCCACAAGGTGCTGGACGTTGCGACCGGGATTGGCGAGCCTGCCGTGACTGCCGCCAGAAAGGTGCGCCCCAGCGGCAAGGTAACGGCGATCGACCTCTCGCCGCAGATGCTTGCCATCGCGAAAGAAAGGGCAAAAGAGAACGGCCTTGATAATACGATTGAATTCAGGGAAGGCGACGCGGAGTCTCTTGGGGTGCCGGCCTCTGCCTTTGACGCGGTCGTTTCGAGATTTGGCCTGATGTTCCTTCCAGACCTGCCAAGGGCCCTCAGGGCAATGCGGGAAGCTCTCGTCCCGGGAGGCAGTATGGCCGCCGCGGTCTGGTCCACCCCTGCAAAGGTTCCGTCGTTTAATCTGGTTTCAGGCGTCGTCATGAACGAAATCGGGGCCTCGCCTCCGCCGCCCGGAACGCCCGGACCATTCAGCCTTGCAGACACCAGCCTTCTCCGCGACAAATTCAGTCAGGCAGGCTATCAGGGCATCAACATAGAGAGCCACAACATGAACTTCAAATTTTCGTCGTCCGAGGAATTCACGGCATTCTGCCGGGCAACGGCCGCCCCAATCAAGGCGATGATTGCGGGGCAGCCCGCCGCAAGGCAGGAAGAGATCTGGAACGCCGTAACCGGGGCTGCAAGAAAACACGCCAATCCCGGTACCGGCGTTCTCGACTTTGTGAATGAAGTGATATACGTGGCTGCAAAAAGGTAAAACCTTTTAGAAACGTGCAAAATACCATCCTTGAACATGGATTCTCTCCCCACATTTGCAAAGATACTGGTCGCGGTAGACGGCTCTGACCATGCCGAAAAGGCGTTCCGGCACGCGATGGCGCTTGCCCAGAAATTCGGCTCGAAGGTAGTCATCGCCAACGTCACGCTGCCGCCGGTGTCCGGGGGAGGCATGGGCCACTTTCAGATAAGCGAAACAGTAAAGGCGACGATCGACTCTTCTGAATACCTGGTGAAAAAATTTTCGTCCATTGCAAAGCAGGAATTCGGGATAACGGCGGAATCCGTGACCGCAAAGGGCGGCGCGATAGCCGACGAGATACTGAAGGCGGCGGAATCGAGCAAGGCCGACCTCATTGTGATCGGGAGCAGGGGGTTGACCGGCTTTAAGGAGATGGTGCTTGGCAGCGTGTCAAACGCCATGGTGCACCGCGCCAAGGTCCCGGTGCTTACGGTAAAATAGCAAAGGGGCGTTTGCCTGCAGGGCGTGCTGGGGGAGCAGGGCCAGATTGCTGGCTTTTGCCCTACAGGCAACGACACCAAGCATAGCCCGCTTTATAACAAGGCAAGCACCTTTGGGGGAGGGAGGGTCACCGGGACCAGCGCTTGAAAACGTACAGTATGAGAAACGTCACGCCCAAGGACAGCGCAATCACCGCGGCTAACCACGAGACGTTATCTTCAACGGTCATCAGTACATCATGCCAGAGGTAGGTTTTTAATGGATTGGCAACAACTTTCACCCGCCCAATGCAAGCAAACCAGCAGCTTGATGAAGTCGGCAAAAAGCTGTTAAACGAGATCCAGTGGGTCTTTCCCCTTGTCGACAGGCCGTACCTAGAGATTGCAAAAAAGCACGGCGTTTCAGAGCAGGACGCCATGCGCAGGATAACGGCCCTGAAAAAAATGGGCATCATCAGGCAGATAAACGCCATTTTCGACACGCGCCGGCTCGGCTACAAGAGCGCGCTGGTCGCGTTTTCAGTAAAGCCGGACAGACTTGATCAAGTCGCCGACTTCATTAACGAGCACCCCGGAGTCAGCCACAACTACGAGCGCAACCACGAATACAACATGTGGTTCACGCTTGCCGTCCCGCCCGGCACCGACATGAAAAACGATCTCGACAGGATGGCGGCGCTCGACGGCGTGATAAAGTACCGCGTCTTGCCGACGCTGAAACTTTACAAGATCGGAGTCAGGCTCGACATGGTCAACGAAGACGCAGAGAAGCCAAAGCCCACCGACGAAGTAAAAGAGCTGAACCCGGAAAAGGTGCAGCTGACCGAGCGAGACAAGGAATTCATCCGCGAGCTGCAGAAGGACCTTGCAGTGGTCCCGGAGCCGTTCAAAGAGCTTGCCGACAACCTGGGAATAACGACGGATGGGCTGTTTGCAAAGGCAAGGGAATACGAGAATATCGGCATAATGAGGCGTTTTGCGGCCATACTGCGCCACCGCGACGCCGGCTTTGTCGCAAACGGCATGGTGGTGTGGCAGGTGCCGGAGGAAAATATCGATGAGGTCGGCTTCAAGCTGGCGGCGTTTCCGCAGGTGAGCCACTGCTACAGGAGGCCGGTCTATTCCGACTGGCGGTTTAACCTGTTCAGCATGGTGCACGCCCGGTCGCTGGACGCGGCTGAAAAGATGGCAGTAGAGATGTCAGTCACGATAGGCATAAAGGACTACCAGATACTGTTCAGCTCACGCGAGTTCAAGAAAGAGCGCGTGAAATATTTCGTCTAGCGCACCCAATCGGCGTTTTCCAGCTGCTTCAGGACTTCAACCATATTGCCGCTCTTGCGCATGCACTCGTGCTTCATGCGCTCAAACTCTTTTTTGAGATCTTTTTCTTCCTTCTCAGAGAGCGACCGCTTTTCCTTGACGTCGTTAAAGAACCGGTCCTCCTTTGAAGTGTGGTCCAAGATAAAGACAGAGTAGGCCTTGAGGTAGCGGGCGAGCGGCTCCCTCGCATCCTTACCTTCAAGAAATTCTTCAAGATGAATCCTGACCCTGTTTGCGATCCTCCTCCCAAGCTCGTGCTCGATCACGAACTTGCGGACCTCCTCCGAATAGTGATCTTTATTCTCTGTTTCAGGAAAGTAGCTTTTCTCCTCCTTGCCGTGATGAAAGTTGTCGACAAACTGCTCGATCATGTCCGCTATTTTTATCAGGTCGCCAAAGGGAACGTCCTTGCCTTCATACAGCAGCGCGTAGCATTTTTCAATGACTATCTGGAGCCGCCTGATGAAGACATGATCCTGCAGCAGCTCTTCTGTGGCGCTCATTTGGCAACAGGCTGGACGTAAAAGTTCTTTTCGTACATCTGCTCCACGCCTGCCGCCTCGGACGTGTCGAGGTACTTGCCGTCAGAGATCGACGCAAACATCTCTATTTCTTCGATGCTTATCATCGTCGGCAGGACTACTGAAATCTGCTTTTGAGACAGTATGAACTTTATCGCCAATTCAGTGATGTTCCACCCCTTGCTGTTCGCCACGGGCTTCATGTTCTCTATCTTTTGCATCGCCTCCATGATGAACTCCTGCTTTCTAAAGCTGCGGTGGTCGTTCTTGTCAAACTTGGTTTCCGAGTTAACCTTGCCCGTCAGCAGGCCCGACGCGTCCGGGACCCGCACCATTATGCCGATGTCGTGGCGCTCGGCTTCCTTCATAAAGTCGCGCCCCGGGTCCTGCTCCAGTATGTTGTAGACCGTCTGCAGGCAGGTGATGTCCCTGTTCCTGATGGCCTCGAGCCCTTCGTCCTTCCAACCTATGGCCGGCCCGAGAGCCGCCCCGTGGCTCCTGATCGCGCCCTTTTTCACCAGATCGTCAAGCGCGGAAAACAGCCCGTCGTTCCTGACAGCATCCATCTTTGGGTTGTGCAGGCTGTAGACGTCGATGTAATCGGTCTGTAATCGATCCAAGCTCTGGCCAAGAGCAAACTGCAGGAACTCGGTGTCGTGTTTTTGCGGAAGCTCGCTGTGGCCCACCTGCTCGGCGCTGTACATGTCATAGCCCCACTTTGTAGAGTAAACAACTTCGTTGCGCATGTCCTTGAATGCCTGTGCGATCAGCTTTTCACTCTTGCCCTTGCCGTACATGTCGGCAGTCTCGAAAAAATTTATTCCTAGGTCGTAGGCGCGCTTTAGCATCCTTATGGCTTCGTCGTCGCCGATCTTTTTGCCCCACCAGTCAAGCCCGAGGGTCCACGCGCCAAAGCCGATCTCGCTCACCTTTATGCCGCTCTTGCCGAGTGTCCGGTATTTCATGCCGCTAACAATAGCACCCCTTTCACTTCTGACGCGATTTTGTTGAATTGTGAATCGCTCAGCACCGGCGCACCGCCTGCTTCCAAGTCGAGCGGTATCCACGACTTGCATCCCGCCCACTCTTGCTTGCTCTCGGCCATTATCGGTTGAGAAAGTTTGAAGACGCGCAAAAGTATCACGCTCATGGGCTTCTTGGGGTTGTAATCCATCCTCGCATTAACATAGCTTTCGTTCCACACGTGGTATTTTTCAAGCAACTTGATCGCGGCGCGGTCGGATGTTTCCTTGACTTCTATCGCCTGCGCGTAGGCAGTTATCTTGTTGCTGCCATTCGCCGGCTGTTCTTTCAAAACTTCATCCAGCCTGCCCGCGTAATCCGGCTGCAGATGATCTCTAGATTGATGTTCAAAAGTGGGAAAGAGCAAAAACCTGTCGTGCTTTACTTCAAAGCCCTGCCGGTATTCCAGTATGCCGCCCTTGCGTAAAAGCACGACCTGCCGGCCTTCTTCAAGAGCCCTGCAGACGACGGCCCATTCTTTTAGCGCCTGCATCATTATCCCAGACTTTTGATAATGTCCTCGACGCCCTTATAAACGCAGACAATCATGGGAGTGTCCCGCGCGATGTACTTGCTCACCCGGGTTTCGCGCAGCTGCATTATCAGCTCCTGAAACGCCATCAGGTCTGCGGTTTCAAACGCGAGCATGAAATCCTGGTCGTCAAGGCCAAACGAGTAGGTAGTGTTCAGTTTAATCTGCGGGAACTTGCGCCCCACGGCGATGTGCTCCTCCATCATTTTCTTGCGATCCTCAAACGGCAGCAGGTACCACTCCCTCGACTTTACAAACGGGTAGACGATGCAGTACTTGCTCGGCTGCTCGTCGGTCATGAATCCGGGCGTCACCTTGGCGGCATATACTGACGGCCTTGCGGCCGACAAAAAGACGTATGATGGCGTCAAGTACTTGCCAAGCACGGTGGAGTAGACCTTT
>Ga0299913_10006037_pt1 | contig 10438 bp, 10 predicted proteins | sample RVTome_9_FD_201360 | JGI IMG/M metagenome (GOLD analysis project Ga0299913, IMG submission 201360) | Soil microbial communities from uranium-contaminated site in the Upper Colorado River Basin, Wyoming, United States - RVT155D38 (version 2) ... | reverse complement strand
GAATCGGGATCGGAAGAGCAGCGCCAGTTGTTGTTGCAAGATCATGCCCGCCACGTGCGCACGCACATGGGCCAATTAAGCGCCAAAGCCTACTGGGAGCAATTCGAGGCGGCGCCGGAGTTCGCCGTCATGTTTTTGCCCGGCGAGAGTTTTTTTAGCGCCGCCCTGGAACAAGATCCGGCGTTAATTGAGGCCGGTGTTATCCAGCAAGTGATTCTGGCCACGCCCACCACCCTCATCGCCCTGCTGCGCGCCGTGGCCTACGGCTGGCAGCAGGAAAAAATTGCTGAGAGCGCCCAGGCCATCAGCAAGCTGGGTCACGATCTGTATGACCGATTACGCATTTTAACCGAACATTTTACCGGTGTTGGCCGCGGCCTGGACCGCGCGGTCGAGGCGTATAACAAAGCCGTCGGTTCATTGGAAGGGCGCGTCCTGGTGGCGGCCCGGCGATTTACCGACCTCGGCGTCGATACCGGCCGAGACATCGCCCAAGCGTCCCCTGTGGAGCGCGCTGCCCGGCATCTGCAAGCCTTTGCGGAGCCGCCGGACTCCAGTGCGAGTCCCCCCCCCTAAACCCCGCTTAGGTCGTCATCGCGTGCCCCCATGGTTTCAAGCCGGAATGTTTAGGTTGGGGCCAGCACCTGGTTTAATCACTCCCGAGCGTACACTTGGGAGTGATTTTTTGCATTTCGCTATCGGCCCTGTAGAATATCCTCATCATGAGAGGGGATTCCGATGTCAGAGCGGGGGCTGCGGCTGTTTGCTCAAGACGTGCTACCGGTGTTGAAAACCTGGGCCGCGGCGAAAACTGCAGAAGCAGCCGACTAATCGCCCATCCCGTCGGATGGTCTCGCCTATGATCGCGTTTTGATCGGACATCGCTTCGGCCCCCGGGCCAAACAAGGAAATACGCCAATGGCTCTTGTACTTACCCATGCCCATCTGATCGACTGCATCCACCCAGTGCCCATGGCGGACACCAGTGTAACAGTGCAAGATGGACGTATCGTCGAGATCGTGCAGGGGCAACGCTCACCGGACACGCCAGGTGATGAGGTGATCGACCTCCAGGGCGCCTATTTACTTCCCGGTCTCTGGGACGTGCACGTACATCTCGAATGGCCACGCCTGCCCGATGCCAAACTGGCCGAACTCACCGTGCAGTATGGCACCAATGCCACCCATGGCTTGACCCAGGCCGGCATCACCGGCATTCGCACCGCGGGGACACCGCACTTTATCGATGTAGCGCTCAAACGCGCTTACGATTCGGGCCAACTCATCGGTCCGCGTATCTTTGCCGGCGGCTATTTCCTCACCACCACGGCCGGCCACGCGCTGGCGTCGGGGTTTGCTAAAGAGTGCGATGGTCCTAGTGGTTTTACCCAAGCCATTCGCGAACAGATGCAAAACGGCGTGGATCACATCAAGCTCAATCTCACCGGCGGCATTATGGGGCCATTTTGGGATCGCCACTGGCACTCATTCCTCCTGCCTGAAGAACTCGATGCGGCATTTCGGATTTGCCGGCAGCGCGGCTATCCGGTGATGGCCCATGCTGCCAACCCCGAATCCGTGAAAGCGGCCTTGCGGCTCGGCGCTCATACCGTTGAGCATGGCTATATTATGGACGATGCCTGTCTGGCTCTCTTTCTCGAACACGATGCCTGGTACATTCCCACTCTGGGTATCACCCATCTGACCCCCGATCAGGCCGCGTCATCGTGGGAGTGCTGCTGGCTGGATCGGCGCGGGTTACCTCCCGACTTGGCTCAGCGTGCGGAGGACGCGGTTGCCGAGCATCGCAGGTGGTTCCAGCGGGCCTTGCAAGCGGGGGTAAAAATGGCGTTGGGTTCCGATCTCCGGCCGCTGCGCGATGCCGTGTGGCTCGAAATGGGATTGTGGGTCAAAGATGGCGCCACCACCTGGCAAACGCTGCTCGCCGCCACCAAATATGCCGCCGAGGTGTGTGGGGCCGGCGATGACCTGGGCACGGTTGAAGTGGGTAAATTGGCCGACCTCATCGTGGTGCGGAACAACCCACTCGATGATGTGAACCACCTGCGCGAGTTGGAGCTCGTCTTCAAGGCCGGCCAGCTCGTGGCGGACCATCGGGGCACGGGCCCGGCAAAGGAGCACGCATGAGTCTGCTACTCAAAGGCTGTCATCTCATCGACGCCACTTCACCCCACGTCCGGCAGGATGCCTACGTGCGGATTGAAGGCGAGATCATTACCGACGTGGGACAGGGCTCCGCTCCCACCGCGGATCGCACCTTGGACCTCGGCAGGGCGTATCTCTTACCTGGCTTGTTTGACGTACACACCCACCTGCGGCCGAGCACTTGGCTCGGTTGGGAGATTCCCCTGCCGCCCGCCGAGGCGGTTCTCCAGCACGGCCAATGCGCCATGGACGCCTTACAGGCGGGCGTCACTTCGCTGCGCGTCGTGGGCATCCAGGACTGGGCCGACGTGGCCTGGCGCGAGGCATTTAACCGGGGCGACTTCGTCGGCCCTCGCTTGTTTTGCTGCGGGCACGGTCTACGCACCACGGCGGGTCATACTGCGACGCTTACCGGAAGCACAAGCATGTTAACCCATGCCGATGGTCCGGAAGGCATGATCAAAGCGGTGCGCACCCAGATCAAGCACGCCGTGGACCAGATCAAACTCGTCACGACGGGTGGTATTATGGGGACAGGCCACGACGTCATGTCCGCCATTATGTTTCTGCAGGAAGAACTCGAAGCCGCGATTCGCATTGCCCGCCAACGCGGCAAAGCGGTCGCTGTGCACGCCACTGCCCCGGAAGCGGTCAAGTGGGCCGCTCGGGCCGGGGCGCACTCGATCGAACACGGCTACATCCTCGACGAAGAAGCCGTCGACTTGATGGCCAGAAATGAGGTGTACTACGTGCCCACTCTGGCCTTGAGTCACTTGACCCGCGATCAGGCGGGCACTCCATTTCAGCGTTCTTACTGCTGCGAGCACGTTCTGCCCGATGTGTTTCGAGCCCGGGCGAATGAATTTGCTCCGGGCCACGAAGCCTCCTTCCGCCTCGCGCTCGACGCCGGCGTAAAGATTGCCAGCGGCTCCGATCAGGGACCGCCTCGGGAGGCAGCTCTGCTGGAGATCGAACTGTTGTCGAGTTGTGGTCTCGGTCCCTACGGCGCCATCGTGGCGGCCACCCGTACGGCTGCTGAGATCTGTGAGGCGCAAGATCGGCTGGGAACGATCGAAGTGGGCAAGCTTGCCGATCTCATCGTGGTGGAGAGCAATCCATTAGATGACATTCACCATCTGCGCCAATTAAAACTGGTCCTCAAAGGCGGCCAAGTGGTAGCAGACTACCGGTAGGTGGTAGGTACGTTGGTGTGCAGTTGCGGGGTCAAAATATTGAAATTCGCTGTTTTCACGAAGCTTATGGCCTACCCCAAGCCGTTATCCAAACTTGAATTTCATCTCATTATAGCCGATACTGATACCCAGGTTTAGACGTCCTGCAAGAGGTAACGGGTCACGAAACGATCATGTGCGAGACAAGCTGGCAAGACAGTTTTGGAGCGAACACACTCTACGTTTGAGATCGATGATGTGCGACAGAGTCGATTGCCAGACAAGGGCTAAGTGATATCTTTGTCGGCAGCTCGCCCTAGGCCGATACGCGATGGGCCGGCACACCGTCGACGGCGATGTGAAAGTCGATCTCAGGATAAGCCGTGCAAGGCTGCATAAGCCTTGGATTCAATGCGTGCAGAGGTTGCGATGAGCGAAGCTCAACCCTATGTACAGTGTGATGAGCAGGGCGTGATGCGCGTGAGGCACACTCGAGTGATGCTGGATTCGATCGTGGCGGGATTCGAACAAGGCCATTCTCCAGAAACCATTCAGCAACAATACCCTACCCTCAGTCTAGAAGAGGTCTACGGCGCGATTACCTATTATCTTGCCCATACGGATGAGGTAGAAGCCTATCTCAAGCGTCAAGACGAGCAATGGGACTTATGGCGAGCCAAAAGTATGGCAAGCCCAAGTCCAGTCATTGAGCGCCTACGAGCCTTGCGCAAGTCAGAAGTTCGCAAATCAAGATGAGCCGTCCTCGGTTTCTCTCCGATCATGATCTCAATGAGCATATTGTGATGGCTGTGGTGCGTCGTGAATCGTCGCTGGAATGGGTACGAGTGCGTGATGTTGGCCTGAGCGAGCGTGCAGATGCCGAAGTCTTAGCCTATGCCGCCGAACATGGGTACATTGTGGTCTCACATGATGTCAATACGATGCCGACTGCGGCATATAACCGAATGAGTTCAGGTCAGAAAATGTCAGGTTTATTGATGGTGAACCAACGTGATCCTATAGGGCCGGTGATCGCCAGCATCTTGCTGATTTGGTCTGCAAGTAACGCCGAAGAATGGGAGAATCAAGTGGGTTTTCTTCCAATTATTTGAGCGGCAGAACCTCTTTGTTTTCTTTATGATATGACCACAGATGAGTTTTTGACTATACAGCCACGCCTACATAACGATTAATTTGAAAATACCAGAAAAATTGAGCCGAGCCTGCACATAAATCAACCATTGGCCATAGATCCTGCATAGGAGACTAGCAAGTGTCCTTATTCCTGAGTAGGAGGTTATCAGGCCAGGATGTCACAACAGGGAATCGGAAAACAATGCTTCAGCATCTGTCATCGGCGGAATCAGTAGCCAGAGCGTTTGAGGAGATTTTTTCTGCTCTTCCTCCTCTGGATTCCCCTGCATATCTCAGGCTGCTCGAAACCGCGGCGCCTGAAGAGCTACCTGCTCAGGTTCTGGTCAGGGCATACCGCCAGCTGTGCAGCGCTGGGGCTGAAGCACCGGCGCGTGCGACGCTGGAAAGACTGGTGGCTAGTCCCTACCGAAGCTTTTATCTCAGAGGCATTCATAGACTGGCGCAACGGCACGTTGCACGTGGACAATATGCTTACGATGCTGATGACTTGATGCAGGAAGCGATTAGGGTGATAGTACAAGTGCTGCCAACCGCAAGAGGGGCGTACGCGCAGTCAGCCTGGGTGTCCTTCTGCCGGCAGTGTTTTATCGAAGGCTGGCGAGTGCTCAATGGCCGAAGGGGAGAGAAAGTCCGGCGTGAACGGGTCGAGCAAATCATCAACCCTGAAACGGGTCAAGAGGATGATTTACTCGAGGTTGCTGATGATACCGTGCCCTGGCATGTCGCAATGCGTGAGAGCAACCTCCCATGGCTTGAAGAATTTATTCGACAGACGATTGTGGACATGCCTGACCCGTTGATGCGCAGAGTGGCAGAGGATCAGTTCGGCGATGATCCTTCACCGATTTCGTCCGGACAGTCCGAAGGCGGCAAACCGCCTTTGACTGAGCAGCTTGGGCAGAATCGATACAAAATCTCACGGTTGCGTGAGCAGGCCAGAGCCAGATTGTTCGCTGCCTTGCTGGAGCAGAGAGAAAAGGACATTGATCTTGACTGGGTGCGGAAGATGTATCGTGGCAGGTAACAGGCAGACACTGGAGAACCGGTCACTGTATGCCCACCATACTGGAAAAAGATGGCTTTCGGATCATCATCCGTACCAGAGATCATAATCCACCGCACGTCCATATATACAAGGCGGATGGACAGATCAAAATTGCTCTTGGAAGCGAAACGGAACCAATTGAAATTGTCGATAGCTGGATGCATCGCTCTGACGCAAGAAAGGCAGTAGCCATTGTGGAAGAAAACCGGATGCATCTGCTGGCAAAATGGAGAGAAATCTATGGATAAAAGAACCTTCGATGAGCAGTATGAAAAGGCCAAAAGGGCGGCAGAGGCGGCAGATGCCATCGAACCCCGTGCCGATAGGGCTTACTATGATCGTGTGTCACACCTAATCGTTGTCCACTTGAGAAATGACGAAAGCTTTAGCTTCTCACCTACTGTGGTTGAAGAACTTGCTCATGGGTCGCCTAATGAGCTGAAACAGATCGAGGTATCCCCGTCAGGTGACGGTTTGTCGTGGCCGGCACTCGATGTTGATCTTGGGTTGGTCTCGCTAATGCATATTACGTCAGGTCCGACTGCAACTGCTGCTACGACGGCTGCCAGCGACGCTTCCGAGCTGCTGGAACATCTCTATACTCAAATCGAAATGGCCTGGATGAAGAGAGGCGCAGTACCGCTGGTGGACCAACTGTCGACACGCCATCCAGAGTACCGCGATGAGCTGTATGACTTCTTGGCGTCTCTGGTAGACAGTGAACTCGGGGAGCCCGTGCCAACAGAAGAAATCCTGAGGTCGGCGGATCGGACCAAGAAATGGCTGATGGAAGAAGGCTATGAATTGGCCGCACAGGCCGCAAAGGATATGAGGCAGCATGACACGACCACTGACCCGACTGATCCGAAAGATAACCTCGGATCGGTTGAAGCGGATTCAGTTTCATCCAGCGATGATAGGGAATGGGAGAGTGAAGGAACCCTGGCACTTGGCTTCATGGGATTGTTGCAACTCAGAACGAATCGTCTTCCCCAGCAACTTCTCGATGAAATCGATATACCCGATTTTATCCTGACCTTTGTGCAAGACAATCCTACCGAAGAGATGCCAGAAGGGGCGCGCAAAGAAATTATTCGTCGGGCAAGGGACAAAGGCTGGATTCGAGAGGGAGAGGGGGAGGCAGCGCTAGACAGGAGAATGCGGAGGGTGGCTTTCAGGCGTAGTCCTTATTCACTCAGTAGGCCAACAGATGCAGAGAGTGCCAAACAGTCGAAGTTTAGCCGCTACGTAGACTTAATCAGAAAGTCACATTTAAAGAAGGCGGAGAAGCGATACTGGCTGGCTTTTGCCGAACAGGAGAATAAGGAGTGAGGGGATTTGAGCTCGCAAGGCAGCAGGCAAGGGAGCTCAGGATACACATCGGAATAGATCCGGAGGGATTGCTGGCGAGACTCGAAAAGCATCTCAAGGATACCTATCAGATCAACCTATGGCCGGTTTCTCCTGAAGCCATTCAGCATGGTCGAGCAGAGGCAGTACCTGAGGAAATGACGCTTAGGTACGACAGAAACCTTGACAATGATCCTGAAGAGAAGCTGCTTGCCATCTCTCACGAGTTTGGTCATCTCGTCCGACATCACAGGTTGTTTGCCCCGCACGCGAAACCAGATCTGCTCCGCGATTCAAAATACACGATCAGTGACGGAACAGGAGCCATTGCTCGTTACAGCAGCCGTGATGCCGAAGAATTAGAAGCGACGGCTTTTGCCAAGGAGTTCATCTGTCCAAGCGATCGGATTTTTGAGGAATGGCGACAGAGTGCCGCAGTAACCTCCGGTGAGCTGGCACGGAAGTGGCGCGTGCCTGCTTACATTGTCAGGACGCAGCTTGCTGAAGGTTTGTTTGATCTGTCCCTGCAAGGCAGCGAGTCAGAGGTGAAAGCATCATCCCACGACATCAGTCTGAACGACCGGCAGCGCAAGGCGGCTGAATACTACAAAGGCGCTGCGCTAGTGAATGCCGGACCAGGAACAGGTAAGACTGCCACACTCATTATGCGAGTGGATTATCTGCTCCACACAAAACGGGCTGCACCGGATCGGATGCTGGTTCTCACCTTCAGCAATGAAGCTGCCGAGGAACTGCAAGAGCGCATCGGCAGCAGATTTAACGCCGAAACGGCAAGCAGTGTCCACATTCACACATTTCACAGTTTCGGTTATTCCCTATTGCTCTCGAATGCTCTGCATCTGCCGTATGATATCACCATCCTTGATGAAATTGGGCAGGAGGAGATGGTCCATCAGCTCTTGGGTGAGGTCGAGTGTGACGTGATTATTCGGCTGAGCAATACGAGAGAAACAGCGCGTCTGGCAGTAGAGCAGATCAACCATCTCAAGGACAGAATGCTTTGCGAGGCGGAGCTGGAGGAGGCGATCACCCAATGGCAAGCGGCTGAACCTGATTGCAACCGAGAACAGACCAAGGCGCAGGATTTTCTGAAGCTTCTATGCGCATATGAGCAGGCCAAGCAGCAGCAGAAAAAAGTCGATTTCGCTGATCTCATCCTGTTTTCTTTGGCTACGCTCTCTGCGAATGCCGAGCTTGTCGCCGCTCTCCGTGAGCAATATCAATGGGTGATGGTGGATGAATTTCAGGATGTCAGCGTTGCCATGGTGCACTTGTTGGGCTCCTTGTGCGGGGCGGGAAACCCACCGTGGGTCGTCGGCGACATCCGGCAGGCCATTTACCGGTTCCGCGGAGCTGACCCGGATGAGAATCTCAGACTGTTCAGAGAAACGTTTCCTGATGCTGAAAATTTTGACCTGAATGTGAATTATCGTTCGTGTGACGCGGTAATCGCAGGCGCAAATCAGATGGCTACACTGCTCGCTGCCCCTGACGGGGACACTACAGGGTATGAACGGTTTTGGGAGCGAGGAGCAGAGCTTGCTGCAATCGGGGAGGTACCGGTGCAGGTGATACGGGCTTCCTCGGACACCGCTGAGCAGGAGGGCATTGCCGCGCTTATCGAGCAATGGATTCAGCAGCGAGTAAAGCTTAGCGAAATTGCGGTGCTGGCGAGAAGAAATATTGACGTCCGCAACGTTGTACTGGCGCTGGGGAAACGCCACATTAGGGCAGCGACGAGCGGACTGATTACACCGGAGGGGGCCGCCGGTGATCTGGCAGCGGTTATGACGCTTGCTGACGCTCCACGGGCCTCCATCCCGCGAGTTATCAACTGCCTTGGCAGGCATCGCTTTCCGACTGGCGCCCTACACTCTCTCATCAGTGCGCTTCTGCAAATGGAAAGAGATCGTGATAGTGCACAGGATGCGGAGCAATGGCCTGCATTTGGTCAGCACCTCATCGATGAGTACCGGAAACTGCTTGAGTATCTCCGTAATGAGCAATTCAGCGGCGACGCGTTCACGATGCTCTGTGTATTTCTGTTTGACGGGAGTGCTTATCTGCGACGCATTCTCGACGATGAAGACGACACCGCCAGGATGCTCGCACTCAGTGAAATCATCACAACACTGACGCGGGCGGCAGGCTATCGTTTTACACACCCGGAACTGTCACCTGTCGAATCACGCCTCAGGTTCGCGCAGTATTTCCGCGATAACATCTCCTCCAGTAAACCCGTACTCGCTCCTCCACGCTCGATGGGCAATGCTGTACGTGTGATGACGTGCCATGCCTCAAAAGGATGACAGTTTCCATGCGTGGTGGTCGCTGGACAGACACTCTCAACCGCACAACGCGACTGGTGGCTCCCGCCTGCCCTGACACCCTCTGCCGATGAAGATTGGAAACAGGCTGATGCACTATTGTTTGTCGGCCTCACTCGCGCTCAGCGGACTGTGGTCATTACGTATGCCAACGCCAAGAGTACTGGCGGAAAGCAGCGCCCCTTGCCCGATTTGCTGGAACGATGGCAAGAGCGCTATACAATACCGTTGAGCGAGTTCCCTGAGCTAGCGAGAATCAAAAACCTGTTCAGCATCAATACCCTCTGGGACAAAAGGGATAGAGTATATCTCTCTACCCGGAAACTCGATAAAAACGACAGGTATTGTGGCATCAGCACATGGCTGGAAGAGTTCGTCAGCATCAGGTTTCCACTCGGACTGACATCACTGTACCCACGGTTCTTCATGGCCGTGCGGGCAACTCTACAGCAGATTGTCAAGCAGGCGCAGTTGTTGGGTTCCAGGGTTGAGCCAGAAGAAGGCGTAGCGCTTTTTCTGGCCCGGTGCGAAGAGCAGGCATTTGCGGAGCACCCGCACGCTGCCTTGTATCGTCGCATGGGGCTGGTCCACGTCAGAAAATTCACCGAGGCTTATGAACCACACCCCGGCGAGGTCCATTTCTTTGAGACGGAGGCGACGAGCCTCACGTTTGGTGATGGACTGCTTCCCGTGAGGCTGGATCTGGTCTCATATTTTCAGGATGGGGCAGGGGTGACTCACGCCATTCTGTATCGCCCGGAGTCGCTGGGCGAGCTGCGAAACGGCACGTATCCCAATGAGCTGAATTGGAGTGCAATGAAGGATGCTTCGAAAAAGGTCTCCTTGGTGATGTTGAGGCGGCTTTTCCCCCAAATTCGCTTCTGGGTTTTCTCGGCGGCTGACGGCATATTGTATCATTATAAACCAAACCGCATAACCAAGAATATGGACGCCGAGGCCGATGCCGCGCTGGCCAAGCTGAAGGGCTTTACTACTGGCAGCTTTGAGGCACGTGTGGACGAGAGCAAATGTGAGTCATGTGGCGTGCGCATCTCCTGTCCGCACTGGTTAGGTTTCATGAGTTGAAAAGGATTGATTAATTTATTTTCTGAGGAAAGTAGGCTGCACATAATCCAACTACCGGCCGTCAAAAGTGGTGGGAGTCGTTGTGAAAGCTCCCACCACTTTTTCTTTGAGGAGTT
>Ga0299913_10006036_pt1 | contig 10439 bp, 8 predicted proteins | sample RVTome_9_FD_201360 | JGI IMG/M metagenome (GOLD analysis project Ga0299913, IMG submission 201360) | Soil microbial communities from uranium-contaminated site in the Upper Colorado River Basin, Wyoming, United States - RVT155D38 (version 2) ... | reverse complement strand
CGCACCGCGCGGCGGACGGGCGTGGAGGCGCATGGGGTCAGACCCCGTCCGACCCCATCAGCCCAGGATCGCCCGCAGCGCCCGGAGCCCCGCCTGCACGAGATCGCCGGATCGATCGCCGCGAAGGGTCGCGATCGCCCACTCACCTTCCGAGCCCGCAAACGCACGCTCTGCCCGCAGCCGCTCCTGCGCGAGCCGCAACGGCAGCGACGGGTCGACACTGGTCCGCCGCGTCTCGGCCGCCTGCAGCTCCTCGAGCGTCGTCTGCAGCTGGCCCGGATCGACCATCGACAGCGGCGTCCGGCAGTAGGCACACGCGGACCCGCGCTCCACGTCCACCGCCGCGCCGCAGTTCGAGCAGTTGATTTGACGGATCCGGCCGCGCAGCGCGTTCACTTCGGCGACGCTCAGCGTGCGGACGAAGTTCTTGGCGCGCATGAACTGGAAGAACGTGAGAAAGCGTCCGTGGCCCTCCGGGCAGCGCGCGAAGTGGAATCGCGTGCCGCGCTGGATGTCGCTGGCGTGCTCCAGCCGGGCGTGGCATCGCGGGCACGGAATGTCGGGCGACAGCGGCTGCGCCGGCTCCTCGTCGGTGGCCATGGCCTTGAACAGCTCCAGCGTCGAACCGGCCGACAACTGGAGCAGCTCCGCGCCGTCGAACCACAGGCCGCGGCACGCGTCGCAGATGTCGATGGCGAGCGGGCGGCCGTAGGTCTCGCGCGCCGGCAGCTCGCGCATCGGCGCGTCGCAGTTGGGACAGGTCACGACGCGATTCTGGCATAGAACAGCCGGGCCGGCACTTCTCTTGCTCCGCCTGCCGCAGCGCGTACGGCCGTCTCACGAGTCGAGGGCCGCACGCGCCTGCTGCTGAGCCGCCCCATGCCTGCCGCCGTTCTCGACCTCGAGCTCAGCGACGCGATTCCGGACATCTCCGGCCTCGATCGCTACACCTCCGCCTACGTCGTCCTGCGGCTGGACGGGATACCCGTCGGGCACTGCTGGGTGCCGGTGAGCGCCGGCCAGCTCGACCGCGCCGTGCTGCGTGAAGGCATCGCCAACGCGATGCCCGCTCTCAGCCGCCGCTGGGTGGAGCGCGAGCTCCACCACCGCCGTCCGCGTGGAGGCGGGGCGAACCCGCCGGCGACCGTGGCCATCTGCACCCGCGACCGGACGGCCGATCTGGCACGCACGCTGCCCGCGGCCGTCGCCGCCGCGCGCGGACGTCCGGTTCTCGTCGTCGACAACTGTCCGTCGGATGACTCCACGCGCGAGCTCGCCGGCCGATGGCCGCAGGTGCGCTACGTTCGCGAAGACAGGCCCGGACTCAATGCCGCGCGCAACCGCGCGCTCAGGGAATCCGACACGGCCGTCGTGGCCTTCACCGACGATGATGCCGTGCCGGAACCGGAGTGGCTGGAGGCGCTGCTCGGCGGCTTCGACCACCCGATGGTCGCCGCGGTCACCGGGCTCACACTGCCGCTGGAGCTCGAGACGCCGGCCCAGGAGTGGTTCCAGCGGTACACGCCGTTCGGGCGCGGCTACTTCCGCCACGAGTTCGATCCCCTGCACTGCAGCCCCCACGCGGCCGGGCAGATCGGCGCGGGAGCGAACATGGCGCTGCGGCGCGACGCGATCGCCGTGGCCGGCGTATTCGACGAGGCGCTCGACGCCGGCACCCCCACACGCTCCGGCGGCGACCACGAGCTGTTCACCCGCGTCCTGGCGCACGGCTACCGCATCGTCTACGAGCCGGCGGCGGTGAGCCGGCATCGCCACCGGCGGAGCTGGGAGGAGCTGCGCGACACGATCTACGGCTACGGCGTCGGCGTCTACGCGATGTGGACCGGCAAGGTGGTGCGCGGGGACGTCTCGGTGCTGCGCCAGGCGTTCCGGTGGGCGGTGCGGCTCCAGGCGCCGGCGCTCGCCCGGTCCGTGCTGCGGCGGCCCGGCGCGTCGCCGCCCGATCTGGTGCTCGCGGAGCTGAAGGGCTGCCTGCACGGCCCCTGGGCGTGGCGGCAGTCGCGGCGCCGCGCACGAGCGATCGCATGAGTCCTTCCGGTCCGCGGGCCACCGTCGTCATCCCGACGCAGAATCGACGGGAGCTGCTCGAGCGCGCGCTCGCGGGGCTCGATCGCCAGTCGTGCGACTTCGATCTCTTCGAGGTCATCGTGGCCGCCAACGCCTGTACCGACGACACGGCGGCAGTCGTTTCCGGGCGGCGATCGCCTTACACGCTGCGCCTGGTGGACGGCGTGGAGCCCGGCGCATCCGCGGCCCGCAACGCCGGCGCCGAGCGTGCCCGCGGGCCGCTGGTCATCTTCCTCGACGACGACATCGAGCCCTCGCCCGGATTCGTGGCGGCGCATCTCGCGGCGCACGCGGATCCTCACCGCGACGGGCTGCGCGTCGTCATGGGCTACCTGCCCGCGGAGCTGCAGGCGAGCGGGGATCTGTTCGCGATTACCCTCAGGGCGTGGTGGGAGGCGATGTTCGACGTGATGCGCGATCCGGGGCACCGGTTCGCCTACACGAACCTGCTGAGCGGCAACTGCTCGCTGCCGCGCGACGCGTTCCTCGCCGCCGGCGGCTTCGACGTCCGGTATCGCTGCCATGAAGACTACGAGCTCGGCCACCGCCTGCTGAAGGCCGGCGCGGAGTTCGTGTTCGCGGAGCGCGCGGCCGGACGTCACCGCGACGCCACGCGCCTCGAGCGCGCGTCGGCGCGGAAGCGGGACGAGGGCCACGCCGACGTCCAGCTGGCGCAGCAGCACCCGGAGCTGCGGCCCTCGCTGCCCCTCTCGCGCCCGCGCACCCTGCGGCGCCAGATCATGTGGTGGTCGGCCTTCCACGCCCCCGCGATCGGGGACGCCGCTGCCCGCGGGGCGGCGCGCGCGCTGCCGCTGCTCGAGCGCGGCGGCGCCCGCATGACGTGGCTCTGGCTGCTGTACCTGGTGTTCGGCTACTGGTACGCGCGAGGCGTCGCCGACGCGCTGCCACGATTCTCGGATCTGGCGGCGCTGCTCGACGGGGCGGAAGCGGACCGCCGGCGGCGCGATGCGGACCGGTTCGACGTGCCGCTCGACGAGGGCATCGATGCGGCCGCGCGCCTGCTCGATCGGCATCGACCCATGGCGGCCAACCTGTCGCTGGCCGGACGGCCGTTCGCGTCGATCCCGTATGAAGCCGGCGCGGAGCCGCTGGCCGGGCGTCACCTGCGTTCGGCGCTCCATCGGCGGTGGTACCGCCACTACGTCGAGGCCCTCGTCGCGGCGGGAAGGCCGCCGCTGCCCGCGCTCGACAACGCGGCGCCGCCGGCGGACTCCCCGCCGCACGAACGGGAGCAGCCGTTCGGCCACCCGCGGCGCGCGTACAGCGACGCCACGTCCCTCTGACCTCGGAGACCGCGACCCCCATGCGCGTGGTCCCGGCGTCCTCCGACGCCATCGATCGTCCTGCCCCACCCCGGCATGAAGCGCTCGTCCTCGCGAGCCTGGCCTGGATAGTCGTCGTGTCGGCGGTGTACTACCGCCAGCTCTGGCCGCTGCTCCCGGCCGGCCCGGACGCGTGGTCCCTGCCCGAACTGGGCCAGTCGCTGCGGCATACCGGCCTGCCGTTCGCGGGCGAGGCGGCGCGGCGCGCGGGCGCCGCGCTCGGCGCGGCGGCCATCCTGATCGCGGCGTTCCTCGGCGCGGGCCGCGCGGTCGATCGGTGGCTCACGCCGGCGGGGCTTACGCCGGCCGAGAGGGCGGCCGTCCGGTTTGGGAACGGCGCCTTCCTCTGGTCGGTCGCCTTCCTCGCGCTCGCCGCCGCGGGCGGGTACCGTGCGTGGGCGCTGTGGCCGCTGCTCGGGACCGCGGCATTCGTCACGATCGCGGACAGCGTTGCCCGTCTGCGCGCGGATGCGCCGGCGGCGGCCGCCGTCCACGTCTGGCGAAGTGGAGCCGGCGCGCGTCTCTGGCAACTTGCCGCCATAGCCGCCTGCGCGATCGCGTTCCTGGGAGCGCTCGCACCGGAAGTCGAGTACGACGCCCTCTACTACCACCTCAACGGACCTCGCCGGTGGCTCGCCGCCGGAGGTCCGGTCGACGATGTCACGCAGTACGTGTCGTTGTATCCGTACGGATGGGAGCTGCTGTTCGGCGGAGCGATCGCGCTCGACGGCGCGCCCGCGGCGAAGCTGCTGCACTGGACGGCGCTCGTCTCTGGCGCGATCGTCGCGGGCGCCATCGGCGCGCGGGCGCTCGGGCTCGAGTCGCGCTGGCGCGCGGCCGCTCTGTATGTCACCGCGCCGACCGTGCTGTGGGAAGGCACGACGGCGTACGTGGATCTGGCGCTGGCGCTGCACGGCGCCATCGGCGCCGGCGCCCTGTGGATGAGCACGCGCGACGGCGACCGGCGTTGGCTGTGGCTGGCGGGCGCGAACCTCGGGATGGCGTGCGCCACGAAGCACCTGGGACTCGTCATCGCCGCCGTGGCGATCGGGCTGTGCGTGGCTGAGCGGCTGCGCTGGACCCTCGCCCGTTCGCCGGACGCATCGCAGCCGCCGAGCGCCAGGGCCCTCCTGCTCGTCGTGGCTTTGACGCTGGCCATTCCGGCACCCTGGTACGCGCGTGCGTGGGCGGCCTCCGGCAATCCGGTCTTCCCGGACCTCTACGCCGTCTTCGGCGCCCGGCCGCCCGAGCGGTGGGACGCGGCCGCGGAGCGGGGTCTGGCCGGATACAAGTCCCGCTTCGGGCGCGAGCGGACGCCGATGAACCTGCTGGCGCTCCCCTGGGACGCCACGATGCATGCCGCGCGCTACGGCGGGACGCTCGGTCCCCTGCCGCTGCTGCTCGCGCCGGCCGTAGCCGTCGTGCTCCGGCGGAACCGTCGCGCCCGCTGGCTCGCCGCCGGCGCGCTGCTCTACGCGGCCGTCTGGGCCTCGCCCGTGTCCAGCTTCCAGCTGCGCTTCCTGGTGCCCTGGTGGCTGGTGGCCGCTCCGCTGGCCGCGGCCGGGGCAGAGGCGCTCGCCCGGGTCGCCGGACGCGCCCGCCCGCCGATCCGTGCGGCGACGGGAGCGCTGCTGGGCGTGCTGCTGCTCGCGAACCTTCCCCCGTTCACCCCGCTGCACGAAGGCGATCGGTCCGGGTGGACCGGCTGGCTGACCCACGTTGTCTACCGTCCGCCGGTCGAGGTCGTGCTCGGCGGAGTGTCGCAGGATCGGTGGCTGCGGGACCACGTGCGATCGTACGGCGCGTGGAGGCACGTGAACGAGCACGCGGAGCCGGATGCGCGCGTGCTGACGTTCTTCGGCGGCGACCATTTCTACGCGGAGCGGGATCGTCTGTGGAGCGAGGCCGTGGTCGCCCGGCCGGTGACATGGGGCGCAACCGCGAGCGTGGACGATCCGGCGGCGCGCGAGCGGCGGCGAGCGGAAGTGGTGGACCGGCTGCGCGCGCTCGGCATCACGCACCTGATGGCGCCGCCCGCGAGGCATCGGACCGCAGAGCACCGGGCGCTGACGATCCTGCGGGAGGACACCCTCCGGCGGAGCTTCGAGCTGGTCTACGAAGACCATTGGGCGGCCGTCTACCGGCTGCGGACGGCGTCGGGCTCGGAGACCCGCGCCAGCGACCAGCGATAGGGCAGCGCGAGGTGGCCGTGCGTCGGTGGCCCGCCCTCGACGTGCAGCGTCGTCCGGCCGAACCACCAGTCGATGGCGCGCTGCGAGTCGCGCGGGCGGACGATCGCGCCGAGCGTGTAGGCGCCCGCCAGGAGCGGGAGGGATTCGATGTCGAACCGCACGGCCGCGTCGCCGGGCCGCAGCGTGATGCCGCCGGCGGGCGTGGTGCATTCCGACAGCAGCGTGCCTTCCTCGTACGAGTAGATCATCACCTGCACGACGGCGTCCTCGATCGGGCGGGCGACCTGCATCGCCAGCTCGAGGGTGACGGCGTCCCCGGACCGGGCGACGCATGCCGGGCGCGCCTCCGCATCGAGAACCGCGAGGCCCGTGATGGCGACGGCGCGGTCCTCTGCGGGCGCACCACCCGCCGTGAGCACGCCGTCGGTGACGAGCCGCTGGTAGCGCGTCACCACATCGCGCGCGTCCCCCTCGGCCGCGATCCGTCCGGCGCGCAGGAGGATGGCCCGGCGGCACATCCGCTCGACCGTCCCGAGATCGTGCGAGATGAAGACGATCGTGACGCCGCGGTCGCGCAGCTCCTGGATGCGGCGCAGGCAGCGCGCCTGGAACTCGGCATCGCCCACGGCCAGCACCTCGTCGACGAGCAGCACGTCGGCCTCGAGGTGCGCGGCGACGGCGAAGCCGAGCCGCACGTACATTCCCGAGGAGTACCACTTGACGGGCACGTCGAGGTAGGCGCCGATGCCGGCGAAGTCGGCGATGCTGTCGAGCCTCGCGGCGATCTCGCGGCGCCGCATGCCGAGAATCGTCCCGCTGAGGAAGACGTTCTCGCGGCCGGTCAGCTCGGGGTGGAAGCCGGAGCCGACCTCGATCAGCGCCGCGATCCGTCCGCGGATCCGGATCTCGCCCTCCCCCGGCGCCGTGATGCCCGAGAGCAGCTTCAGCAGCGTGCTCTTGCCGGCTCCGTTGGGGCCGATGACGCCGAGCACGCCGCCGCGCTCGACGTCGAAGGTGATGTGGCGGAGGGCCCACACGTCGCGGCTCGGGCGCGAGAAGAGATCGGCCAGGGAACGGCGGCGCGGCGCGGCGCTCACGCGGTAGCGCTTGCCCACATCCACGCAGCGGACGTCCCAGCTCATACGACGTCGGCCGCCGTGGCCTCGACCTGCTTGAACCAGGCGTAGGCCGCGGGCAGGAGGAGCGCGGCCCAGACGATCGACACCGTCAGCGACGGCGCGTGCAGCGGTCCCGCGTCGAGCATCACGCGGCGGAAGTTCTCGATGATCCCGACCACGGGGTTGAGCATGTAGAGGCCCGCCACGCGCGCCGGTACGGTCTCGAGGGGATAGGCGATCGGGCTGGCAAAGAAGAGCAGCTGCAGCGCGACCGGCATCGCGACGCCGACGTCGCGGAAGCGGACGTTCGTGGCGGCCGCGGCGAGCGCGAAGCCGGTGATCAGCGCGAGCAGCAGCAGCAGGATCGGCACGGCGAGCCAGACCGAGGGACCGGGCGCCACGCCGTAGTAGGCCATCAGCAGCAGCAGCAGCACGCCCGTGATCGCGCCGTCGACGGCGGCGGCGCTGACGTAGGTCAGCGGCACGATTTCGCGCGGGAAGTAGACGCGGGTGACGAGCTGTGCGTGGCTCACGAGCGACTGCGTACTGGTCGTGACCGCGTTCGTGAAGCAGATCCACGGGACGAGGCCGGCCAGGGCGAACAGCGCATAGGGCACGCCGCCGGTGGGCATGCGCGCGATGTACGAGAACACGACCGTCAGCACGCCCAGCGTCGCCAGCGGCTGCAGGACCGCCCACGCGGGCCCCAGCAGCGACTGCTTGTAGCGCACGCGGATGCGGTGGAGTGTCAGCGTGTAGAACAGGTCCCAGTGGTCGGGAAGCGCCGCCATCGAATGGAACGCCGCGGCCGGCGAGAACACGGGCGGACGGATGACGCGTTCGCGCCGGCCGTCGGGGAGATCGGACGCCAGCTCGGCCGCAGCGCTGGTGGAAGACGGCGTGGGCATCGGTGCTCGGTCCTGCCAAGCACAGCAAGTCACGTGCCCGGATCAGCTCGCAGGCCGGGGCGCGTTGGCCCCGACCCTACTACGGCGCAGTGTAGCGGCGGGGCCTACGTGCCCCGCCGGGACGTCGGTAGCGGCGGGGCCTAGGTGCCCCGCCGGGACGTCGGTAGCGGCGGGGCCCTACGTGCCCCGCCGACAGCCGTCAGTGCTGTCGCTCTCCTTCCGCGATCTCGCCCATCACCGGTTCGGCCAGGAGCTCGCCGGGCGGGATCTCGAGACGCCCGCGGCGCCGGACCGACGGCGGCAGCAGTGCGACGGCCGCCAGGAACAGCGCGAGCGTCAGGAACGCGAGGTAGCCGAGCGCCGGGTGGAAGGGCTGCTGCGTCAGCGTGCCGAGCGTTACGCCGTCGAGCAGCACCTGCATCATGCGATGCAGGCGTCCGCCCGACGGATCGGAGATCGCCGCCAGCAGGATGAACTTGAAGACGAACGCCGATCCGAAGATGACCATCAGGCTGCGCAGCAGCCGCGTGCGGTCGGGGGCGCTCGCCCAGGTGTTGAGGAGCAGCACCAGAAAGAAGACGTCGAACGCGAGCCGGGGAAGCCCCGAATCGGGCGTGACCAGATGGAAGACCTGCGCCGAAGCGAGGAACAACGCGACGAGCGCCAGGCCTCCGTTGGCGGCCGCCAGCGGCGGACGCGCCGCGTGGACGAGCCGCTCCGGCGCCAGCGCGCCGCTTCTGATCAGCGTGCCGAGCAGCAGTACCGCCAGCACGAGGGCGAAGAGCGGCGGCGGCACGAACGCGAGGTGGTCGGTCAGGCGCATGCCGCCCAGCAGCACCACCGTGAGCAGCAGTCCCGGCAGCACGAGCGCCTCGCGGACGGCCGTCACTTGCGCTCCCTCAGCAGGCGCGCCGGGTTGAAGTCGCTCATCTCGCGCCGCAGCCCCGCCTCGAGCTCCGCCTTCAGCTCCTCCGCACTCTTCATGCCGAGGTTCTCATCCTCCACAACGACGCGTCCGCCGGGGGCGAGCGCGAGAGCGCGGTCGACGGCCTGGAGGCCGAGCGCGTACAGCTCATCGTCCGAGTACATGCGTCCCCAGCCCTGGCGGTAGTAGCTGTAGGCGATGTAGAACTGCGTGACGGGATCGCGGACGGCGGGGTCCGCGCGCTCGAAGGCCATGCGCGCCTCGACGAACTGGTCGTTCCGGAAGAAGCGGAGGCCCTCCTCGAACGCTCGATCGTCGATGCGGTACGCCCCGACCGCGGACGTCAGCCCGCCGGTGACCTGCGCGAAGGTCTGGGGCTGCTGCAGGTACAGCCACCCGATGAGCGCGGCGTAGGCGATGGCTCCCGCGAGGCCGCCGATCCGGACCGTCCGCTCGGACATGCGCGGGATCTTAGCCGGGGCGGCCTCGGGCCGGGTAGCGCTGCCGATATACTGCGGTCCCGAGGTGAACGTGTCCGCAGACGCTTCGGCGCGGATTCGCGCCACCGCCGTGAAGGTCCTAGTGACCGAGGCCTTCGTCATCGCCGCGCTCTGGCTGCTCGGCCGGTACTTCTCCGCCTGACATGCACGGGATCGACTGGGCCGTCGTCGCCGCGTACCTGGTGTGGATCGTCTACGACGGCCTGCGGCGGACGAAGGGCAGTCAGCAGGTCGAGGGCTACTTCCTCGCGAACCGCAGCCTCCCGTGGTGGGCGGTCGGCCTGTCGGTCATGGCGACGCAGCTCAGCGCGATTACGCTCGTGGGCACCACGGGGCAGGGCTACCAGGACGGCCTCCGCTTCGTGCAGTTCTACTTCGGGCTGCCGCTGGCGATGCTCATTCTCTCGGTCACCGTGGTGCCCTTCTTCCACCGCGCGAAGGTCTACACCGCGTACGAGTACCTCGAGCAGCGCTTCGACGCGAAGACGCGCGCGCTCACCAGCTTCCTCTTCGTCGTCTCGCGCGGGCTGTCGTGCGGCGTGATCATTGCCGCGCCGGCCGTGATTCTCTCGATCATCCTCGGCTGGAACCTCACGCTGACGGTGCTGGCGATTGGCGTGCCGACGGCGCTCTATACGATGTTCGGCGGCGTGCAGGCGGTCACCTGGACCGACGTGAAACAGATGGTCGTCATCGTCGCCGGGCTCGGCGCCGCGATCGCCGTGCTGCTGGCCGGCCTGCCGGACGAGGTGAGCCTGCTCGGCGCGCTGCACGTCGCCGGCGGCACCGGCCGGCTCGACGCGCTCGACTTCCGCTTCACGCTGACCGAGACCTACACGTTCTGGTCGGGGCTCATTGGCGGGCTCTTCCTGATGCTGTCGTACTTCGGCTGCGATCAGAGCCAGGTGCAGCGCTATCTCACGGCCCGCTCGATCGAGGAAGGACGCGGGTCGCTGATGATGAGCGCCTACGTCAAGATTCCGCTGCAGGCGCTGGTCCTCATCACCGGCGTGCTGGTGTACGTGTTCTTCCTGTTCTCGCCGCCGCCGATGCTGTTCAACCCGGTGCACGAGGCGCGCGTGCAGGCCAGCGGTGACGCGGGGGACTACGCCCGGCTGCAGGCCGAGTTCGAGGCGCTGCACTCGGCCCGCCGCGCCGCGGCGCTGCAGGCCGCGGCCGCCCGCGAGCGCGGCGGCGCCCCGGACGCCGAGGCGGCGATGCGAGAGTTCCGCGACCGGGACGCGGCGCTGGTCGCGCTGCGCCGCGAGGCCGCCGGGCTCGTCGCGCGCGTGAGCGGCGATGACCGCTACAACGACGTGAACTACGTCTTCCCGACGTTCATCACCGCCTGGATGCCGGTCGGCC
>Ga0299913_10006035_pt1 | contig 10439 bp, 10 predicted proteins | sample RVTome_9_FD_201360 | JGI IMG/M metagenome (GOLD analysis project Ga0299913, IMG submission 201360) | Soil microbial communities from uranium-contaminated site in the Upper Colorado River Basin, Wyoming, United States - RVT155D38 (version 2) ... | reverse complement strand
GGACCGCCGGCTGGACGCTCACCTACCTGATCTGGTGGCTCGCCTGGGGGCCGTTCGTCGGCATCTTCATCGCCCGGATCAGCCGCGGCCGCACGATCCGCGAGTTCATGGTCGGCGTGGTGCTGATCCCGACCATGTTCTCGATGCTCTGGTTCGCCACCTTCGGCGGCGCCGGCTTCTACATCGAGTTCAACGGCCCAGGCGGGCTCGCCGACCTCGTGTTCGAGGACGTCACCAAGGCGCTCTTCGCCCTGTTCGGCTACTTCCCGCTGAGCGAGCTCCTGAGCGTCGCCGCGGTCGCCCTGATCTTCATCTTCCTGGTGACGAGCGCCGATTCCGGCACCTTCGTGGTCGCCATGATGACCACCGACGGCGATCTCAACCCGCGCGTCCCGCACAAGCTGATCTGGGCGGTGATCATCAGCGCCATCACCGTCGCGACCCTGTTCACCGGCAGCATCGAGGTCGCGAAGGCGATGGCGATCACCGGCGCCATCCCGTTCTCCCTGATCCTGATCCTGCAGATCATCGGCTTCTTGAGAACCATCCGGGAGGACGCCTCCGCCCCGGCGACGGGCGCGCGAGAGGCCGCGCTCAGGGCAGGCGAGTGACGGAGCGGCCGGCGCGCCGCGCCGGACCGGGGACGGCGAAGACGAACGGGAGGGCTTGACGATGCGGCTTCGACCGGTTGCGATCGCCTGGATCGGCGCCATCGCGCTCGCCGGCTGCGGCGACGGTGAGCGCCCGCTGACCGTCGGTTCCAAGGATTTCACTGAGCAGCTGATCCTCGGCGAGATTATCGCCGAGGTCGCGGAGTCGGCCGGCATCCGAGTCGATCGCGCGATCCCCTACGGCGGCACCTTCGAGAACATCGAGGCCCTCAAGCGCGGCGACATCGACGTCTATCCAGAGTACAACGGCACCGGTCTCGTCCTGCTCGGCCAGCCGCCGATCAGCGATGGCGATCAGGCCTATGCACGGGTCGAGGAGCTGTACGGTCCGCTCGGGCTCGAATGGGGCGAGCGGCTCGGCTTCGCCAACGACTACGAGCTGGTCATGCGCACCGATCGCGCGCAGGATCTCGGCATCACCCGGGTCAGCGAGCTTGCGACGATCGACGCCCCGGTCCGGTTCGGGATCGACGACGAGTTTCAGGAGCGCCCGGTCGACGGCTACGCCCCGTTGCTGCGCCGCTATGGCCTGGAGGCGGAGGCGGCGCTGGTCACGAGCCCTCTGGCCGAGGGCAAGGCAGAGCTCTACGACGCGCTCCTGAAGAACCAGGTCGATGTCGTCGAGGGATTCTCGACCGACGGCCAGATCGCCGAGTTCGACCTCACCGTGCTCGAGGACGACCTGGACTTCTTCCCGACCTATCAGCCGGCGCCGCTCGTGCGCCGGTCGGCCCAGGAGCGCTTCCCGGCGCTCGCGGACGCTCTCGACCGGCTCGCCGGCACGATCGACACCGCCGCGATGCAACAGATGAACGCGGCCGTCGAGCTCGAGGGGCAGGACCCGCGCGACGTCGCGCATCGCTTCCTGGCCGAGGCCGGGATCATCGAGGGCGGCGACCAGGTGGCGGCGGTCGAGGAGCTGCGCCTCGCGGTCGGGCCGTTCGACTCGCGCAGCGGTCAGATCGCCCAGGCGCTCACCGCGACCCGCAGGACCTTCCAGGGCCGGAACGTGAGCCCGGTGCAGGTGGCCGACCCGATGCGCGCGATGACCGGCGGCCAGGCCCGCATCGCCCTGGTCGATGGCAGCTCGTTCTTCGACCTGACCGATGACGTGTTTCCACAGCAGAACGTGCCGGCGCAGGCGCTCGGCGTCGTCGGCTACGACATGGCCCATCTGATCACGCCGCGCGCGAGCGGGGTGCGCTCGCTTGCCGACGTGCGAACGCTCGGCGTTGGTCCCGAGGATGGCTCGTCGGAGCGCGTTGCGCGCATGGTGGTGAGCTCGCTCGCGCTCGTCGACGAGGTGACTCTCGAGGCGGCCGGATCCGGCGAGGAGGATCCGCTGCCAGCGCAGATCCGGGCGTTGCAGGACGGCCAGCTCGACGCCCTGTTCCTGATGGCGGCGTCCGGTCATCCGGAGATCGGCGATCTCATTCGCGACAACGGCCTTCGTCTTCTGTCCCTGCCCGAATGGCAGAGCGGCAACAACCTGATCCGCTTCCCCTTCCTCCGCCTCTCGCGCATCCCGGCCGATACCTACGAAGGTCAGGACCAGCCAATCGACACGATCGGCGCCCAGGTGGTCCTGGCGGGGCCATCGAGGAGCACGATCCCGGTTGGCTCGGCGGGTCCGGGAGCGGCCGCGATCGGCGAGATCCTGCCGCTCGCCGACAAGAGTGTCCTCAGCCTGAACGAGAACCTGGCAGGCTCGGAGCAGATCGACCCGGCGCTGCCCTCGCCTGCCATCCTGCGCCCGCAGCCCAGGCCGGCGGCGGCGTCGGTCAGCGCCTCGCCCGCGCAGTCTTTCGTCAACCTGATCGTGATCCTGGTCTGCGTCTATCTCGCCCATCTGTATTTCCGCAAGCCGCCGCGGCAGCGGGAACCCAGCCTGCGAGCGCAGGTCGAGCCGCGCCGGACGCTCGAGCCGATGAACCAGGAGCAGCACCGGATCTGACCGCCCTTTGCGATCGCAACCTCGGGAGACCAGCATGTATAAGAGCATTCTGGTGCCGATCGACGTGCAGCACAAAAGCTCCTGGATCGGCGCGCTGCCCGCAGCCGTGAATGCCGCCAGGGGCCAGGGCGCCAAGCTTCATGTCCTGACCGTGGTGCCCGACGTGTTCGCCGGCGTCGACTGGCGCTATGCAATCCGTGGCGCCCAGCAGGGATCGATCGAGTACGACCGCCAGGGTCTGATGGAGCAGGCGAAGAAGCGCCTGGAGGAGCTGGTGGCCGACCAGCTGCCCGAGGGGGTCGACGCCGAGATCATGGTGCGCCATGGCACGATCTACGAGGAAATCCTGGAGGCCGCCGAGGAGGTCGAGGCCGACCTGATCGTCATGGCCTCGCACCGCCCGTCGCTCAAGGACTACCTGCTCGGCCCGAACGCTGCCCGGGTGGCCCGCCACGCGCGCTGCTCGGTCCAGATCGTGCGCGATCGCGAAGAGGGCCAGGCAGCGCCCCGATCGTAGCGGCCGCGGGCTTCGCGATCGGCCGCGCCGGCCGTCTCGGTCTGGGCGGACGACCTTGCGAGGCGGGTCCGGTAAGGCCGGCGGATGGGCCCATCCGCGATGCCAGAACGGACATCGCAGTTCCGCGAGGCATGGCCGGTACGATCATGGCTAACGGCAGTTAACTTCAACATCGAGGCCAGAACGGGGAAGATCCCATGGAGTTCGCATCCATGCCGATGCGGTCGCGCTACGGATGGAGAGAGCAATGCCGGTGCCAGAGGGGCGTTTTGCTTCGGTCTCGGAAAGCACTGCCCGCCATGCCCCGCCGGTCGGCGGCACCGCCGCGGATCTCGCCTGGGAGCGCCATCTCGAGCAGGCGGCGATCGCTTTCCTCGCCGGCGACGGCATCATGCCGCCCCTGCTCTGGGCGCGCGGCCTCGACATCGCCGAGCGCCACTTCACATCTGGCGACCCGCGCCTCGCCTGCAGCCTGACCAATCGCGCCTTCGCGCTGCGTCGGCAGGGCGAGCGGTTCGAATCCAACAAGATGTTCAAGGATGCGCGCGCTACCTGGTCGGAGACTTGGCGTTGGGTCCGGCTCATGACCCCGGGAGGGGCCAGCCTCGGTTGCCCGGCGGGCGGCGCGGAGTCGCTGCCGGTCTACGATCATCCGACGCAGGAGGTGCTGTTCGCCCTCGCGGCGCAGGGCCTCGCCGCGACCGATGCGATCGAAGGGTACGATCGCTTGCCGACTCAGGGCGTGAGGCTCTGGCTGGACATGAAGCCTACGGTTTTCTCCGACCTCCGCCGGCTGCTCGGCGGGGTGCTGCTGATCGTCTCGAACCCCCGCTGATGCGACGGCCGCGCGGCGCGTTTCCCCCACGCGTCGCGCGGCTCCCATCGGGGCCGATGACCGCCGGCCATCAGGGTAGTGAGCGGCCGGCGGCGCCGGCCTGACCCGCCGGCCGCGAGGTCGGTCTCGGCGTCGGGCCTCGCCTCTTTCTTCAACGCTCTAGATGTCAGATCACCTCGCGCCGGCGGGCGGGCTGCTCGCGGAGCGTCCTCGCGATGATCTCCAGCGCCTTGCTCAGCCGTTCTCGGTCGGCGGCACCGCTCAACGAGCATCGCACCGCGTGGGGCGCCCTGGCCGGGTCGGCGGCGAACGCGGAGCCCGGCTCGACCGCCACGCCGCGCTCGGCAAGCGTCGCCATGAACTCGGCGGTACGCCAGGGCGCCGGCAAAGACAGCCACAGATGGTAGCTACCAGGTACGGTCTGGAACGCGTGCCCGGCCAGGATCTCGCGGGCGATCGCCTGGCGGGCCCTTGCCTCCAGGCGCTGCTTCTCGGCCAGACGCTCGGCGGTGCCGTTGGCGACCCAGTGCCTGAACAGATCGGCCATGAGCGGGGGGCAGATCAGGAACAGATCGTGCTGCGCGTCCGCGATCGGCGGATACAGCGCCGCCGGTGCCAGCAACATGCCGAACCGGAGGCCCGGGGCGATGCTCTTCGACGCGCTGGTGAGATGGATCGTGCGCTCGGGCGCAAGCGTCGCCAGCGCCGGCGCCCGCTGCTCCGGCAGGTGGCCGTAGACGTCGTCCTCGATCACGATCAGATCGTGCCGGCGGGCGAGCGCGACGATCGCCTCGCGCCGCGCAAGGGACATGGTGGCGGTGGTCGGGTTGTGCAGCGTCGGGTTCGTGAACAGGAGCCGCGCCCGGCTGGTCCGGGCGGCTGCATCGAGAGCCTCGGGCATCAGGCCCTCCTCGTCCAGGGTCAGGCCTTCGAGATGCAGGCCGAGGCGCTCGGCGATGTGGCAGGTCCCGGCATAGGTCAGCTGCTCCACCAGCACCGCATCGCCGGGCCGGGTCAGGCCGGCCAGCGCGGCAACGATCGCCTGATGGGCGCCGCCGGTGATCAGCACCTGCTCGGGCTCGGCGTTCAGGCCGAACCGCTCGAGCCAGCGCGCCGCCGTCGCCCGATGATCGGCGTAGCCGGGTTTGGGCGTGTATGACAGAAGGCCGTCGAGCCCCGAGCCGCCATCGAGCTCGGCCAGAGCCTCGGCGAGCAGGCTGCGATAGCCCGGGTCGGGCGGCGCGTTGATGGTCAGCGAGATTGAGCCCTCGGCGCCGTCGACGACCGGATTGACGCGGCCGGCCGCTGTCGGGCCGCCGCGAACGTAAGTACCGCGGCCGACCTCGCCCGCGACCAGGCCACGCTGGGCGACCAGGGCATAGGCGCGGGTGACCGTGCCGGTCGTCACCCCCAGCCGCCAGGCGAGCTCGCGCTGGGCCGGTAGCCGCCCCCCTTCAGACAGGATGCCGTCGCCGATGTCGTCGGCGATCGCCTCGGCCAGTGCGCGGTAGCGCGGCCCCGGCCGGCTGGAGAGGTCGGGCGTCCATATTGTCATGGTAACAATATATCGATTGACCCCGGGATCGATGTCAAGATTGTATCGATACTGCGATGCAGTTTAGGGGACAAGGCCATGAGAGCTCAGGATTGTACGCGTACAATCCAGGCAACCGGCCCGGCCGACATCGAGCAGGCTCGGCTGCCGGACACGCTCCGCGACATCCTTCACGCGCTGGTCCTTCTGGTTCTGATCTGGCACGAGCGCAGCCGGCAGCGCCGCGATCTGGCCCGGCTCAGCGACTACATGCTGCGCGACATCGGCCTCTCCCGCGCCGATGTCTGGGCGGAGTGCGACAAGCCGTTCTGGCGACCCTGACCGAGCCGCAGGATCGAGCCCATGGACAAGGAGCCGGATCAATGCGCTACCGATTCGTGACCGCGGACGTGTTCACCGATCGCGCGTTCGGCGGCAACCCGCTCGCCGTGCTGCCCGATGCGCGCGGCATTGGCGATGCGGCCATGCAGAAGGTCGCGCGCGAGTTCAATTTATCGGAGACGGTGTTCGTCCTGCCGGCCGAGGACGCCGGCAACACCCGCCGGCTGCGGATCTTCACGCCCACCCGCGAGCTGCCGTTCGCCGGCCATCCGACAGTGGGAACGGCGCTCGCGCTGGCTTGGCTCGGCGAGATCGACCTTCGGGGCGAGGCCACCGAGATCGTGTTCGAGGAAGGTGCTGGACCGGTGCCGGTGACGATCCGCGCGAGCGGGGGTCAGGCCGGGTTTGCGCAGCTTGCCGCACCCCGGCCGCCCGAGATCCGCGCCGCGCCCGACACCGCGGACCTCGCGGCGCTGCTCTCGCTCGATCCCTCCGATCTGCGGCGCGACGCCGGCCTGCCCGAGGCCTGCTCCTGCGGCCTGCCGTTCCTGATTGTCGAGGTTCGAGACGCCGCGGCGCTCGGCCGCGCCCGGCTCGACCATGCGGTCTGGCGGCGACTCCTGGCCGACGCCTGGGCCAAGGAGGTCTACCTTGTCACCCGCGACGCCGCGGGAGTCGGGGCCGACTTCCGGGCGCGCGCCTTTGCGCCGGCCGTCGGCATCGAGGAGGATCCGGCGACCGGGTCCGCCGCCGCGGCGCTCGGCGGCTGGCTCGGGACGCGCGAGGCCACAGTCGATGGCTCCCACCGGTACGTCATCGCCCAAGGCGTCGAGATGGGCCGGCCGAGCCGGCTCGAGATCGAGGTGCAGCGCCGCGGCGGCGCGCTCGCGGCGGTGCGGGTAGGCGGCGGCGCGGTGCCGGTCGCTGAGGGCACGATCGAGGTGCCGGACCCCGGCTGAGCGGACGATCGCTCTCTGTGCAAAGTTCGCAGGACGGCCGGTGGCGCTTGTCCGTGACCACCGCCGCGGAGGTCACGACAAGGTCGACGGCCCGCGCAGGTCGCGGATCGTGACCGCCGCATCCTCGTTCGGATCGACGGGCTCCGGCTCGCGCACCCGGATCGGTTGCCTCACCCCGCCTCGAGGACCGCAGCGAGGAACTGGCGCGTGCGCTCGCTCTGCGGGTCGGAGAACAGCTGCTCGGGCGCACCCTGCTCGGCGATCTTGCCGGCGTAGAAGAAGCACACCCGATCGGCGAACTCCCGAGCGAACCCCATCTGGTGGGTGACCATCAGCATGGTGAGGTTGTGCTCCGCGCCGAGCCTTCGGATCACGTTCAGCACTTCGCCGACCAGCTCGGGATCGAGGGCCGAGGTCACCTCGTCGAACAGCATCACCTTGGGGCGCATGGCGAGCGCCCGGGCGATCGCTACCCGCTGCTGCTGGCCGCCCGAGAGACGGGCCGGATACTGGTCCTTCTTGTCGGCGAGGCCGACCATGGCGAGCAGCTCCTCGGCCCGCGTGCGCGCCTCGTCCTTGGACAGGCCGAGCACGTGGACCGGCGCCTCCATGCAGTTCTGCAGCGCGGTCATGTGCGGGAACAGATTGAAGTGCTGGAACACCATGCCGATCTTGCCGCGCACCCGCCGGAGGTGGCCCTCGTCGGCCGGCACCAGCTCGCCGTTCCGCGAGGTGTGGGTGAGCGCCTCGCCGTCCACCTCGATGACGCCGCCGTCGATCCGCTCCAGCGTCATCAGCATGCGGAGCACGGTGGTCTTGCCGGAGCCCGACGGGCCGATGATCGCCACCTTCTCGTTGGCCGCGACGTCGAGATCGAGCTGATCGAGCACCACGAGGTCGCCGTAGCGCTTGGTGACCTCGCGGAAGCGGACCATCGGCTGGTCGTCGGCCGTCGGCATGGCTCAGCCCCTTCGCGAATGCAGCCAGGCCTCGAGCTGGCGCACGCCCACCGCCGAGATCAGGCTCATGACCAGAAAGAATGCGCCGACCATGGTGATCGGCTCGAGGTAGCGGAACGTCTCGGAGCCGATGATTTTCGCCGTTTGCATCAGCTCGACGACCGCGATCGCCGAGAGCAGCGGCGTCTCCTTGAACATGCCGATCAGGTAGTTGCCGAGCGCCGGCACCACCGGCGGGACCGCCTGCGGGATGATCACGCCGTAATAGGTCCGATATGGGCTCAGATTGAGCGCCCTCGCCGCTTCCCATTGGCCGCGCGGGATGGCGTCGAGACCGGCGCGATACACCTCCGAGCAATAGGAGGCGTAGTGCAGGCCGAGCGCCATCACGCCGGCGGTGAACGCTGGGATCACGATGCCGAACTGCGGAAACACGAAGAACACGAAGAAGATCTGGATCAGCACCGGGGTCGAGCGGATGAACTCGACGAAACCGCCGGCCGCCGAGCTGATCCAGGGATTCTGCGAGCGGCGCAGGATCGCCAGGACCAGGCCGAGAACGGCCGCGATGGCGAAGCCGAGGAAGGTCGCCTCGATGGTCACCACCGCAGCGCGCGCGAGCGTCGGCAGGATCTCGAGCGCGAACTGCCAGTCGAACAGCTGCATCACGCCCGCCCCAGCGTCATGCGGCGCTCGAGGCCGCGCATCAGGTAGGTGATGACCAGCGCGATGCCGAGGTACATGGACAGCACCAGGAGAAAGATCTGGACCGTCTGCAACGTCGCCTGGTTGAGCTGGTAGGCCCTGAAGGTCAGATCGCCGACGGTGATCAGCGAGACCAGCGCCGTCGCCTTCAGGAGCTCGATGAACAGGTTGCCCCAGGGCGGGATCATGGCGACGATCGCCTGGGGCAGGATGATCCGGCGCATGCGCGTGAGCGGGCTCATGTTGAGCGCGATCGATGCCTCGTACTGGCCGCGCGGCACCGCCAGGATGGCGCCCCGGACAACCTCGGCCCCATACGCGCCGACGTTCAGGCCCAGCGCCAGGATCGCCACCGGGATCGGGTCCAGCGTGATCCCGAAATGCGGCAGCACGAAGAACAGCCAGAACAGCTGCACCAGGGCCGAGGTACCGCGGAAGACCTCGATGTAGGTAATGGCCAGCCACCGCACCGGAGCCCACGGCGACATCTTGCCGAGCCCGGCGAGCAAGCCGCAGGCGACCGCGAGCGCGCAGGCGGCAACGGTGATCTGCACGGTCACCCAGGCGCCCTCGAGCAGCGGCGGCAGGAACTGTCGGAACCCCGCGAAGCTCGCCACCACGAGCCCCGCGATGAAGCTCAAGAGAGCGCAGATCCAGAGGTGGCGATAGCTGAAGGACCCGTCCCTAGGCACCCGGCCCGACTCCGTGGTCGTCGTCCAGCGTCACCTCGTGGCTACGGCGCGCCGCGTCCGCGGCCAGAGCATCCCCGGCCGGCATCCGCTGCCGGCCGGGGCGATACGACCTCACTGCTCGGCGCACAGCTCTTCGGTCGTCTTCTCCGGCAGCTCGTCCTTGGTCCAGCCGAACGGCGCCACCAGCGCGAGGTGCTCCTCGGTACCGATGAACTCGGCGAGCTCCGCGTTGAACGCGTCGAGGAAGGCCTGGTCGTCGGGGCGGAAGGCGAACCCGCCGTGGCCCTTGACGCTCTGGCCGGCGACCTCGCTGAAGGCGCCGGCCATCTCGACCCCTTCGGCGCCATCGGCGAGCCTCCGGATCGACAGGCTGGTGAGCGCGAAGGCATCGGCGCGGCCGGCCTGCACGGCGGCGGTGCCGGCAGCGGTGTCGGGCACGACCATCACCTGATCGTCGGGGACGTCGGCGTCGCGCGCATAGGTGCGCTCGATCGCCCCGGCCATCACGGCCAGCGTCGCATCCGAGCTGGCCTTGATGTCGTCATAGGTGGTCAGCGACTCGGGATTGCCCTCCGCCACCAGGAATGCCTGGCCGATGCCGTAGGTCGGCTCCGAGAAGGCGACCTGCTCGCAGCGCTGCGGGGTGATGAACATACCAGCGGCGACCATGTCGAAGCGGCCCGCGTTGAGGCCGGGGATCAGCGAGCCGAACTCGGTGACCACTGCCTCGACGTTCTCGATGCCCATCTCGGCAAGGATGTGCTTGGCGATCTCCGGCGCCTCGCCGGTGAGCTCTCCCTCTGGCGTCACGTAACCGTAAGGCGCCTCGTTGGCGATGCCGATCGTGATCTCGCCGCTCTCGGTGGCCTCCTCGAGGAGATCGGCTTGCGCGCTCGTGGCGCCGAGCGCCAGAAACGCTGCGCCGCTCAGGCATCGGCTGATCAGGTGCATTTCGTGCCTCCTCTTGCAAATTTGCGAGTCGCGGAATTCACCCGCTGCTGGGGCGACCCTAACCAGCGATCCGGATCGTGGCAAGGCAAGCGCACCCCCGGGAGCGGCCGCTCGACAACCATCCCACGAACTTGCGTGGCGCCAGTCAAATCTGAGGTATATTGAGGCGAAGCTGCAGAATTGTCTGCAGAGAGAGGGGCCCGGCGTCTTGGGCGAAGAAGGCAGGCGGGCAAGCGTTCGGATGCGCGTTTTGCTTGCGGCGCGCTCGATGGATTGCGCTCGGGGCGATCCGGGTTTATGGAGCTAACAGGAGGGCATCA
>Ga0299913_10006034_pt1 | contig 10439 bp, 11 predicted proteins | sample RVTome_9_FD_201360 | JGI IMG/M metagenome (GOLD analysis project Ga0299913, IMG submission 201360) | Soil microbial communities from uranium-contaminated site in the Upper Colorado River Basin, Wyoming, United States - RVT155D38 (version 2) ... | reverse complement strand
TCTCGGGCGCCGGCGGCGTGGCCGCGTAGCGACCACGGCGCCGGCGCCGGCGGGCCGGCTATGCGCCCCAGGTCATGGCGCCGACTGCGAACGCGGTGTCGCCGCCCAGCATCGCCGCCAGAGCGCGGCGCTGGCGATCCGTCATGGAGCCGACCGTCTTGGTCTCGGACATGGGGATCGCGGCGAGGAACCTGCGGCAGCGGGTGCGCCCCCACCGGTGCTGGCTCATCAGCAGGTCGCAGATGGCCATGCTCTCGGCCTCCCAGGGACAGGTCAGCACCACGTCCGACACGGTCGTCTCTCCTTCGGCCACCTGCCGCTTGAGCTCGGCCCTGGCCAGCCGGACCCGATTCGCTTGTGCGAGCGCCCGCAGGTGCTGCGCGGCAGGAGCCGTCGCAGTTGCGTCCATCAAGTTACCTCCCCGCATGCGACCCACCGTCGTGGTGGGGCACCTCGTGAGTTGACACTATGCGGCCGGAGCAGTGCGGACACGGACGATCACGAACCCGGCACTCCGGTGTCGACCGGCGCGCCTCCCCAGGTCCGACCTCATCGTCCCTCTCTCGTCCGGAGCGCTCCGCGTCCGACCGAGGCCGGAGGCTAGACACCCGGCGGGTGGATGGTCAACGCCGATTCACCCGAAAATTCGCAAGAAGCGGGTGATTTCGAGAACGGGATCGAAACCACCATGCAGAGCCGAATCTGCTATAGGGCTGCCGGCTCCGGCAGCGGGCCGTGCTCGGCCTCGAACTCCGCCTTCACCGAGGCGAACGCCGCCAGCGACCGATCGAGCGTCGCGCGGTCGTGCGTGGCCATCACGCTCGTCCGCAGCAGCGCGCCCGCGGGCGGCACCGCCGGGTGCAGCGCGACGTTCACGTAGACGCCCGCGTCGTAGAGCGCCCGCCACAGCAGCACGGCCTTCCAGTCGTCGCCGACCACGACCGGCACGATCGGCGTCACCGGTCCCGAGCCGTCGTCGAGCACCTGGAACCCGAGCCCGCGCAGGCCGTCGCGCAGGTAGGCCGCGTTGTCGATCACGCGGGCGAACAGCGCCGGCCCCTCGTCCGAGCGGATGATCCGCAGCGCGGCCAGCGCCGCGCCGACCGCAGCGGGGACGGCCGCCGCGGTGAACAGGAACGCGCGCGAGCTGATGCGCAGGAAGTCGACGACCTCGTGCGAGCCGACGATGAAGCCACCGCAGCTCGCGAACGACTTCGAGAACGTGCCCATCCGCAAGTCGACGTCGCGCTCGACACCCAGCAGCTCGCACGCGCCGGCGCCGCGCGCGCCGAGCACGCCGACGGCGTGTGCCTCGTCGACCATCAGCCGCGCCCCGTACGCCCGGCACAGCTCCACGATCCGCGGCAGGTCGGCGACGTCGCCCTCCATCGAGAACACCCCGTCCACCACCACCAGCACGCCGCCGCCGTCGTCCGCCGCGCGCTGGAGCATCTTCTCGAGCTTGTCGAGCCGCCCGTGCCGGAACGGCCGCAGCTTGGCGCGCGAGAGCAGGCAGCCGTCGAGGATCGAGGCGTGGTCGGCCGAGTCGGCGATCACCGTGTCACCCGGGCCGAGAAGCGTCCCGAGCGTGCCCACGTTGGCCTGATGGCCGGTGGTGAAGACGATCGCGTCCTCGGTGCCCATCCACTCCGCCAGCCCGCTCTCGAGCTCGAGGTGCAGGTCGATCGTCCCGTTCAGCAGCCGCGAGCCGGTCAGGCCCGTGCCGTAGCGGTCGAGCGCGTCGCGCGCGCCCTGCATGACCCGCGGGTCGCCGGTGAGCCCGAGGTAGTTGTTGGAGCCGAGCATGATCCGCTCGGCGCCCTCCATCTCCACCACGGGAGCCGCCGGCGACTCGAGCCGGCGGAAGTACGGCAGCAGGTCGGCCTCGCGGGCGGCGCGGAGCTGCTCGGCGCGCTCGTGCCCGCGGACCTTCGCGAAGACGTCGATGGCGGTCGGCATATAGGGTCCGGTTCCGTGTCGCTGGAAGTTCGTCCCGTGCGGGGGCGCCGGGACCTGCGGGAGTTCGTCGAGCTCCCGTACCGGCTGCACTCTACTTCGCCCGTCTGGGTGCCTCCGCTGCGCCTGGAGCGGCGGCTGTTCCTCTCGCGCCGCATGAACGCGTTCTTCACGCACGGCGATGCGCAGCTCTTCCTGGCCGCCCGCGGCGGCCGCGTGGTGGGCCGGATCAGCGCCCACTACGACCAGACGTTCAACGACTTCCACGGCAACCGCTGGGGCATGTTCGGGTTCCTCGACGCCGAGGACGACCCCGAGGTCCTGCCCGCGCTGCTGGAGGCGGCCGAGCGCTGGCTGCGCGGCAAGGGGCGCGACCGGATGGTCGGGCCGATGGACTTCACGATGAACGACGAGTCGGGCGTGCTGATCGAGGGCTTCGAGCGCGAGCCGCTGATCAAGCAGCCATGGCACCCGCCCTACTACCAGCGGCTCTGCGAGGAGGCGGGCCTGGACAAGGCGATGGACCTGCTGATGTGGGAGCTGCACATCTCCGACCGCTCGAGGATGCTGCCGGTGATCTTCAAGCTCGCCGCCGACGTCGAGCCGCGCCACGGCATCCGCGTGCGCAAGATGTCGCGCCGCGGCCTGCGGCGCGACCTCGACCGCTTCGCCGAGGTCTACAACTCGGCCTGGAGCGAGAACTGGGGCTTCGTGCCCTACTCGAAGGCCGACCTCGACCACTACGCCTCCGAGCTGCAGCTCGTCTTCGACCCGCACTGGTTCATGGTCGCCGAGACGGCGGAGGGGGAGACCACCGCGGTGGCGATCACCGTGCCCGACATCAACCAGGTGCTCAAGAAGATGAACGGGCGCCTCCTGCCGCTCGGCTGGTGGCACTTCCTCCGGCGCCGGCGGATCATGGACCGCGTGCGCGTGGGCTTCCTCGGCGTCAAGCCCGAGTTCCAGCACACCGGCGTCGCCGCGGCGATGTACGTCGAGCACTTCGACATGGCCACGGAGACCCCGCAGAAGTGGGGCGAGATGGGCTGGATCCTGGAGACCAACAAGAACATGAACCGCGCGATGGAGGCCATGGGCGGGCGAATCGTGCGGCGGTTCCGGGTCTACGAGAAGAACTTCCCTTCCACTTAGGGGGGCCTAAGAGGTACCGTTCAGGACATGCGGCGCTCGGAATACCTCAAGGCCTCCCCACCGATGTTCGAGTCGAGGCTGCTCGACCGCTTCACGCGCGTGCACTGGGTGGTGCCCGTGCTGATCTACGCGCCGGCGATCGCGGCGCTGCTCGCGCTCGGAATCGCGCGCGACGGGAGGTGGGACACGGCGGGGCTGGTGCTGGGCGGCTACGCCGTCTGGACGCTGACCGAGTACTGGCTGCACCGGGTGGTCTTCCACTTCGAGCCCGAGCGCGGCATCGGCGCGCGGCTGCACTGGATGATCCACGGCGTCCACCACGACCACCCGAACGACCCGATGCGGTTGGTCATGCCGCCATCGGCGTCGATCCCGCTGGCGCTGATCTTCCTGGCCGTCTTCTGGCTCGTCCTCGGCACGGTCCACGCGCCGGCGTTCGGCGCGGGCTTCCTGCTCGGGTACCTCGTCTACGACATGACCCACTACTACGTCCACCACCACAAGCCGCGGACGATCGTGGGTCGCAAGCTGCGCGAGCTGCACATGCGCCACCACTTCCAGGACCACGAGCGGGGCTTCGGCGTGAGCGCGCCGTACTGGGACCACGTGTTCCGGACCCAGCCGCGGCGCTGACGACGCACGCCGTCCGCTTCGGCCGTCATGCTGTGTCGTTCGTGAGTCGCTTCGAGGGAACAGACGAGGAGGAGGGCGAGGTCGTCGACGGCCTGCCGGTCGTCACCGGCGAGCAGACCGTCGAGCAGGCGGCGCGGCCGCTCGTGCCCGCCCGCCAGGCCGCCGCGCTGGCGGCGACCGGGTTCGTGGCGGGCGCCGCCACCGTCGCCGTCGTGCACCGCCGCCGCACGCGCGTCTCGCCGCGCAGGCGCCGCGGCAAGAGCAAGCTCGGCGAGATCGTGGCGTCGAACTCGTTCCTGGTCGACGTCCACCTGATCCGCCGGCCTTGAGGGTCTGTCCAAGAACCCCGCCACGCCCGGATGCGGCCGTGGACACTTCGCCGGATCGCCACCCGAACCCTCGAAAATCCTGGAAGGATTCCCTTCGGGTCCGTGCGGCGCCCGGCTCGGTCCACGACCACCCCGGGCGGGCCGGATCTTCTTGGACAGACCCTTGAGCGCGGCCGCCGCGCAGCGCGGCGCCGGCGAGTCCGCCGCGACCGCCCGCGGCGCGGAGGTGCGCGTCGAGGTCACGCCGCCGTGGCCGTTCCGGCTCGGCGGCGGCTCGGCCGACGGCCTCACCCGCCGCCGCGGCGCGGCGCTGCAGCGGCTGCTGCGGATCGGCGGCGAGCCGGTGCTCGTCGGCATCGTCCAGCCCGCCGCCGACCGCGTGCTGTTCGCCGCCCGCGCTGCGACCGAGGCCGCGGCCCGCGAGGGGATCGCGCGGCTGCGCTTCGCGACCGGGGTCGACGACGACCTGCGCCCGTTCTACGAGCGCTTCCGCGACGACCCGGTGATCGGCAAGGCCGTGCGCGCGAACCCGCGGCTGCGGGTGCGCCGCCGTCCCGACCCGTGGGAGGCGCTGGTCGCGGCGATCACCGAGCAGCTGATCGAGTTCGAGCGCGCCGTCGCGATCCAGCGGCGGCTGATCGGCGCGCTCGGCTACCGCTGCCCGGCCACGCGCATGCGCGACGCGGCGACGCCGGCGGCGGTCGCCGCCGAGGCGCCCGCCCGGCTCGTGTCCTTCGACCTCGCGCCCAAGCGGGCGATCGCGCTGCGGCGCTGCGCCGAGGGCGTCGCGCGCGGGCGGATCGACCTGCGCGACCACGACGTGCGGCGGCTGCTCGCCATCCCGGAGATCGGCCGCTGGACGGTCGAGATGCTGGGCCTGTTCGGCCAGGGCCGGATGGACGTCGTGGCGGCCGGCGACCTCGGCTACATCAAGCTCGTCGGACGGCTGGCGACCGGCAACCCGAGGGCGCGCGCCGACGAGGCCGAGGTGCGCGGCTTCTTCGCCCGCTACGGCGAGTGGCAGGGCCTCGCCGGCGAGTACCTGCGCGTCGCCGCGGCGTCCGGGCTCATTGCAACCCGGACACCCCCGGGTCCAGCCCCTCGCCGGGCAGGAACTCGTTGGTCAGCGGCGCCCGGCCGCCCGCTGGCTGCTTGAGCAGGCCGCCTTCGCGCATCCAGCGCTCGTAGGCCTCCCACTCGCGCGGGTCCTGGTAGCCCCAGGGCAGCTCCTCGTCCTCCGGGAAGAACACCGGCAGCGTCGCCTCGACCACGTCGGCCTGCAACCCGCGGTCGAGCCCGTCGTCGACCTCGAGCAGCGCGTCCACCCCGGCGCCGGGATCGCGCTCGAGCAGCCGGTGCCCGCGCGCGGTGGCCTGCAGGAAGCGGCGCAGGCGCGAGGCGCCGTCCTCGTCGAGCTCGTTCCGGCGCGCGGCGAACACGAGCTCGTTGTAGGTCGGTACGCCGAGATCCTCCATCCGCAGGATCTTCGGCTTGCGCCCGCGCCGGGCGAGGTCGACGCCCTCGTAGTTCCAGAACGACCCGAGCGTGGCGTCGACCTTTCCGGACAGCATCGCCGGGGTGAGGTTGAAGCCGACGCTGATCTCCTTCACCGAGCCGGGGTCGACGCCGGCCTGCTCGAGGATCGAGCGCAGGTAGGCCGACTGGTAGGGGATCCCCGCCGTGCCGACGCGCTTGCCGCGCAGCTGCGCCGGGCGCGTGATCGCCTTCGAGCCGACCGACATCAGCGACGTCAGCGGCTTCTGCACCAGCGCGCCGACCGAGACCACGTCGGCGTCCTTGTCGCGCGCCAGCAGCAGCTCGGGCTCGTACGTGATCGCCACGTCGGCGCGGCCCGCCTGCAGCAGCTTGAGCGGCGCGGACGGGTCCGGCGGCGCCTGGATCTCCACGTCCAGGCCCGCCCGCTCGTACTCGCCGCTCGCCTGGGCCGCGTAGATGCCGGCGTGATCGGCGTTGGGGAAGTAGTCGAGCATGACCGTGAACGGCTCGGTCTCCCCGGAGCCTCCCGTGGTCGGCTCCTCCTTCTCGCCGCAGCCGGCGAGCGCGAGGAGCAGGAGCAGGAGCAGCGGCGTGAGGCGGGTCATGGTCCTCCGGGATCGGATCGGGGCGTCCAGTCGACGACGCGGCGCTCGAGCAGCGAGAGCGCGCCGTAGAGGGTGACGGCGAGCAGGAACAGCAGCAGGGTGGCGGCGAAGGCGCGCGCGGTCTCGAGCTGCCCGTTGGCGGTCAGCAGCGCGTGCCCGAGGCCCGAGTCGGCGCCCGACCACTCGGCGAACACGGCGCCGATCACCGCGACCGCGGCGGCGACCTTCATGCCGGTGAAGGCGGACGGCAGCGCGCTCGGCAGCTCGAGCATCCGCAGCGTCTGCCAGCGCGACGCGTCGAGCGAGCGCAGCAGCTTGCGGGCGTCGGCGTCGGTGTCGCGCAGCCCGTCGTAGACGTTGATCGCGACCGGGAAGAAGCAGACGAGCGCGACCAGCAGCACCTTCGGGGCGAGCCCGAAGCCGAGCACGAGCACCACGAGCGGCGCGATCACCGGGACCGGCACGGCCTGCGAGCCGATCACCAGCGGGCGCAGCGCGCGCCGGGCGGGCCGGGACACGTGCATCGTCACGCCGAGCGCGGCGCCGGCGGCGATCGCGGCCGCGAGGCCGAGCAGCACCTCGCCGGTGGTGACCGCGAGGTCGTCGGCCAGCAGGGCGCGGTCGCTCCACAGCGACTCGGCGACCTGCGCCGGCGCGGGCAGCAGCAGGTCGTCGACCAGCCCGAGGCGAACGATCGCCTCCCACGCCGCGAGCCCGGCCAGCACGATCAGGGCGGCGCCCATCAGGCGTCGCCTCCCAGCGCGCTCAGCGCCCGCTCGCGCAGCTCGACGACGGCGAGGTCGGTGCGGTGGCGCGGGCGCGGCAGCGGGACCTCGAGCGTCGCCACCACGCGCCCGGGCCGCGGGGACAGCAGCACGATCCGGTCGGCCAGCAGCGCCGCCTCCTCGACGTCGTGCGTGACCAGCAGCACGGTCCGCGGCTCGCGCGCGAGCGCGCCGGCGAGCCAGCGCTGCATCTGCCCGCGCGTGAGCGCGTCGAGCGCGCCGAACGGCTCGTCGAGCGCCAGCACCGGGCGGCCGGCGAGCAGCGTGCGCAGGAACGCGACGCGCTGGCGCATGCCGCCGGACAGCTCGCGCGGGCGGGCGCGCTCGAAGCCCTCGAGCCCGAACGCGGCGAAGTGCTCGTGTGCGGCCGCGCGCGCGGCCGCCCTGCCGGTCCCGCCGACCCGCAGGGCCAGCGCGGCGTTGTCGAGCGCGGACAGCCACGGCAGCAGCCCGTCGCGCTGGGGCATCAGCGCGGCCGGAGCCGCCTCGACCGTCCCGGCGTCGGGCGCCGCGAGCCCGCACACCAGCTCGAGCAGCGTCGACTTGCCGCAGCCGCTCGGCCCGGCGACCGCCACGACCTCGCGCGGCGCCGCGTGCAGCGACACGCCGCCCAGCGCCTGGACGGCGCCGAAGGCCTTCTCCACGCCGGCGACGGTGACACCGCCGGAAAGGTCACGAGGCTCCGTCACGGGAGCCTCGACATCGGTCTCCATCGCTCCCTCCGCGGGCATTACCCCACAGGTTCGAAGGGTCAGCGCCGCTCGACGGGCGCTATCTCAGCCGGCCTGGCGCCAGCCCCCCTGGTTTCCACTACGGCGATGATGCTACCGCTCGCCGCGCTCGATCCGTCCCTCGTAGGCCTCGCGCTGCGCCGGCGTGGTGCTCGCCGTGATCCGCTCGGAGCCGAGCGCGCGCAGCAGCGCGTCGCGGCCGCGACGCGGCAGCAGGGCTCCCAGCCGCACCCGCCCGGACTGGTTGCGCGGGACGTGGACCTCGAAGCGCGGACGCTCGATCACCGCGGCGATCGCGGCCGCGACGGCCTCCGGCTCGAGCACGCGGACCCGCGGCGCGTCGAGCGTGCCGGCGGCGAGATCGGTGCGCACGGTGCCGGGCATGACGACCGAGATCTCGACGCCGGTGCCGCGCAGCTCGGCGCGCACGGCCTCCGAGAGGCCCAGCACCGCGTGCTTGGTGGCGGAGTACACGGCCAGCCGCGGCAGGCCGGCCTTGGCGGCGGCCGACGCGACGTTGACCACGTGGCCCCGGCCGCGCTCGACCATCCCCGGCAGCACCAGCTTCATGCCGAGGATCACGCCGTGCAGATTGACGTCGACCTGGAGGTGGCTCCAGAGGTCGTCCTCGGCGACGAGCGGGCCGACGTGCAGCACGCCGGCGTTGGCGACCAGCACGTCGACCGGCCCGGCACGGTCGGCGACCGTGTCCAGGAAGGCCTCGAACGAGCGCCGGCTGGCGACGTCGACCCGCGCGCCGAGGCCGCCGAGGTCGGCGCCGATCCGCTCCGCGAGCGGGCCGTCGCGGTCGCCGACGGCGACGCGGGCGCCGCGCTCGGCGAGCGCCTTCGCGGTGGCCAGGCCGATGCCGCGTGCGCCGCCGGTCACGACGACCACCTTGCCCGCCACATCGCCACGCGGTGTCACCGGGCCGGAATGTAGCGTTCCCGGCTGACATGGACTGGGACGCAGAGGGCCTGCTCGACGGCCTCGAGGATGAGCGGGCGCGCGCCGCGCGCCGCAAGCTGCTCGACGAGCTGCACGCGGCCGGGGTCCCGGCCGGCGAGCTGCGCCGCGCGGCCGCCGAGGATCGGCTCGCGCTGCTGCCGGTCGAGCGGCTGCTCACCAGCGAGGCGCGCCACACGGCGCGCGAGATCGCCGACGAGACGGGGCTCGACCTCGAGTTCTTCCTCGCGCACCGCCGCGCGCTCGGGCTGGCGATCACAGGCCCGGACGAGCGCGTGTTCGGCGACGCCGACCTCGAGGCCGCCCGGCTCGGCCGCCGCTACCGCGACGCCGGCTTCCCCGACGAGGAGGCGCTCGAGGTCACGCGCGTGCTCGGCCAGGGCATGGCCAGCTACGCCGAGGCGACGCGCTCGCTGGTCGCGGAGACGTTCACCGAGGCAGGCACCGACGAGCACGCGCTCGGGCACCGCTACGCCGAGGTCGCCGAGGAGCTGCTGCCGCTCGCCGCCCCGTTCATCGGCCACGTCTTCGCGCTGCACATGCGCCAGATCCTGCGCCAGGACGCGATCACGCGCGAGCAGATGCTGACCGGTCGCGTGACGGCCGCGCACGACACGACGATCGGCTTCGCCGACCTGGTCGGCTTCACCGCGCTGGGGGAGAGCGTGCCGGTGGAGGAGCTCGGTGGCGTCGCCGGGCGGCTCTCGCGCCTGGCCGGCGAGGTGGTGCAGGCGCCGGTGCGGATCGTGAAGCTGATCGGGGACGCGGTCATGCTCGTCGCGCCGGCGCCGGCCGACATGGTCGAGACGGCCCTCCAGCTGGTCGAGGCGGCCGCGGTGGACGAGACGTTCCCGCCGCTGCGCGCGGGCGTGGCGCACGGGCCGGCGATCAACCGCTGGGGCGACTTCTACGGCTCGGCGGTCAACGTCGCGAGCCGCCTGACCGCCCGCGCCCGGCCAGCCTCGGTGCTCGCGACCGAGATCGTCCGCGAGGCGGCCGGCGACGCCTACGACTGGTCGTTCGCGGGCGAGAAGAAGCTCAAGGGGCTCTCCGCCCCGGTCCGCGCGTACCGCGCGCGGCGGCGTGAGTAGGGCGCGCGTCGCTACCGCTTCTTGATCTTGAACCGCTTGACCGCCGGGGTGGCATCGAGGTTGCCGGCGCGGTCGCGCGCCTTGACGCGGAACACGTGCTTGCCGGGCTTGAGCTTCCTGTAGGTCTTCGGCGAGGTGCAGCGCCTGAACCGCTTCTTGTCGAGCCTGCAGCGGAACCTGGAGCCCGGCTCGCCGGACGCGAACCTGAACGTCGCCTTGCGCTTTGCGTGTTTGATCTGCGCCCTGCGAAGCGACGTGGCGGGCGCCGTGACGTCAGGCGGGGGCGGAGCCGCTGTCGGGCTGGGGGTCACCGTGGGCGTCGGGATGGGGTTCTGCGGCGGGCTCGGGGTCACCGTGGGCGTCGGATAGGCGATGATCTGCGTCAGCGAGAACGAGGCGACGGAACGCGCCTGGGGGTCGCCGCCGGCGCTGGTGAAGCTCCCTGCCGCATAGAGCCGGCGGTCGACGAGCGCGAGGGCGAGGCCGGTGCCGATCCAGGGACCGTCGCCGGCGCCGTCGGACCCGACCGGGTGCCATCCGGTGCCGTCGAAGAAGGCGACGTTGTCGGCGCGCACGTCGCCGTTGGCGTTCTGGAACGACCCGGTGACGAAGAGGTGCGAGCCGGTGCCGGCCAGGTCTTCGATCGAGGCCGTCGTCGGGAACCAGCCGTTCCCGCCGCCGCTGCCGGCGCCCA
>Ga0299913_10006033_pt1 | contig 10439 bp, 11 predicted proteins | sample RVTome_9_FD_201360 | JGI IMG/M metagenome (GOLD analysis project Ga0299913, IMG submission 201360) | Soil microbial communities from uranium-contaminated site in the Upper Colorado River Basin, Wyoming, United States - RVT155D38 (version 2) ... | reverse complement strand
AATGGGGCTCGTGATCGTGGTCGGCCTGATCAATCAGACCGCCGGGGCGATCCTGCTCGCCGTCGAGGTCGGTGTGGCAATCGGCTTCTTCTACCAGCGCTCGCGCGGCTCGGTGCCGCGGACGGCCGACGTCGCCTCGGCGGACGACGGCGTGCACCGGGTGCTCGTCGTCGCGAACGAAACCGTCGGCGGCCAGGCGCTGCTGTCGGAGCTGCACGGCCGGGCGGCTCCGCATCGGCGTAGCGAGATCCTGGTCGTGACGCCGCCGCTGGCCGGGTCCGCGGCCGAGCATTGGTCGTCCGACGTGGATGCCGGCATCGCCGAGGCGCGCCGCCGCTTGGATTCCTCCGTCGAGTCGATGCGCGCCGCCGGCCTGAACGTACGGGGCAGGCTCGGGGATCATCACGATCCCAACCAGGCGATCGAGGACGCCCTGGGCGAGTTCGCGGCCGACGAGATCGTCATCTCCACTCACGTCCCCAAGCGCTCGCGCTGGCTGGAATCAGGCGTCGTCGAGAAGGCGCGCAGCGAGCTCCCGCAGCCCGTCACGCACGTGGTCGTCGACCTCGAGGCGGAGCAGGCGGAGCCCGCGCCCCGCGGCTAGCCGCCGCCGGAGCCGGCGTTCTGCAGCAGGTAGTCGACGAGCTCCTGCAGGACGTCCTCAGGCAGCTGGACCTCGTCGAAGGGCGGCATGCTGGCGCCCTCGAAGCCCGGTGACTTCTGCTGCTCCGGGTCGCGGATTGAAGTGGTGATCTGCTTCGCGCTCTGCCCGGGGAGGACCTCGTCGAGGTTCGGCCCGGTCGTGCCCGAGGCGCCAGCCGCGGCAAGTGTGTGACACGAGCTGCAAAGCTCCGTGAAGACCTCCTGCCCGCCGCCGAGGTCCGGTGGCTCGATGCCCTCGACGCCCGCGACGCTCGCGACATACGCGGCGACGTTCTCCGCGTCCGCGCCCGTGACGAGGTTGGCCGGCATGAAGACCTGGGAATAGTTCGAGGCGCCCTCCTCGATGTCGCGTGGGTTGGCGATCTGCCCTTGGACGACGCCCTCGATGGTGTCCTCGTCCTGCCCTGAGGACCGCGCCGCCGCGAATGCCGCGTCGAGGTCGGGGCCGACCGTCGCTGCGGTGCGCGCCTCGGTCAAGGCGTGACACGTGCCGCACTTTTCGATGAACAGAGCGCGGCCGCGATCGACGTCGGCGTCCTCCTGGAGGTCGCACCCGCCCACCAGCGCGCCGGTGAGGACGATCGCGCTCGCGAGCAGCGCCCTCCGGCCGCGAATGAGCGCGCGGGGCCCCGCAGTCGGCGATGTAAACGGGTTCGGCACGGCGCGCATCCTATCTGTCGGCGCGGCCGGCCGACGCCTGTCGATTGTGCCTGTCCAGCCCGTTCGATACGGTTAGAGCCGATCCGCACTAGATGCTTTATTCCCATGAACTCGACGCGTAGAAAGGGTTAGCCAGGGTGGAGGTACGAGACGGTATGTCGGGAGTGGTCCTCACCTTGGGGCTGTCCCACACGTTGCGCGAGGCCGCGCGCATGATGACCGAGCGCGGCGTCGGCGCCGCCGTCGTCCTCGACGAGGAGATGCCCGCGCCGGGCGTGCTCTCCGAGCGGGACATCCTCAATTCGCTTGGGCGGGGCGAGAACCCGGACATCGAGCGCGTGGGCGGTCACCTGAGCGACTCGGTCATCTCCGCGGCGCCGGATTGGAGCCTCGAGCGAGCCGCCGTGGAGATGTCTCGACGCCACATCCGCCACCTGGTGGTCGTCGAGCGCGGCGAGCTTGTCGGCGTGCTTTCGATGCGCGACATCATGCGCGTGTGGACCTCCGACGGAGCGACGTCCAGCATGAAGTCGCCCGATGCCGAGGCGGCGTCGGTTTGACGAGCCGGCGGCTCTAGCCGGCGCGCTTGCGCGGCGGAACGGGCGGCACGACGGCGGTGGTGAGCTTCTGCCGGCGCGGCAGGCGGCCGATGTCTGACGCGGTGCCGCGCAGCATGCCCGCAACCGCGACCACGGCGAGCACGGCTCCGACGACTCCGTAGGGCCACCAGACGAAGATCCCGGTCAGCACCCCAGCGATACCGAACGCGGCGATCGCCGGCAGCCATGACGTCTGCGGCACGTAAACGAGCTCGGTCGCTTCTGGCGCGCGGTCGCCCATCAGCCGATGTAGAACACGGCGAAGACGAAGCTCAGCGCGAACACGCCCAGCGCGATCGAAGCGGCCGCGAGGCCGCTGCGCAGGTTCTTCTCGGCGAGTCGGCGATCCATGCGGCTAGCTTATACCGCGCGATCGACGGCCATCGCGGTGAACAGCAGGGCCAAGTACGCCAGGGAAGAGAGGTACAGGCGCAGCGCCGCCGCGCGCGAGGGCCGACGCTGAAGCCGTATGGCGAGGGCCAGGAAGCCTGCGCCCAAGACCGACGCGGCGACCAGGTAGATGCCTCCGAACAGGCCCGTGGCGACGGGCGCCAGCGAGAACGCGACGAGAATCGCGGCGTAGATCACGATCTGGCGCCTCGTCACATCCTCGCCGCGCACGACGGGAAGCATCGGCACGCCGGTGCGCGCGTAGTCGTCCTTGATCAGCAGCGAGAGCGCCCAGAAATGAGGCGGCGTCCAGAGGAAGACGATCGCGAACGGATACAGCGCGTCGAGCGCCAGGCCCCCCGTCGCCGCGGCCCAGCCGACCAGGGGCGGGACCGCCCCCGCCGCGCCCCCGATGACGATGTTCTGCGGCGTCAGGGGCTTCAGCCACATCGTGTAGACGAACACGTAGCCCAGCAGGCCGGCGAGCGCCAGCACCGCAGCCAGGAAATTCACCGTGAGCGCCAGTTGAGCGAACGCGACGACACCCAGGACGATCCCGAACTCGAGGCCGTGGCGCGGCTCGATCCTGCCCGCAACCAGCGGGCGCGCCTGGGTGCGCGACATGCGCGCGTCGCGGTCGCGGTCGAGGTAGTGGTTGACCGCGCCGGCGCCGCCCGCGGCGAGATAGCCGCCGAGCATGGTCCAAAGCACGGTCGAGAGGGCCAGGGTCTCGGGCGCCGCGACGATCATCGTCGCGACGGTCGTGACCAGCAGCAGGGAGATGATCCGCGGCTTCGTCAGCGCGATGTAGTCGCGAGCGTGGGCGATGACCGAACCCACCGTGGTGCCGCTCGACCGGGCGAGCAGATTCGAGGCCTTCGTCGTCGCGCTTTCCATATAGTTATGTGGCGGCGGGCTCGGTGCCGCGAACCGGCTCGGGACGGGGGGCGGGGACGGGCATGAGGGTGGTCCAAGCGTAGACGGCCGTCGCCCACACGATCGTGCCGAGCGTCAGATGCGCGAGGATCAATCCGGCGTGCTTGCCCAGCCAGACGTTCGCCGCGCCGAGCAGTATCTGGCAGGCGAGCAGGACACCGAGCACCACGAACGATCGGCTCGGCGCTCGCTGGCGGATCGCGACGGCGACCAATCCAAGCACCGCGAGCGCGGTCAGATACATGAAGAGACGGTGGGTCAGCTGGATGTCGATCAGGCGATCGACGCCGAACGGCATGAGCCCTTGATCGACGCAGCCGGGAAACTGCTCGCCGCAGGCCGTGTGGGCGCCGGCCACGGGTTCATTGGGCGTTCCCTCGCCCTCGGTCCCGGCCACGAGTCCACCGGCGACGATCGTCGCCAGGATCAGCCCGGTAGCCACCGGGGTCAGCGCGCGCAGCGCGGGGGTTCCACGCGCCGGGGCGGGCGGTGGCTCCGTGGCCAGGCGTCGCAGGACGAGCAGCACCCCCAGGAAGATCATCGCGAGGCCCAGGTGGGCGGCGACGAGGTACTCGTGCAGGCCCTCCTCGACCGTGGCACCGCCGAGGGCCGCCTGAGCCAGCACCAGCACACCGGCGGCGGCCGACCCGCGCACGATCCAGCGGTGCTCGCGCAGGTGTCGCCAGGCCTGCCAGGCGACCAGCAGGGTCAGGACGGCAACGATGCCGGCGGTGATCCGGTGGCTGTACTCGATCACCGACTCGGCGGAAGCCGCCGGCAGCACGCCGCCCTCGCACAGTGGCCAGCCGTGGGTTCCGGACCCCTCCGGGCCGCAGCCGAGGCCCGAGTCGCTCACGCGCACGATCCCGCCGATCAGGATCAACAGGAACGTTGCGACGATCGTGACGTTGAGAAGCGTGCGGAACCGTGGCATCTCACCGGCTCCGTCGCCGGCCGGCGCGACGGGATTCATCGCGCTCAGGTTAGGGGCGAGTCGTTGCCGTCTTCGCCGGTGCTCGTGTCCGGCGCCGGTCCCTGGGCCTCGGCCTCCGGTTGGGAGGGCGCCTCCGGCTCGGGCTGCGACTCGGGCGCATGCGCCGTCACGGGAGCCGGCGCGGGCTCGGGGGCGGCGGCGCGCGGGAGGGGCGCGGGTGGCTCGTAGGCGGCTTCCCGCTCGCGGATCGCCTCGCGGATGTCGCGCAGCGGCTCGGCGCTGCGGACGTCCGGCACGGCATCGAAGTTGTGGGGAGGAGGCGGCGACAGCGCGAACCACTCAAGCGTCGTGCCGCGCCACGGGTCGTGCGCGGCGACCCGCCCGCTCGAGTAGGAGCCGGCCAGATTGCCGAGCTCCACCAGTACGCCCAGGACCAGGAAGATCGCCGCGATCGTCGCGATCAGGTTCTCGGTCGCGACCCCGTCCTCCTCGTAGTAGCGGAAGACATCGACCGGCTGTCCCTCGAGCCCGGCCAGGAACATCGCCAGCGCGAACACGACGGCGCTCCCCAGGATCAGGCCGGCGGCGAGCTTGGCCGGCCCCTCGGCGACCGACCGGCCGGTGACCTTCGGCAGCCAGTAATGAAGCCCGGCGAACACGGCGAGCGTGAAGCCCACGACCACCATGATCGTGTCCTGCTGCGCCGCGACGGTGTTCTCGAGCTGCAGGCCGACCGGGATCACCGCGGTCATCAGCTGCCCGCCCAGGCCCAGCATCAGCGCCGCGGCACCGCACAAAGCCAGGATCATCGGCGCGCGCAGCGATACCGCGCCGTTCCACATGGTCGCGATCCAGTTGAAGTAGATGAGGCCGATCGGCACCACGAGAGCGAGCGCCGCCGCCATCGCCATGTAGGCGAAGCCGTCGGGGATGGGCGCCGCGTACATGTTCTGCATCCAGGCGAGGACGCCCAGGAAGCCGATCGCGACGAGCGATCCGGCGGCCGCCGGCCGGCTGAAGAGCGGCTTGCGCGAGAGCGACGGGACGATCTCGGAGATGATGCCGAAGGCGCCGATCACCAGGATCGCGTGGCATCCGGCGAAGAAGATCCACGTCAGGTGCGAGAACAGGAGCGGCTCGCCGTTCTCGCCGGCGTCGAAGAAGACGCCGTCGAAGTGGCGATCGACGGTGAGCATCGTGAGCGCGGCGAGCATCGCCCCGCCCGCGACCAGGAGCACGTAGCCGATCGTGGCGGCGGCCCAGGTGAAGATCGGCGCTCGGCGCCAAGCCATCCCGGGGGCCCGCATGTTGCGCAACGTCGCGATCAGGTTGACCGCGAACAAGACGAAGCCAAGCGTCGCCAGGGCGACGCCGCCAACCCAGGCGTCGACGCCGTTCGACGGCGAGAACACCTCGTCCGCGAGTGGCGGGAACGGCGCGAGTGGCGTTTCCGGCACCGTGTACAGGAAGCTCGCGTAGATCATCAGCGCGCCTGTGGCGAACAACCAGAAGGCGAGCTGGTTCAGGCGGGGTAGGGCGACGCCCCTGGCGCCGATCTGCAGCGGCACGATGTACCCGATCAGGCCGATGAGCGCCGGCACGGCGAAGAGGACCACGGCGCTCACCGTCGAGGCGCTGAGAATCCGGTTGAAGACCTCGGGCACCAGGATCGTGCTGTCGGGAACGATCAGCTGCAGGCGCGTGAGGGCGAACTCGACCGCGGCGACGGCCAGGAAGGTGAGCGCGGCGCCCAGCCAGAGCTTCGCGACGGCCTTGTGATCGGTGCTGGTGGTGGCCTCCAGCCAGGCGGCGCGGCGCGGCGGAACGCCGCGGGTGACGACCTCGGGACGTGGCTCGGCGATGGTGGGGGGCGGGCTCATGGCGCTGCCCCCTCCGGCGCCTCGGGGTCCGGGCTCTCCGCGGCGGACTCTCCCGCCACCTCGGCCTGGGCTTCGCTTAGCTCCTCGGCCAGGGATTGGACGTATTCCTCATACTCAGCCTCCGAGACGACGCGCACCGTGGCGCGCATCGCCGGATAGCCCGTGCCGGAGAACTGAGTCGAGCTGCCCTCGAATACGCCCTCTTCCTCTGCTCGGAACGACGTCTCCGCCACCTCGCCAGGCACCGCTTCGACCTGGCCCCCGAGGGCCGGGATGAACCAGCGGTGTATGACATCCGTGGAGTCGATCGCGAGGTTCACCGTCGTGTCGACCGGCACCACGAGCTCTCCGTACGAGAACACGGTGGCGATCTCCTCGCCGGTGGACGACTCCGAATCCTGCGGGTACTCGAAGCGCCACAGCCACTGCTGGCCGACGACGCCGATGTCGAGCGACTCCGCGGACTCATCCGCACTTGCGTCGCGGGCATCCTCGGTCATCACGACGCCGAAGACGAAGATCGCAGCCGCGAGCACGCCCAGGCCCGCGCCGACGCGACCGGCGGTGCCGCGGGCCGCCGTCAGCCGCCGCGGGGCGGCGTCATCGCGCGCACGGAACCGCCTGGCGGCCACGACGAGGCCCGCGATGAGCGCGGTCCCGAGCACGAGCGCAACCGCGAGCATCACCCAGTAAGCCGTGCGGATGCTGTCCGCGTTTGGCGAATTGGCGGCGTCGGGACCGAGGCCCGCAGCGCTCGCCGGGGGCGCCAGCAGCGCCAGGGCAAGCGCGGCCACCGCGCAGGCGCGGCCGAGCTTGGGGAGACGAAGGGTCGGAGGCCTCACGGCGGCGCCATTCTAATCGCAGGACGCGGCGCCGAGCGCGCCCGCGGCGCGGGCGTTCCTATACTCGCCGCTCCCGTGCCGCGGTTTCGCCGATCAGCTCGCCGCCCGAGTCCGGCGCTTCGAAGCGCGGTTCGTGCGGGCGCCGCAACGGCGGTCACCGCAGCCATCGTGCTGCCGGCGCTCCGCCGCCGGCTGGGCCTGCACCCGGCCGCAACGCTCGCGATCGCGGCCGCGGGGCCGCCGGCGCTGGCGGTGCTGAAGCCACGAACGCGAACTCGCGACGTGGCGCTGTACGCCCTGCAGATGTGGGGCTTCACGATGGCCCACGAGATCCCGTATGACGATCCGGATGCCCTTCGCGAGCGGCTTCGCATCCACTATCCGATCCGGTTCGATCGCGCGATCGGCGGGGGTGAGCTGCCCAACGCCAGGCTGCAGCGCGCGCTGGCCGACCCCGCCGAGCCCAACGTGCTGGACCGGCTCCTCTCGATGGTCCACTGGGCCTGGTTCTTCGTTCCGCATCTTTCGCTGGTCTACGTCCTCCTTCGCGACGACGGGCTGCCGCCCTCACAACGCCGCTTCCCCCGGGCGGCCCGGCAGATGGCAGCCACCTACGACCTCGGGTGCGCCGGCTACTTCGCGGTGCCCACCGCTCCTCCATGGTGGGCCGCCGAGCACGGGTACGCGAACGAAAACGTGCGGCGCCTGATGGTGGACGTGGGCGAGCGCGTCTGGGGCGACGCATGGCCCAAGCTCTACGACTCGCTCGGCGGGAACCCGTGGGCGGCGATGCCGTCGCTGCATTTCGGCAGCTCTGTGATGGCGGCCGCCCTGCTCTCGGAGACCGGGCCCATCGCGGGAGCCCTCGGCTGGACCTATGCGGCGACCCTGGGCTTCGCGCTCGTGTACCTCGGCGAGCATTACGTCACCGACCTGGCCGCCGGCGCAGCGCTCGCGGCCGCGGTGCGCGGTGGCGAGCCCGTGGCGGACCCGGTCGTGTCCAGGGCCAGCGCCCTGATCCAGCGTTTGGAGCGCATCGCGAACGGCTGAGCGGTGCGCAATCCGCACCGCTTGCGGGCCTGCGAGTATTCCGGGCGTGTCAGGTTCCGGTTCCAACGGTGCAGAAACCGTCGTCTACGATCGGGACGAGGCGCAGGAGCCATCCTTCTTCGAGGATCCGAAGCGCCTTCTGCAGACCATGGCCGCCGTGCTCGTGGTGGTCGCCGGTATCTACCTGCTGCTGCCGAGGATCGTCGGAATCGAGGACGAGGTGCGGCAGCTGGGCAGCGGCGATCCGCTTTGGATCGGCATCGCCTTCCTGTTCAGCGTGCTCATGTTCCTCTCGTACGTGGGGCTGTTCAAGGGCGTAGTCGGCGAGCGGGTCCAGCTCCGCTGGAGCGAGAGCTACCAGATCACGATGGCGGGCCTCGCCGCGACCAGGCTGTTCTCGGCCGGGGGAGCGGGCGGGATCGTGCTCACCTACTGGGCGCTGCGCAAGGCGGGCATGCCGCGCCGCCAATCGGCCGCGCGGATGGTCTCGTTCCTCGTGCTGCTCTACGCCGTCTACATGTTCACCCTCGTCATCGACGGTGTCCTTCTGCGAACCGGGCTGCTGGCCGGGGCCAACCCGGCCGGCCTGACGATCGTCCCAGCGGCGATCGCGGGCGGAGTGATCGTCCTGTTCCTGCTGATCGCGCTGATTCCGGGCGACTTCCAGCGCCGTCTGGCCCAATCGTCGCCGGACACCAGGCTGGGGCGGGTGAGCGTGCGCTTCGCGACGGTGCCCGCCACGATGGCGGAGGGCACGAGGGGCGCGATCGAGATCGTGCGGCGGCCCTCGCGCGGCGGTATCGCGGTGGTGGGGGCGATCGGCTTCTGGGCCACCAACATCGCGATCCTGTGGGCCAGCTTCAAGGCGTTCGACGTGAGCGTCACGGGCGCCGTCGTCGTGCAGGGATTCTTCGTCGGCATGGTCGCCAACCTGTTCCCGTTCGCGCCCGGTGGGGTGGGGGCCGTCGACGCGGGGATGATCGGCACCTTCGTGCTCTTCGGCCTGCCGTCCGGCGCGGTGTTCGCCGCGGTGCTCACCTACCGCGTGATCGCCTTCTGGCTGCCGCTGCCGCCCGGTATCGTCGCCTTCTTCCAGTTGCGCAGGACCGTCCAGCGATGGGAGGACGAGCGGGCGCGAGGACCCGTGGGCAGCGAGGCGGCCGAATCGCTTCCCGGGGCGGGATCCGGCGCCGCCACCGTCCATTACTTCACTAAGTGAAGTACTATCTCCAGTGAGGTGAATTCGATGAGCGAGAAGACCGAGAACCTGATCATCATCGGCGGCGGTCCCGCCGGATACACAGCCGCCCTCTACGCCTCGCGCGCCGACTTGGACCCGTTGGTGATCGAGGGCTTCCAGTGGGGCGGCCAGCTGCAGAACACGACCGACGTCGAGAACTACCCCGGCTACCCCCAGGGCGTCATGGGCCCCGAGATGATGAACCAGTTCCGGGAGCAGGCCGAGCGCTTCGGCACCCGCTTCATCAGCGACGACGCAACCAGAATCGAGCTCTCCGACGGCGGCCTGCAGAAGGTCTACCTGGGCGATGAGGAGCACGTTGCGAAGACCGTGATCCTGGCGATGGGCGCCGAGCCCCGGCGCCTCGGTCTGCCGGGCGAGCTCGAGCTCTCCGGGCGGGGCGTGTCGACGTGCGGCGTCTGCGACGGCGCGTTCTTCAAGGACCAGGAGGTGATCGTGATCGGCGGCGGCGACTCCGCGATGGAGGACGCGATGTTCATCGCCAAGTACGCGTCCAAGCTCACCGTCGTGCACCGCCGGGACGAGTTCCGGGCTTCGAAGATCATGCTCGACCGGGCTCGCGAGACCGCGAACATCGAGTTCAAGACGCCGTTCGTCCCCGAGGAGTTCCTGGCCGGTGAGGACGGCAAGCTACGCGCGGTGCGGCTGCGCCACGCCGAGTCGGGCGCGACCGAGGAGATGGAAGTGGGCGGCGCGTTCGTCGCGATTGGCCACATCCCGCGCTCCGAGCTGGTCGCCGAGCAGGTCGGAGTCGACGACGAGGGCTACGTGCTCACCGAGGGCAAGTCGACCACGACGAGCCTCGCCGGCGTGTTCGCGATCGGCGACCTCGTCGATCGCACCTACCGTCAGGCCGTGACCGCGGCCGGGACCGGCTGCATGGGCGCCCTGGACGCCGAGTGGTACCTGCGCGACACCCCACCCTCCCCCGAGGCCCATTGGGCTGGAGCGGCGGGCGACATCATCGAGGCCCCCGCCGGTTCGCGCTAGCGACGACACCCCGGCACCAGCGCTTACGACCTGCCGGGTCAGGTAACGCACCCTCTCCCCGCGGCAGCGGACGCGAAGCGGAGCAGCCGCGGGATGTATCCCGGAGCGGAGCAGCTGTCGGAGTATTCAGAGATTGCAGGTCTTGCCGAGCCGCTTGACGACGCCGCGGCCAACGCGGAGTCGGAGGCGGACTGTCCTGGTGTTGTTGTTCTCGCTCAACTCCTCCAGGACGCC
>Ga0299913_10006032_pt1 | contig 10440 bp, 15 predicted proteins | sample RVTome_9_FD_201360 | JGI IMG/M metagenome (GOLD analysis project Ga0299913, IMG submission 201360) | Soil microbial communities from uranium-contaminated site in the Upper Colorado River Basin, Wyoming, United States - RVT155D38 (version 2) ... | reverse complement strand
CTGCGACAAGTGAGAGAAGGGGTCAGAGATTGGTATACGTAATCATCTAGATCATACAGCCACCACATCTTCATCCCCCCATTCAATCGATGCCGATTCTATCCATTAAGTCTTTGGCTTGCTTTTGTTTTGCAGGGGTTATCCTGACCACCACCAGCCCCTCAAGCGGCTGGCCGTACAGGACGACAGAGCCTTCCGGCGCCAGCGCAAAAGCCGGCAGCGCGAGCAGGTCCTCTTCGCCTTCCACGAGCATCCTCGCAGGAGAGGCGGTTTTCAGGGCGTCCTGCAGGACCTTCACCGCGTCTTTTGAAATCGTGCCGGCTGGATTCCTGCAACGCAATTCCTTGGCCGGATAATTCGCATGGTATATCCGCTTTGACCTCCGTTCCCTGCCGTCAATGACCGCGACGTCCGGCACGATGCCAAAACTGACCAGCCGCTCGGTTGTGGCGTCGCCGACTGCGACAACTTTTCCGGCCCCCTTCAGCATCAACGCCACCTTTTGCTTTGTTACTTCTTTGTCAGGAACGAGTATCCCAAAGGGCTGTTTTAAGAGCTGGGCATCCTGTGGGGTTACTGGCATTATTCCTTTTTGGCCTGCTCGCTTGCTTCTGCCTGTTCCCGCGCCTGCATTTCGGTTGCAATGATGCTGATCCTTCCCGCGACCAGCTTGGCGGCCTTTGTAAAGGCGTGCGACTGCACCGACTCTGGCTCGGACAGCACCGAGGGCCTGCCGGTGTCGCTGCCCTCCCTGATTTGCGGGTGGAGCGGAATTTCGCCGATGAAAGGAATCTTGTAGTCTTCGCTTATCTTTTTGCCTCCTCCCTGCCCAAAGAGGTGGATCTGCTCGTCGCAGTGCGGACACATGAGGTAGCTCATGTTCTCGACGACTCCGATTATTGGCACGTTGAGCTTGTTGAACATGCCTATCGCCTTGACGGCCACGTTCATGGCGACGTCCTGCGGAGTCGTGACTATCAATATGCCGGTGATCGGTATCGTCTGCGCTATCGTCAGCGGCGCGTCGCCCGTGCCCGGCGGCAGGTCAATGATAAGGTAGTCGAGCTCGCCCCAGTTGACGTCTGTCAGGAACTGCTTGACGATCCCGGAAACGATCGGGCCCCGGTATATGCCGGCCTGCTGCGACTGCTCGTAGAAAAATCCCATCGAAATCACCTTGACGCCTTCAACCACAGGCGGCTGGATCTTGTTGTTGATGACTTCTGGCGACGCCTTCAGCCCCAACATCAGAGGCACGCTCGGGCCGTAAACGTCGGCGTCGAGCAGGCCGATCCTGGCGCCCGTCTTTGCAAGCGCAAGCGCAAGGTTGACAGAAACAGTGGTCTTGCCGACCCCGCCCTTGCCGCTAGCTACTGCGACGATGTTTTTCACGCCGGGCAGGAGCTCGTCCATCGAAAGCGCCCTGCCCTCCATGACCCGGGCCGTGACCCTCAGGTTGAGGTCCTGGACGCCGAGGCCCGCTATTGCGTTTCGCACGTCGCGCTCGATGTCGCTGTTGAACGGGCATGCTGGCGTCGTCAGCTCTAGCGTAAAGGCGACCTTGCTGTCGTTTATCGATAGGTCCTTGATCATTCCCATCGACACAATGTCCTTGTGCAGCTCGGGATCTACGACTTTCTTCAGCGAGCTGAGAACCTGATCGACTGTAACCATTATACAAAAAATTTGTCCACACCGTATTTAAATCATCGGATTGAACAAAAAGTCAGGAGGGGAAGTTTTTTTCACGTCTTGGAACCTTTTCCTCAGAGTCACGATGCTGATGTCCCCTGCCACCGCGACCTGGGCCTGGCTCACGTTTTCTTCCTCCTTCAGGCACGCGTCGTACAGCACCGCGACTGCGAGAGCGTTTGGGTCCTTGCCGTGCGAAATCGGGTTGCTCTTTATGGTCGTCAGCATATCGAGCGCGGCCCGGTAGGTCCTTTCACTCACTTTCGCCTTGTTCGCGATCCTTGCCAAGTACTTGTTCGAGTCAATGACCGGCAACTGCAATTCCAAATTCTGCACGAGCAGGCGATAGCACTTGCCGGCAAATATCGAGTCCGTGTTTGCCGCGACCGATATTTCTTCGAGCGTGCGTGGCACCGACAGGTCCCTGCACGACGCGTACACTGCCGCGACTATAAGCGCGCGGATCGACCTCCCCTTAATTATCTTTTTGTCGAGTGCCTTTCTATAGTTGTATGCCGCCTTTTCAATGAGCGTGTCGCTCAACGACAGCTTGTCCTTTATCGTGCTGAGTATCGCGAACGCGTTCTTTAGGTTGCCGTGGTAGCTGCGGTTGTTGCTGGAAATCTTGTTCCACCGGCGCATCCTCTGCACCTTGCTCCTCTGCTCCGCGCTGATCGCGACGCCGTTTGCGTCCACGTTTGAATACGAAATGAATGTCGAGAGCCCCATGTCGTGGAACGCCAGCGAAGACGGCATGCCGGTCCTGCTCTTGCTTTCAATGTCCTCGCCAGAGTACGACCTCCATTCCGGACCCATCGATTCGATGTTGTCCTTGACAACCAAGCCGCAGGAAGAGCAGATGGCCTCGCTCGTTTCAGAGTCGAAAACAACCGAAGTGCCGCTGCAGAGCGTGCAGACATCTGCCTGTTCTGACGCAAGTTTGTAGCTCATGTTGCAAGCTGTTGTGGCTGTATTTCATTTAAGACCCATGTCTACAATGTGTGCATCAGTCGTACACTGTACTACAAGTTGCTACATAAGACTGTAGCATAACACACATTCGTGCTCCTTAAACGGGATATAATTGTCTGGCTAGCGTGCCAGTGCTGGCAGAAGACGCGCGGCCTGCTTCGATCACCCGGTCGTTCAGGTTTGAGAACGACGTGTTGAGGGTGCTGGACGAAGAGGCAGAGCGCATGGGGATATCTGTGAACGCGCTCGTGGGCATCGTTCTCCGCAGGTACTGCGAGTTCACAAGGTACCTGTCCAAGATAGACATGGTGGTGATAAACCGCGAAATGCTGACTTCTTTACTCGAGCAGCTCGGCGAGGACGAACTCTACAGCATAGGGATCAAGCTTGGCGAGACGGTGAGGGCAGATACGGTCATTTTCTGGAAGAAGGAGATGACAGAGCAGGCTGTGATGGAATACATTGAAAAGACGATCTGTAGGTACGGCCACCTCGGGACGTACGACGAAAAGCAGATGCCAGGAGGCGGCATGGTCATAGTGATTCGCCACAGGCTCGGCAAAAAGGGCTCGCGCTTTTTGGAAGGCTATTTGCAGGCGGGCCTGAAAAACACGCTTGGGATAAACGCATCATTTGAGGCCACCGACTCGTCGGTAAAGTGCGAGCTGCCCGCCAGAAGGTAGGCGCCTTATAAGGCAAAAGTTCATAATGACCCCCAGATCAACATTGCGTGTATTATGTTTGCCATAGTGCACATGAGTGACGTTGTCAGGATTCCCCCAAACCGGCTGACCCACTCCCTCAAGGACGCGGCCATCCAGATACTCAAGGAAAAGTACGAGAGCATGATCAGCCCTGACGTCGGATACGTCATCATGATAACCGATGCCGACACGAGTTCCGTCGGCAAGCTGGTCGCCGGCGACGGCGCGACATACCACAAGGTTACGTTCAAGGCGCTCACGTTCTACCCAAAGCTTCAGGAAATAGTTGAAGGCGAAGTTGTCGAAATTACCGACTTTGGCGCGTTTGTAAGGATAGGGCCGACCGACGCATTGCTGCACCTGTCGCAGATTACCGACGACTACCTCAAGAGCGACGTAAAGCAGGGCGTCATTGTGGCGAACCAGACAGCAAGGTCGCTCAAGATCGGGTCAAAGCTGCGGGCAAGGATCACGGCAGTAAGTCTCGGTAAGGGCGCAGGCATGGGCAAGATCGGCATAACGTGCAGGCAGCCGTTCCTGGGCGCAGTAGAGTGGATTGCAGAGGAGATAAAGAAGGCAAAGGGCAGCGACAAGGACAAGGAGAAGCCGGCTGCCGCACCAAAGGAAAAGAAGGGAGAGAAAAAGTAGTTGGCCAAGGAAAAGGCTTGCAGAAAGTGCAAGACGGTGACAACCGGCAAGGTGTGCCCGAACTGCAAATCAACAGACCTGAGCCCGGACTGGTCCGGCATCATACTGGTCTTTGAGCCTGCCAAGTCGCAGGTCGCCAAGACGCTCGACATCACAACTCCCAACAAGTACGCCTTGAAGGTTTCCTAGATTGCAGGACCTGCAGACATTTCTCAGCGTCAGGGAAATGCTTGCTAACTTTTTGCAGGAGGACGTTGGCTCAGGCGACATTACGAGCAACAGCATCATTCCAGGCGATCTTGCAGCCAAGGCTGAAATCGTGTGCAAGTCAAACTCTGCAATCGTCTGCGGCCTTGAAGAGGCTGCCATGATTTTCGACATCTGCGGCTGCAAGACCGAAATCCTGATCAAGGACGGCTCGAAGGTCAGGAAGGGCAAAGTCGTCATGAGGGTGTCTGCCGGCGCCCGCGCGATTCTAAAAGCCGAGAGGGTCGCGCTCAACATGATGATGAGGATGAGCGGGATAGCTACCGAGACAAGGCGCATGGCAGACTTTGCAAAGGGAGTCGCGGTGCTTGCGACGCGCAAGACCGCGCCGGGGCTGCGCTACTTTGACAAAAAGGCGGTCGTTGCGGGCGGCGGGGCCGCTCATCGGATGCGGCTTGACGACATGGTGCTGGTAAAGGACAACCACATAGTCCTTGCCGGCGGCGCCGAAAAGTGCGTCCGGCTCGCCAAGAAGCGCGTCGGCTCTTCAATCAAGGTAGAATGCGAAGCAAAAAGCGTGAAAGAAGCGGTGTCGGCAATTTCGGCCGGCGCCGACGTTGTCATGCTGGACAACTTTACTCCGAGGCGGGCCGCCGGCGCCATAAGGCAGATCGCGAAAATGGGCCTGCGCAAGAAAGTGAAAATAGAGATTTCCGGCGGCGTCAACGCAAAGAATATCAGGCAGTATGCGCGGGCAAAGCCGGATTTCATCTCGCTTGGCTACATCACACACTCGCCAGATGCAATAGACTTTAGCCTGGAAATTACGAAATAGCCAGCATGCGGTCGATTGCAAGCCTTGCCTTGTCCGCAACATCCTTTGGAACCTTTACTTCGTAGACATTGTGCGCAAGCGAATTGTACACCTTTTCCAGCGTGATCTTTTTCATGTACTTGCATACTGCGTCCTGCTTGATTGGGACAAACTCTTTGTCTGGATTTTCTTTTTGCATCCTGTAGAGTATGCCTGTTTCAGTGGCGACTACAAACTGTTTTGCGTCTGACGCCTTGGCGTGCTTCATCATGCCCTCCGTGGACAGTATGTGGCCTGTCTTTGCCAGATCGCCCTTTGACATGTGGTACATAGTCGACGAGGTGCAGCTGCATTCCGGGTGGACCAGAAAGTCGGCGTTTTTGAACGTTGCAAGCATCTTGTTGATGTCTTCTGCCTTTATGCCGGCGTGCACGTGACACTCGCCCGGCCAGATGTACATGTTCTTCCTCTTTGTCACTTCTGCGACGTACGAGCCTAGGAACAGGTCTGGCAGGAACAGCACTTCCATGTCTTTTGGTATGCTGTTTACCACCTTGACCGCGTTTGAAGACGTGCAGCAATAGTCAGACAGTGCCTTGACGTCTGCAGTAGTGTTGACATAGCTCACCACCGCCGCGTTTGGGTGCTCTGCCTTCCACGCCTGCAGCTCGTGGGCGTTGATGGTCGATGCCAGCGAGCATCCGGCCTCAAGGTCTGGTATCAGGACCTTTTTATCGGGGCAGAGGATCGAGGCGGTCTCGGCCATAAAGTGGACTCCGCAAAATACTATGACGTCCGCGTCTGTCGTGGCCGCGCTCTTTGACAGAGCGAGCGAATCGCCGATGAGGTCGGCCACGTCCTGCACTTCCGGCAGCTGGTAGTTATGCGCAAGAACCACCGCGTTCTTTTGCTTCTTCAGCGCAAGGACCCGGCGCTTGTAGTCAAGATCTAGCATCGTCATGGCTGTTGGTAAACATCTAATATTACAGAGAGTCTGCATTTAAAGTAGTATAATCTAGGACAACGCTGCCCTGAAAGTCAAAATTGCAGGCAATACTTGCCACCATCGGCGAACGCATACAAATATAAGTATTCAAACGACAATTCAATAGCGGAAGATTAATGCCAACACACGGATCACTCACAAAGGCCGGCAAGGTAAGAGGCCAGACCCCGAAAATCCAGGGCAAGCCACGTTCGAGCCCAGTTGCAAGGCTGCGAAACAAGGACAATTTTGTCAAGCGGTTTGAAAAGAAGAGGCTCCCGGGCCAGAAAAAGCCAGAGCGCCGCGGCGGCAGAAGGTAAAAATCCTTCTAACTTTCTATTTTATACTAGATGCCAAAGAAAAGGGTCGGGCTCGTAGGCTGCGGCACCATCGGGAGCCAGCTGGCCATGTCTGTGGACTCGGACAAGATAGCCAACGCTTCGCTTGTTGCATTGTTTGATGCTGCCGAGGGCAACCTACAGAATCTGAAGTCAAAGCTGCACAGCAGCCCAGAGGCCCATTCAGATTTTGGAAGGTTCCTTGCCTCCGGCGCCGACATTGTAGTCGAGGCGGCCTCGCAGGACGCCGTCAGGGCGTTTGGCAGGGCGACGCTTGAGGCAGGAAAAGACATGATGATCATGAGCGTCGGCGCCGTTGCGGACGGCGGATTTCTGGCAGAGCTCCTGCAGGCGGCCGCAAAAAAGGGCTGCAGGATTTACGTGCCTACCGGCGCGATAGCCGGCATTGACGCGATAAGGAGCGTCAGGAACCTCCTCGACTCTGTCACGCTCACGACCACCAAGAACACGAAGGCGCTTGCAGGCGCTCCGTTTTTTGAAACGAGCAGGATCAGGCTTGACGACATTGCCAAGAGCACCGTCGTTTACGAAGGAGCCGCGGTAGAAGCAGTCAGGGCGTTCCCGGCAAACGTCAACGTGGCCGCGGTGCTGAGCCTCGCGGGCATCGGTGTCGACAGGACAAAGGTAAGGATAGTGGCCGACCCCCAGGCAACAACGAACCGGCACGAAATTGTGGCAACAGGAAGTTTCGGCGAAATAAGAATAATGGTCGACAACGTGCCAAGCCCAGGCAACCCAAAGACGAGCTTTCTCGCGGTGCTTTCCGCGATCGAGTGCCTCCGGTCGATATGTGACGACGGCATGAGGATAGGATCGTAGGCCTGCTTCTTGATTTATATAGGGATTGCGAGCACTCAATATTACGTATGAGTTACGAAAGAAGAAGCGACAACTTCGGTCCGAAACCAGTCGAAGCTGGTAAAGAATACGACGTTCAAATCACGGAAATCAGCCGCAAAGGCGACGGCATTGCAAGGATACAAGGATTTGTTATCTTTGTAAAAGACGGCAAGGTAGGTCAGAACGCAAAGATCCGCGTCAGTCAGCTCGGACCAAGGTTCGCGACCGCAGAGGTCGTCACCGATTCGGCACCTGCTGCGCAAGACACACCAACAACAACAAGTTAACTTGCTGCGTTCTGACAAACGTTCGCAGTACTCTCTTTTTATTCAACATTTATCTTTTCGACAGCCCACTTTTTGATTATTCTCGCGCCCTGCAGCGCCCTGACAAGCGCTTTCAGCATGCGCAAAATGAAATCCGCCAGGCGCCGCATGAGCGACTCTTTTCGTTTTTGCCATTTGTACCGGCGGTAGCGCCTTGCTGCAAGTTCTTCTGATGTCGTGGTACCAAAATGCTGACATTGTTTTTAACAGTTGGTCATCCAAAGGAATTTTTAGGCGATCCTGCAGCTCATCGGTGTATGCGCAACAACATCATCGCCATAGTCGCCGTTTCTTTTGTGATGGTGGGCGCGTTGTGGGGAGTCGGCAACCTGCTGGACCAAGAGCCAGAGGGTGAGCTCCCCGTAGAGGATGTTCTCCTGATAACGAAACGAAGCACGTTCAACGACACCAACCCGGACGTCAACGTGACCGTAGGCGTCCCAACAAAGCTGGTAGTACGCAACGACGACATTATAGCGCACAACCTGCGGGTCGACGGGGCAGCAAATGGCGGGATCACCCCGATCAACACCGCTTATCTGTCTGCAGGGCAGGATTTTCCCACTGCGATTGTCACGCAAAAACCGGGCACTTATGAGTACTATTGCGAACTCCATCTGGAAATGCGCGGAAAAATAGTCGCGCAATAGTGTCACCGCTTTGCAGAAACTACATGCAGATCATTTATAGTCGCAATTGCTGGTGGATTTTTTGCGGTGTCAGTCTTGAATCCAAAACTGGCGGTAGAGAAGCTGGACAGGATATACTATTGCACGGTGTGCAAGTCGGTTTTCCTGTTCAAGTCTGACGTAGAGGATCACAGTGAAATGTCAGGGCACGACGGCATGAAGGCGCAGCCTTTCAGATAGCTCCGGCGACCTTGACTATGGTCAGAACGTCTTCGTCTTCGAGCCTGTGGTCCAGGCCCACTTTTTGCCCGGCGAATTTCGCGCTCTTGCCCCACGCCAGCCCGTAGCGGAAGTTCTTGGCCATGTTGCGGTGTATCTTGTTGCACACGTCCTGCACCGTCGCGCCGCTCTTCATTATCATCGGCTCCTTGTAGTCGGTCTCTCCGCCCTTTGGCCTCATGTAAATTCTGATAAAGTCCAGTCTCTGGTACAGCGCTTCCTTCAAGGCGTCTACGTTGATGTTTGCGTCTGCAGATATCGGGATAAAGTTAGTTCCTATTTTTGCCTGCACTTCCTGAATGAATCCCTTGTTTACCAAGTCTATCTTGTTCAGCACGGCAAGCGACGGCAGGTAGACGCGATTGCCGTTAAAGACATCGATTAGTTGCTCGTCGGTGAGATTGGGTTCCCGGATGATAATCCGTCCGTTGTGTATGCCGTAGAGCCTCGCAATCTCCTTGATCAGGCGCTCGGAGGTCTTGATTGGGACCTGTGCACTGACAGACACGCCGCCAGTCGACGTTTTCTCGATCACCACGTCCGGCGGCTTTTGGTCTGCCTTTATGCCGGCTTCAGACAGCTCTTTCTTCAGGATGTCCAGGTGGTGGGGCTGGAAAACGTCCAGCACTATCAGGACAAGGTCTGCATTCCTCGCCACCGAAAGGACCCGCTTGCCAAATCCTTTGCCGCCCGAAGCGCCTTCAATGATTCCGGGGAGGTCGAGCACTTGGATGCGTGCACCCCGGTATTCCATCATCCCGGGGATTGCCGTGAGCGTGGTAAAATGGTAAGAGGCGATCTTTGACTTTGCGTTGGTAAGCTTGTTCAAGAGGGTGGACTTGCCGACGCTGGGAAGCCCTATGAAGACTATTGTGGCGTCGCCGGCTTTTTTTACGTCGAATCCAATGTTTTCCCCGCCCGTATGGACGGTCCTGCCGTGGAGGTTGTCTTCCTGTTCCCGCTTGAGCTTGGCTATTTTGGCCTTCAAAAGCCCCACGTGGAACTCGGTCGCCTTGTTAATCTGGGTCTTGTGAATCTGGTCCTGTATCTCCTTTATCTTCTCTGGGATGCCCAAAGGTAGGTGTCATTGGCTGCAAGGCGATAAAAATATTGTTAGTACCGCCTTGCCCCGCACTTGTTGCAATACTCGCTGCCAGGAGGATTCGAGGTCCCACACCGCCTGCAGCAAACTTCCCGCCGGCGCCGTCTAGCATGTCTCCTTCAATTGGAGGCGAACCTTCAGCCGGCAGCGGCCTGTCGCCAAGATCCCGTCGACCTCGCTTTTGACATTATTGATCTGCTCGACAAAGAACTCTTTCGAGCGGCGAGACAGGCTGGTATTTCATGAACGTCTTGAATAATTCTTTGATGAACCGGTCGTCGGTTGCAAGAGCAATGTCGTATACTTCTACCAAGGTAGCTATGGAATGCTTGATCACCCTAACATGGAATTTTGTACCCCACCTCCAGGCAGTGGTTTTAGACTTGCCGTCGATCGGATGCCTTAGCGTGTCTATATCCTGCATCTTTGCCTTCAACTCGTCGCATACTCCGGCAAGCACTCCAAAGGCCTTTTCGGGATCGCAGCTGACGGTGAAACATCCGTGGATTTTCAAGTGCTGCTTTAACGTACAGGCGACGTGCGTAAATCCATTGCAGCAATTACCAGCGTCCGGCCCGCGCCGCCGGGATGTCAGGTTCCAAAGTTGCGTTTATATCTTGTACGTTATGGAGAGTGTCAGGGCTCCGGTGGTGTAGTCCGGCTAAGCATTTCGCCCTCTCAAGGCGGAGATCCCGGGTTCAAATCCCGGCCGGAGCACTTTTTCGATCAAGCTGCAGGATTCGGCAGTCCGGAAGAGTTTTCTTCATTTTTTTCCGCCCTCGCAAGGATGAATAATAGGGGGACTGTTACGTCGTCATCATCCTGCAGCCTAGGTTAGATAGGATCAAGCCGGTAAAAATTGTTATTCCATACTCTATATGCA
>Ga0299913_10006031_pt1 | contig 10441 bp, 7 predicted proteins | sample RVTome_9_FD_201360 | JGI IMG/M metagenome (GOLD analysis project Ga0299913, IMG submission 201360) | Soil microbial communities from uranium-contaminated site in the Upper Colorado River Basin, Wyoming, United States - RVT155D38 (version 2) ... | reverse complement strand
AAGGCGTCATCTCGAAGATCTTGCCCGAGCAGGACATGCCGTTCCTCGCCGATGGCACCCCCGTCGACATCATCCTGAACCCCCTCGGTGTGCCGTCCCGGATGAACCTGGGGCAGGTCCTCGAGACCCACCTCGGATGGGTCGCGAAGCACCACTGGGAGAACGGCGACGGCCTCGACAAGGGTCCGGGCCGCTGGCGCGACCAGGAGCCCGCGTGGGTCGCAACTCCGGTCTTCGACGGCGCGAAGGAGGACGAGCTGCTCGCGGCTCTCGAATCCACCGCCAACCGCAAGACCGAGTACCCGCTTGCGAACAAGGACGGTAAGGCGCAGCTGTACGACGGTCGCTCCGGCGAGCCGTACGACTCCGAGATCACCGTCGGTTACATGTACATCCTGAAGCTCAGCCACATGGTCGACGACAAGATCCACGCACGTTCGACCGGCCCTTACTCGATGATCACGCAGCAGCCACTGGGTGGAAAGGCTCAGTTCGGTGGCCAGCGGTTCGGCGAGATGGAGGTCTGGGCACTCGAGGCATACGGCGCGGCCTACTGCCTGCAGGAGCTGCTGACGATCAAGTCCGACGACGTGCTCGGCCGCGTGAAGGTCTACGAGGCCATCGTCAAGGGCGAGAACATCCCGGAGCCCGGTATCCCCGAGAGCTTCAAGGTGTTGATCAAAGAGATGCAGTCCCTGTGCCTGAACGTCGAGGTCCTCTCGGCCGAGGGTGAAGAGATCGAGATGAAAGAGATCGACGAGGACATCTTCCGTACCGCCGAAGAGCTCGGTATCGATCTGTCCCGCCGTGAGCCCAGCAGCGTTGAGGAGGTCTAAGTAATGCTAGATGTGAACTACTTCGACGAACTGCGGATCGGGCTCGCCACCGGAGACCAGATCCGGGCGTGGTCCAACGGCGAGGTCAAGAAGCCGGAGACCATCAACTACCGCACGCTCAAGCCTGAGAAGGACGGACTCTTCTGCGAGAAGATCTTCGGCCCTACGAAGGACTGGGAGTGCTACTGCGGTAAGTACAAGCGCGTTCGTTTCAAGGGCATCATCTGCGAGCGCTGTGGTGTCGAGGTGACCCGTTCCAAGGTTCGTCGCGAGCGCATGGGTCACATCGAACTGGCGGCCCCCGTGACGCACATCTGGTACTTCAAGGGTGTCCCGTCGCGTCTGGGCTACCTCTTGGACCTCGCGCCGAAGGACCTCGAGAAGGTCATCTACTTCGCCGCCTCGATCGTGACCGCGGTCGACGACGCGAAGCGTCACAAGGAGCTTCCTCGTCTCGAGGAGGACGTCGCGGCCGAGATCCAGGTGATCCAGAAGAGGCGCGACGAGCGTCTCGAAGAGATCCTCAAGGAGACCGAGAACCGTCTCGCCGAGATGGAGGAACGGAAAGCCAGGTCATCCGAGAAGACCACGGCCAAGAACCAGTCCGAGCGCCAGCAGAAGGAGGTCCGGGAGCGTGCCGATCGCGAGATCGGCCTCGTTCAGGAGACCCTCGACATGTTCCGCGACCTGGCTCCGAAGCAGATCGTCGACGACGAGGTCTTGTGGCGCGAGCTCAAGGATCGCTTCGGTGACTACTTCTCCGGCGGCATGGGGGCGGAAGCGATCAAGGACCTGCTCGCATCCCTCGACCTCGTTGCCGAGGAAGAGTGGCTGCGCGACCAGATCAAGAATGCCAAGGGGCAGAAGCGTCAGCGTGCGATCAAGCGTCTCAAGGTCGTCGCTCCGTTCACCGACCCGACCAAGAAGAACACCCCGCTCGGCATGGTCCTCGACTGCGTCCCGGTCATCCCACCGGACTTGCGCCCGATGGTGCAGCTCGACGGTGGCCGGTTCGCGACGTCGGACCTGAACGATCTCTACCGCCGAGTCATCAACCGCAACAACCGACTGAAGCGCCTCCTCGACCTCGGGGCTCCCGAGATCATCGTCAATAACGAGAAGCGCATGCTCCAGGAAGCGGTCGACGCACTCTTCGACAACGGCCGTCGTGGTCGCCCGGTCACGGGCCCCGGCAACCGTCCGTTGAAGTCGCTGTCCGACATGCTCAAAGGCAAGCAGGGGCGTTTCCGTCAGAACCTGCTCGGTAAGCGCGTCGATTACTCCGGCCGCTCGGTCATCGTCTCCGGACCGAAGCTGAAGCTGCACCAGTGCGGCTTGCCCAAGCAGATGGCACTCGAGCTCTTCAAGCCGTTCGTGATGAAGCGTCTGGTCGATCTAGGCCACGCGCAGAACATCAAGTCGGCGAAGCGCATGGTCGAGCGTTCGCGTCCGCACGTGTGGGACGTGCTCGAAGAGATCATCCACGAACACCCCGTGCTGCTGAACCGTGCACCGACGCTTCACCGTTTGGGTATCCAGGCCTTCGAGCCGGTGTTGGTCGAGGGCAAGGCGATCCAGGTCCACCCGTTGGTCTGCGTTGCGTTCAACGCCGACTTCGACGGTGACCAGATGGCCGTCCACGTCCCGCTGAGCTCCGAGGCGCAGGCCGAAGCACGTCTGCTCATGCTCTCGGCGCACAACGTGCTGAGCCCGGCGCACGGTGACCCGATCGTCGCTCCGACCCAGGACATCGTGATCGGCATCTTCTACCTGACCGTCTCGCACGAAGGTGAGCCCGGCGAAGGCAAGGTCTTCTCGTCGCCGAGCGAGCTGCTCAGCGCGTTCGACGCGAAGGTCGTCGGTATCCACGCAAAGGTCAAAGTCCGCGGTCTGAAGCGTTTCGAGGACGAGACCGAGGAAGAGGTCGCGGCGAACCCGAACCGCCTGAGAGAGACCTCCGCGGGACAGGTCATCTTCAACGAAGCCTTCCCGGACTCGTTCCCGTTCCAGAACACGCCGGTCAAGAAGAAGGAACTGGCGGCTCTGATCGACCGTTGCGCCCGCACCTACGACAAGAAGGAGTTGTCGGAGACGCTGGACAAGGTCAAGGACCGGGGTTTCAAGTGGGCCACCAAGTCCGGAGTGACCGTCGGTCTCCAGGACGTCACAACGCCGGCGAGCAAGCCCAAGATCCTCGAGGAGCACCAGAAGCGCGCGGACAAGGTCGAGACCCAGTACGCCAAGGGCATCATGACCGCCGACGAGCGCAGCCAAGAGCTCATCGAGATCTGGACCGAGGCGACCGACGAGGTCACCAACGCCATGAAAGAGAACTTCGAGGAGCTAAACCCCATCTGGATGATGGCGACCTCGGGAGCACGAGGCAACGTCCAGCAGATCCGTCAGCTGGCCGGTATGCGTGGTCTCGTTGCGAACCCTCGTGGTGACATCATCCCGAGGCCCATCCGTGCGAACTTCCGCGAGGGTCTCTCCGTCCTCGAGTACTTCATCTCGACACACGGTGCCCGTAAGGGTCTGGCCGACACGGCGCTCCGTACGGCCGACTCCGGTTACCTGACGCGTCGTCTCGTCGACGTCGCGCAGGAAGTCATCGTGCGAGCGGAGGACTGCGGGACCGACCGCGGTATCCGCTTGGACATCGCGAAGGAGCGGGCGCACCTCAAGCAGAAGCTGCACTCACGGATCCTGCTCGAGGACGCGGTCGCCGAGGACGGCACCGTCGTCGTTCCAGCAGGCACCGAAGTGACCGCCGAGCTGTCGAACCAGATCGCTGCTTCGAACGTCAAGCAGGTAGTCGTGCGCAGCACGCTCACCTGTGACGCTCGCTACGGCGTCTGCCAGCAGTGCTACGGCGTCTCGCCGGCGACCGGCAACCTCGTCGAGATGGGTGAGGCGGTAGGTATCGTCGCCGCCCAGTCGATCGGCGAGCCGGGTACCCAGCTGACGATGCGTACGTTCCACACCGGTGGTGTCGCAGGGGAGGACATCACGCACGGTCTTCCTCGTGTGGTCGAGCTGTTCGAAGCCCGTACCCCGAAGGGGAAAGCGGAGATCGCCAAGTCCTCCGGCCGGGTCGAGATGCGCGAGGACGAGAAGACCCGTTCACTAGAGCTGATCCCGGACGATGGTTCCGAACCCATCACCTACAAGGTGACGCGTCGTGCCCGTCTGAGCGTCCGAAGCGGCGATCAGGTCGAGGCCGGTCAGGCGCTGACGGAAGGTTCGAAGGACCCGGACGAGATCCTCGAGGTCCTCGGAGCCCGCGACGTCCAGCTCTACCTGGTGGACGAGGTCCAGTCCGTGTACCGCAGCCAAGGTGTGCCGATCCACGACAAGCACATCGAGCTGATCGTCCGTCAGATGCTGCGAAAGGTGCAGATCCAGGAGTCCGGGGACTCGCAGTTCCTCCCCGGCGACCTGGTCGACGCGAAGTCGTTCGCGACCGCCAACGAAGAGACCGTCGGTGGCGGCGGCGAGCCGGCAACGGCTCGACCGATGCTCATGGGTATCACCAAGGCATCGCTCGCGACCGAGTCGTGGTTGTCGGCGGCGTCCTTCCAGGAGACGACGCGAGTCCTGACCGAAGCTGCGATCCGCGGCAAGTCGGACCCGTTGCTCGGCCTCAAGGAGAACGTCATCATCGGAAAGCTCATCCCGGCCGGTACGGGCATGACCCGCTACCGCTCGATCCGACCCGTCACGCACGGCGAGGGAGCTATGTCCGACGACGAGGCCCGGGCCATGTTCGGACTTCCTCCCCGCGAGGACACCGAAGGCGAAGAGGCGGCCCGCGAGCTCCTCGGAGCGGTCGGCTTGTCGGCGGTCGGAGAAGCTGAAGCCGACGACGCTGAGATCGATCTGTCGGCCTTAGCCGGTGACGGCGAAGAGCAGCCCGCAGAGGAAGCCGCGATCCACGAGGAAGAGGCGACCTCAGCGGCCGAGTAACTCCGCAGTGAAGAAGCAACAAGAAGGCCCCCGGTTTCACCGGGGGCCTTCTTCCGCTCGTCAGGAGCCTAAGAAGGAATTCAGGAGGTCGCCGGCCTGGGGGAGCAGGTCACGGCGCAGAGACCACGTCTTGTCACCCTTCTCCTCCTTGATAAGCACGAGTCCCGCATGGCGCAATAGGCCGAGGTGGTGGTGGGCGGTGGACTTCGCGACGCCCATGAACTCGGCGGCTTCTTGGAGAGAGAGCGGGCCTTCGGCGAGCCGCCTGAGCACGGAGAGCCGGCCCTCGTCCCCGAGGGCCTTGTAGAAGCGAGCCAGTTGCGCCTGGGACATGACCCCCGGCTCCGTCGACGGCTCTGCCGCGGGGTAGCAGATGACTTTCTGATCCTTGTGCTCGAGGTAGACCATCCACGGGCTCAATACCTTGGATGGCATCAGCAGGATGCGCCGATCCCTCGGGTCGGGCGCATAGTCGAAACCATTGGTTGCGACCTCGATCAACTTCTCGATGCCGAGGTTGGCGGACTGGGCCCTGCGCGCGTCCGCCTCCTCTTCGAGTGCACCCATCTCGACACCGAACTTCGGCCACACGTCCCGGCACCACGCAGGGAGGATCGAGACGATCAGCTCCTTGATCCGCTCGGGGCCGAGCTCGAGCAGCCTGGAAAGCTCCGGCACCCACTCGGGGTGTTTCTGCGCTGCTTCGATCAGTCTGCGAGCCGCGTCCTCGTCGCCTTCGGCCGCGGCCCTGATGAGCTCGGGAGGGGAGTCCGGCACCTCGTGCTGGTAGTAGCCGAGCATCTGCAACTGGATCTCGAGGGCGGGCAGGGAGCGGATGTGCTCGACGAGGGAAGGGAGGTCGAGGGGGCCCTCGAGCTCTGCAACCAGACCGACCAGCACGGCGACCACCTCGGAGCCGGCGATCAGCTCGTCGATCTCGGCCTGGAGTCCGCCGGGGATGCCCGATGTGCGGATGGCCTCCAGCCGCTCGGACGGCAGATCGTAGGTATCGAAGTCGAGTTCCCCGGTCATGAGGAACAGGCTCATCAGGACTTCCGACGCCTCGGACACCCTGATATCGAGGGTGGGACCGGGCCGGGGCTGCCTCGATAGACCGAGCACCCGGGGCTTCCGTTCGACATTCATCGAATGAGCGCTTGACTCCTGGCTAGGTATTCGATATATTTCGAATCAGTCGTTCGAGATACCTCGAACAGGATAGAGCAGGAGGAGCCGCATGTCGATAGTCGATCCGCTGGGAAGCGCAGCTAGCCAGGTTGCTGATGCCCGCCTCGGCGATGCGGAGCGTGCCCGGCTGGTTCGTTCGATCCGGCACCGTCAGCAGCCCCGCAACCCGAGACGCAGCGCAGCCTCCGTCCTGCGGCAGCTCGCCGACAGGATCGAGCCCGAGAGCCCGTGCATGGATTGTTGAACGAGCCTTTCCCCCCGAACGACTGAGGCCCCCGCTTGTCGGGGGCCTCAGTCGTTGCCAAGACCGCTCTCCCTCAGCGCTTCGCCTTCCTCCGGGACGACGAAACTGGTCCGATCGAGGGTGAAATCGTCGCCCAGGCCCTTCAGCGTCACGTAGTCCACCGCCACGAGCCTGCCGTCGTCCAGATAGAGGATCTCTGCTTCGTACCGCAGGTCCGCCTCGACCGTGAGCGACTTGAGCCCGGTGGCACCCGTGGAGCCAACGGCCAGCAGGGTCGCGCCGGCCCCCTGGTCGATCATCCGGCGGTGGAAGTGGCCGGATACGACGAGGGGCACGAGCTCGAGCGAGCTTCCCGCCAGGGCCGCGTCGTGGACCGCAAGGATGTCGGGATCGTGCTGTGCCACCGCGGCCGCCACGTCATCGATGAACCCCAGTCTTTCCTGAGCCTTCTCCGACTCCGGCTTGGGGGCCGTGGAATAGGTGGGGTCGGCCCATCCGAGGACCTCGATCCCGCCGATGGTCGCGGTCTCGCCCGACAGGACCTCGGCGTTGGCGGCCTCGGACACGGCATTCACGAGCCGGGGGGAATCGTGGTTGCCGGGAACGAAGAGGTAGGGGACCTCGAGACGCTCGATCCCTTGGATCAGCAGGCGATCGATCGGGGCCTCGAAGGACGACAGCTCACCCGTGTCCAGGAACGAGGAGGCGAGGTCTCCGGTATCGATCACGCCGGCCACCTCGAACTCCCTGGCGAGCTGCTGCGCTATCTCGAGACCAACGGGGTTCGCATGGATGTCGCTGATGTGCAGGATCGCGGTGGTGTCGGTGCTCGGGTCTAGGTTGGGATCGGCCAGAAGGACCATCAGCTCGGATGCTCTCTGCGCCGCCACTTGATACCTAGTGCGGGCTTGATCCAGCGTCTCCGTGTGCTCGGTCACCGTCTCGATTACCTGGCGGGCCCGCTCGAGACTGCCCGAGTAGTGGGCGTTCGCGAATCGATCCTGCTCGTATGTCAGCGCCGTCAACCCGAGGAGGCCCAGGGTGGCCACGGCGGCGGTGCCTGCGGCCAGGCCCGCTCCGCGGCGGCGATGCCTGAATATCGCGGCCCCCAACACCCCTCCAACGATCACGGCCCCGCCGAGCTCCTTCAGGGCCGTGCGCGCGAGGAGCCCCGGGATCTGGGACTCGATCTCCGCCTGTAGGCGTTCCCGTCCTTTCGAGCTGGTTATCTGGGCGCCCAGCGACTCGATATCCACCTGTTTCAGCGCCGCGGTCACATCAAGGGGCGCGTTGTGCGTGCGGGCCGTAAGGGTTCCGAAGGGAGTGATCTGGAGGGTGGTCCTCCCGGCGCCCACCCGGCCCTTCAGCTCTACGGTCGTAGGACCCAGCTGTGAAGCGGTTGCGGGCAGCAGCCACAGGGCCAGTGCACTGGCCACGAGACCGACCGTGACGGCCGGCACCAGGGGGGCGATGCGTCCCAGCCACCGTCGCATGCCCCCGAGAGTAAAGGTCCGGCCAACCTGCCGTTCCGGGAAGAGATCTCTCTCTCTCTCTCTCTCTTGGTCAGGAGGCGAAAGATCCGGAAAAAATACTCAACGTAGCCAAAGGGATGCAAGGAATGACGGCGAACCCAAAGGTTCACGGCCCATTCGCGGGCCGTCGAGGTTCGCGGGAGAAGGGCTGGACAATGGTGAAGGCACTTAGTGGACGGGCCGTGCCGCTCTTTGGGCGCGTCGATGGACGAACGATCCGGAGAGCGAGAGCGGCATTCCTGGTCGTGACAATCATGCTGTTGCTCCCGGGACTCTTCGTCACGGGCGCGTTCGCCGACCACTCCGACCCCTATTCGATCGTCCTCTCCGACTCGACCTACGACGCCGGAAGCGACACCACCACCTTCACCTGGACGTTGACCGGGCCGGCCGGAACCGACGGAGCCAGCCACGTCCTGATCGACACTTGTCTTGGGGGCACGGCGGTAGCGACCGGCGGGTCGCCCGATTCATCCGGCACTTACGGTCTCGACGGCTCGACCGGCCAAACCGGTTACAAGTGGGAGGTCGTTGGTTCTGACCTTGCTCCCGGGTCCACGTTTACGCTCACGTTCTCAGGGAACGTGGCCGAGACCGGCTCGGCTACCTGGACCGTGAAGAAGGGGCCGGACGGCCACCACAAGAACGGCACCACCGGAGGGCCCAGCTGCGTCACCCCGGACCCCGACCCAACGCCGACTCCAACGCCCACTCCGGACCCGGACCCGACGCCCACCCCGACTCCAACACCAACACCGGATCCGGACCCGGACCCGACGCCCACCCCGACTCCTGACCCGGACCCGATACCCACTCCGACCCCGACCGAGACTGTTGGCACCGGGGGGGACCCCGTGATGCCGACGCCTGACGACGAGGTACCGCCGGTCATCCCACCCGTCGTCGATGGTGAGGATGAGGAAGTGGAGCCCGACGAGGTGGCCGGCACCCGGTTCGAGCGCAACGGTCCGAGCGGACCGAGCGTCCAAGGGAGCCCGGAAGAGGTCAAGCCTCAAGCGCTTCCGGTGACCGGTTTCCCCCTGAGCCTGATGATCCTCATCGCGGCAGGGTTCGTCGGGAGCGGCCTCGCTCTGCTTCAGGTATCCCAAGAGCGGGGGCGCCACAAGGCTTAACTAGTCCGAGTCTCATCAAGTCCCCCGTGCTGCCTGGCTGTTTGACCAGGTTGCACGGGGGACTTATCCTTCTGCGTCGCGCCTGAACCACGGGGCGCGGTTCTCGCGTCGGCCTAAGGGTCGGCGCCGCGATGTGAAGCAGTAAGCCCGAGTTCGGTGAGCTTCGGCAGGCCCGGTCGACCCCGGGAACCTCCGGAGTCGGGGTTGATCGCCGAACGACTGCACCGAGAGGACAAACCGCTTGGCTACGCGCGGCTCCTATCTCTCGGACCAGCAGAGATAAAGCCCTGATGGGCTGCATAGAGGTGAGGTGCGTCCGGCACTGGTTCGAAGGGAACCGATGCCGGGCCGAGATGCGGGTCCGCCCGCGAAGGAGAGTCAGTGCCGACCATCCAGCAGTTGGTCCGACAAGGCCGACAGAGCAAGAACGAGAAGTCGAAGTCGCCGGCCCTTAAGGGGTCGCCGCAACGGCGGGGCGTCTGTACCCGTGTGTACACGACCACACCCAAGAAGCCGAACTCGGCTCTCCGGAAAGTCGCACGTGTTCGCCTCACCTCTGGCATCGAGATCACCGCATACATCCCCGGTATCGGCCACAACCTCCAGGAGCACTCGATCGTGCTCGTGCGCGGTGGTCGTGTGAAGGACCTCCCGGGTGTCCGCTACAAGATCATCCGCGCGGCGCTCGACACCGCCGGCGTCCGTGACCGGGTCCAGTCCCGTTCGAAGTACGGCGCCAAGAAGGGCGGTGGCGCGTAATGCCACGCAAGGGCCCCCCGGCGAAGCGCGAGCTTCTCCCCGACGCTATCTACGACTCTCTTCTCGTCACCCAGATCCAGAACCGCATCCTCACGCGCGGCAAGCGCACGCTGGCCGAGGGCATCGTCTACGACGCATTGAAGATGGTCTCGGATAAGACCGGCAAAGAGCCCCTCGTGATCCTCAAGAAGGCGGTCGACAACATCAAGCCGGTCCTCGAGGTCAAATCCCGCCGAGTAGGTGGAGCGACCTATCAGGTACCGGTCGAGGTCGCTTCCCGTCGTGCAACCACGTTGGCCATCCGTTGGATGGTCACGTTCGCGCGTAAGCGCAAGGAGCGCAGCATGGCGGAACGTCTCGCGGGCGAGATCCTCGACGCCTCGGGCGGCGCGGGCGCAGCTGTCAAGCGCCGTGAAGACATGCACAAGATGGCCGAAGCGAACAAGGCGTTCGCTCACTACAGGTGGTAACGGATGGCTGAAGCAGCAGAGAAGCAGCAGCAGGCTCAGAAGCAGCCCCTCCGCGCCGTCAAAGGCGGCGGACCGGTCATCCGCGAGTACCCGCTGAGCCATACCCGCAACATCGGGATCATGGCTCACATCGACGCGGGCAAGACCACGACGACCGAGCGCATCCTCTATTACACCGGCAAGACCTACAAGATCGGCGAGGTCCACGAGGGCGGCGCCGTCATGGACTGGATGGAGCAGGAGCAGGAGCGCGGCATCACGATCACTTCGGCCGCGACGACCGCTCACTGGAAGGGCTACTGGATCAACATCA
>Ga0299913_10006030_pt1 | contig 10442 bp, 11 predicted proteins | sample RVTome_9_FD_201360 | JGI IMG/M metagenome (GOLD analysis project Ga0299913, IMG submission 201360) | Soil microbial communities from uranium-contaminated site in the Upper Colorado River Basin, Wyoming, United States - RVT155D38 (version 2) ... | reverse complement strand
AGCCGTTTGGCTTCGGCGCGGAAGGTGCCGCGCAGCAGAGTCGTGGCCGCCTTCGGCACCGTGCCCAGAGAGCAGGGTGTCCCAAGCCTCCCAGCCGAGCCAGCAACGACCCGAACGTGGTCGAGCGTCTGGGGCCGGGCTGCGCAGTAGGTATGCCGAAGGACGCGGGGACGAAACTTCCCCGCTTCCAGCCCACTCTCGCGGCGACGCAATCCAAGAGCCGGCGCATCTCGCTGAGCAACGCCTCTCAGCAGTGACGATGTGTGACGCTGACCGCAATACGTATCAGCTTCGGGACAACGAAATTGACGATTCGGGGTTGGAGGCTCAGGCTGACTGCGGTGTGGGTAGCAATTCGCGGACAGCCGCCAAGAGCTGATCAGGTGTGAACGGCTTGGGCAGGAAGGCCTGTAAGAGCTGCTGGAGTTCAGGCTCCTCTGCAGCAGGCAGGGCATAGCCAGAAATGAAGAGGGCCGGCGTTCCAGGCCGATGGATGCGCGCCAGTCGGACGAGATTCAGCCCGCTCATATCTGGAAGCCTGATGTCTACGACCATGCCGTCGAGCCGCTGGGGATCTGACTGGAGCTGCTCCAGCGCCGACAAGGCGGAATCGGCCTCAAGGCAGGTATAACCGGCCTGCCGGAGGGTTTGGCAGGCCACCGTACGTACTACGCGTTCGTCATCAATCACGAGAAGCGTGGACATAGGGCTGATTGATTTGGGTTGTTTAGCCTACGGCTTTTCTCAGCGGTGCGCTAGAGGCTGAAAGCTGCCCTGTGGTCAATGACCCGTTCTCAAGGTTGCTAAGTATTCCTGCAAGACATGCGTGCCCGAAGTCGGCCGGCTAGTGGCTGTTCCGAAAGCGTGAGGGCGATCGCCTCGAGAAGCGCGTCCATGCTGAAGGGTTTGTAGAGGGTAGGCACCGACCGGGCATGTGGACCGAGGGGATGCGCGAGATTGTCGAGGTGCAGGATGGGGACGTCGGGGCACATCTCCCGTAGGCGACCATGAGCTGCTCCCCGGTAAGGTTGGGCATGTAGCTGTTGGTGACGACCAGATCGCAAGGCGGCTTGGCGCCTTCGGCCGCTGCTAACCTGCTTCCCCATCCCGGACAGCCACACCTCAAAACCAGCCGACCCGAGTGCCCGGATCAATAGATCCCGGATCGCGGGTTCATCGTCAACGACCAGGACGCGGGGCGCGAAGAGACGGGCACGTCTCAGGGCCAAGGTAAGTAGATGCCGGAGATGGTACGCTCCAGTTCCGTTCAAGGGTAGTACCTCGATCCTGCTGCCATCGTGGGCCACCTCACATCCTCGTCCATCTCATCTGGTTAGTTACTGGTGCAAGGAGTGGCTGTGGGATAGTGAACCCGCTTTGTGGAAGTAGCATCATGGCACAAGCTGTTTGCGAAGCTGCACTTAAGCCTACCGCGGCAGAATCCTAGTCCGTATGTGGACTTCGGCGCGACGCCTCGCTGAGCTGGTGCCGAAGTCCCGGGGCCTCCCGGCAGAGGCCGTGCACCGGCTGAATCGGGTGCTCTCGGATCGGGACTTCATGTTCCGGGGTGGAGGGCCGGCGGCGGCCTGAAGGCATTTCCTCGCCAAGGGTGGGCGAGCATGGAAGGCGCAAGCGCGATACCCGTACTTATGGAGCGGCAGCACTTCGCTGCCGAGGATTCCCGTATGATGATCAGTGTCAGCAGGGCCAAGGATGGTGCGGGGCTCACCCTGCGAACGAGCAAGGACGGCGAGGACGATTACGAGGTGACCGTACAGCCCGGTGAGTCCGCGCTCGGATATACCTACGAGGAGTGGGACGGGGCCGTGGGCCCTCAGGCGGAAGGCAGGATCGAGGTGGCTGAGGACGGACTCCTGCGGCCGGCTTCCGATCAGTTTGAAGCCCCTGCAGACGGCCACGCTTAAGCCGGACAGGCGCCCTCAGCCCGACTGAACTGGCACCGCCTAAGCACCCAGGTGCGGGAGGCGCGGCTCAACCCGAAGTTCGCCGCGTTGTATCCAGGGCTCGAGCCTGGGACTTGGCAAGACGCGGCAACCCTTGCCGAGCAGATGCTCATAGAACACCTGCTGCGACCCAGCCCAGGGTACACGCTCAGCGAGCGAGTGCTGGCCAAGAAGAACTTCGAGTTCCGGGGTGGGGACCATCGCAACAGGCCGCGGATTGCCCGGACGCGTCGCACCGATCCGGCTACCCAGCTCCGCGTGCGTTAAGGCGAAGCCACTGCACCTGCGGAGGGCGGACCTGGGGTTCCGCAGTGACCGCCATCAGGAGGAGAGAAGGTGTTGATCCAGAACGTTGCGCTCATCATGGACGTGATCGATGAAGACCCCGAACTCACGAAACTGATCGACGAGGAGGGGTCCTCACAAGCCGATTCTTTCCGTCAACGGGTTCGCCATATCCGCACCCTAGCCCTCGAAGGACATGAGAGCACCGTTCTTAACGAGCTAGAGGATTTACTCGGCCAGTGCCGCGGCCCTCTGGACCGCTGGCGACAGGAGGTGACTCGTGCCTTGGAGGGTCTCCGGTGACCTTGCGCGCTGTCTTGGCAGCATCCGCGCAGCCGAGGCCCCGTGACTAGGAGGGGCTGAGAAACCCACGGTCCCCGCACGACGCCCGCACGTTTTCAGACGCTCCTGTTCAGCCTCGTTGCTCACCCGGAAGGGCTTGAGCGGCTCAAGCACAAGCATGGCGCCCTCCGCACCGTGTTCCTGACGGCGTGCGACAGGTGTAATGGTTCTCGGGCTCACGCGTCAGCAGGTATGAAGGCCACGAGGAACCGGGCTGAATAACCTGTAACGAAAGCGAGAACGACGATGACCACAGCGATACCCAAGTCTCAGGGCTGCTCCTGCGGCCGCACCTGTACGTGCGGGCCCGAGTGCCCTTGCGCTGACACCCTGGACACCTGCGGGTGCGGCGGCGAGTAGTCGGCCCGCTGCGGCGACCTGCCGGAGATGGGCGCTGGACCATCCCTGGCAGGCCTCGTATGCTACGGGCAATGAGCCTGCCGAAGGAGCCGGTCATCCCCGAGCCCGCCGAGCGCGACCCACACGCGCCCGACGTGCTCCGCCTGCTGCTCGACAACCACGCGCGCTTCCTCGGCTTCCTCGAGCGCCGGGTGGGATCTCGCGACGAGGCGGAGGACATCCTGCAGGAGGCGTTCGTCCGCAGTATCGGCCGGACGGACACGCTCCGAAGCGCGGAGTCGGCCGTGGCGTGGTTCTACCGCGTGCTCCGCAATGCCCTCATCGACCATCATCGCCGCGAGGGGACCCGGGCCCGGGCGTTCCTCCAGCTTGCTGCGGAGGCCGACGAAGGGACCCTGGCGCCCGACCAGGAGCTTGAGGCCGAGGCCTGCGCCTGCATCACGGCGCTGGTGAGCACCCTCAAGCCCGAATACGGCACGGCGCTCCGCCGTGTCGATCTGGACGGCCTCAGCGTCCGCGGCTTTGCCGAGGAGGCGGGGATCACGCCGGGCAACGCCCGGGTCCGGCTGCATCGCGCTCGCGAGGCGCTTCGCCGCCAACTTGCCCGCAGCTGTGGAACCTGCCTGACCCACGGCTGCCTGGACTGCCGCTGCGGAGAGCCGGCCACCGGTGGAAAACCTGCCGGGTCAGTCTGACCCATGTGCCTCTCACAGTAACGTTCCCCGTGACAATCGAGCCGGCGCTGGCTGACGCCGGCTTCGCCGCGCCTCTCTTCGAGCGATTACAAGTTTTCCTCCCGCCTTCACGGTCGCCTCATGCACCGGCGTGCACATTGAGCGTCCAGCGGCGCTCCTATGGTGCCAGGTCAGTGGAAGCCGGGAGGTCCTATGTGGTCACGAAGGCTCACGTTCCTGCTCCTGCTCTCCGCCCCGGCCTTCGTGGGCTGCGACAATCCCATCGAGCCGGTGGCTCGCCCGCCCGGGCGGCAGGCGCCGGCCGCCGCCACCGCTGACGGCCACACGCTCCTCCTGCTGCACTTCGACGACCAGCTCGCCGGCGAGGCCGGTGAGGAGCCGACCTATGCGACCGGCCATTCGTTCACCGATGGCGTCCTCGGCTCGGGGGTGGTGGTCGAGCCCGAAACGGTCATCGAGTACGGCGCCGAAGAGAACTTCCGCCCCGAGGCGGGCACCATCGAATTCTGGGTCAAGCCCAACTGGGACGGCGACGACCGCTTCGCCCGTCATTTCGTGTCGCTCGGCGACCAGCTGACGCTGGCGAAGGACGGCGCCCACAATCTCCGCTTCTTCTTCCGGGCTGACGACTCGGAGGCGTATCAGGCCTACGACCTGAGCGGCTGGCGCATGAACGAGTGGCACCACATCGCGGTCACGTGGACGATTCCCGGGGCGATGCGCACCTACGTGGACGGGGTCCAGGTGATCGCTCACCCGTCGAGCGCACAGGACCTGGTGACCCCCCTCCCGGAAACGCTCGTGATCGGCAGCCGGCTGGGTGACGGCTGGGTGGACGCGGTCATCGACGAGCTCCAGATCAGCGACGTCGCGCGGACCGCGGAGGAGATCGCGGCGAGCTATGCCGCCGTCAGCGAGCTGCTCGGGCTGGCGATTCAACCGATTACGACCGAGCCGTACAAGACGTGGCGGCAGCGCGCCCGGCTGATCGGCACCACGACCACCGGGACACGCGAGTACCCGCCGGCAGGCGCCCGCTGGTCCAGCTCCAGTCCCGAAGTGGCGACCGTGGATGCCGGCGGCGTCATTCGCGCGCTCAGGGCCGGAAGGACCACGATCACGGCCCGCATCGGCGAGGTGGCCGGAGCAGTCCAGATCAGGGTCAGGTCCCCGGTGTACTCGCCGAAGGTGGAGCCGGTCGCACCATACCTCGCAACCCCGGCCGCCGACCGGCTGTTCAGGATCCCGGTCGTGATCCTGCGGTTTCTGCCCACGGCCGACGGGGTCAAACTCGATCCCGCCGTGAGCCCGGACTTCTATACGCCCGGCGATATCTCCCTGGCCGACATGGAGCGGCGGCTGGACCGCTTCGACATCCAGGTCAAGTTCATGCTGGAGGAGGGGAGCCGGTTCCGGGGCTATCAGGATCCCGCGGCCCCGCCGGCTTTGGGGTACCGGGTCGTCCGCGTCGTCACCATCTACGAGCCCACCCCGCCGGGGAAGGTCGTGGGTGAGGCGGGCGGGTTCCCGGTCTACCTGCCGGACTACCGTCAGATTCTCGAGCGCTTCAACGCCCGGCACTGGGTCGAGGATCTCGGGGTGAAGGAGTTCTGGATCTGGCAGAGCCATTTCGACGCCGGCATGCCCTCCTACGATCCCGCCATCCACAAGCCGGAGGTCTTCCGGGGGATCTGGGAGTCCAACATGGCCAGCGGGATCAGCGGCGACATCTCCAACAGCGACCGCGATCCCGACGACCTCCCCATCTACTCCAGGACCTACATGGTCTACGGGCAGAACCTGTGGCGCTCGGAGCGCGAGGCGGTCCACAATCACGGTCACCAGCTGGAAGCGATGATGTTGCACGCGAACGCCGAGCAGGACGGTAACACCGAGCTGTTCCTGCGGCAGTTCGTGGGCGGGCTGGGGCGGGTCGGCTCGACCCACAAGCCGCCCAACACGACGGTGGACTACGACTACCATGAGAATTACACCCCGGTCGCCAGCGACATCGCCGACTGGACCCCGGCGGGTGTCGGGCGGCGCGAGGTGGTGACGGCGGATACGTGGGGCCAGCATCCCTACGCCTGGCCGTCGGGGACCGCGCCCACCGATGCGTTCGGACGGAACGAGTCGCATTGGTACATCTACTGGATGCAGAGCATGCCGGGCTGGGGCAACACGATTCCGTACGGCCAGAACGTCATGACCAACTGGTGGCGCTACACCGGTGATTGGGACGGCAGCATGAGGGGGCGGCAGGGTCTGTACGCCTCCTGCGGGCGGTCGATCACGGCCGAAGCGGCGGCCGTGTCGGTGAAGGTGCTCTCGGGGCAGGTGGGAGCACTCCAAGCGGATGGTGTGCTCTTTCCGGCCAGCGCCCAGCTGCTCCAGGCGAAGCTTGCCGCCGCCGGGGACTTCCTGGACGCCGGTCGGCCCGCCGCGGCGGTCACTGCCCTCCGGGGCTTCGTGACCCGCCTCGAGGCCCTGATTCAGGACGGCCGGATCTCGGTGCGTGCCAGCCGAACCCTCAAGGCGGGGGCGGGGTGCCTGATCAAGAGGGTGCAGGCCTAGGAGCATGCGTCACGGTGGCCCGGCACTCAATGGCCCCCCCCCCGGCCACGCGGGCGGCCTGGGTACGTCCGGCCAGGCTCTCGCCGCCCCGCCCCGGTAGACCAGATTCCCGCCCGAGTGTCCCACCCGTGCCCCCAGCACCGCGAGGCCGCGGCGCCGGCGACCGCCCAAGGGGGAGGCTCGTGGTCGGGCGCCCCTTCGGAGATTCGAGCGCCTGCGGCCGATTGCGCAGCCCGCCTGACCGCTCCCAATGGCCGTCGGCGCGGCGGTGGACCGGTGTAAGCGGAGGAAAGAGTGAAGCGAGGGTGAAAGTTGTCTGTTGTCCGGCTGGGAGGAGCCTGCGCATTGCCCTGTCGTCAAAGCTGAGCTGCGGACGTGCCTGAGCTCGACCGAGCAGAAATTCTCCGAGGTGGCGGGTGACTTCGAGTTTTGTCCCTCACCTGCCAATCACCAGATTGAGCCTGACGGGTTCGAGTGCGTCCTTTCCATAAAGCTGCCGTAGGTCAGCGCACCACTGAGGCCGTCCCGGCACGAGGTGAGACACGAAAAAACGCTACGCTCTGGTGCCGGGATCGTGTATCAAGCCCTGCATCTGCCCCCTCCGCTCACCGCGTGAGTCGCACGCTCCAGAGCAGACCCACCGTCAGATCGGGCGCGGTCTCGGTGAGGCCGACGGTCGAGAGCACGCTCCACGAACTGACCCCTGCGAGCCGGTGCACGCCGGCTCCGATGGAAGCCGGCCCGTCGAATCCCTCGAGCACCGCGGTTCCTCCGGATACCAGCACCGTGGCCCCCCAGCGCCCACCGCTCAGGTATGCCAGGCTAGCGGTGCCGTACGCGGGGTCGCGGAGCTCGAGGTCGGGGAGGTCGCCCAGGCGCCAGTACGCCAGGTCGAGCCCCAGCATGAATCCGCCGCCGAGCAGATGGCTGACGCCGGCCATGACGCCAAGGTCCCACTCGCCCGTGCCGAAGGTCGCGGTGTCCGCCACGGGGATCTTCACCGCGCCGCCCAGGCCGAAGCTCGTCGTCCCGGTGCCGCGTCTCCGCCAGTTGAGCGAGACCGTAGGGTCACCAATGGCCGCCTCGTACCCAGTCACCGCCGAGACCGGCACCTCCACGGCGCCGTGCGAGAGGTTGGGCATCATCCGGCCGTCGCCCCGATGCCTGCGGGCCTCGCCGGAGTCGGCCACCGTCCCGCTCGACGAGCCGCCGGTCGGGATGTGCCCCGTGCCGGCGCCGCTCACGAGCGTGGTGTTCTGGTAGTAGAACGGGACCACCCCCCGCAAAGTGAACCCACCCTCCTCGAGCGCCAACCCTGCGGAGAGCGACCAGGTCGTGGTCCGTTCCTCGAACAAGTAGGTGCCGCTGGACACGCCCGCTCCGGCATCGAAACGAATCCCCTGGGCCGCGAGCGGCCCAGGGGCAAGCAGGACGAGGAGCACTAAGGCCCGTCTCATTGCTTGTCGATCGCCTGCTGCAGGGCGTCATGGGTGCGGTCGAGGTCCCGCTCCATGTCGTGGAGCCGGTCGCGCAGCCGGTCGATGTCCTTGATCCGATCCCGGTCGCGATCCTGGTTCAGGTCCTCGGTGTACAGTCGGTCGGTCCGGTGGAGCATATCACGAATGCGCTCGCCGGCCTCCGCCATCTTCTTGCCCATCTCCTGGAAGTGCTCCTGCGTCCGGTGCTGGTTCATCCACCGGTTGGTCTCATGGATCCGCTCCATGAGCCGGTCCATCTCGCGGAGCCGCTCCTGCTGGCGCTCCATCTGCTGGTAGCCTTGCACCTGCGGCGGTTGCGCCGGCTTCTGCCCCTGCTGGCCCTGCTCTTGTGCAGCCAGGGGGCCCGCCGCGGCAATGAACCCGATCAGGAGCGCGGCGATATTGCGGGACATATGTCCTCCCTTCTGGAGTTTGACCCACGTCGAACGGCCTCAATATGCGAACCCACGGGTGAACCGGCCGTGAACCGTGTCGGAAAGGACCTTTACCCTGACTCGCCGGTGAAGAACTCGTCACGGCTCATCCCCTCTGCTCTTGGCCGGGAGGAAAGGGGCCTTGGGGCTGATCCCCTCGCGCCGGTGAAGCCAGTTTGAGGCAGGAGGGCTGAAGCGGAGATGAAGCCGGGGGAAACCCGTTCGTGGCCGATCCACGTCCGGATCTGCTTCACGAGACACGCTGCGCTCGGCGCTGGTCGGGTTGCTGACCTGGTCCGCGGAGCAGGCCATCGCTCACACTCTCCAACGGGAACCTCGGCTACTGCCAGCAGACCGACCACAGCTGGATGGCTCAGTGGGACATGGGCGCGACGAACGCGGTGGTGGATTGGGGCGACAATCTCACCAGTCAGTCGTTCACCGCCAACTCGATCATCCGAGTCGAGACGGTGCTGTTTGCACCGACCTCGCTGCTCGGATACAACATGTTCCTGTTCGGCACCGGCACGCGCAAGGACGAGATGCAGTGCACCGACTTCACCCAGAACACGTTCACCCAGACAGTGTACTCGGTGGCCCCCCGGCTCCGGATCTGGAAGGTCAGCGGCAACGGAGTCTCCCCCGGTGCCACCGACCTCCCTCTGATCAACCTCGCCGTGGTGGACAGGTACGGCCAGGATGGGGCCCGGCTACTACGGCGCCGAGATCAACGTCGCCGGGAAGCTGGTCTACGGGTACAACTGGTTCCTGCGGAACCTCGACATTGCCGACAAGACCGGCTGGTACCTCATCAGCTTCTATCTCGAGCCGACGGTGACCATTGGAACTCAGACGGTCAACAACGGGGTGACACTCACCGGCTTGCTGGATGCGACGAACACGGCATTGGTGGGGAATGAGGCCAAGATCTGGGTGGAGGTGAAAGCCAGTCGCGACAAGGGCCCGCGCACGCAGGAGCAGACCACCTTCGACTGAGTGGTTCGGGGCTTGAGCCCCACTACTCCCGCACGCTTGTCGCCAGGCTGGCGACGCAGGGCCGCCGCACCCGCAAGGTCGCGGCGGCCTTCGCCATCGCCCCAGGTCCAGTAAATCACTAGTCTATGGTATCTCCCTCACCGACCGTCTGCAGGCGGTCGATCACGACCGAAGTGGCGGCCGTGTCGGTGAAGGTGCATCGGGGCAGGTCGGAACACTCAAAGAGGACGGCGTACTTTTGCCGGCTAGCGCCCAGGCTCCAGGCCAAGCTCGCAGCCCGCGGGGACCTCCAGGACGCCGGTCCCCCGCCGCGGCTGTCACTGCCATCCGGGCTTCGTGACCCGCCTCGAGGCCCTGATTCAGGACGGCCGGATCTCGCTGCGTGACAGCGGAACACTCAAGGCGGGGCCGGGGTGCCTGATCAAGTGGGTAAAGGCTTGCCTGGCCGGCGCTCCCGAACGCCGGCTGGCGGGTGCACCTTGGATTCGAGGGACACCTTAGCTCGGTCAGGCACACAGTCGCGCATTGGAGGCGGGCCCGCCTGCTTCAACATACCGTGCCCACCGTCACTTACCGACCGGCGGGACGTTCGCTTCGCACGAAGATCTGGGCTCTGAGGCATGTGTCACGACGGCCCGGCACTCAGTCGTCCTCCACCTCGCGGGCTGCCTGGATCTGCCCGGCCGGGCCACCGGTGTAGGCGCTCGCCGCCCCGTCCCGGTAGACCAGATTCCCGCCCGAGTGCCCCACCCGCGCCCCCAGCGCCGCGAGTGCGACGGCGCCAGCAATCGCCCCCAGTCGAGCCGTCCGGCCCGGGGCGCCGCGTAGCAAACCTGCCGCGGTGACGAGGAGCAGCGCCCCCGATAGCACCAGGAAGAGCTCCGCATCCTCCTCGTGCTCGTGCACCGCCGCCTCGGCGACCACCGGCTCGACCACATCCTCCTCGTTCTCGCCGGTCTCGACCGCCACCCAGCTGCTCAGGGCCAGCGTGGCGGCGGCGACCACCGGCACCGTCCATGCGACCGGGGGACGGGCTCCACGCCGTATGGCCCAGAGTGCGACGCCCCCCACCACGGGCAGCAGCACCATGAGGACGATCGGGAAATGGACAACCGCTGGGTGCAGGGGGTCGGGCCACATCGTGCGTCTCCGGGGTTCGAGGTGGCCTTAGCTTACGGTTCCGGACCACCGCCCACCATCGGGCATTCGACGCAAGTGCATGAGCGGCGGGCGCATCCGGCAAATGACGGAGGTTGACATGGAGGACGAGGTCAGGGGCATGCGCCTGCTGCTCGCGGCGGTGCTGACCGGCAT
>Ga0299913_10006029_pt1 | contig 10444 bp, 9 predicted proteins | sample RVTome_9_FD_201360 | JGI IMG/M metagenome (GOLD analysis project Ga0299913, IMG submission 201360) | Soil microbial communities from uranium-contaminated site in the Upper Colorado River Basin, Wyoming, United States - RVT155D38 (version 2) ... | reverse complement strand
CTCGGTGTCACCGCCGCGATATGCCACGATCGCGTGACCGAACTCGTGCAGCGTCAGCGACAACGCCCAGCCGCCCAGCACGAGCAGCACGATGCCCGCTGTCGCCACAGGGTGGCGCCCGCCGTCCGCGACGGCTGGGTAGAGTGTGGCGAGCACTCCGCCCACCACGGTGGTCGCGAGGATTCCCAAGAAAATCGGGCTTGGCCGCACAGTTGATCGTTGCACGGTCTCAGTCTCGCGCACCCGGGTTCCGTCTCGGCAGCCGAGGGTCGCCAGTTCCAGATTCGCGACGATGAGCCGTCATCCGCTCGGCGTGTCAGCTTGCGCGTTCGCCGCTCGACTATCCCCCAACCATGGGACATCGCTTGACCCCAGCGGATCACAAGGGTGTAATCACAGTGATGTCATTCGCTGCGGCTTGGACTCTTGACAGCAGGGGGCAGCGGATGGTGTTCGCCAACTTCAACTGCGTGGAAGCAAGGAGGCGGACGTGCGGAAAGCGGACGTAGGCCATCAAACGGGGGCAGCTATGACCTGGGCCGAGAACGTCGACTTCGATGACGGTGTTCTCGCGGAGTTGTTCGACATCACCGAGGAACAGGACTGGCAGGAGCGGGCGCTGTGCGCACAAACCGATCCTGAGGCCTTTTTCCCGGAGAAGGGGGGATCAACCCGGGAGGCAAAGCGGATCTGCCAAGGCTGCGAGGTACGGTCTGAGTGCCTCGAGTACGCCCTGGCGCACGACGAACGGTTCGGCATCTGGGGTGGCTTGTCGGAGCGGGAACGCCGGAAGCTGAAGAAGCGCGCTGTGTAGCGCGGGGAGGGCGACACTGCCTATGCAGACCGCACCTGTGGTCGCGGTTGTGGTCTGCCACGACGGTGAAGCCTGGTTGCCGACGGTGCTCTCGGCGCTTCGCCGGAGCACGGTGCGTCCCGCCCGGGTTGTCGCCGTCGACACCGGTTCTCTCGATCGGACGCCGGAGCTGCTCAGCTACGCGTCCGGCCAGCAGGATGGGATCGTCGACTCGGTCCTGACGATGCGTGCCGACACCGGCTTCGCCGAGGCCGTCGCCGCAGGCGTGCAGCACGCCGATGTCACCTTCGACGACGAGCGTCACACCTGGGTGTGGGTGCTGCACGACGACAGCGCGCCGGAGCCGGACTGCCTCACCGACCTGCTCAACGCCGCCGACACGGCGCCGTCGGCCGGGGTGCTCGGCCCGCTCGCCGTCGACTGGCTCGACTCCCGGCTCATCGTCGAGGCCGGGTTGTCGACCGACTCCTCCGGCCACCGGCACGACGGCATGGGCATCGACGCGGCCGAGCTGGCCGAGCAGAGCACCGAGGTGCTCGCGATGCCGAGCGCGGGCGCGCTCATCAAACGTGAGCTGTGGGACGGGCTCGGCGGGTACGACGACGAGTTCGCGCTGCTGCGCGAGGACCTCGACCTCGGCTGGCGTGCCAACGTCGCGGGCGCGACGGTGCTGTGCGTGCCGCGCGCCAGGATCCGGCACGCGCGGGCGCTGCGCCGGGGCGAGCGGAACATCGGCGCGATACCCGGCCCCGGCTCCGACCGGGCGAAGACGCTCGCCGCCGACCGCATCGGCGGCATCTACACCCTGCTGGTGAACTCGTCAACGTCGTCGTTCCTGCTCGGCGTGCCGCGCCTGGTCGTGCTGTGTCTGCTGCGGGCGATCGGCTTCGCGCTCGGCAGGGACTTCGCGCGGGCGGGCGCCGAGCTGGCCGCGGTCGGTTTCATGCTGCGCAGCGGGCAACTGGCCCCGGGGCGCCAGCTCAGGGAGGAGGCCCGCAGGCGCGCCGCGGCAGACGCCGCGAGCGGCGACGGGCGGACCGGCAGGTACCGCCACCGTGCCAGCGTGCGCGGGCTGTTCGTGAGCAGAATGACCCGGCTGCGGTTCGCCGTCAACGCCTGGGTGCGCGCGCTCGTCCGGCGGCGGATCGCCAGCGAGGCGGCGCTCGGCAGGCTGCCCGAGTCGGCCACCACCCGCGCCACCTGGGTGCCGCCCGAGGAGCTGCGCGCCGCCGCCTTCGCCGGTGGCGACCCCAAGGACGTCGTCGCGGTGCCCCTCATCGAGCCGAAGCGCCCCGCTGCCGCCGTGTCCCACGTTCAGGACCCCGTGTCCCACGTTGACGACGCCGTGTCCCACGTTCCGGCCACCGAGGAGGCCGTCGAGCGGGCGCCGAGGCCGAGCCCCGGCGAAGGGGCGGGCGGCCTGGTCTTCGTCGAGGTCAACCGGGCCAGGGTGCTCGCGGCGACGCTGTTCGCCCCGCCGGTGCTGCTCGTGCTCGGCCTGACCGGGCTGGCGCTGCTGGTGAACGCGCACCGGCTCGGCCTCGACCTCGCCGGTGGGCGCTTGCTGCCGGTCGGCGACCTGAGCCAGCTCTGGTCGAGCTACCTCACGAGCTGGCATCCGGAGGGCGGCGGCACCTCGGCGGAGGCGCCGCCCGCGCTGGCGATCGTCGGTGTCCTCGGCGCGGTGTTGTACCTGGTCGGCGGGCCGTCGGCGGCCGTCGCGTTGCTGCTGCTGCTCGACATCCCGCTCGCCGCGCTCAGCGCCTACGCGGCCAGCGGCAGGCTCGGCGTGCATCGCTGGGTGCGCGCCGTCGTCGCGACCGGCTACGCGCTGCTGCCGCCCGCGATGGCCGCCGTCTCGCAGGGCCGGATCGACGTCGTCGTCGTGCACCTCCTGCTGCCGCTCGTGCTGGCAGGCGTCGTCGAGGTGCTCCGGCCGCGCGACGGCGGGCGGCAGTGGCTGTCGGTCGCGGTGACGGTCTCGCTCGGGCTCGCCGTGATCGGTTCGTTCTCGCCGCTGACACAGCTGCTCGTGCTGGCCGTGCTGCTCGGCGGGTTCGTGTTCGCCACGTCGTCGGTACCGCTCGGCCGTCGGCTGGCGGGCATCGCGCTCGTCGCGCTGCTGCCGATCGCGCTGACCCTGCCGTGGCCCGCCGAGCTGGTCACCAACCCCGCGCTGCTGCTGCACGGGTTCGGCGCCCGGGTGCCCGGCACCGATCCCGGAATCGCCGAGCTGGTGTCGCTGGATCCCAGCGGGCCGGGGACATTGCCGCTCGGCGGACTGCTCGTCGTCGCCGCGCTCGCCGCCGCCGTGGTGCGCCCGACGAAGCGGCTGCTGCCCGGCGCCGGGATCGTCGCGACCGGCATCGCGGGCGTCGTGGTCGTCGAGCTGTTGCCGGTCGCGCCCGTCGCGGGCGGCGAGGCCCGGTCGGGCTGGACCGGCGCGCCGCTGCTGCTCGTCGCCGCCGGGCTGTTCGCGGTGCTGCTTGGCGCGTCGGGCAGGCGCTGGAGTGACCAGCGTGACCGCCAGCCCCGGGTCACGACCCGGTTCGCCAGCCGGTTCGCCATCGGCGCCGGTGCCGGTGCGCTCGCGGTGTTCGCCGTCGCCGCAGTGGTGACCGCCGACGATGGGCCGCTGCGTGACGCCGGGCCGGGGCGGCTGCCGGCGCAGCTCGCCGCCGAACTCGACCAGAGCGGCCAGACGGTGCTCGTGCTGCGCGGCCATGGGCAGTCGCCGCGCGTCTCCGGTGACGGGATGCCGGCCTTCGGCGACGACTCGCTCGCCCTGCCCGAGGGCGCCCCGGAACGGCTCGCGCGCTGGCAGAGCACACTGCTGGGCGGTGCGGACGGCGACACCGGCGAGGTGCGCGACGTGCTCGCCTCGGCCAGCGCGGCGGCGGTGCAGTTCGTGGTGCTGCCCGATGGTGTCGGATCGGCGTCGCTGCTCGACGCCGGGGGCGACCTGGTGGCCGAGGAGGAACCGCTCGGCGACGGCAGGTCGGTGCTGCGGCTGACGCCGGTCAGCGGCCAGGTCACCCTGATCGCGCCGTCGCTGAGCACGCTCGCGGTCGGCGGCGAGCCGCCGCCGGGCAACGTCGGCGCCGACGGCGTCGCCGTGGTCGGCGACGATCTGCCGGACGTGGGGGTGCGGACCTCGGACGGACCGGCGGGCAGGCTGCTGGTGCTCGCCGCGAACCTGGAGCCGGGCTGGGAGGCCAGCGTCAACGGCGAGCAGGTGCCGATCGTGCCGGCATGGGGACATCAGGTCGGCGTCGAGGTGCCGACCCGCGCCGCCGACGTCGTGGTGAGCAACCAGGGGACCCTGCGCGCACTGCTGCTGTTGGTGCAGATGGGCGCGCTGCTGTTCGCCCTGCTCACCGCGATCCCGCCGCGCAGCCGCGCGGTGTGAGCACTGACCCCCTACGGCCCGTCGATCACCTCGGGGTCGACGCCGAGATAGGTCGCGATCTGCTCGATCAGCACCTCGTTGATCAGGTCGGCCAGGTCGGCCGGGTCCTTCGCCCGCGCCTCGAGCGGCCTGCGGTACAGCACGATCCGCGCCCGGGTCGGCACCCCGTTGCGGTCGACGCCGACCGGCACCAGCCGCGACAGCGGGATGGCCCCGTCGAACAACACCCCGTCGGCGAGTTGGTGCACCTCGTTGCCCCGCACCTCCGGGACCTCGTCGACGGCGACGTCGAGCATGGCTAGGTCGTCGGCCCAGCGGGACTCGATCGGCTCCAGCGCCTCGACGACCAGCGCGTCGAACTGCTCCGACCTGCTCGATGCCGCAGGCAGGGAGGCAGGAAGCAGCGGGCCGCGCAGGCCGCGGCCGCGCCGGTCACGGCGGCGCCGGTGCCGGGAGCGGAAGCTGCGTGTCATGCCCACATACAGGAGGGTACGCGTGCGTCCGCGCGCGGCCGCCCCTCACCGGGTGGCCGATCACAGCATCGCCCGGTCGTCGCAATCGGCCGCGACACGGTGTGCCTCCCCGAGCCGCCGACGCCGACGCGCTATGGTCGGGCCGTGTCGAGCGTAAGGGTGTGTTCGCGAACCGGGTGCCTGTTGCCCGCGGTCGCCACGCTGACCTATGCCTACAGCGATTCGACCGCGGTCGTCGGCCCGCTCGCGACGGCATCGGAACCGCACTCCTACGACCTGTGCGAGGAGCACGCGGTGCGGCTGACCGTGCCCAAGGGCTGGGAGGTCGTCCGGCACGAGGGCGACTTCTCCTCACAGGAGCCGTCCTCCGATGAGCTGACCGCGCTGGCCGAGGCGGTGCGGGAGGCCGGGCGCTCCGAGCCGGTCGTCAGCTACGAGTCGGAGCACACCGGCAGCGGCCGCCGCGGCCACCTGCGGGTTCTGCCCGATCCGGTCAACCGCTGACCGCTTTCCGCGGCCGGTCCGGCCCCCATCGACGTGTCACCGGCACTGTGTAGGCTCTGCGCCACTGAGCTTTGCTCCAGCGTTCTGCAAGAGCCGGCGTCGATTCGGGAGATGGCGTGACTGACCTGTCGGGGATCGTGAAGGCGTACGACATCAGAGGTGTCGTCGGAGAGCAGCTCGACGACGACCTCGTCGAGCGGTTCGGTGCCGCGTTCGCGCGGCTCGTGGTGGGTGAGGCCGCGTCGGCCGTGGTCGTCGGCCACGACATGCGCGACTCGTCACCGGGCCTCGCCTCGGCCTTCGCGCGCGGGGTGACGTCGCAGGGCGTCGACGTCGTCTCGATCGGGCTGGCCAGCACCGACCAGCTCTACTTCGCCTCCGGCTCGCTGAACCTGCCGGGCGCGATGTTCACCGCGAGCCACAACCCGGCCAAGTACAACGGCATCAAGCTGTGCCGCGCGGGCGCGGCGCCGGTCGGCCAGGACTCGGGCCTCGCCGAGATCAAGGAGTCGGTCGAGCAGGGCGTGCCGCCGTTCGAGGGCGCGCCCGGCGTGGTGACCGAGCGGGACGTGCTCGACGACTACGCCGGCTACCTGCGCAAGCTGGTCGACCTGTCGGGGAGCAGGCCGCTCAAGGTCGCCGTCGACGCCGGCAACGGCATGGGCGGACACACCGTGCCGAAGGTGTTCGAGGGGCTGCCGATCGAGGTCGCGCCGATGTACTTCGAGCTGGACGGCAGCTTCCCGAACCACGAGGCCAACCCGCTCGACCCGGCGAACATCGTCGACCTGCAGGCGAAGGTGCGCGAGATCGGCGCCGACGCCGGACTCGCCTTCGACGGTGACGCCGACCGCTGCTTCGTCGTGGACGAGAACGGCGACCCGATCGCACCGAGCGCGATCGCCGCGCTGGTCGCGGTGCGCGAGCTGGCCAAGGAGCCGGGCGCGACGGTGATCCACAACCTGATCACGTCGAAGGCCGTGCCCGAGATCGTCGCCGAGCACGGCGGCAAGGCGGTGCGCACCCGCGTCGGCCACTCGTTCATCAAGGCCACCATGGCCGAAACGGACGCGATCTTCGGCGGCGAGCACTCGGCGCACTACTACTTCCGCGACTTCTGGCGCGCCGACACCGGCATGCTCGCCGCGCTGCATGTGCTCGCCGCGCTCGGCGAGCAGGACGGTCCGCTGTCCGAGCTGACGTCGAGCTATCGGCGCTACGCCGCCTCCGGTGAGATCAACTCGACGGTCGACGACCAGGTCGCGCGCCAGATCGCCGTCAAGGACGCCTTCGGTAACCGATCCGGCGCCGTCGTCGACGAAATGGACGGGCTCACCGTCGAACTCCCCGAGGGCTGGTTCAACCTCAGGCCGTCCAACACCGAGCCGCTGTTGCGTCTCAACGTCGAGGCGCGCGACGAGGACGCGATGCGGGCGCTGACCGACGAGGTCTTGGCGATCGTCCGCGGCTGAGGCGCACTGCGACAATCAGACAATTATCGGACAGAGACGGCAGCGCAAGGACAGCATGGGACGCTGCGTGGTAGGGAGGAACTATGGCCGTCACGCTTGACGAGCAACTGCTGAACATTCTCGCGTGTCCCTCGCCCGACCACGCGCCGCTGACCCGAGGCACCCCGGACGATCCCGACGCCGACGCGCTGACCTGCACCGAGTGCGGTCGCCAGTACCCGGTGACCGACGGCATCCCGGTGCTGTTGCTGGACGAGGCGACCGAGCCGACCGCTGAACCCGGCCCGACGACCGATGGTGTTTGACGACTCGCTGCTCGACGACCCGGCGCGGCTGGCCGACGCCGACACCTCGGGCGTGCTGCGTGCCACCGCGATGGCGGGCGCGCAGGTGCGCTCGGTGATCGAACGGACCGCCGAGCTCGACATCGACGGCAAGCTCGACGTCGGCAGGCCTCGCGCGCTGGTGCTCGTCGGGCGCTCCGGCGTCGGCAAGGCGGCGATGCGGATGCTCGCGTCGCTGCTCGGGCCCAGCTGCCCGGTGCCGGTCGTGCTCGCCGAGGTCGTGCCGAGCTGGGTCGGCGCGCTCGACGTCGTCTACGCGCACACCGACGACCCCGGCGACGACGAGCTGGCCGAATCACTGGCGCTGGCGGCACGCTACGGCGCCACCATCGTGCTGACCTCGCCGGAGGAAGGCCCGGTCGCGGCGTCGGTCGCCGGCAAGGGCACGCTGGTCGCACCCCGGGTGGTCGTCGGGCCGGACCGGATCTTCGCCACCGTCTACACCGCCGGACTGCGCACGCTGGCCGCGCTCGGCCTGCTCGCCGTGGACTTCGACGCGCTCGCCGACGAACTGGACGCCGAGGCGGAGCGCGATCACCTGCACCACGAGTCGTTCGTGAACCCGGCGAAGACGCTCGCGCTCGCGCTGGCCGAGCGAACGCCGCTGCTGTGGGCGCTCGACCCGGTGGCTGCCGCCGTTGGCGACCACGCCGCGTACCTGCTCGCCGCCGAGGCCGCCGTCGTCGCCGACGCCGCCGAGTACCGGCACGCGTTGGCGCGCGGCGCGCTCTACCGCGACGTGGTGGGAAGCAGCGGCGGTAACGATATCTTCGCGGACCCCGACGATCCCGATGCAACGATGAGCAGACGCAAGCTGCTGCTGCTCTCGGTCAGACAGGACGGTGCGGCGGCTGCTGCCCGGCGTGCCGCGACCGAGGTGTTCTCTCCGGCGGATGTCGTCGACATCACCGACGAGATCGGTGCCGCCGAGCCGGTCGTCGCCGCCGTGCTCGGGTTGCGTTTCGAGCTTGCCGCCGTGTACCTGGGCCTCGGGGCGGGCAGCATCGGCGGCGCCAACCGGTTCACCCCGGTGCAGTCCTGAGCCCGGTCGAGGAGCTGAAGACGTGGAGTTACTGCACAACGCCGTGCGGCCGTACGCCTGGGGGTCGCGCACGGCGATCGCGGAGCTGCTCGGCAGACCCGTGCCTGCGCCGCACCCCGAGGCCGAGCTGTGGATGGGCGCCCACCCCGGCGATCCGTCCCGCGTGAGCTGCCCGGAAGGACGGCTGCGCAGCCTGTGCGAGGTCGTCGCCGACGACCCGGACGGGCAGCTGGGCTCCGGTTGCGCGCGGCGCTGGCAGAACCGGCTGCCGTTCCTGCTCAAGGTGCTCGCCGCCGACGAGCCGCTGTCCATGCAGGCCCACCCCACCGCGGCGCAGGCCGCCGACGGGTTCGCCCGCGAAGAGGCGGCGGGCATCCCGCGCGACGCGCCCGTGCGCAACTATCCCGATCCGACCGCCAAGCCGGAGCTGGTGTGCGCGCTGACGGAGTTCGAGGTGCTCTCCGGGTTTGCCGACGCCGCCCGCACGGTGCGGCTGCTGCGCACCATCGAGACGCCCGAGCTCACCGCCTACACCGACCTGCTCGCCGAGCAGCCGGACACCGACGGGCTGCGGGCGCTGTTCACCACCTGGATCACGCTGCCGCAGCAGCGCATCGACGACCTGCTGCCCGACGTGCTCAAGTCCTGCGCCAGGCACGCCGAGGCGCACGGCGAGTTCGCTGCCGAGTGCGCCACCGTCGTCCAGCTCGGCGACGAGCACCCGCACGACGCCGGGGTGCTGACCTCGCTGCTGCTCAACCGGATCGAGCTCCGCACGGGCGAGGCGCTGTACCTGCCCGCCGGGAACCTGCACCTCTACCTGCGCGGGTTCGCGGTCGAGATCCTGGCCAACTCCGACAACATCCTGCGCGGCGGGCTGACGCCGAAGCACGTCGACGTGCCCGAGCTGCTGCGGGTGATCGACTTCTCTCGCGGCAGCGTGCCGGTGCTGTCCGGCGAGCCGGACAGCACCGACCCGAGGCTACGGGTGTATCGCACCGACGCGCCGGAGTTCGAGCTGTCCCGGATGGACTGGCCCGACGGCGACACCAGCCCCGTCGAGCTGCCCGCCGGTCCGCAGATCCTGCTGTGCACCCGGGGCGGTGCGGTGTTGCGCGAGTCGGCGACCGGCCGCGAGCTCGCGCTGGCACGCGGCGAGTCGGCCTGGCTCGCCGCCCGCGACGGCGCGGTGACGGTGCGCCCGTCGGCCGCCACGTCCCCGCAGCTCTTCCGCGCGACCGCGGGCCCTGCGGGGTGACACTCAGCCTGTGCCGGGACCTCTCGGCCGCCGACTGGATCACGGGCAGCGACCTGCCGTGGCAGCGGCTCGTCGGCTTCGGCCCGGCCGGTTTCGACGCCCACGCGCGGCTTCGGTTCCTGCCCGATCCGGTGCGTCCCGGTCAGAGTGAGAACGACGTCGAGCCGGACTGGCCCACCGAGCCGCTGCCCCGGCTGTTCGAGATGCTGGCCGGCCACACTGCCACCCCAGACGACTGCTACTTCTGCGTCTGGGATGGCTATGCCGACGACGACGCCATTGCCGTCGATGACACGGCGGTGTACCTCGACGATGACACCGCCTCGGAGGCCCAGCCGGGGCTGGCACCCGCCCCGGTTCCCTCGGTGCCACACCCGCCGAAGGTCGCGGTGCCCGAGCGGGCGTACTGGCTGTTTCGCGGGCCGTTGGCCGATGTCGGCACGTGGGACACCGCCCAGGGGTGGCCGGGCGAGATCCGGCTCCACCAGGCCGAACCGGCGTTCGTCTGGCCCGCCGATCACGCCTGGTGCGTTGCCAACGACGTCGACCCACACTGGGCGGGCATCGGCGGCACTGCCGCGTTGATCACCCAGCTCACCGCCGACCCGCTGCTCGACGTGGTTCTTGCCGACCCCACCACGGAACAACCGTGCTACCGGTGAACAAGTATGCTCCCGCAGCGAGAAGGCCAGTGGGAGAAGGGACCGGAGCGTGTCAGCTGACGGCAGTACCAAGGCGATCCTCGCGGCGTTGTTCGCCAACGCGGGCATCGCGACGGCCAAGTTCATCGGCGCGGGCCTGACCGGGTCGTCGTCGATGCTGGCTGAGGGCGTGCACTCGGTCGCCGACACCTCGAACCAGGGTCTGCTGCTGCTCGGCAAGAAGACCTCGCGGCGAAGCGAGACCAGGCAGCACCCGTTCGGCTACGGCCGGGACCGCTACTTCTACTCCTTCATCGTGGCGCTGCTGCTGTTCTCGATGGGCTCGCTGTTCGCGCTCTACGAGGGCGTGCACAAGATCATGGATCCGCATGCGCTGCACGGGCCGATGATCGCGATCGTGATCCTGCTGGTCGCCATCGCGCTGGAGACCTATAGCTTCCGCACCGCCATCGTCGCGTCGCGCGAG
>Ga0299913_10006028_pt1 | contig 10445 bp, 8 predicted proteins | sample RVTome_9_FD_201360 | JGI IMG/M metagenome (GOLD analysis project Ga0299913, IMG submission 201360) | Soil microbial communities from uranium-contaminated site in the Upper Colorado River Basin, Wyoming, United States - RVT155D38 (version 2) ... | reverse complement strand
TGATGGACGAGACCGACTGCGTCGTCGACGCGGCCGCCCGGATGGTCCGGTTCTACGCGGTCGAGTCGTGCGGCAAGTGCACGCCGTGCCGCGAGGGCGGCTGGTGGGCGACCCGGGTGATGGATCGCCTCGAGCACGGCTACGGCCGCGACGACGACATCCCGGTGATGCAGGACCTCGGCAAGAACGTGCTGTTCCGCGCCTTCTGCGCGCTCGCCGACGGCACCGCGTCGGTGATCAACTCGAGCCTCAAGCACTTCATGGACGAGTACGAGGAGCACGTCCGGCTCGGCGCGTGTCCGCTGAAGGTCGATCACCGCTCGCCCGTGGAGGTCGCGTCGTGAGCGCGAAGCCCGCCACGCAGATGGTCACGCTCACGATCGACGGCAAGGAGGTCACAGTGCCGAGGGGCACGCTGATCATCCGCGCGGCGGAACAGCTCGGGATCGAGATCCCGCGGTTCTGCGAGCACCCCTACCTGTCGCCGGCGGGCGCGTGCCGCCAGTGCTACGTCGAGATCGAAGGCCAACCGAAGCTCGTCACGTCGTGCACCGTGCAGGTCGCGCCCGACATGGTCGTGAAGACCCAGAACACGAACGACACCGTCGAGCAGGCGCAGGTCGCGAACCTCGAGTTCCTGCTGCTGAACCACCCGCTCGACTGCCCTGTGTGCGACCGGGGTGGCGAATGCCCGCTGCAGGACCAGGCGCTCTCGTTCGGCCCCGGCGAGAGCCGCTACCGCGACGCGAAACGGGTCTACCCGAAGCCGATCCCTCTGTCGCCGCTGGTGAACCTCGACCGCGAGCGGTGCGTGCTGTGCACGCGGTGCACGCGGTTCTGCGACGAGATCTCGGGCGACCGCTTCATCGAGATGTTCGATCGCGGCGGGTGGGAGCGCGTGGCGATCAGCGGCGGCGAGGACTTCCGGTCGCCGTTCAGCGGCAACACGATCCAGATCTGCCCGGTCGGCGCGCTCACGAGCGAGACCTACCGCTTCGCCGCGCGACCGTTCGACCTGTCGTCGGCCGACAGCGTGTGCCCGCACTGCTCCGCCGGGTGCAACATCCGCGTCGACGTCCGCCGCGGCGAGGTGGTGCGTCACCTCGCGCGCGACAACGGCGACGTGAACGATGCGTGGACCTGCGACAAGGGCAGGTTCGCGTTCCGGTTCCCCGACGACCCGGCTCGGATCACGACGCCGCTGATCCGCGATCGGGGGCTCGAGCCGGCGTCGTTCGGCGAGGTCCTCACCTGGGTGGCGGAACGGTGTCGCGGCGCGCGCGTCGGCTTCCTCACCGGCGGCCGTCTGATGGACGAGGACTACTACGCGCTGTCGAAGCTCGCGCGGACCGTCGTGGGGACGAACGACCTCGACCACCGTCGGGACGACGGCGGCCTCGCCGAGGAGTACGCCGCCGCCCATCCGATGGCGGTGACGTACGCCGACGTCGAGCGGGCGAAGGTGATCCTCGTCGTCGGTCTCGACGCCGAGCAGGAGGTGCCGATCCTGCACCTGCGCCTGCGCAAGGCCGCCCGCCACGGCGCCCGGATCGTGGTCGTGCACCCGCGGCGGACGCGCCTGCATGACGTCGCCGAGCACGTCCTCTGCCGTCCCGGGCAGGAAGCCGATCTGTTCGACCAAGCGCGGCGGGGGGAGGGACCCCTCGCCGGTGTGGTCGCCGAGCTCCGGTCGACAGGTGACGGAGCCGTCCTTCTCGCCGGGCCGAGGCTCGCGTCGGGATCGGGGTTCGCCGCGACGTCCGCGTGGACGCTCGCGACGGAGCTCGGCGTCCGGTTCCAGTACGTGACCCGCCGCGCGAACGACCGAGGCGCCCTGATCGCGGGCGTACATCCGAGCCTCCTCCCGGGTGGACGCCCGTTCGATGTCGCCGAGGCCCGCGCCGAGGTCGAGGCGATCTGGGGACCGGTCATGACCGAAGGTGCCGGCCGCACGTGGCGAGGGATCCTCGAGGCCGCGGCGACGGGTGACCTCGACGTCGTGTTCCTGATCGGCGTGGACCCGCTCACCGACTACCCGGACGCGGATCTCGCCCGTCGAGCGCTCGAGAACGTCCCGGTGAAGGTCGTGCAGTCGCTCGAGCTCGGATCGCTCGAGTCGTACGCGGATGCGTTCCTGCCCGCCGCGTCGTACGCCGAGAAGGACGGCCACCTCACGACATGGGAGGGGCGCGGCCAACGCATCTACCCCGTCCGCCCGGTGATGGGCATCAGCCGTCCCGACTGGGAGATCTTCGCCGGTCTCGCGGCCGCGATGGGTGGCGACCTCGGCTTCGACACGCTGGAGGAGCTCCACGACGAGATGGGTCGGGTCCTCGCGCGCACCTCGTCGTCGTGGGCGCGAGAGACCGCGATGGCCGGTGAAGGCCCCGCGCCGGTGCCGGAGGGATCGGTCCACCTGTTCACGTACCCGCTCCTCGTCGACGAGGGGCGGCTCGTCGAGCGCGCCGACGAGCTCAAGCTCGCGCTCCAGGAACCCGCCTTCGTCGAGGTCCATCCCGATGACGCCGCGGCGGCGGGTCTGGCAGACGGCGGGCGTGCGATCGTCAGGACCGAGGCGGGCGAAGCGGAGCTTCCGGTCAGGGTCACCGAGCACATCGCGCCCCTGACGGCGTTCGTGCCCTTCAACGATCCGGGCCTCCGCGCGAGCACGCTGCTGTCGGGATCGTTCGACACGATCGCCACGGTCGAGGCCGCCACCACGGCCGATGAGGCATCCGAAGCCGAGGAGGTGCCGGCCTGATGGACTGGGTCGATTGGGCGCTGCTCGTCGCGCGGGTGGTCGTGGTGTTCTTCGTGCTGCTGATCTCGGTGATCCTCTACGTCTGGATGGAGCGCAAGGTGATCGCCGACTTCCAGACCCGCACCGGACCGCTGCGTGCGGGGCCCGCGGGCGTGCTCGTGACGCTCGCGGACGGCATCAAGCTCTTCTTCAAGGAAGGGATCGTTCCGACCAACGCCGACAAGCCGGTCTACCTGATCGCGCCGGCCCTCGCGATGTTCCCGGCGTTCCTCGCCTTCGCGGTGATCCCGTTCGGCACGGGCGTCACGCTGTTCGGCCGTGAGGTCCCGTTCCAGATCGCGGATCTGAACATCGGGATCCTCTGGATCCTCGCGATGACGTCGCTCGGGGTGTACGCGATCGTCCTCGCCGGCTGGGCGAGCGGCTCGAACTACCCGCTGCTCGGCGCCGTGCGCTCGAGCGCGCAGATGATCAGCTACGAGGTGGGCATGGGCCTCGCGCTCGTCGCCGTGCTGATGTATTCGGGCGAGCTCGCGATGAGCGGCGTGGTCGAGAGCCAACAGCGTGTGTGGAACGTGATCCCGCAGTTCCCGGCGTTCGTCGTGTTCCTGATCGGGGGGCTCGCCGAGACGAACCGTCCGCCGTTCGATCTGGCCGAGGCCGAGTCCGAGCTCGTGGCCGGCTTCCACACCGAGTACTCGGGGATCCGCTTCGCGATGTTCTACCTCGGCGAGTACGTGAACACCGTGACCGTCGCCGCGGTCGCGACGACGCTCTTCCTGGGTGGATGGATGGGCCCTGCGCCCGACGTCCTGCCGTGGTTGTGGCCGGTCCTGTGGTTCCTGTTCAAGGTCACGGCGATCATCTACCTGTACATCCTGGTCCGCGGCACGTTGCCGCGGATGCGCTACGACCGGCTGATGAACCTGGGCTGGAAGGTCCTGATCCCGTTCGGGCTGGTCTGGGTGCTGATCACCGGCGCCGTGATCGTGGTGCCCGAGCGCTTCGCCTGGGACCGGAGCGACATCTTCGCGATCGCCGGCATCGCGATCGGCGTGCTGATCGTGCTGTGGATCGTCGGCGGGCTCTTCCAGCGCACGCCGAAGACGGGGGTGAGGTCGTGAGCGACGAGCAGCGCGACGACCGGGCCGGCATCGGGAACGAGCCGCCGGCGGATCGGGTCGAGCGGTCGTCGCCGGGCTTCTTCGACGCGGCCTGGGCGATCGCGAAGGGGCTCGGCACGGTCTGGAAGCAGACGTTCCGCGCCGACAACACCGAGCGGTACCCCGCCGAGATCGTGCCGCCCCCCGAGCGGTCCCACATCGGTCGCCACCTGCTGAACCGGCACGAGAACGGTCTCGAGAAGTGCATCGGGTGCGAGCTCTGCGCGTACGCGTGCCCGGCGGACGCGATCTGGGTCGTCGGCGAGGACAACGACCCGGATGACCCGGTGAGCCCGGGGGAGCGGCACGCGAAGGACTATCAGATCAACTACCTGCGCTGCATCATGTGCGGGCTCTGCGTCGAAGCCTGTCCGACGCGCGCGCTGACGCTCACGAGCTACTTCGAGATGTCGTTCGAGACGCGCGAGGACGCGATCTGGACGAAGGAGCGTCTCCTCGAGCCGCCCCCCCCGCTCGGCACCGACCCCATCACCAAGGAAGGGCGTTAGGTGCCGCTCGACAACGTCGTGTTCTGGGTGTTCGCGCCGATCTCGATCGCGAGCGCGATCGGCATGTTGGTGATGCGCAACGCCGTCCACGCGGCCCTGTTCCTCGTGGTGAACCTCTTCTGCGTCGCGGTGATGTACCTGCTCCTGGACGCGCCGTTCCTGTTCGCGGTGCAGATCATCGTCTACGCCGGCGCGATCATGGTGCTGTTCCTGTTCGTGATCATGCTGCTGGGCGTCGACCGGGGCGACGATCTGCGCGAACGCTTGCTCGCCCAGCGGCCCCTCGCGATCCTCCTCGCGATCGCGTTCATCGCCGAGATCTTCGTCGCGGTGCGCGCCGGCATCGGCTTCGCGACGAAGGCGCCCGACGGCTTCGACGCGGTGAACGAAGGCGGGAACGCCCGCGCGCTCGCGGAGGTGCTGTTCCGTGACTACTTCCTGCCGTTCGAGATCACGTCGATCCTGCTGATCATCGCCGCGATCGCCGCGATGGTGTTGGCGCAGCGACGCGCCCGCGTGATCACGCAGGCCGAGCTCGAGCAGCGCCGGTCGCCGTCGACCGATCGCGGCTCCGCGGTCGACGACGTCGACGTCGCGGAGGTTCCGCGGTGAGGACGCCGATCGCCTACTTCGTGTTCCTGTCCGGCATCCTGTTCGCGCTCGGAACCGTCGGCGTGCTGCTCCGCAAGAACGCGCTCCTGATCTTCATGTCGGTGGAGCTGCAGCTGAACGCCGTGAACCTGTCGCTGGTCGCGTTCAGCCGGATGCACAACGAGCTCGACGGGCAGATCCTCGCGTTCTTCTCGATGGTGGTGGCAGCTGCCGAGGTCGTGGTGGGGTTGGCGATCATCGTGTCGATCTACCGGCGTCGGCAGAGCGTCAACGTGGACGACGTCCGGGAGCTCCGTTGGTAGTCGCGGAACTCGCACCGCTGACGGACGCCCACGCCTCGACGGGACAGCTCTCGCTGCTCTGGCTCGTTCCCGCGCTGCCGCTGCTCGGCGCGTTCGTGAACCTGTTCGCGGGGCGTCGCCTCGGCAGGGCGGCCGGGTGGCTCGCGACGGCGCTGGTCGCCGGGGCGTTCGCGATCGCGGCGGTGTGCGTCCTCGAGCTCGTGGCGGTGCCCGCCGAGGAGCGGCTCTACGTGCAGCACCTGTTCGACTGGATCACGGTCGGTTCGTTCCAGGTCGGTGCCGACCTGCGGCTCGACGCCCTGAGCGCCACGATGATCCTCGTCGTCACCGGCGTCGGGTCGCTGATCCACCTGTATTCGGTCGGCTACATGGACGGCGACGCTCGCTACGGCCGGTACTTCGCGTACCTGAACCTGTTCGTGTTCTTCATGCTGATGCTGGTCCTCGGCGCGAACTACCTCGTGCTCTACCTCGGCTGGGAGGGCGTCGGCCTCTGCTCCTACCTCCTGATCGGGTTCTGGTACGAGAAGACCGAGAACGCGAACGCCGCGAAGAAGGCCTTCGTCACCACGCGGATCGGCGACACCGCGATGATGATCGGCCTCGCGTTCATCGTCTGGAGGTTCGGCACGCTGGACTTCGAGACCGTGTTCGGTGCGGCCGGGGCGACGCTGACCGAAGCCGCGGCCACCGGCATCGCGCTCCTGCTGTTCGGCGGCGCGATCGGGAAGTCCGCCCAGATCCCGCTGCAGGTCTGGCTGCCGGACGCGATGGCCGGCCCGACGCCGGTCTCGGCGCTGATCCACGCCGCGACGATGGTCACCGCGGGCGTCTACCTCGTCGTGCGCAGCGCACCGATCTTCGAGCTCTCCGACGTCGCGCTCCCCGTGGTGCTCGTGATCGGCCTCGTGACGATGCTCGTCGCAGGCACCGCGGCGCTCGGGCAGACCGACATCAAGCGCGTGCTCGCGTACTCCACCGTGAGCCAGCTCGGCTACATGTTCATGGCCGCCGGGATGAAGGCCTACGCCGCTGCGATGTTCATGCTCGTCGCGCACGCGTTCTACAAGGCGCTGATGTTCCTCGGGTCGGGCTCCGTGATCCACGGGATGCACGAGGAGCAGGACATGCGCAGGATGGGCGGCCTGCGACGGAAGATGCCCGTCACCGGCTGGACGTTCGTCGTGGGAGCGTTCGCGCTGGCGGGCGTCCCGCCGCTCGCCGGCTTCTTCGCGAAGGACCAGATCCTCGAGATCGCGAACCACACCGGCCGCCAGGCCGTCTGGGTCCTCGGAGCCCTCGGCGCCTTGATCTCCGCGCTCTACATCGGACGCCTCGTGTTCCTGACGTTCTTCGGTGCGCCGCGCAGCGACGAGGCGGATCATGCGCACGAGTCATCCGGCCTGATGACGATCCCGCTGCTCGTGCTGGCGGTCGGTGCCGCCGCGGCCGGGCTGCTCAACCTGACGCCCGAAGGCCGGATCGCGCACTTCCTCGAGCCGGTCGTCGGTGAGGTCCCCCACGGAGAAGGCCTCGCCGTCTGGGTCCTCGGCACGATCGGCGGCACCGTGGCGATCCTCGGCCTCGTGCTCGCGTGGCTCGTCTACGCGAGCGGCAGGGTCGACTGGGCGGCGTTCGGCGAGCGACTCGAGCCGCTCCCGCGCACGCTCCTGCACGGCTGGTACTGGGATGAGGCGTATTCGAGGCTGCTCGTCGCCCCGGGCAAGGCCGCCGCGCGGATCACCGCGTTCGTCGTCGATGCGAGATGGGTCGACGGGCTCGTGAACGGCGTGGGCGGAGGCGTGGACAGGCTGGCGCGGGCCGGACGCCTCCTGCAGACGGGGTTCGTGCGGAGCTACGCGCTCGCGTTCCTTCTCGGGGCCGTCGCGCTGCTCGCCTGGATCGGGGTGCGGCTGTGAACCGGCTCCTGACGATCACGACGTTCCTGCCGCTCGTCGGCGTGCTCGCGATCCTCGTGGGTGGGCGCATGCTCCGCGACGACGTGACGCGGGCGATCGCGATGGCGGCGACGGTGGCGACGTTCCTCGTGTCGCTGGTCGCGTTCGGGAAGTTCGACCCCTCGGTCGCCGGCTTCCAGCTCGTCGAACATGCGGCGTGGCTGCCGTCGATCGGTCTGGGATACACCGTCGGCGTCGACGGCGTGAGCATCTGGCTGGTCCTCCTGACGACGTTCCTGTTCCCGGTCGCGGTCCTGACGTCGTGGCCGATCACGAGGGACGTGCGGCTGTACATGGTCGCGATGCTGGCGCTCGAGACGGCGGTCGTGGGCTCGTTCCTCGCGCTCGATCTGCTGCTGTTCTTCCTCTTCTTCGAGGCGATCCTCGTGCCGATGTACTTCCTGATCGGTGGATGGGGATCGGCGCGCCGCGTCTACGCCGCGGTGAAGTTCTTCCTGTACACGATGGCGGGGTCGGCGTTCCTGCTGCTCGCCACGCTGTTCCTCTGGTCGCGCTCGACGGCTCTCGAGGCAGGCGCGACGTTCGACCTCCGCGCGCTGACCGACGTGGCGGGGGGGCTGCCGGTCGTGACGGCCCGGTGGCTGTTCCTCGCGTTCCTCGTCGCGTTCGCGGTGAAGGTGCCGCTGTTCCCGCTGCACACCTGGTTGCCCGACGCGCACACCGAGGCGCCGACGGCCGGATCCGTGCTGCTGGCGGGGGTGCTGCTGAAGGTCGGGACCTACGGGATCATCCGGTTCAACCTCTCGTTGTTCCCCGAGGCGTCGCGCTACTTCGCCGACCTCGTCTCGATCCTCGCGGTGATCGGGATCCTGTACGGGGCCGTCGCCGCGCTGATCCAGAGCGACATCAAGCGGCTCGTGGCGTACTCGTCGGTCTCGCACCTCGGCTTCGTCGTCCTCGGGATCTTCGCGTTCACGAGCCAGGGCGTCACCGGCGGCGTGCTGCAGATGGTGAACCACGGCCTGGCGACCGGCGCTCTGTTCCTGCTCGTCGGCATGCTCTACGAGCGGACCCACACGCGGGAGCTGGCGGAGATGGGCGGCCTCGCAGGCGTGATGCCGTGGCTCCTCGGCACGTACTTGTTCGCGGTCCTCGCATCGGTCGGTCTCCCCGGCCTCAACAGCTTCGTGGGTGAGTTCCTCGTGATCGCCGGCACCTTCGCGGTGAACCAGTGGTACGGCTCGCTCGCAGCGGTGGCGCTGATCCTCGCGGCGATCTATCTCCTGTGGTCCTACCAGCGCATGGCGTACGGACCGGTGCGCGAGGAGCATCGGAAGCTGCCGGACCTGAGCCTGCGGGAGGCCGTGGTGCTCGCGCCGGTGCTGGCGTTGCTGCTCGCCTTCGGCGTCTACCCCAAGCTCCTCACCGAGACGATCGAGCCCGCGGTCGTGCGGATGATCGAGCACGTGGAGCCGGACGCGCAGACGACGGACATCGGCGACGTGCAGCTCGCCGGCCAGGAGGTCGAGATCGGCATCGTCGCCGATGAAGGAGGCGACGGATGATCCGCACGCCGCCCCTGGACCTGTGGCCGTTCGCACCCGAGCTCTTCCTCGCGGGCTTCGGCATCGTCGGCATGTTGTTCGAGGCGTTCTCGAGGCGCTCGCCGCGGCCGATCCATCTCGCGATCGCGCTCGCCGGCCTACTCGCGGCGACCGGCGCCACCCTCGCGCTCTGGGACTACGAGGCGGCGACCGCGACGGTGCTCGCCGACGCGATCGCGGTCGATCGGTTCAGCGTGGTGGCGCGCCTGATCCTGCTCGGCGTCGCCTTCCTCGGCCTGTTGCTCGGGACGCACTACTTCGACCGCGATCCGGAGGACTACCGGGGGGAGTTCTATCCGCTCGTGCTGTTCGCCACGAGCGGCATGACGCTGATCACGGCCGCCGCCGATCTGATCGTCGTGTTCCTCGCGCTCGAGATCCTCTCGCTGGCGCTCTACGTGCTCACGGGTATCACGGGACGGCGCCACGCGAACGAGGGAGCGATGAAGTACTTCCTGCTCGGCGCGTTCAGCTCGGCGTTCTTCCTCTACGGGATCGCGATGGCCTACGGGGCGACGGGATCCACGCGCATCGCCGCGATCGCCAACGCCCTCGCCGGCACGACCGACGTCCGCGCGCTCGCGCTGCTCGCCGTGGGGTTCCTGCTGGTCGGTTTCGGGTTCAAGGTGTCGGCCGCGCCGTTCCACATGTGGACCCCCGACGTGTACCAGGGTGCCCCCACGCCGGTCACCGCGTACATGTCGGCCGCGACGAAGGTGGCGGCGTTCATGGCGCTCCTGAGGGTCTTCAGCGTTGCGCTGCAGTCGATGCAGTGGGACTGGGTCCCGCTGGTCGCCGCCTTGGCCGCCGTGTCCGTCGTCGTCGGCTCGGTCCTGGCGATCGCGCAGACCGACGTGAAACGGATGCTCGCCTACTCGAGCGTCGCGCACGCGGGCTTCATCCTGACGGGCATCACGGCGGCGGGCGCCACGGGGATCCGCGCGGCGATGTTCTACCTCATCGCGTACGCGGCGATGACCGTCGGCGCGTTCGGGGTCGTCATGATCGTGTCGTCGCGCGGCGAGGAACGAACGGCGCTCGGATCCTACCGGGGACTGCACCGGCGCGATCCGCTCGCGGCTGCGTTGATGACGGTCTTCCTGGTCTCGCTCGCGGGGCTGCCACCCACCGCGGGCTTCATCGCGAAGGTCGGGGTGTTCGGTGCCGCGATCGAGGCCGGCTACTGGTGGCTCGCGCTCGTCGGCGTCCTCGCGAGCGTCGCGGCGGCGTACTTCTACCTGCGCGTGATCGTCCTGATGTACATGCAGGATCGCGAGGGAGCAGAGGACGAGGGTGCGATCGACGACGCGGTGCTGCCGCGTCTCGCGGTCGTGATCCCCGCGGCCGTCGTGCTCGTGCTCGGGGTCTTCCCGGGCCTCATCTCCGATCTCCTCGACGCAGCCTCCGTGCTGAGGTGGTGACCTGATGCGACGCGTGATCCCCGGACTCGAAGCACCCGACGCCCAGCTGGAGACCGACATCCGGCACCGCCTCGACCACGTCGAGGAGGCGCTCGAGAAGTCGGTCGTGGCGGAATCCGATCTGTTGGCGGCGACCGCGCGATACCTGCTGCAG